>ENA-UOJC01004897-UOJC01004897.1-human-gut-metagenome-genome-assembly--contig:-C104-NODE-4897-length-10871-cov-15.029586_pt1 | contig 10871 bp, 7 predicted proteins | sample MGYA00242339_ERZ723886 | MGnify/ENA metagenome assembly ERZ723886 | reverse complement strand
TTCTACTTGTAGTATGGAGATTTTTCTGATACACTCAGAGTAATAGCAGACAAATTAAAATCATTTGCTGACAAAATTCCGGGGAGATGAGGCTATGTTCGGATCAATTGTTTTTTATATCGGAGAGAAAATACTCGGCTTGTACGGAGAAGAATATCCGCTTGGAACGCTGACATCTGAAGTTCTGAACATCTCTCCGGAAGAATACTGCACATGGAGATCGCAAATGGCAGAGGCCATGGACGGCATGGAGCATTACGAAAAAACGCACCAGATGGAACAATGGCATCGGGTCAACGAACAGATGCTCCGTTTGCATGAAGCGTTGTGCCGACACCGGATCTTCCGCCTGATTCAGACAAGTGCAGAAATGTTGGAAGAAGCAAGGCAGCTTACAGAATCCTCGCCAGCAGACGGTGAAACGTTCGAGATGTCTGCGCATGATTTTGAGATTCTGCGTCATATCAACATCTATGAGGACTATCTTACAAATCCGCAAAAATACGGACGCATCAAGCATCCGGAGGAGCTTGACGCAGCGCAGCGCGAACGGCTGCTGGCAATCTATCCGCCGATCCCATCAAAGCCGGAAGCAAAAACCGCGGCGCTTCTGATCTGCCCCGGCCCATTGGATTTGAAGTGGCAGTTTTATAAAGAGACTTGCACCAATTATGCACGGGTATTGGTTGACGTCCTTTCCGTCATGCAGACGCTTCATGCCTTCCTGAAGCTGTCGCTCTCCACATTAGAAAAGCTGACGCCGAATCATTATATCTGTGCCTTGAACGAGTTCCTTTTCCCGGACCTTCCGCACAAATGGATCGCAAACCCGGTGCAGGGTACCGGGGATTATACGTTCTCTGACGATGTCAGGCTTCATCTTGTCCCGCGTGAAACGGTTCCGGGTTCCGGGCAGTATAAGATCTATGAATACTATGAAGCGGAGCGGCTGCAAACGCTTTTAAAGCTCGATTTTTACAAAGGTCTGGCAGCCGGTCATCTGATTCGGAAGTGCGAACTGTGCGGCAGATTCTTTCTTCTGCAAAAGGGCTATCATACAAAATACTGCGATTCTCCGAATCCAGATAACCCGCGCTATTCCTGCGCGCAGCTCGGATACCGAATGCGTGGTATCAAGGAATCGGCAGCGGACAGCCCTCTGACGCAGGCACTTTTCCGCTGTTATCAGCGCATCGATAAGGACAAATCCCGCGGCAATATTACGGCAGATGAGCAAATGCGTCTGCGGGCAAAAGCAGAGGAACTTTATCACGAAGCGAAGACACAGGCGGGTATGCCCTATGCGGCATTCAATGAATCCCTGGCATCTAAAAATCTATATCCGCTTTGCGGTGTAAGCAGGAAAAGCAAACCCGTAGGACGGCCAAAGAAACAGGACGGATGAAAGCCTGAGGGAGATGCGCACCTATGACAAATGAAGAATTGTATCAGAAATACATTACAGGCGACGAGGACGCATTTGAGCAGCTTTACTTACAGCTGCAAAAATTTATCCGCTCTGTGGCAGCGGAAAGCGCAAGGAGCTTTGGCCGTTCAGACCAGGATACCCTCGATGAGCTATGCGCCGAAGGCGCTGTGGAGCTTTGCGAGCGGATTTCAAGCAGGCAGTACGATGCCGAGCGCGGAAAACTGACTACATTCCTACAACCGTTTTTGCTTGGACGGATGCATCGTTATCTGGGTAAGAAACTCGGCGCAATGTCGCTTCCCAAGGATGAAATGCAGAGAATCAAGCAGGCGCAGCGGCTGCATTTTGAGGAAGGACGCGCTCCGAACGAAGTTGCACGATCGCTTGGCGTTTCCGCAGAAAAGGCTGCGCAGCTGATCGGCTGCAAGACAACGCCGCTTCCGTTATCCGAGATCGCTTGCGAAGATACCGATGATGATCCGCTTTCCTGGCTGCTGCTTGACCAGCATACCCTTACGCCGGAGCAGGCCGTTTACCGGCAGGTTTGCACGGAAGAACTGGAGCAGCTTTTCCACAAACTCAGCGCCAAAGAACGCGCGATTCTTGGTCATACCTACGGGGTGTTTGGCTATGAAAAGCTGTCTGCGGATGAATTGGGACTGCGGGAAATGCTGTCCCGGGATGGCGTGACAAAGGCAAGAAAAGCCGCGCTGGAGCATTTGAGAAGCTGCTATCCCGGCAGCAGTCTGCATCTTTGGCGGGATGTGTATCATGCGCTGAAGGATATATGAAATGGCCCGCACTTGAAAGGCAGTGCAGGCCCTCTCCTATGTACTTACTCATGCGCAGGCATAGTCCACCATGCGCAACAACTCGTCTACTTCCTTGATACGGGACTGCTTTGCCGACGTAGTTTTTTAGCGTGTCGATTTGTATTTTGGAATTACAATGAATCAGTTCTCCTGCGGAATTGACTTTTTCAAGTATGCATCAGCAAAATACCCACAATAAGCCCCACCGCTCATATATGCGATAGAATGAATTTCAATCTTCAGTTCCACCACATCTGTTAAGCTGATATTCACGTCAATCGGCAAGACGCCCTTTCCGAGCTTTCCGGAATCGAATACGAGCTTATTATCACAATATATCTTGTACCAGCCGATATTGTCCCGGTTCTTCTGATAATCTGGAACAACAATTGTTCCTGTAAGCGTATCGTAATTCCCATCTAATCTGTAGACGATGGAATTTGTACCGGCATTCAAGCTGCGCAAAGCATAAAAGTAGTTCTCATACGTGTTGCCGACGTTATCCGTAACGCCGTCATCTCTGAAATAAAAATGTCCCTCAGCGCCGAAGAAACCGACGTTTTCATCCTGTTCCAGAAATGGTTCTACATCGCCAAGCCAAATTGGTTCAAAGCTGCTGTAGTACTCCTGTTTTTCGATAAAATCCGAATCATCCGGCAAAACAATCAATGCCTGCGCCATAATTGAGAACGCCTTATGATAATCCCGTTCCCCAATCAGAGCGGCCTCGGCTTGCTTTATCATGCTTTCTTTATACTTTGCTTTGTATTCCGAAACGGCACTTTCAATTTCTGCCCGATCAGAGAATTCGTTCTGTTTGTTATTCAGCAACTGATATGCTTCGCCGTATTTCTCTTGTGAACCTAGCGCAGACGCTTCCTGAAGCAGCTGTTCGACTTCAAAATCTTCATATGCAATTTTGTATTTTTCGATATAGCTGGTCAAATCCGGGTCAGAGCCAAGTATACGGCTTGCGTTTTGAAGCGTCCGCAACGCACTTTCATAATCCGAAGCTGCAACATTTGCGGCGGCTTCGGCTAAAACAGTTTCTTTGAACTTGCCTGCTGCATCAGCTTTTGCAAGCTGGGCTGCATTATAATTCGTATCTTTACTTGAAACCTGACCATATTGAATGATAGCATTTTCATAATCGCCATTTGCTATGTATTCATTGCCAAAATTATAGCTGTTTTTCGAACTGGCTAACTCATCAAGTGCGTTGTATTTTTCGCGGACATCGGCTGCGTCGCATATACCGCTTCGTTCAATTGTTTCAAGGACAGCCTTTGCTGCTTCATATGTCTTTTCACCTTGATTATAGCCGTCAATTGCAGCATCCATTCGGGTATATGCGCCATCGTGAACTTCTGATTCCAGATTATAGTTTCCAAGAACATTTTTGCTGTAAAGCTCACCCGCCGCAACATAGTTTCCCTTGTCTATCGAATCGAGGACGCGCGACGACGAGGAACAACCGGTGCAGAACAGCAGTATCGCAATAGATAAGATGATTTCAATTTTCTGCGCACGCTTTTGAACCTTCATTTTCTTCTCCTCTTTTTACATTTCAAATTCTCATGACCAGAATAATTGAGATTTGTAAGTAAAAAGCAGCGGAGAGCCGGAATGCGGTTCCCCGCTGCTTGAATGCTGCGTTAGCCTTGATAGGCTCTATAAAGGAATGTCACGATCTGTGCGCGGGTGCAGGATGCATTTGGGCTGAACGCGGCAGCACTCGTGCCGGTCGTGATTTTGTGGTCGACCGCCCATTTTACAGCATTTGCGTAATAAGCCGTCTGCGGCACGTCCGTAAACGCAGTGCGTCCCGTGACGGACGGCGCGCCACTCGCGCGGTGCAGGAACGTCACGGTCTGTATTCTTCTGTCTTCTGTGTTTCTCTGTTCGCAACGCATTTCTCTGTTTGCATATGATTTAGACGGCAGACCTAATTCAATTTCAACTATTTCCGGAAACAACAAGCGGATAATAATAAAGGTCTTTGTTGCTACTGCTGGTCTTATCATAATATTGTACGGAGACAAGCCCTTCATCATCATTCGGGATATCAACAACATAATAGCCGTTATGTGTACGTTCAACACGAAGCGCCTGCGCATTGTCAATATCGATCTCGTACAGAGTGGCGCTAAAGTATGCCTGTGTTTCTATATACCGAGTTTGTATATACTGACCGAATGTTATAGAATCTCCATAATTCCCAATCAGAACCTGCTTGGCAAATTCGTGTGTGCTGAAATTCTCCCATACGTAATTGATGGTTAAATAATTAAGTCCTAAACTGTCCAACAGTTCGCAGAACTCAGCGTTTGCTTCAGCACGCAGTCGATCCTGCTCATCTTCAGTGCAGTATATGTAGTCGTCATAAATGTGGGGTGTGAGAGGTTGCCCATTGATTTCATGAATACTACTCGCGTCGTAGAAATAAAAGAAGTCAAAATCCGGATTCGACTGGTCTACCGGAGTCAGCATTATTTCCGGCGAGCCGGAAAACCACTTGATTGGAATACACGCGCCTAAAACCTGTGTTCTTACGAGACTGTATGCGTTCTCGTCATTCGCGAATGTAACCAGCTGATCACCTTCCGCCAGATTCAAAACAGGAAGCTCCTCTTGCTGCAGATTCAATGCATCTACAACAGGCGTCTCATTGGAGTGGATTCTGGACGACATTTCGGCTGACTTCAGATGATAGAAATATCCGTCATGCAGAATAAAAAGAGGCGAATCACCGTAGTGCAGCGCAGCATTAACTTCTTCTGTGCTCGCGTATGCAGGGAATGACAGATACCATGCATCTTCCTGCGACTCCTCTGAATATTCGGCTTCCTCACAATAATCGTCTTGATTGATATCTTCTGACCGCACATCTTCTTGCACGAGCCGTTCATACATAAGGGTATCGGTATCCTCGCCATCAATTCGCGCATCTGTTATCGTAAGGGTGTTTCCTTTGATAGAATATGAACCAATAATGTTATCATGACTCCAAAACTGTCCTCCATAAGGCCCTAAAACCTTGAGGGTACCATCGACCACACTCCACTCCCCAGTCTCGTCCTCGTCGACAACGCAGGAACCGTCGCTGTAAAAAGTAATACTGTCCACGTTCGTTTTTCCTGACGTAAGTACCCATGTTCCCACAAAAGCCCTGTTCGAACTTGCGCAGCCCGAGAACAGCAAAATGACACACAACGCCAGTATCAGGCAAGTTGCAACTTTTTTCATCAATATCCCTCTTTCTGTAGATAATTATGCGAATAACGTCCGTGAGATCTTTCCGCTCCCGCATTTCAATTTTCTGCCTGCAAACGCTGGTACATTATCAGCAAGGTGCAGCGGGGAGCCGGAATGCGGTCCCCAGCTGCTTGAATGCTGTGTTAGCCTCGATAGGCTCTATAAAGGAATGTCACAATCTGCGCGCGGGTGCAGGATGCATTGGGACTGAACGCGGCAGCGCTCGTTCCGGTCGTAATTTCGTGGTCGACCGCCCATTTTACAGCATCTGCGTAATAAGTCGTCTGCGGCACGTCCGTAAACACGGTGCGTCCTGTAACGGAAGGCGCACCATTCGCGCGGTGCAGGAACGTCACAGCCTGTGCGCGGTCGATGACTGCGTCGGGGCTGAACGTTGCGCTGCTTGTACCGATCGTAATGCCTTCTTCCAGCGCCCACAGAACCGCGTCATAGTAATACGCGCTGGGAGAGACATCTGTAAACGGCATACGGCTGTTTTTGGGCGTGGGCGAGCCGGAAGCACGCCAAAGGAATGTGACCGCCTGCGCACGGGTGCAGGTCGCATACGGAGAGAATCTCGTTCTGCTCGTGCCGGTCGTGATCCCATTCTCGACAGCCCAAAGAACTGCGTCGTAGAAATAGTCGGTTTTGGAAATATCGCAAAATGCTGTTTCCAAACTGCGTTCGCTTTTGGTCGGAGGAATCGTGTTAATCAATCCCGGCTTCTCTGTCGTATCACCATTCAAAAGACTGTCATAATCTGGATAAATCGTATGACTTTCGGATGTCAGAACATATTTGTCATTCCTGCTCTCTGATGTGTTGTTAATAACGCTATTGAATACTTTTTTAGGCGTTAACTTAACATCATAGAATTCGACGCTTCTAACGATTGTCGTATCGGCAAGCATTTCATAAACAGAGAAGTCCATTTCACCTGTATCCGTTGCGATTATTTCAATGGAATAGTCTCTTCCCGTTGGCAAAATAAATGTCTTATCTGTTCCACCGATTACGGCAGTCTGAACATTACTTTCTATATTTTTGTTCACTGCATTTTGAACTACTTCAGCAAGTAATTCATTGCTGCTTTTATCATACACGCGTACATCTACTGGGCACGCAACAACGATAAGTTTAGCGTCAAAGCGGTCAGCCGGGATAAGTGCTTCCTCATTATAGTTCATTAATTGGGATAAATACTGTTCAGGCCAATGCTGACTAAAAATCGCAGAGCTTTCCCCTCTCACCGCTATATCTGTAAGCATGAAAATGATATTCGTCTCTTCAGAATTTACAGAAATTCTCGGATTATCCACGTATGCTTGAAGTAAACGTGTAAACTCAGATAGAATTGATGCAATCGGTGATTCTTTCGGCGTTTCTTTTATTGCTCTATACAACGGGGGAAGTATTTTTGCTATTTCATTTAGCTTTTTCGTGCTGACGGCTTTTAATATCTCTTCCAACGTAATGTGTCCATTAAAGTAAGCATCAAATGCAGTTTTGTCTCCACCCACATACGCCATAAGAGGACTTTCTATATATCCATAATATAAATCACGACTTGGGACTGCCTTGCTAACTGTTGCAATTAACCACTTTTCCGCAACGCTTAAAGCATCATCGTTATACGGCAAAACATATGTCGTCCCTGTTTTTCCGAACCCCCATGCGGTCAAAGGAACTTGCGGAACAATATCCAAAGGATTAACTATGTTAAATGTACTGTCGTTTACAACTGATACCTTATTTAACTGATTATTCGGTGTAGCAAATGTATATGTAAAAATATTCTTTTTATTGACTACATTAGCGTCTACCAGCTTTTTTGATAGCCGATTTGCAGTTGCAGCAGAGCGGCTATAGCCTGTCAGCCATATGCGCAGATTGCTTGTGTCGATTTGTTTTTCATCGATATACTGCAAAACAACCTTTTTGGCATACTCTGCCGCTTTATTAAATCCATGATGATATGCAGTTGTATTTCCTACATTAAAGTTTCCCATCCAGCCACTGATGCCATAACCACCACCGCGTAAACAAACAGCTATTAAGGTGCATGTATCTCCGTTATCGTTTGTGATTTCTTTTGAGGATATCGCCATGGCAACTGTGTCGTTGTCCCCGTTGTCGTACCCTACACTATAATAATTTCCTTCATTGTCAAATTTCAGTTTCGAGTAAAGCGCCTTAATATTTGCATCCTTTGGGTTCTTCTCATTACTTGGGAAGCCGGCCATCGCCATTCCCAAGGTCATTTTCGCTAATTCGTGATTATACTTAGTAGCATCCCGCCAAAACCATTGATCGTTATAAAACACGCCTGAATATGTTCGATCGCCCCCATACATCGAGGCATAGTCAAAACTGATATTTCCGTGCGATAATATAACCTTAAACTTCAAGGTATCCCGGTGCGTGATTCCTCCGTATCCGCATACATTTCCATTTACAAATGCTACGATTACGTCTGCATCAATTAATACATAATACTCTCCCAGGACTAAAGTTTTAAATGCGCCCGGAATTGTCAGCGTTTTTCCGTTCACGGTGCCACCCAGCGCATAGAATTTCGCGGAATCGATTTTCAACGCCGTCTCATCCGTATTATAGTTTTTGATATAAATGCTGCCCTTTGTCCAGTTCAGGTTTTTGCTGAGTTCCTGATTGAACGTAAGCACCAGACTATCATCCTCTGTCACATTGGTCGCACCATTCGCCGGGGATGTGGATACCAGCTTCAGCTCGTCCGTCGGCTCGGTCGGTTCCGTCGGCGGGGTACCGGTTTTGAATTCCAAAACGCCTGCTTCGACCTGATATTTTACGTTGTCCTGCTGCTGGACGGCATCCCAACCGGTGGCATTCTCGGGATAGCAAATAATTACTTTGTATCCGCTCCATACGTTACAGCAATAGGTATCAAATTTGGGCGCTTCCGTTCCGGTAAAGTAGAACGTGCGGTTCAGATAATCTACGTCAGCCTCGCTGCCCCAATTTGTCGTAAAATCATTAACCGACGCGGGCAGCACGATTGATGTCAGCGCAGTTCCCCAGAATGCATCGGAAGCAACACGTGTAACTCCTTCTGCAATGGTGATCTTCGCAAGTTTGGAGCATTGTTCAAACGCGAGAGAATCAATTTTGCTCACGCTGGACGGGATCGAAATAGTGGTAATATTTTCGTTATCTGCGAATGCACTGGTTGCAATCCATGTCGTTCCACTTGGCACGGTATAAATGTTTCCAGCTTTTCCTGCGGGATAACGCAAAAGTTTATTTCCAGCGAAAAGCACACCGTCTACAGAACGGTACTTCTGATTTCCGGGATCAACGGTAATTGATTGCAGATTGCTACAGCTCAAAAACCATCTCGAATCCTCATATTCGAACGTTTCTAAGGTCGGCGGCAACATAAGTGATTGAATCCCCGTGCCGTTGAATGCCGCATCTCCGATGCTTGTCACATTTGGAAGATCAATGGATTTGAGCTTTTCTGCGTTTGTAAAGGCACAACTTCCGATTTTTGTAACAGTGGGTGCGATAGACACACTGGAAAGATTCGAATAGCAATTACTGGTGTATTGGAAACCAAAGGCTTCCGCTCCAATCGAAGTGATCCCCTCGTTAATGATCACGTGCTCGATCTCTTCCCGGTAGGCATCCCAAGGCGGTGTGTTCTCAATTCCCATGACCGTGTCTGTCTCATAATCCGTCATGTCGCCGCTGCCGCTGATGGACAGCGTTTTTGTCGCAGTGTCATAGTGCCATGTTGCATTTTTGCCGCAGGAGCCCGAGGTCGCGCTTGCGGCAAGGACACCGACAGGCAGCAGCCCGAATATCAGGCATACTGCTAAGAGAATACTGATGATACGTGTTTTCATTTTCTTCCTTCCTTTCATGTGACTCTGATGATATATCTATAGAATTGGATATAAAACTACAGTTTGTTAACCAGTTGAACTTCACATAGATAAGCAGTGATACAAGCATCTATATGTTAGCATTTTCACCTAAATATTTCAAGATATTCCCCTATATTCTGTGGATAAAAATTTGTACTTATATATCCGCTTTTTCTTTCGCCCACAGGAGGAACGTCCTGTGGGTGATTTTTAATTGCGCCGCGGCCTGCCTTGCGGAGATTTCTCCGCGTTCCCAGCGCTGCCGCATGAGTGGAAAATTTTCCGGCCGCAGCATCGGCCGCCTTCCAAAACGCACGCCCCGCGCCTTTGCCGCCGCAATGCCCTCGGCCTGCCGCTGACGGATAAACTCGCGCTCGGTCTGCGCAACATAGCTGAGTAACTGCAAAACGATATCCGCAATCAGCGTGCCTGCTAAATCCCGATTTTGCCGCGTGTCTAACAGCGGCATATCCAGCACCACGATTGCTGCGCGCTTCTCTTTTGTAATGACGCGCCACTGCTCCAGAATTTCCTCATAATTTCTCCCAAGGCGGTCGATGCTCTTGACAACAAGCGTATCGCCGTCTTTCAGTTTGCGCATCAGTCGTCGGTACTGCATCCGCTCAAAGTCCTTTCCGGACTGCTTGTCCACGAAAATTGCATTTGCCGCAATCCCAAACGCAGCCAATGCAATCAGTTGGCGTTCTTCATGTTGTTCCTTTGTCGATACACGTGCATACCCATATTCCATTTTCAGACCTCCAATCTAGTTCGGATACGATAGATTGTAAGTCAGCTGTTAACCATGCCGTTTTAAGAATGCGTTTCCGTGTTCACCTCGCTTAAATTATCGAAGTTAATATAACTCTATAATAACTCCGTTTTGAATTTTTGACAAGGTAAAAAGTTATTATGAGTCCATAATAGCTTTAATTGGAGATGGTAGCATGGATAAAACAAACGAAAAGCACTTTGGTCTGCGCGTAGACGGTGATATTCTGGCAAAGTTCCGCTATGTTTGTGGCTTCGAAGGACGTTCAGCCAATGCGCAGATTATTCAGCTGATGCTGAAGTTCATTGCGGATTATGAGAAAGAGCACGGAAAAATCACGTTAGAGTGATCAGCATACTGTACTTTTGCATAGTGTGTCAAAAAAGGGAAACCATTGTCGGCTTTCCCTTTCAAATATGAAGTGCCCAGTCAGCTTCAGGTTCTGACTGGGCACTTCATACGCTATGATCGTTATTCAATACGTCCTGTCAATTTTTCGTATTCATAAATTCTCCGACCGTCGACATTGCTCCTGTCAAGCTCTATCCTTATGTAAAAAAGCAAGACGCAAACTCAAATGCATGAGCTTGCGTCTTGCTTTTGCCCGTACCAGCTGTACCCCTATGACACATTGTGTACCTATGGGGTGAAACAGTTGAAACTTCTGGGCTTTTCGCAGCGGCATCTTTTTTGGTGCA
>ENA-UOJC01004894-UOJC01004894.1-human-gut-metagenome-genome-assembly--contig:-C104-NODE-4894-length-10883-cov-3.737532_pt1 | contig 10883 bp, 7 predicted proteins | sample MGYA00242339_ERZ723886 | MGnify/ENA metagenome assembly ERZ723886 | reverse complement strand
CTTAGGAACAGACTATGCCGACAGGCGAATGGTAATCAAGGAAGGCGATACCCTCTCCCTCGGAGAACACTCCCTGACCTTCCTTTCTGCTCCAATGGTTCACTGGCCCGAAGTTATGGTTAGTTATGACAGCTATGAGAAAGTGCTTTTTTCCGCGGATGCTTTCGGAAAATTCGGTGCTCTTGATGCGGAAGAGGACTGGGCAGATGAAGCCCGCCGCTATTATATTGGTATTGTGGGAAAATATGGGATGCAGGTACAGAACCTTTTAAAGAAAGCTGCTTCTGTTGCGATACAGACGATTTGCCCGCTTCACGGTCCCGTCCTGAAGGAGAATCTGGAATACTATTTGCATCTTTATGATATCTGGTCCTCCTATGCGGTGGAAACCGAGGGTGTCTTTATCGCCTACACATCAATTTACGGTCATACGAAGGACGCAGCCCTGCTTCTTGCGGACAGGCTGCGTGAAATGGGCTGTCAGAATGTGACGGTTGCAGACCTTGCAAGAGAGGATATGGCAAAATGCGTAGGAAATGCCTTCCGCTATGGTAAGCTGGTGCTTGCCACCCCGACTTATAATGCAGGTATTTTCCCGTTTATGAGAGACTTCATCCAGCAACTCACCGAGCGGAATTTCCAAAACAGGACTGTTGCCTTCATTGAAAACGGAAGCTGGGCGCTGACTGCCGCCAAAACGATGAAGTCCATGCTGGAAGCCTGTAAAAATCTTACCTTTGCCGAAAACGAGGTACACATAAAATCCGCTTTGAATGAGGAAAGTCTTACACAGCTTGATGCGCTGGCTGCAGAGCTTTGTAAGGATTGTTCCTCTCAATCATAGGATTTTTCAGGACTTTCCTCGATAGAACGTATAGTTATCAGAAAGTATCTCTATTAGAACTTGCATCTATTAGAACTTGCGCCCGCCGAGCGCACAGCAAAAATACAGCCGATACTCAATGAGCATCGGCTGTATTTTAAATTAACTTGTTTTATTTTTGATGTTTTATCTTTATTGTCTTATTCCCGTTCTCTTATTTCGCAGTTTCCTTCCACGCGCTTGCAAGGCTTGCGATACCCTGTAACTCTGCGGGAAGAAGAATCGTAGTTGCCTGACCGTCAGCAACCTTCTCAAACGCTTCCAGACTCTTAATCTTAAGAACCGCATCATCAGCGCCTGCTTCCTTCAGCATACGGATACCGTCGGCATTTGCCTGCTGAACCTTCAGGATAGCTTCTGCCTGACCTTCTGCTTCGCGAATCATCTTTTCCTTTTCCGCTTCCGCACGCAGGATTGCTGCCTGCTTATCGGCTTCCGCACGTAAGATAGCGGATTCCTTTGCACCTTCCGCTTCCAGAATCTTGGCTTTCTTCTCACCTTCTGCACGCGTTACAGCCTCACGTCTCTCACGCTCTGCCTTCATCTGCTTCTCCATTGCATTCTGAATCTCTGCAGGAGGAATGATGTTTTTCAGCTCAACACGGTTTACCTTGATACCCCAGGGGTCCGTAGCCAAATCCAGAGCTGCTCTCATCTGGGTGTTAATGGTTTCACGGGATGTCAGCGTCTGGTCCAACTCCAAATCACCAATGATATTACGAAGCGTCGTCGCTGTCAGATTCTCAATCGCCATCATGGGATTCTCTACACCATAGGTAAACAGCTTGGGATCCGTAATCTGATAAAATACAACCGTATCAATCCTCATCGTAACGTTATCCTTGGTAATTACGGGCTGCGGAGGGAAATCAGCAACCTGCTCCTTTAAATTCACCTTTCTGGCAACCTTATCAATGAGAGGCATTTTCAAATGAAAACCTACTGACCATGTTCCCTGATATGCGCCGAGACGCTCAATGACATACGCCTGCGCCTGAGGCACAATCTTGATACAGGATATAATAATCCACAAAATTAAAAGTACAACAATCAATAATAAAATCGGCATCCTCCACCTCTTTCTGCACTGTAACAGCGCTCACTTTGTTTTTCTTGATACGTCATCCCTTTGTGACGCAATTTATAAACAAATCCCTGTTTGGGATTTATTCCTCCTCAGCTTCTGCAGGCGCCGCAGACTGTTCTACCGCCTTCTGCTCACTGTTAACCTCTGCGCTTCCCTCTACCATCAGCTTAACGCCGCTGATAGCCATAATGTTTACGACACAGCCCGCCGGAAGCTTAACGCTATCGTCAATACTTCTTGCACTCCATTCCTGACCGTTTACGACCACCTGACCGTTTCCCTGCAGATTGTCAATCTCGCTCGTAACGATTGCCTGTTTTCCCACAAGGCTTTCCACATTGGTCTTTACGCGGTCCTTATTAAAGTATTTCACCGCAATCGGTCTGGTGAAAAATAAAAGCACCAGAGACACTACAAAGAACAGAAGTATCTGAATCACCATGGGAACATTGAAGACCGCCGCCACCAAAGCTACCAGCGCGCCTCCGGCAAACCAGATAGACGTCAGTCCCAGGGTTGCTACCTCAACCCCAATGGAAAGTATTATCACAATCAGCCAGAAAATCATTATTTCACTCATATTATCTCACCCTCTTGCTATTTCGCTAACTCTTATTGTTACCTGTCATTTCTATTTTATTTCTAACTGTAACTCAAGTTTACTACAAAAAGAAAAAAGAGGCAATGACTTTATATGCACGATAAAAGTTTTATTGTGCAGTATTTGAGAATTGCAAAAAAGCAGCACCGCTTCTGCGATACTGCTTTTTATCCTTTTGTGTACGATACTTAATAGAATACGTGGTTTCCGATTACAATACCGTCTCTGCCGTTATTGCGGCGGAAATGTGTGAAATCTCCTACATTGGACACACCTGAAAGAGCCTCTTCAGCCGCCTGGACACAGCTTGAACTAATTTTACCTGACTCATATACTCTATTTACCTTACCGTTCATAGCCGGTGTAAACTGTCCTGATGCGTAAATAACACCATGAATCGTATCAGGATATGCTCCGCTTCTCACACGGTTCATAACAACCGCACCGACAGCGAGCTGTCCTTCATAGCTTTCTCCGCCTGCTTCGCACTGAATCAGCGCTGCCAACAGTAATGTGGTATCCGCATCGGTGGTATACTCTCCGTAATTGACGTGACGTTTTGCTTCACGCTCTGCTTCTTCTCTCAGCTTAATTTCTTCCATCGTCTCTCCGGCATCAATTTTAAAATCCAATGCGACGAATTCAGAAGAAACATATCCGTCCTTGCCCTCGTAATCGATACAAACCCAGCCGTCATCACTTTTACTTAAAACCTCTGTGATTTCACCCTGGGGCAGAAAACCGTAAACCGCTGCTTCGGTACTCGGTTCCGTACGAACACGCAGGGTTTCCGTGCTGACGGTGGCAATCATTTTGCCCACGTCATTTGCCAATTTCTCGGCTTCTTCATCGAACAGCAGATATTCATCCTTTGCCCATCCGATGACATTTCCGGACTGTAATCTGGTCCAACCGTCTCTTCTCTCAAGAATGGTTCCGCCGCAGTCCTTATATAACTTTCCGACCTTATCGGAATCTTCGCTGGCTTCACTTCTCACGTTCAGAGCATTTTTTACATTCGCCATAACCAATGTTGACTGCTCTTCCTCCTGAGTAAGCGTCAAATTCAATTCTTTTGCCGTAGCATTGATAATCTCAGTCGTGTCCGCCGTGCCGGGATTAAGGATGGCTGCTACGCCGCCATTTAGTTCATCCAGGTAATTCTTGCTGCCAGCTTGTACGGTAATGCCTGACTGCACTGCCACGGATAAGGAAACCAGTAATCCGGTAAGTGCAACAAACATGCCTTTGCTTCTTGCCATGTTCTTTACCTCCAACAAATTCATACAATTTCCATAATAAATTGTATCACTTTTTTAACTAATTTATTACGATTTTGTTACATTTGTTACGCAAGATATCATAGCAGAAGCTCTTGTTTTTGTCAAGTTTTGCTGATATTACTTTTTTGTGATTTTTTATGTATGTTTTTGAAAATATAAAAATCCTTTATTTTCAATGGTTTACAGACTTTTCTTTCTAAATTCTGTTCAAATTCGCTATCGTTTTTATTCTGTATTCAGTCTTTATATTTTCGGTTTTTCTACATGTTTTTTGACTTCTCGATGCAGGCTTCCATGGCGTCCATTACGGCGGCTCTGAAGCCCTTTTCTTCAAGAACTTTTACGGCGTCAATGGTAGTTCCTCCGGGAGAGCAGACCATGTCCTTTAATTCACCCGGATGCTTTCCGGTTTCCAGTACCATTTTGGCGCTTCCCAATACTGCCTGCGCTGCAAACTGATATGCCTGCGCTCTGGGCATTCCTGCCGCTACAGCCTCATCCGCCATTGCCTCAATGAACAGAAATACATACGCGGGAGAGCTGCCGCTGACTCCTACTACCACATCCATCATTCGTTCCGGCACAACGCTCGCCACGCCAAAGGAACGAAGCAGCGCAAGCACCTGCTCTAACTCGCTTTCCGTCACATTTTTTCCGGCGGAAACACCGGTACAGCCTTCCAACACCAATGCAGGAGTGTTCGGCATACAGCGGATTATTTTGAACTCCTCTTTTCCAAAGGCAGAATAGAAGTAATCCAGGGTTCTTCCTGCGGCAATGCTGACAATCAAAGTCTCAAAGCCCACTGTATCCTTAATTTCCGCAATCACCTCATCCATAAAAACAGGTTTTACGGCAAGGAAAAGAATCTCTGCCTTCTGCGCTACCTCTCTGTTGCTTTCTGCAATGGTAATGTGGAGGTTTGATTCTATTTTCTGTCTTGCGGCATCCAGCTTGTCAAAACCAATCACATCCTGAGGCTGTGCCATCCCCTTCTGCAGCATACCTCCTATCATGGCTGTCGCCATATTTCCGAGTCCGATAAATCCAATTTTCATAATGTACCTTTCCTTTCTATATTTTATTTTTTAATCTGTATCTTTTAATCTGCGCCTGTTTATCGTTTTTTCGTCATTTACTTCTTACTTCTCTGCCTGTGCGCCTCGTACATCAAAAGTGAAGTGGCAATCGCCGCATTTAACGATTCTACGTTTCCTTCCATAGGAATTTTCAGATAATATTCAGCCATATCAGCCGTTTCTTTTTGCAAACCGTTCCCTTCGTTTCCAATCAGGAAAGCAGTCGGTGAATCAAAAGAAAAATCATCGTAATAAGTACTTCCCTTTAAGTGGGCAGCATAGGTATGGACGCCGTTTTTATGCAGTATTTTCAAGGTTTCGGAGATGTCTTTTACATAGATGAAAGGGACACGGTAAATCGATCCCATAGTAGCCCGGATAGTCTTCGGATTGAAGATATCCACAGTTTGTTCCGTCATAATAACGCCCGTTATTCCTGCTCCTTCACCGGTTCTTACAATCGTTCCCAAATTTCCGGGATCCTGTAGGTTTTCAAGCACCACAAGCAGCGGTTTCGGTTGACATAACATCTCTTCTAAACGATATTCCGGTTGACGAAGTACCGTTAATATTCCCTGTGGAGTCTGCGTGTCAGACATTTTTCGGAAAAGCTCCCCAGAAACAATTTCATAGCCTGTCCTCTGCAATTTCTGTTGCAAAATATAATGCTTCTGATTGGCATCCGACGAAATATCTGTTTTCCACGCCGCATCCTTTTCTAATATTTTCTGTGCAGCATCCTCGGAAAGATATACCTCCAAAATCTTTGGTTCCGGTGCTTCCTCGTACATTTTGAAGCCTTCCACCAGATATACCTTATCTTTTTTTCGTTCCTTTGCCTTGGACTGCCATTGTACAACCTGCTTGATTCTGGCATTTGCAGCACTTGTTATCATGTTATCTCCATTCCCATAGGACCTGCGAATTTCTGCAAAAAACGCAAATCCGTGTGTAAATAGTTTATTTTTAACAATTTTCCAGAAGAAAAGCGGTCATACCTTCCCTGAAGATATCGCCGCTTTGCTGTTTCTTCTATATTATATATGTTTTCTGCCTGTTCAGAACCGGAAAGGATTTTCAAGTTTGATTCCGCCCCTGCTTCTGCATAAGTATCCAATCAAATAGACAGTAAATGTGCTACCTCAAACTGATACTCGTTAATGCCCTTCTGCATACTCAGCGCTTCCTCGATATCAAAGTCAACAAACTCACCATGCTGATAGCCTACAACACGGTTCGTCTTGCCTGCAAGCAGAATGTCAACCGCCTTTGCACCCATGATGGACGCATAATAACGGTCTTTCGCAGTAGGATTACCGCCGCGCTGCATATAACCTAAAATAGTAGCACGGGTCTCAATACCGGTTGCAGCCTCGATTCTTCTTGCCATAGAGGTGGAATGACCGATACCCTCGGCATTGATAATGATATGATGAGTTTTTCCCTTCTTACGGTTATCAATAATGTTGTTGATAATCTGCTGCTCATTATAATCATATTTCTCAGGAATCAGAATATCCTCAGCGCCGTTTGCAATACCGCACCAAAGTGCGATGTAACCTGCATTACGTCCCATAACCTCAATGATACTGCATCGCTCATGGGAAGAGGAGGTATCCTTGACCTTGTCAATGGCTTCCATCGCCGTATTGACCGCGGTATCAAAACCGATTGTATATTCGGTACATGCGATATCAAGGTCAATCGTTCCGGGAAGACCGATGGTATTGATACCGTTCTGGGAAAGCTTCTGCGCACCGCGGTAAGAACCGTCGCCGCCGATAACAACAATACCGTCGATACCATGCTTGCGGCAGATTTCAGCGCCCTGCTCCTGTCCTTCCTTCGTCTTAAACTCCAGACATCTCGCAGTACCGAGAATCGTACCGCCTCTCTGAATAATATCGGAGACATCCTTTGCTTCCATATCTATAATTTCTTCATTTAAAAGACCATGATAGCCTTTCTTAATACCTTTTACTTTTAATCCCTTCGCAATGGCTGTACGAACAACCGCGCGAATCGCAGCATTCATACCGGGTGCATCTCCGCCGCTTGTCAACACACCGATTGTCTTAATCTCTTTTGCCATGATGTTACCTCCTACAGCAATCATAAAGTGCTCATTCATCTATTCTTAATCTTAATTCTTCAACTACCTATTTTAATCTATTTTTTTACGGTTTTCAATAGGTTTTGTTACATATTTAACGTTTTCTTTGCCAAAAATGGAAATCAGCCTGTCTTTCAGGTTCTCGTCAGCGTTTACCTGCAAATTCGGCGGTAAAACTTTCACACCCTTCGGATTCTTTATGAACACGACAACATTGTCGTTTCCGTCCGAGTCCGCAATGGCATCTAAAAGCTCCTGCTCCCTCTGCTGATACTCCTGGGGCGTTACAAACTGTACCCAGATGCCGTCAGGAAGGCTTGTAACTGCCGATGCAGCCTGGGCTTGCCCGGCTCCCGAAGCTGCTTTTGACTGTCCGTAACCATTGCCGCCACGATAGCCGTCCCTTCTCTCATAGCGGTTCTGGAATAATTTTTCTTGTTTCTCCGCCTCCTCAAAGCTTACTATCTGCTCACAAATCAGCTTGCCGTCCTTATCCTCCTCCACGGAGATTCTTCCTTTGATAAATACCTTGGCGTCCTCCTGCAAAAGGCTTCCGTACTTCTCGTAATCCCTGGGGAAAACCACAACCTCCACATTTCCCACCAAATCCTCCAGATTTAAGAATGCCATCACCTTGTCGTTTTTGGTGTATTTTACCGTTTTTTCCGCAATCATGCCGCCCACAACCGCGCTCGCCTGGTCCTGCACCCGCACTGCTCCCGTTTCCTCATCCAGTGCAAAATCAATGGTTGTATTTGTAATATGCTTCTGCCAAAGCTCCTGATATTCCTCCATCGGATGCCCGCTGATGTAGATGCCAAGCACCTCCTTTTCAAAGGACAGCAGCATCTCCTTGGAATACTCGCCAACCTCAGGCATACGGATATCAAATTCCTCCTTATCCTCCTCGGAGGCGATATCAAACAGGGATATCTGTCCTGCCAGATTGCTCTTTTTATCCTTGGTGATATGGTCAAGTATCTGCACATAGACACTCATAAACTGCTTTCTGGTGCCGCCGAGACTGTCCAGCGCCCCCGCCTTGATAAAGTTTTCGATGGCACGCTTGTTCATATCCTTGTCCGCCATACGGGTAATAAAATCCTTTAAATTCGTAAAAGGACCTCTCTCTCTGCGCTCCTGCACAATGCTTTCAATCACAGGACGACCCACATTTTTAATCGCTGTGAGCGCATAACGGATACTGCCGCCGGATACGGAGAAGCCCGCCTCACCCTGATTAATGTCGGGAGGAAGCAGCTCGATTCCCATACTTCTGCAGGTCAGGATATATTCGGACACCTTCTTGGAATTATCAATGACGGAGGTAAGTAATGCCGCCATAAATTCCACCGGATAATAATATTTCAGATACGCGGTCTGATAGGATACCACCGCATAGCACGCCGCATGGGATTTGTTGAAGGCATACTTTGCAAAATCCATCATATCCTCATAAATCTGTCCCGCCGTCTGCTTGCTGATGCCGTTTGCCACACAGCCCGGTACGCCCTCTTCTTCATTTCCGTAAATGAAGTTGGCACGTTCCTTTTCCATCACCGCCTGTTTTTTCTTACTCATGGCGCGGCGCACCAGGTCGCTTCGTCCCAGCGTATAACCGCCCAAGTCCCGGACAATCTGCATTACCTGCTCCTGATAGACGATACAGCCGTAGGTCGGCGACAAAATCGGCTCCAACTGAGGGCAGGAATATACCACGTCTCCGTGGTTGTTTTTTCCTTTAATATATTTCGGTATAAAATCCATCGGACCCGGACGATACAGGGAAATCCCTGCAATAATATCCTCCAGATTCTGCGGCTTCAGCTCCTTCATGAAGCTCTTCATTCCCGCGCTTTCCAACTGGAACACGCCATCCGTCTTGCCCGTGCCGATGGAAGCTAAAACATCCGGGTCATTGTAATCAATATTGTCTACATCAATATGCTTTCCTGTGGTCTTTTCGATAAATTCCACCGCATCATGGATAACCGTCAGGGTACGCAGTCCCAGAAAATCCATCTTGAGCAGTCCGAGCTCCTCCAAAATGGTCATGGTAAACTGCGTGGTAATGGAACCGTCGGAGCCTCTGGACAGCGGTACAAACTCATCCGCAGACTTCTGGCAGATAACCACGCCCGCCGCGTGCATGGAGGTATGCCGGGGCAAGCCCTCCAGACGTTTGCACATATCGATTAAGTGGCGTACCTGCTCATCCTCCTGATAGAGCTTCCGAAATTCCGGGTTTATCTCCAACGCCCGGTCAATGGTAATATTCAGCTCGTTCGGCACCATCTTTGCAATGGAATCCACAAAGGCATAGGGCAAATCCATTACGCGTCCCACATCCCGGATAACGCCCTTTGCCGCCATCGTACCGAAAGTAACAATCTGCACTACCTTGTCCGCGCCATATTTCCTGCCCACATAGTCGATAACCTCCTGTCTGCGTTCATAGCAGAAATCGATATCAATATCGGGCATGGACACACGCTCCGGATTCAGGAAACGCTCAAACAGCAGATTGTATTTTATGGGGTCAATATTGGTAATCTTCAAACAATAGGAAACGATACTGCCTGCTGCGGAACCACGTCCCGGTCCTACCGGAATGCCGTTTTGTCTGGCATAATTAATGAAATCCCAAACAATCAGAAAGTAATCCACATAACCCATGGTGCGGATGACGTCCAACTCATAGGTCAGACGTTCCCGCAGGGTCTGTCCCGTATCGCCTGCAGGCTTATCTCCATCTCCGTAACGCTCGCTAAGACCGTCATTACATAATTTATTGAGGTAAGTCCAGGAATCATAGCCCTCCGGCACCTCATATTTCGGCAGCTTCGTCACGCCAAACTCAATTTCCACATTACAGCGGTCCGCGATGCGCTTGGTATTCTCCACCGCCTCCCAGGCGTAGGGGAACAGTCCCTTCATTTCCTCCTCGCTTTTTACATAGTACTGACCGCCCTCATAGCGCATACGATCCTCGTCAGCCAGCTTTTTTCCGGTCTGTAAGCAGAGCAGAATATCATGGGAATCCGCATCCTGGGCGTAAGTATAGTGAACGTCGTTGGTCACCACAAGAGGGATATCCATTTCGCGGCTCATCTGCACCAGCTCCATGTTGACCATTTTCTGTTCCGCCATGCCGTGATCCTGCAATTCCAGAAAGTAATTACCCTTGCCAAAGCATTCCTCATACTTGCGGGCAACCTTCCTCGCCTCATCCTTCAGTCCTTTTACAATATAACGCTGTACCTCTCCTGCAAGGCAGGCGGACAGTGCAATAATGCCCTCATGATACTGATTCAGGATTTCCATATCCACACGGGGTTTATAATAGTAGCCCTCCGTAAAGCCGCGGCTGACAATTTTCATCAGATTTGCATAGCCCGTATTATTTTCCGCCAGAAGCACCAGATGGTAGTATCTGTCCTCGCCGCCTGTCAGCTCCTTGTCAAAACGGGAATTGGGCGCCACATAAACTTCACAGCCGAGAATGGGCTTGATACCCTCCGCCTTTGCCGCGCGGTAGAAATCAATGACGCCGTACATGACGCCATGGTCTGTAATGGCAGCGCTGTCCATGCCCAGTTCCTTTACACGATGGACGTATTCTTTTATTTTGTTGGAACCGTCCAGCAGCGAATATTCGGTATGGACGTGTAGATGTGCAAATGCCATGTGGGTACTCCTTTTGTATTTTTCATCCTTCTTTTCAAAGCTTCTATGAAGTCAGTAACAGTTCAGCCCTCACATTCATAAAAGCGTCTGCTTCGCATCCGGCGCCGCTTTGCGGCTCATCTTTTATTTCATGCGAGGGCGCTCCGCTCA
>ENA-UOJC01004887-UOJC01004887.1-human-gut-metagenome-genome-assembly--contig:-C104-NODE-4887-length-10900-cov-5.076164_pt1 | contig 10900 bp, 9 predicted proteins | sample MGYA00242339_ERZ723886 | MGnify/ENA metagenome assembly ERZ723886 | reverse complement strand
CAGTATCAGTGTTAGACTTTCCGTACTTTTCAAAGATTTCTTGTTTTTTAGCTGCGTCTAAATACATAATTTTTAGATTTGTTGATATATAATTTATTCGTTTCGCGGGTGCAAAGATAGACATTATCTTTTATACCACAATGAATTAAAGCAATTTATTTTTTATTTTAATGTATAGACATAAGAGTTCAATGTCGTTTTGTCTCTGCCTGTTTTTGTTGTTTTAGCATGATTACAGTGGTATTTTCATCAATAATATTGGCATTTCAATCAAAAATATCGGTATATCGTTCATTTTTTCTCTAAAAAATTTGTTTTTCTATTTTTTATTCCTACCTTTGCAACGAAGAAATAAACGAAGTATTTCTTTTAGATAAACAAAGCCCCTTCATATCATTTTTTATTATAGAACCATCTGGAAGAATAAGCGATTCTCCGGATGGTTCACTTTTTTCCCAAACTATTCCTTTCTCTATAAGAAAAACCGTATCTTTGCTCCGGTCAAAACAAAATTCGACTTATAGGGGCATGACTTTCATCTATTTTGTAACAAACAGTGCATGGAATCCCAACACTTGGGCTATTCTGTGCGGTATATTAGCAGTATTCCTTATCGTAGTACTGCTTACTATCTATTTTATTTTCAGACGACTCCATATCGACCTTACCATTTTGCGTACAGTTTTTCAAGAACAGAAGCGCCCTTCCCACCCGGCAACATTAACGATTTCCGATATACCTCCGGGGAGCGAGACCGCAGATTTACCTCAAGTTCCGGCTTCCGCAGCCAAAACAAAGAAGCAACATACCTTATTAATTATAGAAGACCATCTGGAGATACGCCTTTACCTGAAGCTGATATTCAGCAACGAATACAACCTACTAATGGCCGAAAATGGTGAAGAGGGTTTTAAAAAAGCATGTGAAGGAGTACCCGACTTAATTATTACCGATATCATCATGCCGGTAATGGACGGTTTCAAATGCTGCCAATTGATAAAAGAAAACCTCACCACCTGCCACATCCCCGTCATTCTGCTGACTGCCCTCACCTCAGAAACAGATATAATGAAAGGCATTGAACTGGGGGCCGATGATTATATCCAGAAACCTTTCAACCCCAACATCCTGCGCACTAAAGTAAAGCGCCTCATCAAAAGCCGTGAAGAATTAAAAGAAATATATACCCGACTTCTCACTCCCACCTCCGAGCCGGAAGCATCACCGGAAGAAAAAACAGGAGAAGCAGGACTTCATTTTCCCGAAGATCCGTTCATCATAGAAATCGTGAGAATTATCAATGAAAACATGAAAAACCCCGATTTCAACGTGAAAAAGCTGGCAGACATTATGGTCATCAGTCAGCCCACCCTCTACCGCCGGGTAAAGACACTCACTAATTTCACCATCAGCGAATTTATCCAGGGCGTACGTCTGAAACGTGCAGCCGAACTGTTGCGCAGCCGACGCTACACAGTTCAAGATATAGCTGAAATGGTGGGTTACAATGACCTTGCCACTTTCCGAAAACATTTTGTTGATTTCTATGGTACCACTCCATCCACTTTCTGCAATAAAATGCTGATGGAAAAATCGGAATAATTACCTGCCGAACAAGTGGGCCAAATATTGCTCCACTTGTTCCACCGGCGCATCCTTCAGCAATACCTTTTTATCTTTATCAAGCAAATAAAGGGTTGGCATAGCTTTCAGGTCATACAGTTCCCTGTCCAAAACAGTCAGCTCCTTATCATAACCATTTATCCACCCGGAGGGAATCATGTCCCGATGATTCTCCCACACCTCATACTCTTCATCAGGATAGAAAGCCAGAATACTGACTTGCTTCATAATACCCGCATCAGTAAGTACAGGAGACGATTTCATATGCGCCAATACCTCTGCACACCCATGGCAATCAGGGTTATAGAACAACAGCAAAGTATAGGGACTGCGTAAATCATGCATACGTCGTTGGGCTCCCGAAGCCAATGTATAAACAAAATCAGCAGCCACACTGCCCACCCGATTCATGTCAATCAGTTTCAAGTCATACCGTGCACGGCTCTGTGCCGCCTCATCTGCCGATGCATAAGAAGCAACAAAACGGCACACCGGTTCAAATATCTCTTCATTCCTCATGGGAGAATTAGGGTCGAAAAGATACTTACGCAGTGTTTCAACAAAATAATTCAGCATCTTTGGTTCTAAAGATACGTTCTCCAAAGTGCGGGTTACGCAAGAATCCGCCATAACTTGCGGCACACGTGTCAGCAAATCAATATAATTTGCCATTGCTTGCTCCGTAATGTCGGGCGCATGAATATAGGCTGTATCTTTAAAATCAAATTTATCCCAATAGTGGTTTACCACAAAATGCAGTCTGTCTTCGACAGATTGTAACATAACAGGTACTTCGGGTAATGTAAAAGCCGGAGTTTTCTTTTCAGCGGCTTTATCAGCATTTCCGGTTTCCTGTTTCTTCTCTCCACATGAAACAAGAAGAGACGACAACAAGATTATGAATGCAAATCGATATATCTCCATTATTGATTTGTTAAATACAATATTCATACTATTTTATAACACCTGCAAACCCGATTCTATTTATCCTAACTAAATTTAGTGAGGCATCATCACTCCTTCAATTTCCGATAGCCATTCCTGAAACCCGTTTTGAGGTGTATACTTCAGCACATACTCTTTATTGCTGTAACTGAGAATCGTATCATGAGGTATGCAGTCAACATCCACTTCCGCACGAACAAGCCATAAAGTATTATCCATGACATATCGTTCCAATACAACTCCTTCCATCATCCGGCTGAGGAAATATGCAGACCGCTCGTAAACATACCATTTCCCTTCCCCTCCTTCCTGATAAACATATATCAAACCGGAGTTTTCCAACTCTCTTTCCAATACTTTTACGACCTCACAAGCAATTCCCTTTTTAATCGTTTTTAAGCAACAGCATTTCCGAATCAGAGCATAGAGCAACAAACCAACTCTTGTTAAGCAGCAGATTAAGGTCTACCTCCACCTTCTCCAGCATAACACCATAGAAGGAGCATACATGGTTCCTGAGCTTGACAGTCCCGGCAGCCAACTTCTTGAGCAGGCTTGCCGAACGGTCGTATGCATACCATTTTCCATTCTCTTCATACAAGTACACTTCCGAGCGACTTGATGATTCTCTATCCATGATTTCAAACATATCCATAGTATCAATTTTTTAAGCGAAACATTATTTCACATCACGCACACAGCGTACAGGACCCGTAAAATTATTAGTAGCCAATGTTACAAAAGGTTTATTGTTTGCATATCCTCCACTGTATCCGTTATTATCCTTCCTTTTTACAGGAAGACTAGACCCTGTTCTTGATTGTACATAAGATTGACCGGACCAGCTACCATAGTTACTGGTCATCAACGACAACTCACGTTGATTAGGCAAACGCCATTTAGGTTCATCCGCACCTAATCCCTTATTTAATTTTGCACAAGGCGAATCTGTAGGATTATTATTAATCAAAGTATTTATCTCCTTCCATGACCATTTTCCACCCTTATCTTTATATATAAGTTCTGTTTTAAATTCAAAAGCCGTATAAGGGCGGTTCAAATTAGAGCTCTCGTCATGAGAGGTAATTTCGCCTTTCATATAATTATCACCGCTTCTTAATGATTCAGACTTCATATAAGTAAGAGTTAACGTATTTCCCTTCTGTGTTACGTAATGCTGAGGCTTATCATCTGCAGAACTAGGCTTATTAGTTTTTCTTCCCAAATTACGCAAACAACGATAATCATACTTCTTCTCAATTTTATCACTTGTTGACCAAATTGAGTTTGCATAAACAAATCCAAAACTACCGATAGAAGCTCACTCCTCTGCATAAATTTCCTTTCCATCAATACTCAGATAACGCCGGTATCCTTGAGAAGTCGGTATCTCATTCGAATACAAATAAGTTTCAATAGGCAATGCTGCCCTACCTACCCAAATATCGGTATATTGGTCAATAGCCGCCGGATACCATTTTACCTCATCCGCATCAATCCTACCATTGCCATTATCATCCCTATTACGCTGTAGACAAGCATACAGCAACTTATCTTTTTTATTTAACAAAGTACTCATGTAATCATGAATACCATTCTTATCCTCTTTAACAGAAGAAGAAATATAAGTACTCCAACTATTCGAACTAAAATTATTACTTTGGCTAAAGAAGTTCCAAAGTCCGTTTTTGGCCGAATTGGATGTATTCCAAGGATTTTCATTCGGTTTGTCAAGTCTTCCTGTTTCATTCACAGTCTCCAATCCCCATGCCGTCTTCAAATCACTCCCTGCCTTTTCATTATAGAATGTTTTTATTGAGCGTTGGCTTACCATGACGGCAGATGTAGTCAGACTACTTTCTCTGTCTTCGCTGAACTGAGTATTGCACAATATATGCACTTCTCTATTAGGTTGATTTACAAATTGTTTCCAAAAGTCTGTTCCCTCTTTCGCTTTAGCCTGAACGGTCAAATTTCCATTCCTATCACGCTCCCCATAATACCCGTTTCTCGGGTCACATGGATAATAGAATTCATCAATATACATTGTATAAACAGCTTGCCCGTTCGCGTCATATACACTACTACTTCCTACCGTTTCATCAGTAGTATGCAACTCTTCTAACAGCCCATCTATCGTGATAGCCTTAGAAGGCACATAGTTAACATAATTACTCGTATTATAATAGTATTTCCTATCACTCCTTCTCTTTTCATGACGAATGAATGTTACCCATTTATAGTCTTTAGCCTCTTTCACAGGTCGAGCATTTTCAGGCACCGTTCCGAACTCATCTGCTATAAAATAATACCCGTCATCAAAAGGAGTCTTTACTCTAAAGCCTGCCCTACCCTCAATATCAGACTTTTTAAAAACAACCATAGTATGGTCAAAGTGTGAATCAAACTGATAATACTTATCCGTTTCAATTATATCACCCTCTGCCCCCGGTTGCTCTTCCACGGTTTTACCTCCATCATTATAAGAAGTTACTTCCAAACGTATTTTATCCACAGTTTGAACATAAACATTATAAATATATGTAGTATTGCGCTGGCATCTAAAGTCATTGGCATCTCCACCTACATAGCCCAAGTGCACAGTATACTTCACATCGGCATGCCTTTCTTTAATAGAACCGTCTCTATCTGTATATTTTTCATAATAGCTACCTGTCATTTCTACCAAAGTGGCAGTAGCGGGAGCGTACTCATATCCATCATTCAATGGTTTCTTCTCTTTTTCACGCTGGTCATAATCGGTAAGCCCGGTTGTGCTTTGCTTATTTTCCATCATATAGAAGGTGAAAGAAGAAACTCCATTTTCATCTTTTGTCTCAAAATTAGCAAACTCCCCATTATTAGATGAAAAATATTCGCAATCCGAAACCAATTCGTTGTCCGCTTTACCATATAAATAGGCTTTGGTCGGTACATTCTTCACTATAAACTTTAAAGGAGTAAATGATTTCTCAATAATATTAGTACGGTCACTCGCTTCATCTAAAGATATATTAAACGTAACACGAGCATCCACACGTACCAACTTGATTGTTGAAATATTATTTTCTCCCGATGGATTAACAACACAATATCCTTCAGGGTCATTAGCCGATTGTGAGTCATTTTTCACCCATCCACTCATCACCAATCTATCATTGGGACGGTCGACTATCTTCGTAGAGATAACCACATTCTTTTCTAACCCCTCAATATCATTAATCCCTTCTAAATCATTCAGTAATGATGCATGAGAGTCTCCGGCAGGTACATTAGCCACAGCATATATACGCTTTTCACCCGAAGAGATCTTCATCTTTATTTTTCCCGAAGTAGCGGCATCCTCACTATTCTCCTTTTCATGCACATCAAAGAATTTATCATCAGAATTAGTTGCATTTAACTCAAACAGATGTCCATATTCCTTTTTACCTGTTTTATCGAACACAAAGACATACAAATTATAAACCTTATATTCTTGTTTCACGTCTAGCGCTCCTCTCGTCTGTACCGAAGGAGTGGCAGAAGTAAAAGCAAGATTAATTTCTGTTTCAATTCCTTCTATTACATCTGTTTTCCCAGATATAATCTCTTCATCGGCACAAGAGACAAAGCCAACAACTAACAGCAAAGCTGCTACCCATTTCAGCGATAATAATGATTTATATCTTTTCATAATCCAGTCTCTTTTAATTATTTAAATGTCGGAACATTAATTGTTTCAGATTTCCATTCCTCAACAGCATACGATATGATGACGTCAAAATCATCCGGTGTCACCGAGGTGATATTATAAAGGTATGAATGATTACGAATCACATTTTCATCAAACTTAATTTCCTTCGTTTTAGCTTTACCTTTATAAGTATAGCTCACTGCTATCGTAAGAGGATTCTCTCCAATAACTTGCTCCGGCAAATAAATCCGGTCTTTATAATTCGTCGTCACATTAAGGCCTGTATAGTTTAGGTCGCCTGCTAAGGCTTGAGCAGTAGTAGGAACCGAAGGACTTGCATAATACGAAGCACTCGGACCGAGTGTATTCAATGAAGCACAATAACCTCTATCCATTACTCCGCTAATGCGAATGCCTGTAATCGTGAAACCGTCAATGCCTCGTCCTTCACTCCCTGCATCTGCAGCATTAATCAAGAAGCCCAACTTTGCCACCGCACGGTGCAAGTTACAACTCTTCTTTAACTCATTGGCTCTGTCTAATGAAAAAGTTCCCGTAGTTCCCCACATCGGGATGCGACGGCTCTGTATATTCCATTCAGAAGAGCCATATTGATAAATCAGACTTTCATAAATTTCTGAAGGCGAGGAGCCTTCCTTTCCATCAAAAAATGCCTGAATGCCTGATAATGTCGAAGAATTAGCAACATCAACTAATTGATTCTGAACCAAGTTGGTAAGAACCACCAATTCCAGACTTCCATCAGTCTCAGGCTGAACAAATGTACCGGTCAACGTTCTGCTGGAAGGATTTGTACCACCGGTGACTGCATCAAACCTCAATCCTTTCACTTGATCTATCAACAACCCGTTCTGAAACACCAAAACGAATACATCATCATCACTCAATGCTTTTTGATCCGAAGTTGTATCATCCGTACCGCTATCCTCAAAGCTTCGTGCCGTTGCCCCTCGTTGTGCCGAATCTCCCCCCGGCAATGCAATCTGCAAGTGCACGCTCACCCGACCGTCTGTTTGCAGTTGGGGCACCGTGTCGCTATCCTGGCACGAAGCAAACCCGATACAAACGAGGGCTAATATTATATATGAGTACCATTTCTTCATAATTCGTTGTTTTTTGTTATGCGTTGCACATTACATATTCATATCATTGAAACGAACCACCCAATCATTGATAATGATGCGGGTATTGATCCATTTCATGCTTTCGTCCAAAAAGAAAGTCATGTTGTATTCGTCCTGACGGTCGAGATACTCCTGATTCGTCATGTCATGACCTTCGGCTTCGGTAAGCAACAGGTATTTCACCAAGGGGATGGAGAGAACCGTTTCACCCGTTTCGGTGTTGGTAATAGTCAGCTTAGGATTGTTTTCTTCCACCAATCGGCCTACTGTGATTTGGGCTATCGCCACGCTGATGTTGTCGTCTTCGGCAACCGCAGCGTCACCTTCGGCGCGTGCCGACTTGCCTGCCACCGTACCGCCCTGTGCACGATAGTAAGGATAATATGTCAGAGTTTCGTCCGAAATCAGTTTGTTGTTGTAGTTCATCAAACCGTTATCGTCCGTAATCGTAAATTCAAATTTATCTACATCTACCGTTACGCCGTCCATTTGCTGGAGGATAACGCGGATGGTATTGGTGTTTTTCACCAAAGGCACAGTCACCACTTGCCGGGTTGCCGCACGAGTGAACGACTGCTTGGTCACTTCGCCGTGCCACAGCGAAGAAAGTTTACTGCTCACCACAGCGCTTCCGTCGGCTGCGCGAGAGTAGATGCGGTCCATTTTACATTGAAGTTCTTCGAGTGAAGACACTCCCTGCGTAATCAAAGGAACAGAGAATGAAGCTTCGTTGCTCAAACCTGCCCATGTAATGAGGTGGTAATCGCCCGGCTCCATATCGACCGCCATCGAGTAGCCATCGGCTGCCAAGACATCCCCTGCCTCTGTTTTCTGATAAACAAGTTTGCCGTTGTCATCAAAAGCATAAAGAGCTACACTGCTTACTTCGCGAGAAAAAGCATCGGCATACTTCATGTTATAGTCATATTTGAATTTCACTCTATACTCTACAGAGCAATCTACATCATCTTCATCGAGTATGCTGTCGCACGACACAACGGCACTTCCCAATGTCACGGCCATCATCAGGCCAAAAGAGAATTGTCGGGCGAATGTTTTTACTGTTTTCATGCTTTTTTTGTTTTAATGGAATGTTAGAAAAGTGATTTCTGAAAAAGAAGTGGAGGAGGCAGGTTCCTCCACCTTTATTTAGAGAGTTTATGTTCGGATTAAAATTTGATGTTGTTGAAACGTACTTGCCAAGGAAGAATTGTTGAGGTTAACTTCAGGTAGAAGTTCTTATCATGGTCTTCACCTCCAGTAGGTATTGTAACTTCTGCACTACCCATGTCTGTAAAGCTTTTAACGCTCAATACATAAACATTGTTACGCATAATTACCTTCTTCATATAATCGTCATCACTGCTATGCATGATATCGCTGGAATAATAGTAGCATTTTCCTGAATTATATGTTTCAAAGTCTGTAGTTCCCGGATGCTCTGAGTACATCTGTTCAAGAGTTGTATAGTAGCTACCACCACATTTATATATAGTTCCCATTGCTTGATGATTTTCATTATAAATCTGAGCACGGAAAATAATACCTGTTACCATTGCAGGCTGCTGATTATCAACTTTCACCACATTTTCAAGGCAGTATGCCAAACGTGTTCCTATTTTTCCACCCTGACCTTCTGCTGCAGTCGTAGGAAGCACAGAGAAATAGTTTGCATAAGATTCCGGAGTTTGATCAGCTGCATAGTCCTTTTCTGCTGCTTGTACATCAGCTACCTTATTGTAGAAATAGTCACCTGCAATATTTGACGTATTCTCGCTATTCTTAGCAGTTGTATTCGGGTCCAAAACCCAACGATAAGTTGCATCCAACAATCCGAATGTCTTTGTTGCCGAAAAGTCTGCCTTAGCAAGGTGTCTTACAGCATAAACATCCTTAGAAAGATTTACTAAAGCATAGTCGTCAAGCTGAACATACCAGTTCTTTTCAGTATTTGAACTCGTATTCCATATATAATCAAATTCGCCTTGTGTCGGCATTGTTATTGATTCATAAATATAAAGATCAGTACCCGGATATTTATTTTCAGTTTGTGTAAATGCTCTGCTACCATTCTGAATCCAAATAATTGAGTTATCAGACAACAATTTCGCTTTATTTAGTCCGGTCATGTGATATCCTACACCGCCTTCCATTCTATAACCCTCTCTTGTTTCTGCAACTTCTTTTTGGCCGGTCACAACTTTTACTGCATATCTATTGCTGTATGTATTGTCTCCGGCTGTCATTGTAGCAGGAACAAAAGTTATCTTTGAAGCAATGCGTTCCACATTAACTGTTACCGTTGTCGGGTTGTCTTTATTATTCGACTCTACATTAACTGTTGATTCGGTTTGATTCACCATCATGAAACTAGGTACTTCATCTGTTCCTACCATTTCATTAGTTCCTGTTCCAGCGTAAGAATATGCATAGTTTTCAACAGCTGCATACTTTTCTGTTGGATTTGCGTTTGTAACAGCATCAATAATTCCTTGATTCGGATTTGCTACCACTAATACTTTATACTCTCCGTTTGCATTCAATTGGAAAGTAGGTGCTACATAAGCGACATTACCACCGATTGTTGTCTCTTGCAATTCTGTTCCAGCAACAGATTCAACAATTTGGTCACCGTTAAATGCTCCCTCGCTATTAACTGGAGCCAAAACAACAAGCACGCTATTAACTTTTGATTCAGCTGTCGTACCGCCATCTGTTTCATCACCATCTTCAGCCGCACGTGATGAGTTATTGGATGCAGCAATAACCAAAGTCAAGTTACCCTTCACTTTTTCTTGTTCGCCCTTACCATTGTTCTCCACAATATCATCGTTTGTACATGCAGCTAATGCAGCGCATGCAAACAGTCCGAATAATAAACCCTTAATCTTCATAACTCTAATTTTTAAATCCATAAATTATTATTTTGTAAATTTCATTCCTCAATTTTCGATATTACAAAGATAAGGGCATTTTAAAGTTAGTCTTAATTGGTGTTTTCGGCAAAATAGATTGGCAAATTCAGAAAAATGCATTTAAAGTGTGATTTCAAGGGCATTTAATTCAATTTTGAATGATATGCACATTGCGATGCACAAAATACCCACTATCTTTTTTCTAATTATTTTCTATGGAAAGAAAGTTTGCCGAGTCGTCTTTTTTCAATTGTTAAATTATTCAGGGAATTACCTACCACCAGGTAAAACGTTCAGCACCCGGAGCAGAATTTACCGATGCCCTAAGCGAAAAGTATCAGGGTCGGGAGAGGGAGAAGACAAAAAAAAGAGGCTGTCTCAAGTGAAGTGCCTCTTTAGTGAAAATATATTCTTTATGCATTCCTTCTTATGAGAGAGATTCAATCTCGGCAAGGGAAAGATGAGTGATGTTCATTATTTGCTCTGAAGTCATTCCCATGGCTTTCAGGTTGCGAGCCATTTCAAATTTTTCTTCTCGACGTCCTTTCTCAAACCCTTCTTCAAACCCTTCTTCACTTCCTTTCTTTGCTGCATAG
>ENA-UOJC01004883-UOJC01004883.1-human-gut-metagenome-genome-assembly--contig:-C104-NODE-4883-length-10904-cov-4.622822_pt1 | contig 10904 bp, 9 predicted proteins | sample MGYA00242339_ERZ723886 | MGnify/ENA metagenome assembly ERZ723886 | reverse complement strand
CAGTCTCGCTGCCGGTCTCACCGTCCAAAAAATTATATGTGGCGCCAGCTATTTCTTTTCCCACCTTATGATAAACCGGAGTATAACCTCCCAACGCCCAATGGCCCAAACCGACAGATGCAATAGTAAAAACCGGCAACGTAGGATTAGCATCGCGCAACATATACGTTGTGTTGCCCATCACATAATTCTCCGTACAGTCTATGCGCCACGTACCCACAAGCACACAAACATCATTCGACAGATGACGTATTCTCTCACTGACCTCCAGAAAACTGCTGGTCCGACCGTCGAGCAACATCAGCTCCAGCTCGGGATATTTTTTCATCTCCTTCTTTACAAAGGCCTGCATGGAAAGACCACCATACGTGTTATCCGAGATAAATGCGACTTTCTTCATATTCGGATAAAAACGACGCATCAGTTCAATATTCTTATCCACATTATACTGATAAACATAGCCTGAAACTATATTATAATCGGGAAAGTCTTTAAAGATATCTTTGCTATCGGGAGACCATTTCACCAAATCCACACTGTCTTCGGGCAGGACAACGGTATTCGCACTCACCATTCCGCACATGGCAGGAGTTTTCTTGGCTATCTCCGAATTCTGAGAGATGAAAGATGCCCACGCCTCCTGGCCCAATAATATAATCAGCGAAGGGCCGCAGTACGTTCATATTTTTCAAGGATAGAAGCCATACGTTCTTTCCACAGGTGTGCCTCGGACAGGTTCTTGCAATTCATGCTTTCTATCGTAATGAGACGCTTTCCTCCCCGCAGTTTATACTCGTCCATAAAAGCAGACAAGTTGTCAGAAATACTACGTGTCTCAGGATTATAGGAAGTGATAATCAGAATCGTGCCGTCTGTAGTCACTTCAGCTTTTAACGGACGTGGAAATCCAACCGTAATCAGCATGACTAACAGTAGAAATCGGTATATCATTATCACTTTTTTCATTCTCTTTCAGAATAAATCTAAAAAATACAGGTGCAAAGATAATAAAATAAATTATAGCACAACTAATTGGCATGTATTTTGTTTCCTTCATTACAGACGAAATTTAACTAAAAACAATATGGCTTACATCGATTATTACAAAGCATTGGGAGTGGACAAAAGTGCCACCCAAGATGATATCAAAAAGGCTTTCCGAAAGTTAGCCCGCAAATATCATCCTGACCTAAATCCTAACGACCCTTCGGCCAAAGATAAATTTCAGGAGATAAATGAGGCTAACGAAGTTTTGAGTGACCCGGAAAAGCGAAAGAAATACGACGAATACGGCGAGCACTGGAAACATGCCGATGAATTTGAAAAACAAAAGCAACAATACGGAGCCGGAGGCTTTGGAGGCAGGACCGGAGGATTCGGTTCTTCCGGTAACGGCTCGTACTGGTATTCTTCCAACGGTGAAGAAGGTTTCGGAGATGCCGGAGGATTCGGCGGTAATGCCGGAGGATTCTCTGATTTCTTCGAAGAGTTGTTCGGACATCGTGGAGCGGGAGCCGGCAGCAGACGAGGTGCCGGATTCCGGGGACAGGATTATAATGCCGAACTGCAACTGTCACTGCGTGAGGCTGCCGTGACACATAAGCAGGTACTTAATGTGAATGGCAAGAATATCCGTATCACTGTTCCTGCCGGTATTGCCAACGGACAAACCATCAAGTTGCGTGGTCACGGTGCACCGGGAGTTAACGGGGGACCTGACGGTGACTTGTATATTACCTTTATCATACCGGACGACCCTGTGTTCAAGCGCTTAGGCAATGACCTTTATGTCACTGCTCCACTCAATCTTTACACGGCTGTGCGGGGCGGTGAAGAAACCGTAGACACGCTGAACGGTAAAGTAAAGCTAAAAGTAAAACCCGAAACCCAAAACGGCACCAAAGTCCGCCTGAAGGGAAAAGGGTTCCCGGTTTATAAAGAAGAAGGGAAGTTTGGCGACCTGATTGTGACTTATAACATCACCATCCCCACCAACCTGACTGAACATCAGAAAGAGTTGTTCCGCCAACTGAAGAATAGTATCAACTAAAAAAGAAAAGGATTATGCAGACCGATTTAATAATTATCAATGATTATTGCGACCGTTGCCACGTAGACCCTTCGTTTATTGTGGAACTGGAAGAAGACGGATTAATCAACGTTCAAGTGATTGGCGAGGAACGCTATATCCCGGTGTCGCAACTGGCTGAACTGGAGCGTTATACACATTTATACTACGACCTGTCCATCAATGTAGCAGGCATAGACGCCATCCACCACATGCTGGAACGGATAGAATCCTTGCAGCACCAAGTCCGTTCGCTAAAAAGCGAACTGCAATTCTACCGTTGACAGAAACAGCCGTTCAATCGTCAACCGTAGGGAGTCGACTGCCATTTTACCGGCAGGGATCAGGTTTGTCCGCCTAAAAACTGTTTACTTTGTACATTTACTCCCAAAGTCGTGACCATTGGGGTTGTAAATGTGTCAAAACGTGGATAACCCTGCCCCTACAGCTGACGATGGGATAGCCCGGTTTAGTTTTGACACACTACCAACAAAAAAAACGCCTTTTCGGACAGCTTCTTCTTTTTATTCTGCGGAAGTAGGGATTTCTGCTTAGTAAATATTACCTTTGCACTCCGATAGAAAACAATAAACATGGAATTATTCAGCAAAATGATAGCCACGGCACTGGGCGTTGCCGTACACCAAGTAAATAACACATTATCATTGTTGGCCGGAGGCGCCACCATCCCATTTATCAGCCGATACCGTAAAGAAGCCACAGGAGGGCTGGACGAAGTACAGATCGGTGAGATAAAAGACCGCAACGATAAACTTTGCGAATTATCCAAACGCAAAGAAACCATTTTATCTACTATTGACACACAAGGCAAACTGACCGGAGAGTTGCGTACCCGCATAGAATCCTGCTGGGACTCCACCGAACTGGAGGATATATATCTCCCCTATAAGCCCAAACGGAAAACACGCGCCGAAGCAGCCAGACAAAAAGGACTGGAACCGCTTGCCACCCTCTTAATGCTGCAACGTGAAAATCATCTGGAAAACCGTCTCGGCTCTTTCGTCAAAGGAGAAGTGAAAGACGAAGAAGATGCACTGAAAGGCGCTCGTGACATCATAGCCGAACAAGTAAGTGAAGACGAACGTGCCCGTAACCAACTGCGCAATCAGTTTTCGCGTCAGGCTGTCATCACTTCCAAAGTAATAAAAGGAAAAGAAGAGGAAGCCGTCAAATACCGTGACTACTTCGACTTCAGCGAACCGCTGAAACGATGCACTTCACACCGCTTGCTCGCCATCCGCCGGGGAGAATCGGAAGGTCTGCTGAAAGTGACCATCAGCCCTGACGACAATGAATGTAGTGAACGGCTCGAACGGATGTATGTACGCAGTAATAACGAATGTGGACATCAGGTTGCAGAAGCTGTCCGTGATGCCTACAAGCGCCTGTTGAAACCGTCCATAGAAACGGAATTCGCCACGCTCAGCAAAGAGAAAGCCGATGCAGAAGCCATCCGGGTATTTGCCGAAAATCTGAGGCAACTGTTGCTCGCTCCTCCCCTGGGACAAAAACGGGTAATGGGAATAGACCCCGGATATCGCACGGGCTGCAAGGTGGTGTGTCTTGATGCACAAGGTACCCTGCTCCACAACGAAACGATTTATCCCCATCCTCCCAAAAGCGAATATCAGCTTGCCGGACGGAAAATCGCCAAACTGGTGGAACAATATGCCATAGAAGCCATTGCCATCGGTAACGGAACCGCCAGTCGGGAGACCGAACAATTTGTCACCTCACAAAGCTATAACCGTGAATTACAAGTTTTTGTAGTGAGTGAGGATGGAGCATCCATCTATTCGGCTTCCAAGACAGCGCGTGACGAGTTTCCCGATTATGACGTGACCGTGCGCGGTGCTGTTTCCATCGGACGCCGTCTGATGGACCCACTGGCCGAGCTGGTCAAAATTGATGCAAAATCCATCGGAGTAGGTCAGTATCAGCATGATGTAGACCAAACTCTTTTAAAGAAATCGCTGGACCAAACCGTAGAAAGCTGTGTGAATCTGGTCGGTGTCAATCTGAATACCGCCAGCCGGCATTTACTGACCTACATTTCAGGTCTCGGTCCCACACTTGCCCAAAATATTGTGGATTACCGTACGGCAAACGGTCCTTTTCATTCCCGGAAAGAGTTGATGAAAGTTCCCCGCATGGGAGCAAAGGCATTCGAACAATGCGCCGGTTTCCTTCGCATCCCACAATCAAAGAATCCGTTGGACAATTCGGCTGTTCATCCTGAAAGTTATCCGGTGGTGGAACATATTGCGAAAGACCTTGATTGTACGGTAGACGACTTGATAAAGAATAAAGAGTTGCGTACCAAAATTGATATTAAAAAGTATGTCTCCGATTCAGGCGGACTGCCAACTCTAACGGATATCATGCAAGAACTCGACAAGCCGGGGCGTGATCCCCGCCAGCAAATCCAAGTATTTGAATTTGACAAGAATGTGCGTACCATCGACGATTTGAAAGAAGGTATGATACTGCCGGGCATTATAAACAATATCACCAACTTCGGTTGTTTTGTCGACATAGGTATCAAAGAGAACGGCTTGGTACATGTATCCCGGCTATGCAGGGAATTTGTGAGCGACCCGAGCACCGTAGTCAGGATACATCAGCATGTTCAAGTAAAAGTAATGACTATCGACAAAGAAAGAAAGAGAATACAATTAACGATGATTTTAGACTGACAATAAAACAAGATAATGGAACAAGAAAATTGTAATTGGTTTGTTTTTTATAAAGACCAAATTCTAATCTTACAAACAGAAAACGGATATCATGTGCCTTGCTGTACAGAACCTCCCGTAGCAGTTCCTATCGGCAGCACCATTCACACAATAGGAGAGATGAACGGACTTCCCTGCAAAACCTATTCTCTGCACACCCCCATTCCGGGTTCCGAAAGTCCGGCAAGACAGATGATGGGACTTCGGGCTTCTTTTGATTTTCTGCCGTTGCAAGAATACCAAATGGGCGGCAAGGCTTTTCAGATATTAAATTGGGACCAAAACAGCCGTTACTGCCCGGCATGCGGTGTTCCCACCCATCAAATCTCTCCCATTGCCAAGAAATGTCCGCAATGCCGACAAGAGTTCTACCCCCGTATCTCTCCGGCCATCATCGTGCGCATACAAAAAGGAGACAGTATCCTGCTAGTGCATGCCCGTAACTTTCGCGGCACATTCAACGGACTTGTCGCCGGCTTTCTGGAGCCCGGAGAGACATTGGAAGAGTGCGTACACCGCGAAGTGGCGGAAGAAACCGGACTGCACATCAAGAATCTGAAATATTTCGGCAGCCAACCGTGGCCTTATCCCAGCGGCATCATGATAGGATTCACCGCTGACTATGAAAGCGGTGAGATCAAACTGCAAGCGGAAGAATTAAATGCCGGAGCTTTTTATACTAAAGATAACCTGCCTGAAATTCCGGGAAAACTCAGTCTGGCAAGAAAACTGATAGATGACTGGTTGGGTGAAAATAGTCAAACGGATTTAGGATAATTACAATTAGTATTTGTTATCTTTGCATCATGGAATGGTTAAATAGTCTATTTTTCGAGCATACTCCTTTACAAGCGGTAGTCATCCTGTCGATAATTACTGCCGTAGGTCTCGGCTTGGGTAAGATTCATGTATTCGGAATCTCACTGGGAGTGACTTTTGTCTTTTTTGCCGGTATTCTGGCAGGACATTTAGGGTTCTCCATTGATTCCAATATGTTGAATTATGCCGAAAGCTTCGGTCTGGTGCTCTTCGTTTATGAATTAGGATTACAGGTAGGTCCGGGCTTTTTCAGCTCTTTCAGGAAAGGAGGAGTTAAACTCAACATGCTCGGTATGGGAGTGGTCTTAATAGGTACGGTGATGACTGTAATATTAAGCAAACTCACTACAATCCCAATGAGCGACATGGTAGGCATCCTTTGTGGAGCTACAACCAACACTCCGGCATTGGGAGCCGCCCAACAGACTCTAAAACAACTTGGCGAACCGGCCAATGGAGCAGCGTTGAGTTGCGCGGTGACTTATCCGCTGGGAGTAGTCGGTGTCATCCTTGCCATGCTGGTGGTTCGCAAGCTTTTTGTACGCCCATCGGATATCGAAACAAACGAGCACGAAGATGCCAACCAGACTTTCATTGCCACTTTTAAAGTACACAATCCCGCTATTTTTAATAAAAGCATCAAAGAAGTAGCCGAACTGAGTTATCCCAAATTTGTCATCTCCCGCCTATGGAGAAACGGCGCGGTAAGCATTCCCACTTCTGAAAAGGTTTTGAAAGAAGATGACCGCTTGCTAATCATCACTACCGAAAAAGACGCCCCCACCCTTACTATCCTTTTCGGCGAGCAGGAAGCTCAGGATTGGAATAAAAAAGACATTGACTGGAATGCTATCGACAGCCAGCTGATTTCCAAGCACATTGTTGTCAGCCGCCCTGAAATCAATGGAAAAAAACTCGGTTCCCTACGCCTGCGCAACAGCTATGGAATCAATATCAGCCGTGTGATGCGCAGTGGCGTGCAACTGCTTGCAACTCCGGGGTTAATCCTCCAACTGGGTGACCGGCTCACTGTGGTAGGTGAAGCAAAAGCGATAGAAAACGTTGAAAAAGTATTGGGAAACGCTACCCGTACACTGAAAGACCCCAACCTTGCCGCCATCTTTATCGGGATAGTGCTCGGATTGGTTCTCGGTTCAATTCCCATTGCCATTCCGGGAGTCAGTACTCCTGTCAAACTCGGACTTGCCGGCGGCCCTATCGTAGTAGGTATTCTCATCGGTTGTTTCGGACCACGTTTCCATCTGATTACATATACAACCCGAAGTGCCAACCTGATGTTGAGAGGAATAGGGTTATCACTCTATCTGGCATGTCTGGGTCTGGATGCCGGAGCCCACTTCTTTGAGACCGTTATGCGCCCCGAAGGAGCAATCTGGATTGGTTTAGGATTCGCCATCACTTTTCTTCCGGTCGTAATCATGGCACTCATCGCCCTGCGCATGAGCCATCTGGATTTTGGCAGCACTTGCGGAATGCTGTGTGGAAGCATGGCCAACCCCATGGCACTTAATTATGCCAACGACACTTTGCCCGGTGACAACCCTGCAGTGAGCTATGCCACAGTATACCCGCTGTCTATGTTCAGCCGTGTCATTATTGCACAATTAATACTCATGTTCTTTTTATAAAATATAACAATGAACGCTTATTATCAAATTACCCCCGAAACCATACAAGAAGATATGCGATACCTGCAACTGTTATCGCACAGCTTCCCGACCATAGCCGATGCCAGTACGGAAATCATCAATCTGGAAGCCATCCTTAACCTTCCCAAGGGAACAGAACATTTTCTGGCGGACTTACATGGAGAATATGAAGCTTTTCAGCATGTGCTACGTAATGCTTCGGGAGCCATCAAACGAAAAGTAAACGAAATATTCGGCAATACTTTACGTGAGAATGAGAAGAAAGAACTTTGCACCCTGATTTATTATCCCGAACAAAAACTGGAGCTTATCAAGGGAGTGGAAACAGATATAGACGACTGGTATGTCATCACACTCAACCAACTGGTCCGCGTCTGCCAAAATGTTTCTTCCAAATATACGCGTTCCAAAGTACGGAAGGCACTTCCCAAGGAATTTTCGTACATCATTCAGGAATTGCTGCACGAAAGTTCGATGGTACCCAACAAGCAGGCTTATATCAATGTCATTATAAGTACGATTATCAGTACCCGCCGTGCAGATGATTTCATTATTGCACTCTGTCAACTCATTCAGCGTCTCACTATCGATACACTGCACGTTTTAGGAGATATTTTTGACCGTGGACCCGCTCCCCACCGTATCATGGACATTCTCTGCAACTATCATAACTTTGATGTACAATGGGGAAACCATGATATTCTATGGATGGGAGCTGCAGCCGGAAACGAATGTTGCATGGCTAACGTGCTCAGATTGGCAATGCGCTATGGCAACTTGTCCGTACTTGAAGACGGATACGGTATCAATCTTCTGCCGCTGGCAACCTTTGCCATGGAAACTTATGCCGAAGACTCGTGCAGCCTGTTCGGTCCCAAAGTAGAAGGTCAGGAATGCACGTACAACGAAAAAACCTTGCGCATGATTGCTCAAATGCATAAAGCCATCAGCATCATCCAATTCAAACTGGAAGCGGAAATCATCAAACGCCGTCCCGATTTCGGAATGGATGACCGCATGTTGCTTCATCGCATCGACTTCGAACGGAATATACTGACTTTAGACGGAAAAGAATATGAATTGAAAGACAGTTTCCTACCGACAGTAGATCCTGCCGACCCCTATAAGCTGACTTCCGAAGAAAGAGAAATCATGAATAAGCTTCATCATTCATTCGTCAGCAGCGAAAAACTGAAAAAGCATATGCGTTGCCTGTTCCGCTACGGATGCATGTACACCGTAAGCAACTCCAACCTGCTGTTTCATGCTTCCGTTCCCCTCAATGAAGACGGTACCTTGAAAAACGTGATGATAGCCGGGAAAGCCTATAAAGGCAAAAAACTGCTCGAAAAGGTCGGGCATCTGATACGCACCGCTTACTTTGCAGAAGAAGATAATGAAGAGAAGCAATTTGCCATAGACTATGTGTGGTATTTATGGAGCGGAAAAGACTCTCCTGCCTTCGACAAAAACAAGATGGCTACTTTTGAACGCTATTTCCTGAAAGAAAAGGAATTGCATAAAGAGATAAAAGGACACTACTACACTCTTCGCAACGAAGAAAAAGTATGCGATATGCTTTTAGACGAGTTTGGAGTAGTAGGAAAACACCGCCATATCATCAACGGTCATGTGCCGGTTAAAACCATTCAAGGGGAAAACCCTATTAAAGCCAATGGCAAGATGATGGTGATAGACGGCGGATTCTCCAGAGCTTATCATTCCGAGACCGGTATTGCCGGATATACCTTGGTCTATCATTCACGCGGCTTCCAGCTAGTCCAGCATGAACCTTTCACATCCATGCAGAAAGCGATAGAAGAAGGACAGGATATTAAATCGAGTACACAAATCGTAGAGCTCAGCTCGCAGAGAATGATGGTGAAGGATACGGACAAAGGCCGGGAATTAGTTACCCAAATCAATGATTTGAAAAAGCTGCTCTTAGCCTACCGCATGGGACTTATTAAAGAAAAAGCCTTGTAAGGACAATAAAAGAAAAGGAAGGTGTGTCAAAATTCCCTTTTTATCGAAATGAGAGTTTCGACACACCCTCCAACAAACTTTAATTTAATACATCTAAAAAATAAAAATGATTATATTTTAAAAGAATCATCCCAACACTTGATTCGTCATCGAATCAGGAAAAACCACTGTCGGCTTGAACGACTTGGCCTCTTCAAAATCCATCATGGCATACGACATGATAATCACGATATCTCCCACCTGCACTTTACGTGCAGCCGCACCATTCAGACAAATACATCCCGAACCGCGTTCTCCTTTAATAATATACGTTTCAAAACGCTCTCCGTTATTGTTATCCACAATGTGTACTTTCTCACCGGCAATCATATTGGCGGCATCCATCAAATCTTCATCAATTGTGATACTACCCATATAGTTCAGGTTAGCTTCTGTCACACGAACACAATGAAGTTTGGATTTCAACACTTCAATCATCATAGCTTTTCCTTATATTTTATATTGTCAATCAAGCGTACCTCACCGCAAAATACGGTGATACAACCTACTGCATATTCCGTATCTTCCCAATTGGCAATCTTTTGCAGACTATTTCCATCCACTATTTCAAAATACTCCAAACGCAAGCCCTTGGAAGCTGCAATAGCATTCTCTACAAACTTCTGAGTCTCTGCCACTGTATGTGACGCAGCAAACATACGGCTCTTAAACAATGTTTGTGATATATTCAATGCATATTCTCTTTCTTCAGGTGAAAGACGTGCATTACGACTGCTCAAAGCCATACCGTCTTCTTCGCGAACGATAGGACATCCCACAATCTGCAACTTAAATTCCATTTGTTTCACCATTTCACGAATAATAGCCAACTGCTGGAAATCTTTCTCGCCAAAATAAGCACGGTCAGGCTCTACTATCATAAATAGTTTACTCACAATTTGGCATACACCATTAAAATGTCCCGGACGGAATCGTCCTTCCATTACTGTGTCCAACGGAGCATAGCTGAACCGGCGTGTATCCGGCTCCGGATAAATTTCTTCCACGGATGGAGCAAAAACAAAAGATGCCCCTACCTCTTCCAATAATTCACAATCGGCATCCAACGTACGCGGATATTTAATTAAGTCATTCCGGTCGTTAAACTGAGTAGGATTCACAAAATCACTCACTACCACCACATCATTCTCGGCAACAGCACGTTTCACCAATGAAGCATGACCTGCATGCAACGCTCCCATCGTAGGAACCAAACCGATTGTTTTTCCTATATTACGCAGGGCATCAAGCTCTGACTGAAGCTCTTTAATCGTATGAACTAACTTCATTTTATCTCACTTCTTTTTAAGCTGTTTCAATTAAAACGGCTGCAAAGTAAACCATTATTTTGGAGATAACGAAAAAAAAAACGTTTTATTATCAGCCAAAGATATGCCAACAACGACAACTTCAGCTCGCTATCAGACAGAAAAACAATTCTTTTTTCCTTTATTATCAGACGCTTAACAAATCATAAGGAATTATTAAGTGTGTATTTTTGCCTCTCTCAGCTATTTTTTTTATATCTTTGCAAAATGATTATGAGCAACAAAAAGTTAAGATGAA
>ENA-UOJC01004877-UOJC01004877.1-human-gut-metagenome-genome-assembly--contig:-C104-NODE-4877-length-10918-cov-12.581423_pt1 | contig 10918 bp, 10 predicted proteins | sample MGYA00242339_ERZ723886 | MGnify/ENA metagenome assembly ERZ723886 | reverse complement strand
GCCAGGCCGTCCAGGCCGTCGATCAGGTTCACGGAGTTGGTGATGGCCACGATCCAGATGACCGTGAACGGAACGGAAAGACCGCCCAGCACCCAGTAGAGCCTGTCCGAAAAAATGTTAGGGTTGGAAAAGGCCAGGATCGTGACGCCGTTCAGCGCCGGGATCAGGGCCGCCACGATCTGCACCACGAATTTAAGCCCGGCGGGCAGGGCCATGATGTCGTCCACCACGCCCAGCACCACGATGATGACGGCCCCCAGCAGGATGCTCTGCATCTGCTGGTTGCCCCGGATGTTCACGAACAGCAGGATGCTGACCATAAAGCCCATGAAGATCGCAAGGCCACCCAGCCGCGGGATCGGCTCCTTATGCATGCGGCGGCCGTCCTTGGGGACGTCGATGGCCCCGACCTTGTATGCAAAGGTCTTGACCACCGGCGTCAACAGGAAGCTGATCACCAGCGCCACCAGCAGCGCCAGCACCACATAGGCGATCAGCTGATTTTCAAATGCCATGTCGTCCTCCGTCAGCGGGCGATAAAACCGACCTTGCGCTGGACCTTGGACAGTGTCTTCTGGGCCAGGTGCTGGGCCCGCTGGGCGCCGTCGCGGTACACGCTCTCCAGATACGCCTTGTCGCCCATCAGGCGCTCCGACTCTTCCCGGATGGGCCGCATCAGCTCGATGACGGCATCGCCCACGGCGGGCTTGAACACGCCGTAGCCCTGGCCGGCAAACTCCGCCTCCGCCTCCTCCATCGTCTTCCCGGTGGCGGCGCAGTAGATGTTCAGCAGATTGGAAACGCCGGGCTTGTTGTCCTTGTCGAACTTCACAGCCGTCTCGCTGTCCGTCACGGCCCGCTTGAACTTCCGCTGGATGTCCTCCGGCTTATCCATCAGATAGACACAGCCCTCGGGATCGGACTTGCTCATCTTGTTCTCCGGGTTGCCCAGGCTCATGATACGGGCCCCCAGCTTGGGGATAAAGGCCTCCGGCAGGACGAAGGTATCGCTGTATACGCCGTTGAAGCGCTGGGCGATATCCCTCGTCAGCTCCACATGCTGGCGCTGATCCTCGCCCACGGGCACCAGATCCGCCTGATACAGCAGGATATCCGCCGCCATCAGCACGGGATAGGTGAAAAGGCCGGCGGTGATGTTGTCGGCGTGCTGCTGGGACTTCTGCTTGAACTGGGTCATGCGGCTCAGCTCGCCGAACTGGGTATAGCAGCCCAAAATCCAGCCAAGCTCCGCATGCTGGGGCACATGGCTCTGGATGAACAGGATATTCTTCTGGGGATCCAGCCCGCAGGCAATATACTGGGCCAGCTGTGCCAGGGCCCGGCGGCGCAGTTCCGCGGGATTCTGCCGCACGGTGATGGCGTGCATATCCACGATGCAGTAGAGACAGTCATATTCGTCCTGCAGGGCCACCCAGTTTTTGATAGCGCCCATATAAGACCCCAAGGTCAATTCGCCGCTGGGCTGGATACCGCTGAAAATTCTCTTTTTCTGTACGTTGTTTTCCATAAATCGCACCTCGATATTCACTGCCGCCAGCGCAGGATACAAAGCGGCAATTTAATTGTTATATTGTAGCACGGAATCCTGAAAAGTGCAATCCGCTCTTCAGCGGAAATGCTCCCGCTCTTCAGAAGATTTTTTACGAATCTGACAAAGCCCTTCCCCGGTCATGAAAATCCCCGGCACGGTCCCGCGTGCCGGGGTTCCTCTTCTCCGCTAGTGCGGCCATACCAGGCTGACGGCGCACAGGGCCAGCGCCGCCGCCATCACGATGTCCACCGCCCTCCGGTGTCCGGCCAGAAGTTTTTGCAGGGAAGCGCCCGCGAACAGCCACACCAGATTGCAAACCGGGCCGGTAAAGGGCAGGAACAGCCCCACCGCCAGCAGCCGCCAGAAGGAGCGGGTGTAGGGCAGCACATAGGACGCCAGCGCCGTCATGCAGAACACCATGATCTTGACATTGGTCAGCTGCACCAGCAGTCCCGTGCGGAAGCAGGGCGCGGCGGGGTCCCTGTCTGCTCCGCCTCCGGGGGCGCGCAGCATGTGCCAGGCCATCCACAGAATATACGCCGCGCCCACCCAGGACAACACGCCTACATACCGGTCCAGCACCGTGCCCAGCAGATAAGTCGCCGCCACCGAGGCCATGGATACGATGAAAAATCCCGTGAACAGCCCCCGCCACTGCCGCAGGGCGGGGCCCTTTCCGTAACGCAGGGCGGCGGACAGGGAGCACAGGTTCGCCGGCCCCGGCGTGATGGCGCAGACATAGCAGTAGATCAAAAACGCGGGAATCAGAGAGCTTGGCATGAAAAACACTTCCTTTATCTTGATATCCGCATGATAACACAGTATAATACATTTGAAAATCAAAAGTTTTTCAAGTATGATATTTGTAAAATCGATGAAATGGAGTATGCCATGGAACTGAAAAATCTGCGCACCTTCCAGGCCGTTGTGGACCAGGGCAGCTATCAGCGGGCGGCGGAAGTCCTGGGATATACCCAATCCACGGTCACGGTCCAGATCCAGCAGCTGGAGGAGGAGCTGGGTGTGCCCCTCTTTCAGCGGGTGGGACGGCGCATGGTCCTGACCCAGGTGGGGGAATCGGCCCTGGCCCAGGCCCGGGAGCTGCTGCTGGCGGCGGACCGCCTGTCCAATCTGGGCCAGGAGGGCCGCGCCCCCACGGGGACACTTCGGGTGGACATGGCGGAAACGCTGCTGTGCTACCGAATGCAGCCCGTCATCCAGGCCTTCCGGGAGCAGGCGCCCCAGGTGCGGCTCATCATCCGCAGCCGGAACTGCCTCCAGATCCCGGAGAATATCCGCGCCGGGGTCTGCGACCTGGGGCTGGGCTACGATATGGACTGGAACCGGGAGGTGCTGGAGGTGGAGCCGCTGGGAGAATACGAAATCGTCCTGCTGGCGGCGCCGGATTTCGCTCATCCTGATTTCACCACGCCGGGACAGCACAAGCCGGTGTCCTTTGTCACCGACGAGCCGGACAGCATCTTCCGCCGCCAGCTGGAGCGGTATCTGCAGGAGCGGGACATCACACTGGACGAGACCATCGAGCTCTGGAGCATCGAGACCATCAAGCGGTGCGTCATGAGCGGCCTGGGCTTCACCTTCCTGCCCCGCTTTGTGGCGGCGGACGCCCTGGCGGACGGGCGGCTGGTGGAGCTGTCCGCCCCCATCTCCGGCATCCGGGACCCGGTGCTCTGCGCCCGCCACAAAAAGCGCTGGGTGACGCCCGCCATGGAACTGTTCCTGCGGCTGGTGCGGGAGGAGCTTGTACGAGAGAAGTCCGGCAAAAAATCGTGATCCTTTCTTGACAATCCCCCATGAAACAGAGATAATGTAGTTTGTTGTATTGTGTTAATTTCTGGCATGGAGGTATTTTCATGGCACTTGATATGACCTTTTTCGACGAGATGGAAGCCCGTATCCCCAAGGGGAAGGTGCGCACCCGCTTCGCCCCCTCCCCCACCGGCTACATGCACGTGGGCAACCTGCGCACGGCGCTGTATACCTGGCTGATCGCCCGCCACAGCGGCGGCACCTTCATCCTCCGCATTGAGGACACCGACCAGGGCCGATTGGTGGAGGGCGCCACCGACGTCATCTACCGCACCATGGCCGAGTGCGGCCTGACCCACGACGAGGGCCCCGATGTGGGCGGCCCCACCGGCCCCTATATCCAGTCTGAGCGCCGCGACCTGTATCTGCCCTACGCCCAGCTGCTGGTGGAAAAGGGCGCGGCCTATTACTGCTTCTGCGAAAAGGCCGAGTCCGAGGAGGATTCCGGCGACTTTGACCGGGCCGACGACCCCTGCCGGAATCTGAGCGCCGAGGAAGTGGCCGCCAATCTGGCCGCCGGCAAGCCCTACGTCATCCGCCAGCGCATCCCCCATGAGGGCTCCACCACCTTCCACGACGTCAGCTTCGGCGACATCACCGTGGAGAACAGCACCCTGGACGACCAGGTGCTGCTGAAGCGGGACGGCCTGCCCACCTACAACTTCGCCAACGTGGTGGACGATCACCTGATGGGCATTACCCACGTGGTCCGGGGCAGCGAGTACCTCTCCTCCGCCCCCAAGTACAATCTGCTGTACGAGGCCTTCGGCTGGGACATCCCCACCTACGTCCACTGCTCCCCCGTCATGCGGGACCAGCACAACAAAATGAGCAAGCGCCACGGCGACCCCTCCTATGAGGATCTGAAGGCCCAGGGCTACCTGACCGACGCCATTTTGAACTATGTGGCCCTGCTGGGCTGGGCCCCCAAGGGCCAGCGCAGCGAGCAGGAGATCTTCTCCCTGGCGGAGCTGGTGGACGCCTTTGACATCGCGGGCATCTCCAAGTCCCCCGCCATCTTCGACATCGATAAGCTGACCTATTTCAACGCCACCTACCTCCGCTCCATGGCCCCCGAGGCCTTTGCCAGGGCGGCGGAGCCCTATATCCGCCAGAGCGTGAAGAACCCCGCCACCGACACCGCCGCCATCGCCGCCCTGCTCCAGGCCCGGTGTGAAAAGCTGACGGATATCCCCGAGAAGGTGGACTTCTTCGACGCCCTCCCCGACTATGATGTGGAGTTCTTCACCAACAAGAAGTCCAAGACCAACGCCGAGGTGTCCCTGAATATGCTGGAGGCGGCCATCCCCGCGCTGGAGGCCATCACCGACTGGACGGCGGACAGTGTCCACGACACCCTCATCGGCCTCGCCGAGCAGCTTGGCGTGAAAAACGCCACGCTGATGTGGCCCGTCCGCATCGCCGCGGCGGGCAAGCTGGTGACTCCCGGCGGCGCCGTGGAGCTGTGCCACATCCTGGGCAGGGACGAGACCCTGCGCCGGCTGCGGCTGGGCTGTGAAAAGCTGAAGGCATGAAGGGTGTTTTCCAATATCAGTTCAGCGGCCTTCAAAACGCCTGGAACGACGGGCTGAAAGGCGAGGCCCAGCGCTCCGCCATGGCCTTCTGCCTGCTGGCGTTCCTGGCTTTCGGCGTCTCGCTGGCTCTGCCGGACCTGCGGGCGCGGGCGGTGGCGCTGGTCCTGGACACCATGGACGGCATCGGCGCCGTCAAGGAGGACGGCTCCCTTTCCGCCCTGGGCATCTTCTCCAACAACCTGCGGGCCTGTGCCTTTACCATGGTCTACGGCCTGCTCCCCTTCGTGCAGCTCCCGGCGCTGGCTCTTGGCATGAACGCCATGCTGCTGGGCGTTCTGGCGGCCTGGTACGCGGCGGAGGGGTACTCTATGCTCGCCTATTTTGCCGCCCTTGTGCCTCACGGCATTTTGGAGCTGCCCGCCCTGATCCTGGCCTTTGCCATGGGGCTCTATGTCTGCGGGCAGCTGACCCGCCGCTGCCGCAGGGACGAAAGCGCCCTGCATGTCTGGGACTGTCTGGTGCTGATCTCCCGGATGCTGCTGTTGGTACTGATCCCTCTGCTGGCGGCAGCCGCACTGGTGGAGGCATATATCACCCCGGCGGTGGCCTCCCTGTTTCTGTGAATTCTCAAATCTCACCTATAAGGAGTTGTTGATACTTGAGTAAACTGACCATTCCCGCCGGCTATCACATGCCGCTGACCAACAACGAGCTCCAGCGCGCCATTGAGCTGATCCACGCGGATTTCCAGCACAATCTGACGGTGCGCCTGAATCTGCACCGGGTCTCCGCGCCCCTGTTCGTGGACGGCAAGACCGGCCTGAACGACGATTTGAACGGCGTGGAGCGCCCTGTTTCCTTTGACATCCCCGACGTGGGCACCGACGGACAGGTGGTCCACTCCCTGGCAAAATGGAAGCGTCTGGCCCTGAAGCGCTACGAATTCAAGCTGGGCACCGGACTGTACACCGACATGAACGCCATCCGCCGGGACGAGGAGGTGGATAACCTCCACTCCATCTATGTGGACCAGTGGGACTGGGAGAAGCACATCGACCCCCAGAACCGCACGGCCGCATATCTGAAGGACACCGTTCGGGACATCGTGGGCTGCATCTGCGATACCGCCACCGCCCTGCGGAACGCATACCCCGTCCTGACCTTCAAGCCCGAGCGGGAGGTGTTCTTCATCACCACCCAGGAGCTGGAGGACCGCTATCCCGACCTGACGCCCAACGCCCGGGAGGCCGAGATCTGCCGGGAGCATCACACCGTATTCCTCATGCAGATCGGCAAGACCCTGCGTTCCGGCACCAGGCACGATGGCCGCGCCCCGGACTATGACGACTGGGAGCTGAACGGCGACATCCTGATGTGGAACACGGTGCTGGAGCGCAGCTTTGAGGTCTCCTCCATGGGCATCCGGGTGGACGCCGCTGCCCTGGACCGCCAGCTGACCGCCGCCGGCTGCGACCACCGCCGCCAGCTCCCCTTCCACCAGATGCTGCTGAAAGGTGAGCTGCCCCAGTCGATCGGCGGCGGCATCGGCCAGTCCCGGCTGTGCATGCTGCTGCTGGGCGCCTGCCACATCGGCGAGGTCCAGGCCAGCCTGTGGGATCAGGAGACCGTGGAAGCCTGCGAGAAGGCCGGCATCACGCTGCTGTAAACCTTAAAATAAAACGATAAGAGCCCGCCGGGGACGTGAAGACATCTGTTTTCATACGTTCCCGGCGGGCTCTTATCGGAAATCATCTGCCCAGTCCTTGAAGTTTTTCACCGATTAGAAAAATGGCCTCTGCATTGGCCCTCCCAAGCAGGGACTCCGTCTGCTTTTGCGCGTCTTCCCAAAGAGGAGTCGCCAGGGCCAGCACACGTCTGCCCTCTGACGACAGGGCAAATGTCTTTCCGCGTCCCTCGATGGTTTCTATGAGATCATGGGCCTGAAGCACTTTGATATTTCTGACCATCGTGCTCCGATCAAGTCCGACTTGCTCTGCCCACTGTGTAATGTTCGCCGCCCCAAACCTTGATAAGTTTACCAGCAAATAGTACTGGGCGACCGTCAAGCCCGCCGGTTCCAGGGAAGCATTATAAAAATCCGAAATAGCGGCTGCACTCCGTCTGAGGCTTGTGCAGTAGCAGATCCCTTTATATGGCTGTGCCATCATACTCCCCCCTTGTCAATCGTGGGATATCCCGCGGTCGAAAAAGATATTTTTGCCCGAAACGGAAAGAGGTATCCCAAGCCATAGTGCATTTCCTCCATACTCCATTTCAGCGGCAGCTTTTCCGGCAGAGTACATGATACGGTTATCGATCATCTCCATGGCCGCTGCCGCGACAGCAGATGAAACGGCGATACCGAGATCGACATAGGCAAACGCACAATTTCCCCCCTTGGTCTTGCAGCCGCTGCACGCGTCGAAGCCGCAAAATCCACAATGCGGAACGCCTCTTTGCTTCTGCTCCGCACCGATCAAAACAACAGCCTGCGCCACCCGGACATTCGCCGCGTCACGCCCATACCAGCTATTCATGCCGGCCCCCATTTCCCGCGCCCCAACTTCCTCCATTTTCCGGGCCAGCCGCTCTTTTTCATCGCCTGTCAGCACCAGCGTATACAGCGTGTCTTTGCCATGACCCTTTGGTGCGGTCCTCGCCGCTGCACACATTTTCGCCGCTGTATTCAGCACCGCTTTCTCTTCCAAATACTCACTTTGATACAACATACTGTTCCCTCCTTGTGTAGTATGTGCAAATTGTGTATATACACAGTGTATATACACAGTGTATATACACGATAATACATCGACCGCCCTTTCCTGTCAATAGTTTTTATACAGTCAAAATAGATTTCTCTCTCCTGACAGCGTCGTTCCGCTCACATCTCACCAGAAAAAAGCCCCCGCTGCACCGAGCGGGGGCCTGCCTGTTCTGCTTATTTTAAAATATCCGCCGCCAGCGTGTCTGCCAGCGCTTCCAGGGCCTCCCGCTTGTCCGCCTTCACGGAGGACTTCAGGCTGACCGTACCCTCCAGCACCGTCATATTCTTCATCGCGCCGACAATGTCGCCCATCTGCCGGGCTGCCTGAGCCGACCATGTGCCGTTGTCGATCAGGGCCACCGTGCGATTTTGCAGATTGTGGGCCTTCAGATCCAGCAGCAGGTTTTCCATAGGCGTAAAGATGGCGCCGTTATAGGTGGCGGAGGCCAGCACCAGATGGCTGCACCGGAACGCCTCGCTGACCAGCTGGGAGACATCGGTGTGGGAAACGTCGTACAGGACGATATCCCGGACGCCCTTTTCCGCCAGACGGTTTGCCAAGATATCCGCGGCGTTCTCTGTGTTGCCATAGATCGAGCCGCAGAAGATCGCCGCGCCCCGGCACTCCGGCGTATATGTACTCCACTGCTGGTATTTGCCAATAAACCACTCCGTGTTCTCCCGCCAGATGGGGCCGTGGAGGGGACAGATGCAGGCGATCTCCAAGCCGGCGGCTTTTTTCAGCAGGGCCTGGACCTGGACGCCGTACTTGCCGACGATGTTGGTATAATACCGGCGGGCATCATCCAGCCAGTCCCGCTCAAAGTTCATTTGATCGGCAAAAATGTTGCCGTTCAGCGCGCCGAAGGTGCCAAATGCGTCGGCGGAGAACAGGATTTTGTCAGCACCGTCATAGGTCACCATGACCTCCGGCCAGTGGACCATGGGCGCCATGAAAAACGTGAAGGTATGCCGTCCGGTGCTGAGAGTATCCCCCTCCTTCACCGTCACACAGCGGCCGGATACATCCATGTCAAAGAACTGGCCGATCATGGTGATGGTCTTGGCGTTTCCCACGATCCGGACCTCCGGATAGCGCCGCAGGAGCTCGCCCAGCGTGGCGCAGTGATCCGGCTCCATGTGATCCACCACCACATAATCCAGCGGGCGGCCATCCAGACCGTGGGCCAGATTTTCCAGGAAGCGGTCTCCCACCGCCTTGTCCACAGTATCCATCAGGACGGTCTTTTCATCCAGCACCAGATAGGAGTTATAGGAAACGCCCCGCGGAATGGGGAACACATTTTCAAACTTCGCCAGCCGGCGGTCGGAGGCGCCGACGAACAGGATATCCGAGGTGACAGGCTGTGTACAGTACATGATATTGACTCTCCTTTTTGCAAGGTTTTCTACCAAATCATAATCTATTCCAATCCACGGCATTTGTCAAGGTTTTATGTGACTAACCAGCAGTTTCTAAACGCAAAAGTAGGGCGGCCCGCGAGGGACCGCCCTGCTTTCATCGTGCAGCGCCAGTTTTCAGCTTACACCTGCTCCTGCGCGGCGCCAAAAGCCTCGATAGCCTGGGCGCTCTTGGCCCGCTTCTCCTCCAGGCTCTCCTTCAGGATCATATCCTTGACCTTCATCAGCCGGGTGGTGGTGGCGCGGTCGTTTTCATCCAGCTTCATGGTGATATAGCGGATGGCCTCCTGGGTGTCAGGGATCATCACATATTCCAGGGCGTTGACGCGGCGGCGGGTCTTTTCGATCTCCTCCGCCATCAGCTGGGCGGATTTCTCGATCTCCGCCAGCTTCAGCATCTTGCGGAACACATGGCCCAGAGCGTCCACGGCGGTATCCAGCTCGCCGGAGGTGGCCGCGAAACCGTAGGGGTAGATGTCGGAATCGGACTTGGTCTTGGTCTGGAAATCGTACACAGGGACGTTGACGGACATGATGTTCTGGAAGGTCATGGTCAGCTCCACGCTCTGCTTGGGATAGAGCAGGGCCTGCTCCAGGGCCTCGGAGCTCATCAGGGCGGAGGCGACGGTGAAGGACTTGTGCACCGTCATCAGCTCCTCCTCCACCTCGGCGCGGAGGGCGCGGACCTCCCGCACCGTGTCCAGGAACTGCTTCATCAGCTCATCCCGCTTGTCCTTCAGCAGCTTGTGGCCCCGCTGGGCGGTGCGCAGCTTGCCTTTCAGGCGGGTGAGCTCCATACGGGTAGGGCTTACCGTGATATTCGCCATGGCTCACCCCTCCTCAATTCTCGTCTTTCTTCGGCCAGTACTTTTCGATCAGTTCCGGTTTGATACGTTTCAGCTCCGCCTTGGGCAGGATGCTCAGCAGCTCCCAGCCCAGGTCCAGGGTCTCCTCGATGGAGCGGTTCTCCTCATAGCCCTGGTTGACATAGCGGCGCTCGAATTCGTCGGCGAACTTGGCATACAGCAGGTCGGTGGGCGTCAGGGCAGCCTCGCCCAGAATGGACATCAGCTCCTTGTTGTCCTTACCGGTGGAGTACGCGGCAAACAGCTGGTTCATGGTGTCCGCGTGGTCCTCACGGGTCTTGCCCTTGCCGACGCCCTTATCCTTCAGACGGCTAAGGCTGGGCAGCACGTCCACGGGGGGATGGATGCCCTGGCGGTACAGCGCGCGGCTGAGGATGATCTGGCCCTCGGTGATATAGCCGGTCAGGTCGGGGATGGGGTGGGTCTTGTCATCCTCAGGCATGGTCAGAATGGGGATCAGGGTAATGGAGCCGGGATTGCCCAGGCGGCGGCCGGCCCGCTCGTACAGCGTCGCAAGGTCCGTGTACAGGTAGCCGGGGAAGCCGCGGCGGCCGGGGACCTCCTTCTTGGCGGCGGAGACCTCACGCAGGGCCTCGGCGTAGTTGGTGATGTCGGTCATGATGACCAGCACGTGCATGCCCTTCTCAAAGGCCAGATACTCGGCGGCGGTCAGGGCCATACGGGGCGTGCTGATCCGCTCCACGGCCGGGTCATTGGCCAAGTTGGAGAACAGCACGGTACGGTCGATGGCGCCGGTGCGGCGGAACTCGCTGACGAAGAATTCAGACTCCTCGAAGGTGATACCGATGGCGGCGAACACGACGGCGAAGTTGGTGGCCTCGTCGCCCAGCACCTTGGCCTGACGGGCGATCTGGGCCGCCAGATTGGCGTGGGGCAGGCCGGAGCCGGAGAAAATGGGCAGCTTCTGGCCGCGGACCAGGGTGTTCAG
>ENA-UOJC01004867-UOJC01004867.1-human-gut-metagenome-genome-assembly--contig:-C104-NODE-4867-length-10933-cov-4.509928_pt1 | contig 10933 bp, 7 predicted proteins | sample MGYA00242339_ERZ723886 | MGnify/ENA metagenome assembly ERZ723886 | reverse complement strand
CTGTGAGTCTTCCCTCCCCTGCCTTCTAACCAAATGGCGGTCTTGACAGTATTTTCGCCCGAGCCTAGTGTTAAGCGTGGTTTCGAAAGGGGCGCGCCATGACTGTTTTTCCCTCGCTTAAATTCAACAAAATTCAGTTTGAAGAATTCAAGGAAATCTTCATCAACCAGTTCAATCCGTGCTATCTGGTATCGCTTCTGATTCTATCCCTTTTTTCGCGCCAGATTTCGGCTCTGCTGGACCCGAACACGACAATCATCAGTTTTTTCATTCTTTTGCCCCTGATTGACGGCATCCTGACGGCTGCGGCGGTTTATGGCCTGCACATGCTGTTCGACAGGATTCTTTACAGCTATCATTATCAGAACCGGAAACAGGTTCTGATCGTATCCTTCATCGCCGGTTTTTCCACAATTTACAGCGCCATGCTGCCTCTGTGCACCTTTCTGACTTTCGGTATTGTCATGTTCGTCACAATCAGCAATATCCGCGCCTTCATCCGAAAGCTCGGTATTTATCTGGAACCCAACAAAATCGTCACAAAAGAGGACCTGTTCAATCTGGCGGCTTTTTTCACGTCCCTGATCACCGCCTTCATCGTTTTAAATCTGACGATCGAATCTCTGCACAATTTCTTCGGCGTCGGACAGGCGTTCAATTTCAGCCCCGGCGTCGAAGGCATTCTCGATTCCGTGTATTTCACGTTCATCCTGATGACAACGGTCGGGTTCGGCGATATTGTCCCCCTGACGCCGTTTGCCAAAATCATGGTGTCGTTTGAATGCATGACCAGCTACATCATGTTCGCGCTGATCATTGGTATCGTCAACCGCGGCATTACCAAACTAAACTAGTGTCCGTACCGTCTTTGTTCTTGCCCTTCCCGCCCGTTTTGAGTACAACAAAAGGACGAAAGGGAAGGAAGACATGACTCAGCCGAACACCATCGAAAGCCGCCTGAACCCCGAACAGAGACTGGCCGTCGAAACAACCGAAGGGCCGGTACTTGTCCTGTCCGGCGCGGGGACAGGAAAAACGACCGTACTGACCGAACGTCTGGCGCATATCATCCGGACAAACAGGGCACTTCCGTTCCAGTGTCTGGCCGTCACCTTCACCAATAAGGCCGCCGCGGAAATGACAGCCCGGCTTGAAGCCATGATCGGCGGTGAAGCGTCCAACGTCTGGCTTGGGACGTTTCACCGCATCGGGTTGAAAATCCTGCGCCGCCATTCGTCCAAAGTCGGCCTGGGTTCCGATTTCACCATCCTTGATTCCTCGGATCAGGAACGCCTGCTGAAACAGATTATCGCCGCCGAGGGAATCGATCCCCGGGAAAATCCGCCGGCCATGATTCTGAGCCAGATTCAGCGCCTGAAGGATCTGGGGCTGACTCCGGAAAAAATGCGCGACGCCGCCGCTCGCGTCAGTCCGGCGGCCGAACACCTTTACCCGCTTTATCAGAAGCGCCTGCAGACCATGAATGCCGCCGATTTCGGCGACCTGCTTCTGTACTGTCTGGAACTGTTTCAGAACAATCCCGATATCCTGAACGCTTTCCGCCGGCAGTTCAGATATATCCTTGTTGACGAATATCAGGACACGAACGTCGCTCAGTATCTCTGGCTTCGCCTGCTGGCGGGAGGACACAACAACATCTGCTGTGTCGGCGATGACGATCAGTCGATTTATTCCTGGCGCGGCGCCGAAGTGGGCAACATCCTGCGTTTTGAAACGGATTTCCCGAACGCTTCCGTCATCCGGCTGGAAAGCAACTACCGTTCGACGGAACATATTCTGGGCGCGGCGGCCGGACTGATTTCCCACAATGAACAAAGGCTGAGCAAAACACTGCGCGTAGCGCCGGGTCGCGACGGAAGCGGTGAGAAAATCACCCTGTCCGGCGTATGGAACGGTGAAGACGAAGCCCGCCGCATCTGCGACGGCATTGAACGCGAACAACGCCGGGGCATCAGCCTGAAACAAATGGCCGTCCTTGTCCGCGCAAGCTTTCAGACCCGCGCCATTGAAGAACAGCTTCTGGCTTACGGCCTGCCCTATAAGGTCATTGCGGGGATGCGTTTTTATGAACGCGAGGAAATCCGCGACGCCATCGCCTATATCCGTCTTCTGGTTCAGCCGAAGGATGACATGGCCTTTTCCCGCGTGGTGAACAAGCCGCGACGCGGCATCGGCGATGCGGCGCTTCAGCTGATCCACCATAAGGCTCGGGAAACAGACACCTCGCTTTACGAAGCCGGAGAAATGCTGGTACGGGAAAAAGGTCTGAAAGGTGCGGCCAAAACCGGGCTTGAAAAGTTTTACGCTCTTTTTGACGACTGGCGCCCGCTGCGCCTGACGCTTCCCCCGGATGAGCTTCTGCGCCTGATGCTGGAGGAAAGCGGCTATCTGCGCATGTGGCGGGAGGATAAATCGCCCGAAGCGCCCGGCAAAATCGAAAACCTGCAGGAACTGATCGGCGACGTCAAGGAACGCTTCCCGACGTTTGACGCTTTTCTGGAACATGTCAGCCTGGTCATGGACAACGACGCCGAAGCGTCGGGCGGCGAGTACGTCTCTGTCATGACACTGCATGCGGCCAAGGGGCTGGAATTTGACGTTGTGTTCCTGCCCGGATGGGAGGAAGGCCTCTTTCCGCATCAGAAATCGCTGGATGAAGGCGGGTTCAGCGCCCTGGAGGAAGAACGCCGGCTGGCCTACGTCGGCCTGACGCGCGCTCGGCAAAAGGTGTATATTTCCTTTGCGGGATCCCGCCGCGTTTATAACCAGTGGCAAAACAACCTCCCCTCGCGCTTTATTTCCGAAATTCCGCCCGAACATGTGGAATCGGACGGCCTGCGCATGGACGGGTATGCCGCCCGGCAGGGATATGATTATCAGGAAGAAGAGCCGCAGGACGCCTATGATTATTTTGCCGGAGAAAGCACAGGCGGCCGGTCACGTTTCCGCGACGACGAATACGGCGCCGCGTATCAAGATAAAGGCTATACAAACGCGCCGTATTCCTATAAAAATAATTTCAGCCGCCGGAAAACAGGATTTTTCACCTCAGGTAAAAAACATGCTTTTCAAATCGGCGCAGACGTTTATCATAAAAGCTTCGGGCACGGCAGGGTCATCGAAGCCGACGGCAACAGCCTTCGGGTTTTATTCGACGAAGCCGGCCTGAAAAAAGTAATGGCGGATTATTTGGAAAGCGCATCATGATGACAGAACCGGCCAGCAACTGGCAAATTTCCATGATTCTTCCGGCGGAAGCGGTCCCTTTTTATGAACGGGCTCTGGACGCGGATGACGCGGCTCTGCTGGCTTCGGAAATCGAAACAGGCGAGGACAAAGGGAAATGGACGCTTGAGGCCATTTATCCCTCGAAACCCGACCCGGCGCATCTGAAAGCCGCTCTGGAAGTGGCGGCCGCTGTTTCGGAAACCGCCGTGCCACCCTGCGAGATCAGGGAACTGGCCCCGCGCAACTGGCTGAAGGAAAGCCTGATCAGCTTCCAGCCTGTTTCTGTCGGCCGATACTACATTTACGGTTCGCATATTACCGAACCGCCCCCGATGACGAAGCTTTCGCTGAAAATCGACGCGGCGACGGCTTTCGGTTCCGGGGAGCACTTTACGACCAAGGGGTGCCTGATGGCGATGGGTGATCTGGCGCGTCGGTTTGCGCCGGAAAAAATACTCGATATGGGCTGCGGCTCCGGTATTCTGGGGCTGGCCGCGGCGCTGACGTTCCGCAAGCCTGTCTATGCGACGGACATTGATCCGGAATCCGTCCGCGTCACGTTGGAAAACGCGCGGAAGAACCATGTCGCCTCCTATCTCCGCGCCTGGGTCGGGAATGGCTACAAACCTGCGGAAATCCGCCGGAACGGGCCGTATGACCTGGTGTTTTCAAATATTCTGGCGCGGCCGCTGACATGGATGGCCAAAGACCTGGCTCGCAATTTGTCATCCGGCGGTTTCGCCGTCCTGTCGGGGTTGCTTTACCGCCAGGAACCCTGGGTGCTTGACGCTCACCGCCGGGTCGGGCTGCATCTGAAAAAACGCTACCGCCTTGAGGGGTGGAGCACTCTGGTCGTCGGCAGATAAACGGGAGAACGGCATGAAAGAAAGACTGACCGCCCTGCGCGAATGGATGCTGAAAAACGCCCTGTTCGGTTTCGTCGTCCCGCGTTCGGATGAATATCAGGGAGAATACGTCGCCCCTGGGGCGGAAAGACTGGCCTGGCTGACCGGCTTCACAGGCTCTGCGGGCGAGGCCGTTGTTCTTTTGGACCGGGCTTTTCTGTTCGTGGACGGGCGCTATACGCTTCAGGCGCAGGAAGAAACGAATCCCGAAATCATCACGGTTGTTCAAACGAACGATGCCAAGGCCGGCGAATGGCTTTTTGCGGCGTTGCCGAACGGCTCAAAAGTCGGCTATGACCCCTGGCTTCATACGCCGAATGACGTTAAACGCATGGCGGCGGCCTGTGCAAAGAACGAAGCCGCCGTCGTTCCCGTCGCCCGGAACCCGATTGACCTTTTGTGGACGGACAAGCCTGTTTCCGAACCGCAATGGGCGGTTCCCTTTCCTGAAATGTATGCCGGAAAGGACAGTACGGCGAAAATCGCTGACATGACCTCCCAGCTGGGCATTGACAAGGATGACGCCCTTGTCCTCTCTACCCCGGATTAGATTGCGTGGCATTTGAATGAACGGGGGCGCGACGTCCCTTACGTTCCGGTCGTTCAGTCCTTTGCCGTCCTGCATAAAAACGGCACGCTTGACTGGTTTGTCGCGCCGGAGAAAATCACCGACCGTCTGCGCGGCGCATTAAGCTCTCTGGTTGAAATCAAATCTCCGGCCGCTCTGGGGGATGTTCTGGATGACCTTGGCCGGAACAAAGCTCGGGTTCAGCTGGATATGGCGCTTTCCCCGGCGTGGATTTATGAACGTCTTTCCAAATCCGGTGCGAAAATCCATCCCAAAGAAGACCCCTGCCTGCTTCCCAAAGCCTGCAAAAATACGGTTGAACGCGAAGGGGCGGTTTTGTCGCATGTCCGCGATGGGGCGGCGGTATGCCGTTTTCTGGCCTGGTTTGACCGGGAAGCCCCGAAGGGCGGCCTGAATGAATTGGATGCCGCGCGTAAAATGGCCGAATTCCGCTCTGACAATCCGCTTTACCGTGGTGAAAGCTTCGCGACAATCGCCGCGGCCGGCAAAAATGCCGCCGTGGTTCATTACCATACGTCCGAGCGCAACAATGCGCCGATCCGGCCGGGATCTCTGTTCCTGATTGATTCGGGGGCGCAGTATCTGGACGGCACAACCGACGTCACGCGCACGGTGGCTGTCGGGACGCCGGGTGCGCTGGAAAAAAAGCGCTACACGCAGGTTCTGAAAGGTCATATCGCCGTCGCCGCGATTGCCTTCCCCGAAGGCACAACCGGGTCACAGCTGGATATTCTGGCACGTCAGTATCTGTGGCGCGACGGCGTGGATTACATGCATGGAACGGGGCACGGCATCGGCAGTTATCTGAATGTTCATGAAGGGCCGCAACGCATTTCCCGTTACAGCAACCGCATCGCCCTGATGCCGGGGATGCTGATTTCAAACGAACCCGGATATTACAAATCCGGCGCGTTCGGCATCCGGATTGAGAACGTCGTCATGGTCGAGCCTCTGCCGCCGACCGAAGGTTCGGAAATCAACACGCTGGGACTGTCAACACTGACGCTGGCACCGTTTGACCGCCGCCTGATCGACAAGGCTCAGCTGACACCGCGTGAAAAGGCGTGGATTGATGGCTATCATGCCCGCATCCGCCGCATTATAACGCCTCTGACGGACGCCGAAACGGCCGCGTGGCTGGTTGATGCCTGCGCTCCTCTGTAAAGGAAAACCGACGATATGCGTCTGGGAATTACGTTCTTTGTTTCCGGTTTCATCCTGCTCATTTTCGGGGCGGCGATGCTTATTCCCGGGATCCTTGATTTCGCGGACGGACGGACGGCTTCCGGATATTCTTTCTGCCTGTCCGCGGTCGTGACATGCTTTTTCGCCCTGCTCTTCATGCTGACGTTTTACAACAGGTGGGACAGGCTGTCGGTGCGGGAAATGTATCTGACGACATCCCTGGTCTGGCTTCTGGTCTGTGTCTTCTGCGCCCTTCCTTTTTTCTTTGCCCCGGAACCGCTGAACTATACGGACGCGTTTTTTGAAACGATGTCCGGCCTGACCACCATGGGGGCAACGGTTATCTCAAAACTGGATTTAAGACCGCGGGGGCTTCTGCTCTGGCGCGGAATGATACAGTGGTTCGGCGGCCTTGGGATTATCGTGATTGCCCTGGCCATTCTGCCCATGCTCCGTATCGGAGGGATGCAACTGTTTTCAACGGAATCCTCCGACAAATCCGGAAAAACCATGCCGAAAACGTCTCAGATCATCGGGACAATGATGATCGTATACATTGTCCTGACCATCGGGTGTATCTTATCGCTTTATTTTTCCGGGCTGGATCTGTTTGAAGCGGTTACGTATTCTCTGTCGACCATTCCGACCGGCGGGTTCGCGCCCCGCGATTCCTCGGCCATGAACCTGTCGGCGCTTCAGCAGTGGCTGCTTATCTTTTTTATGTTCATATCGGGCATGCCCTTCTTTTTCCTGTATTTTTTCTTTATCCGTGACTGGGACAAAGTCAAAAGCGACCTTCAGGTCAAAACATATATCCTGTTTACGCTGGCGACTGTTCTGATTTTAACGATATGGCTGAAATGGACCTATCCCGGCCGCGGAGTGTTTGAGGCTCTGCGAGCCGTCGCATTTACCATTGTTTCCATCCTGACGACGACCGGCTTTTCTTCCGAGGATTTCGGATCGTGGGGGGCTTTTGCCACAATGTTCCTTGTCATCCTGCTGCCCATCGGTTCCTGCACCGGTTCAACAGCGGGCGGCATCAAGATTTTCCGTTTCGACATTCTGTATCTGTCGGCGGTCAAATACCTGCGCAACAAAATCCTGCCGCATGGCGTTTTTGTCGCGAAATACAACGGCAAACCGCTGAACGAAGACGTCATATCCGGCGTTTTCGTGTTCATGACAATCTTTTTCCTGTCGTTTTTGATTTCTTCCCTGCTTCTGTCCCTGCTTGGGCTGGACTTCATCACGGCGATCAGCGGCTCTTTGTCCGCTTTGGGAAATGTCGGAGCGGGGCTTGGGCCGGTCATTGGCCCGACAGGAAGCTTTGCCGTCCTGCCGCCTTCGGCAAAATGGATTTTATCGATTGATATGATGCTGGGCCGCCTGGAATATATGACCGTTTTCGTCCTGCTCCTGCCTTTGGCATGGCGGAAAGAAAAAAAGAATACGGTTACGGCTGCTTTTTAACTTCCTCGCCTCCCATGCTGACTTCTTCGCCCCACTTTTCAATCAGTCTTTTCTGCAGGTCGCGCAGATGGACGACGCGGCGCTGATCCGTCATTTCCAGAAAGCTGAGAACCAGAGGCGGGATACAGCGGAAGAAAATCCATCCGATAGCGGCCGAGCCATAAACAACGATCAGCGTCGATACGTTCATGAACAAAGCAATCGCGGCGTCCAGTGAATTGTCACCGAACCACATTTGGAACAGGAAAGGAAGGCACCCGGCGAAATTGACGCCGCCGATACACAGCCATTTATATTTGTATTTGAATTTTGATTTCGTTTCGACCATCAGAGCCACCAAAGTCGGCAGCATCCCCAGAAACAGGAAAACAGCCGTCGGCAGCATCATCAGCAACAGCGGAAAAAGAATCAGAAAAGACAGGCCGGGGCCGACGAAACCGTCCTTTTTCTTCAGGCTGTTCGCCTTCGGTGTTTCTTTGGCAACTTCTTCAGCATTCGCCATGTTCAACCTCCGATGAAACGTTTCAGCAACAGTACAAACATCGTCAGCACCGCAATGGAAAAGGACAGAACCGAAGCAATCTGATTCCCCAGAAGGTAACCGTATTCCTCCCGCTCTGTCCGGCTACCGTCCAGGTATTCGATTTCAGCCGAAATTTCGGCGTATTCGTTCTGTGCTCTGACAAAATCGTTATCGTCCAGCACACGGTCTTCCTTATTATCCAGGAATTTATACAAATCCGCCAGATTTCCCCGACGAATGTAGCGCGGCAGTTCTTTTTCCATCTGCTGCTGTTTTTCCCGGTTATGATAACTTTTGATGATCGGGGAAACCAGGCCGCCGATCCAACTGCACAGAGCGTACAGGTGTTCAGGGCCGAACGTCCATTGCAGCATGGCCAGAAGGCTCAGCATCCCGCCGGTTGCGACCGACGCTTTCGGGCGGTTGATGGCGGTCAACTGTTCCGCCACCTTTGTACCGAACTTCGCCGCAATATAGGCGGAAATATGGCGATCCAGCGGCCAGGAACGCGGATCGGCCTTTTTCGATATACTTTCCAGAGCCGGAAGAAGCTTGCGCACGTCGTCGATATATTCCCGGACAATCATCGGACTCTGACAGGGCAGTCCGTCGTTCAGTTCGTACAGACAGCGCTCAATGCCCATCCCGAGTTCCGGCTTCTGTAATATCATCTGCAGGTTTTTGACGGACTGGCGCGCGACTTTGTCATGCTGGTATTCATACCAGTTTTCCAGATACCCGGTGGTAATGATGCCGATCAGAGGCTTGATGTCTTTCTGCTGCATCATTGTTGCCGCCATGACGGTTCCAAGGGCTTCGGGCATGAAACACCACTGGCGCATCCGCAGGGGAGCCTTGCGATCCAGAAGCATGCAGACGCGCGCGACCAGGTAATCGTCCTGTCGTTCGCGGATGGAAAAATTGATATTGGCGGCATTGATTGCCTTGCCGATTTCATCCGCGGTCGCCGTGTCTTCAAAACCGCGCTTGACCCATATTGTCAGCTTTTCGCTTCGGATGGCGTCGGCCGCCATTTCCCAATTTCGGGTAAAAGCAACCGCCAGATCGCGGTAAGAGAAGTATTCAATGCCGTTAAACAGAAACGGTCTTTGAGAGTTTTTATTGCCGCGCGACTGAATTGGCGTCATGCGGCGGCCGTCCATCCACATCTCGGTCGATGAAATGTTCCACCGCTGCTCGGGATTATCCGCCAACAGGCCGCGGAGAAGTTCGATCAGGGACAGGGAAATGCGCTCTTCGCCGATCAGGGCGGCATAGGAACCTTTTTTAATCTTCAGATCCATCAGTTCCTGATCAGAAAGCCGCGCGACCGGATTGTGGCCCAGAGAAAGACAGACCAGGGTTGCGCCGAAAGAGTACAGGTCATTCGCCGTTGTCCCGATACCGCGCCCTTCCGGCATACACATTGAAGTTTCGATTGTTTCAAAGGTATCCGGCTGGTCATATGCCGGCGGACACGAAATACAGTCGCCCCATACGACATGCGTTTTTTCGGCGTCCATGTAAAACAGATTGTCCGGACGGATGGCCCGGTGCGTCACACCGCGGACGGACAGATCGTTAATTCCTATCAACAGGGGACGCGCCCAGTGCGAAATGAATTCGGCTTCTTCGGCCGGGATGATTCGCGCTGTCGACGTATTGCCCATCACGCGTCCGCCCAGAGGCTGGGCGTAAATCAGAATCATGGTTTTGGCGTCAAACAGCGGCCAAAACGCTGTTCCGGCTTCGACCAGAGGCAGCAGGCCTTCGCTTTTCATGTTGCGCAGAACGCTCAGGTTTGCCACACGGATCGGCAGATCCGGACGGCAGACAAGAGCAAAAACCTTATGATCCGGAGTCGTCATATCCACCGCGGCGAACGCCTTCGCACTCGGCAAATCCAAAAGCGGCATCGGGCGCCCGGGATAAACCCGGAACCTGTCCCGGACGACGGTATATGTCTTCGTATCGCTGAACGAGGCGGCCGCTCCGTTTGCCGGCCTGTTCGGTTCAGCCTTTTCAGTCTGTTGCGCAGTATTCGGTTCCGCCATGGCTTCTTTCCTAGGGATACCCTGTTATCAAAATACAATAAGGGAATTTTGCCTCCTGGCATATCCCCTTATTGATATTACACACTTTTTCACGAAATGAAAAGAGAGTTATTTATCCGGCCTTATACGGATCACGGATGATAATGACGTCCTCGCGTTCCGGGCTGGTCGACACGACATCAACCGGTGCGTCCAGAAGCTCTTCCAGGCGACGGATGTATTTCTTCGCATTTTCCGGGAGCCTGTCAAATTCGCGAATGCCGAAGGTTGATGTTTTCCACCCCGGAAGCGTTTCATAAACCGGTGTCACTTCGGCCTGCGCATTCAAAGCCATCGGGTACGTGTCCAGCTTCTTTCCCTTGTGCTCATAACCGACACAGATTTTCAGTTCGTCCAGCTTGTCCAGAACGTCCAGCTTCATCACCGCCAGCCCCTGCACGCCGTTGACCTTGATGGCCTGGCGCACCAGAACGGCGTCAAACCAGCCCGTCCGGCGCGGACGGCCGGTCACCGGGCCGAACTCATGTCCTTCGGAGCGAATCAGATCACCCGTTTCATCAAACAGTTCCGTCGGAAAAGGCCCGCTGCCGACACGCGTCGTATAGGCTTTCACAACGCCGATGACATGATCCACCACTTTCATTCCCATGCCCGAACCGACCGCCGCCTGTCCCGCAATCGTATTGGAAGACGTCACAAACGGATAGGTGCCGTAGTCATTGTCCAGCATTGACCCCTGCGCCCCTTCAAACAGGATGGCTTTGCCCGCCGTGTACTGCTCGTCCAGCGTTTTCCAGACAGGTTCCGCGAACGGCAGAACGACTTCGGCGATTTCGTTCAGCTGTTCCAGCAGTTTCGCCCCGTCAATCTCCGGTTCGCCCATTCCTTTGCGCAAAGCATTGTGATGAGCCAGCAGGCGCTCGATTTTCCCCGGGAGGCTTTCTTTTTCAGCCAG
>ENA-UOJC01004862-UOJC01004862.1-human-gut-metagenome-genome-assembly--contig:-C104-NODE-4862-length-10952-cov-3.883821_pt1 | contig 10952 bp, 11 predicted proteins | sample MGYA00242339_ERZ723886 | MGnify/ENA metagenome assembly ERZ723886 | reverse complement strand
TGGGGAAGGTATTGGAGAAATATGGTAAAGTAGGGAGAATAAAATATGGAACATTCAGGTGTCAGAACAAGCATGCAAATGATTGGTTCTGGTGAAAAGGGAAACAGGTGCAAATCCTGTACGAACTCGTCACCGTAATCAGGGAGTTGAAGCCGATATATCACTGGGAAACTGGGAAGATGGCGGATGTGATGATCTGTAAGCCGGGAGACCTGCCTGTCTGTTGTACAGAAACGATTGTTTCAAACCACGAGTAACTGGTTGTACGTGATAATTTGCAGGCACATTTATCCCTTTTGGAATGGATGCTTTCAGCAGATTTATTTTGTGTACAAACCCTTTACCTGTAGCCGGGAAAGGGTTTTCTTTTTGTGGATATCGGAATCGTTTTTGTAGAGACGTACATATTTAATCAAAATAACAGCAGTACGGACTGCGGAAATGAGGAAGATATGAAAAGAAAATCACTGATGATGTTATTGGCAGTCAGCATGACCTGTGCAATGGTGCTGGCAGGATGCTCTGACGGAAGCAAGGAGGCTTCTGTGCAGACGGCGGAAAACAGCGAAACTGTGGAAACCGCTGAACAGACGGAGAGCACAGTTGAGGCAGAGACTGAGACAGAGGCTGAGACAAACGATGATCAGAAAGCTGCAGATGAGGTGGCAGCATTAATTGATGCAATTTATGTACAGAAAAGAACAGACGAGACTGATGCGCAGTGTGCGGAAGCAAAAGCGGCATGGGATTCATTGACAGATGAGCAGAAAGAGCTGGTGGAAGGCGAGAATGCAGACCCTGATTATTTCGGCAGAGATACCGGTGATGCGTCCAAAGATGACCCGCGCAATCAGGACGATATCGGAGAAAATGAAATTCTGGTAGTCAGCTTCGGTACTTCCTTTAATGACAGTCGTGTTTCTGATATCAAGGGAATTGAGGATGCAATACAGGCGGCAAATCCTGACTGGTCAGTAAGAAGAGCGTTTACGGCTCAGATTATTATTAACCATGTGCAGGCGCGTGATGGCGAATCCATTGATAATATGGATCAGGCATTGGAGCGTGCTGTTGCAAATGGCGTGAAAAATCTGGTGATTCAGCCGACCCATTTGATGCATGGTGCAGAATACGATGAGTTGATGGAAGCGGTTGAAGCATATCAGGATCAGTTTGAGACAGTAAAGGTTGCAGAACCGCTGCTTGGCGAGGTAGGCTCTGATGCCACTGTAATCAATGCTGACAAGGCGGCAGTTGCAGAAGAGATTACCGGGGAATCTGTTAAGAATGCAGGTTATGACAGTCTGGATGCAGCAAAGGAAGACGGCGTTGCATTTGTATTTATGGGACATGGCACTTCACATACAGCAAAGGTTTCCTATAGCCAGATGCAGACCCAGATGAGCGAACTGGGTTACGATAATGTGTTTATCGGAACGGTAGAAGGAGAGCCGGAAGAGACTTCCTGCGAGGCAGTGATTGATGCGGTTGCACAGGCAGGCTACACAAAAGTAATTCTCGGTCCGTTAATGGTTGTAGCAGGAGATCATGCTCATAATGATATGGCAGGCGAGGATGAGGATTCCTGGATTAGTATGTTTAAGGCATCCGGTAAATTTGACAGCGTGGATACACAGGTTTCCGGTCTCGGTGCAATCGAAGCTATTCAGAAAATTTATGTGGCACATACAGCAGATATAATTAGCCAGTAGGAGTTTATAGTTGATTATGAAGAAAAAGATAATTGCAATATTTAGTGCACTGATGATCTGTGCATCACTTGTCGGATGTGCCGATAAGAGCAGTACACAGGCGACGGAGCCGCAGACAGAAAAGGAAACGGAGGCTGCTGCTTCTGACGCAGCGACTGTGGAGACAGAGGAGTCAGAGGAAGAGATATCGACAGAAGCGTCGGAAGAGACGTCTGCTGTGTCAGAACTGCCGGATGGAATCTACACGGCAGAGTTTCGCACAGACAGCGGAATGTTCCGCGTAAGTGAAGCCTGTGACGGCAAGGGCACACTGACGGTAGAAAATGGGAAAATGACAATTCATATTTCTCTGGGTTCAAAGAAGATTGTGAATCTTTATTCCGGACTTGCCGAGGATGCCGCAAAGGATGGGGCAGAGTTACTTATGCCCACAGAGGATACAGTTACATACAGCGATGGTCTGACAGAGGAAGTTTATGGCTATGATGTGCCGGTTCCTGTATTGGATGAGGAATTTGATTTGGCATTGATTGGAACAAAGGGAGTATGGTATGACCATAAGGTCAGTGTTTCCAATCCGGAGCCTGTGAAGGATGAGGCAGAAGCAGAGACGGACGAAACAGAGGCGGAGACTGATAATGCGGCTCTGGAAGCGGCAGATGCGGAAGCAACCGACCTTACAGACGGTACTTACAGCATTGATGTAACCCTTGAAGGCGGCAGCGGAAAAGCTACCGTTTTATCTCCTGCAACCATTACCATATCAGGAGACGACATGGTGGCAAAGATTGAGTGGAGCAGCTCAAACTATGATTACATGCTTGTGAACGGGGAAAAGTATTTGCCGGTGAATACAGAGGGGAATTCTGTGTTTGAGATTCCTGTTGCCGCACTGGACGCAGAGCTTGATGTGATTGGTGATACGGTGGCAATGAGCACGCCTCATGAGGTCGAGTATACGCTTACCTTCCATTCCGATACCATGCAGGCGGCAGAGTAATTAAGAGGAAATACGAATGACAGGAAGAAAAAAGATAACAACATTATGCTGTCTGTTTTTTGCAGGACTGCTGGGGCTGTGTAGCTGCGGCAGTCCTTCTTCTGATTCTGCGGCAAAGGTAACGGAAGTGGAACAGGCAGACCAGGGTCTGGTATATGAGAGCAGCATGGAGCTTCAGTATGCAGAGAATTTTTCCGTGGATTATTACGAGGGTGGATATGTGCTGCTGACATTGATGGATGATACCCGTTATCTGGTAGTTCCAAGAGAGGGGGAAATCCCCGATGATTTGGAGGAAGATATCACTGTGCTGCAGCGTCCTGTCAAAAATCTTTACCTTGTGGCGTCTGCGGCGATGAACATGTTTTGTGAACTGGATGCCCTGGATGCCGTTACGCTTTCAGGACAAAAGGAGGAAGGCTGGTATATTGCAAAAGCCAGAGAGGCTATGGCAAACGGCGATATGCTTTATGCCGGGAAATACAATAAGCCGGATTATGAGCTGATTGTATCACAGGCTTGTATGCTTGCCATTGAAAATACGATGATTACCCATTCGCCGGAGGTTATCGAGAAGCTTGCGGATTTTGGAATCCCGGCTATGATAGATTATTCCAGCCATGAATCTCATCCTCTCGGCAGAGTGGAGTGGGTAAAATTTTACGGGGCGCTTCTTGGCAAGGAAGCGGAGGCGGAAAAGCTGTTTGAGGAGCAGGTCGCAATACTGGAAAAAGTAACGTCGGAGGAGAAGACTGACAAGACGGTTGCTTTTTTCTATATTACCTCGAATGGTCTGGTTCAGGTGCGCCAAAGCTCCGATTATGTACCGAAAATGATAGAGCTGGCAGGCGGCAGATATATCTTTGAAAATTTGGGAGACCCGGATACCAGACTTTCCACGATGAATATGCAGATAGAAGAGTTTTATAACGGCGCGAAGGATGCGGATTTCATTATTTACAACAGTTCCATCGATGGCGGCGTTTCGTCGATAGAGGAGCTTTTGGATAAATGTAAGCTGTTGGAAGATTTCAAGGCTGTGCAAGAAGGGAATGTCTGGTGCACCACAAATGATATGTACCAGCAGTCCATGTCCATCGGCTATATGATTGAGGATATTCATAACATGCTTTTGGGAGAGGGAGAAGAGGACATGAGATATCTTTTCCGTCTGGAGTAGGAGGAGCTTATATGCAGCGTAGTAAAACAATTAGATATCTTGCGGCGTTTCTGGTTTTGGGAGCCTTTGTGCTGGTGTTTTTTGCGCTGAACGTCTGCATTGGCAGTGTGAAAATATCTCTGGCGGATATTGCGGCATCCATTATGGGAGTGAAAACAAATCAGACAATGGAGCGGATTCTCTGGGATATCCGAATGCCCAGGGCATTTGCTGCGTTGATACTGGGCGGCGCGCTGGCGCTGGCAGGCTACCTTTTGCAGACCTTTTTTCATAACCCCATTGCAGGTCCCTTTGTGCTGGGAATTTCCTCAGGAGCAAAAATGATTGTGGCTCTTGTCATGGTGTTTCTTCTGGGAAGGGAGATTAAGGTCAGCTCCGCAGCATTGATTGTGGCTGCGTTTGTGGGAGCAATGCTATCCATGGGTTTTGTCCTCTTGATGTCCCTCAGAGTCCATAACATGTCCATGCTGGTGGTCAGCGGCGTTATGATTGGTTATATCTGTTCGGCAATCACGGAGTTTGTGGTAACCTTTGCCAACGATGCGGATATCGTGAATCTGCATAACTGGTCAAGGGGAAGCTTTTCAGGCATGACCTGGGATAATGTGTTTGTTATGACGGTTGTGATTGCGATTACTTTTCTGGCGGTATTTCTGATGTCGAAGCCGCTTTTAGCCTACCAGATGGGGGAGGCATATGCGCAGAACATGGGCGTCAATATTCGTCTGCTCAGGGTTTTGCTGGTGATTCTGTCCAGCATTTTATCCGCCTGTATTGTGGCGTTTGCAGGACCCATTTCCTTTGTGGGAATCGCGGTGCCCCATCTGGTAAAAAGTCTTTTGGGAACCGCGAAGCCGATTCTTATGATACCGGCATGTTTTCTGGGAGGCAGTGTTTTCTGCCTGTTCTGTGACTTGCTGGCAAGAAGCCTGTTTGCCCCCACGGAGCTAAGCATCAGTACGGTGACGGCGGTTTTTGGCGCACCGGTGGTATTATGGGTTATGATTAGACGCAATAGGGAGAAGGCATTATAATGGAATATTATTTCTCGACACAGAAGATGAGTGTGGGGTATCAGAAACAGCCATTGCTTGAAAATATTGAAATCAGTCTGAAAAAGGGAGAAATCCTGACGCTGATTGGACCAAACGGCGCGGGAAAATCTACTATTTTAAAAAGCATCGCAAGGCAGCTTTCCCTGATTAGCGGTGTTGTCCTTTTGGACAGGCAGAGCCTGGAACAGATGTCCGGCACGGAGCTTTCCCGGAAAATGGCGGTGGTGCTGACGGAGAAACTGCGCACGGAGTTAATGACCTGCGAGGATGTGGTGGCAACGGGGCGTTATCCCTACACGGGGCGTTTCGGAATCTTGTCGAAGGCAGACCGACAGCTTGTCAGGGAGGCAATGGAGCTGGTTCATGTGACGGCAATTAAGGATAAGGATTTTACCCGTATCAGCGACGGACAGAGACAGCGTGTTATGCTGGCGCGCGCTGTCTGTCAGGAGCCGGAGATTATTATACTGGACGAGCCGACCTCCTATCTGGACGTGAAATATAAGCTGGAATTTCTGTCCATTTTACAGGAGATGCGGAAAAAAAAGGAATTGACGGTTATCATGTCGTTGCACGAATTGGAGCTGGCGGCGCGGGTTTCGGATAAAATTCTTTGTATTAACGGGAAATACGTTGACAGGTTCGGAAAGCCGGAGGAGATTTTCACGCCGGGGTATATTTCGGAGCTGTTTGGCATAACGGCGGGCAGCTTTGACGAGGAGAACGGAAGCCTGGAGCTGGCGGCGGTGAAGGGAGAACCGAAGGTATTTGTCATAGCGGGCGGCGGAAGCGGCAGGAATGTATACCGCAGCTTACAGAGACAGGGGGTGGCGTTTGCAACGGGGATTTTGTTTCCCAATGATTTGGACTATCCTGTGGCAAGGGCTTTGGCGGCGGAGGTTATAAGCGCGGAAGCTTTTGAACCGATTACGGAAAGACAGCTTGCGGCTGCAAAGCAAAGTATTGATGAGTGTGAGCGCGTGATTTGTTGTAGGGAAGCTTTTGGAACGCTGGAAGCCGCAAATGAAGAACTGCTCGCGTATGCAAGGCAAAGGGGTAAAATATGGCAAAGGTAATTATGATTCAGGGTACAATGTCCAACGCGGGAAAAAGTCTTCTGGCAGCGGGACTTTGCAGGATTTTCAGACAGGACGGCTACCGCGTGGCGCCGTTTAAATCACAGAATATGGCGCTCAATTCCTACATTACCTCGGAAGGACTTGAGATGGGCAGGGCGCAGGTGATGCAGGCAGAGGCGGCAGGTATTGCACCTATGGTCTGCATGAATCCGATTTTGTTAAAGCCAACCAACCAAATCGGCTCTCAGGTCATTGTGAACGGAGAGGTTCTCGGAAATATGAATGCAAGGGATTACTTTGCCTACAAAAAGCAGTTAATTCCCGATATTAAAAAGGCATTCCGAAAACTGGAGGAATTTGCAGACATCATTGTGATAGAGGGAGCGGGCAGCCCGGCGGAAATCAATTTGAAGGAAAATGATATTGTAAACATGGGGCTGGCAAAGCTGGTGGATGCCCCGGTGCTTCTGGTTGGAGATATCGACAGGGGCGGCGTATTCGCCCAGCTTTTAGGTACGCTGATGCTGTTGGAGGAGGACGAGCGGGAACGGGTAAAAGGGTTAATTATCAATAAATTCAGGGGAGACAAGACCATTCTTGACCCTGGTATTGAAATGCTTACGGAAAAAGGGAAGGTTCCCGTGACGGGGGTCGTCCCTTATATGGAATTATCCTTGGAGGACGAGGATAGTCTGACGCAGCGGTTTGACAAAAGAGACGCGGGATGTATTGATATTGCGGTGATTCGTTATCCCAGAATCTCAAATTTTACGGATTTTAATGTGTTTGAGCAGATGCCGGAGGTAACGGTGCGCTATGTGACTTCTGTGAGTGAGCTTGGGCATCCCGATTTGATTTTTTTGCCCGGTAGTAAGAACACCATGGGAGATTTGAAGTGGATGCGTCAGAACGGATTGGAGGCAGCCGTTAAAAAGAAGGCTGAAACTACTCCTGTGTTTGGTATCTGCGGCGGCTATCAGATGTTAGGGTGTCAGATAACGGATGAGGATAACGTGGAAGAAGGCGGTACGCTGCGCGGTATGGAGTTATTGTCGGTTTCTACTTCCTTGCAGAAGGAAAAGCTGCGCTGCCAGACGGAGGGCGTTGTAAATAGAGTGGAAGGGATTCTTGGCGTGATTTCGGGATGCGCGTACACAGGTTATGAAATCCACATGGGAAAAACCATAAGCCTAGAGAAATCCGAAGCAGAAAAAGAAGAAGGAGACAATGTAGAAGATAACATTGTAGTCTGCGGCGAAAACAAAAACGTGTACGGTTCGTATGTACATGGCTTGTTTGATAAGGGCAGTATGGCGACTGCTATCGTACAGGCTTTGGCGCAGAAAAAAGGAATTACAATAGAAAACGGAGTGTTTGAGGATTATCAGACCTTTAAGGAAAAACAATATGATAAATTAGCGGATACCCTGCGGGCGTATCTGAATATGGAGGAAATCTATGGAATGCTCAGAGAAGCCCATTTGGAATAAATTGACAAGAGAAGCGTTAGAAAAACTGGCAGTGAAGGAGCCTGATAAAACAGTCAGAGAAAAAGTTTTTAAAAACTGGGATACGGTTGCAAAGCCTCTTGATAGCATGGGACGGTTCGAGACATTGACAGCGCAGATAGGAGCAGTCACCGGAACGGATGAAATCGATATTTCCCAAAAAGCCGTTATCATTATGTGTGCGGATAATGGGATTGTGGCGGAAGGGGTCAGTCAGTCCGGTCAGGAGGTCACGACGGCAGTTGCACAGAAAATGGCGAAAGGAAAGTCCTCCGTGGGAAGAATGGCAGAAGCCATCGGAGCGGATACCATTCCTGTGGACGTTGGCATCAACAGAAATGAGCCGATACCGGGCGTCATAGACAGAAAAGTGCGCTGCGGCACCAGAAATTTCAGCAAAGAGCCTGCCATGACGGAAGCGGAAGCGCTTCAGGCAATCGCTGTCGGTATTGAAATGGTGTCCATGTGCAAGGAGAAAAGGTATCGCATTCTTGCCACAGGTGAGATGGGAATCGGAAATACGACCACAAGCAGCGCAGTGGCAGCAGCGTTACTGCAATGTGAGGTCAGCGAGGTCACAGGAAGAGGCGCCGGACTTGACGGGGAAGGTCTTAAGCGCAAGCAGCAGGTTATCGCGGAGGCGTTAGAAAAATATGATTTGCAACACAAGGATGCCCTGACGATTCTGGAATGTGTGGGCGGACTGGATAGTGCAGGACTTACGGGTGTCTGTATCGGCGGCGCGCTTTTTCAGGTGCCTATTGTGCTGGATGGCGTAATCAGTATGGTAGCGGCGTTGCTTGCGGAGCGGCTTGTTCCCGGAACGAAGGCGTACCTGCTTCCCTCCCACAAGGGAAAGGAACCGGCGACAGAAAGGCTTGCCGGGGAGCTTTCATTGGAGCCTGTTATTGACGGTAAAATGGCTTTGGGCGAGGGAACCGGAGCTGTGATGATGTTTTCCCTGCTGGACATTGCGCTGAGTATTTACCGGGAAAGGACAACCTTTGCGGATATAGAGATTGAACAGTACACGAGGTATTGAAAAATGATGACCGTGATTACCGGAGGAAGCGGAAGCGGCAAATCCGCCTATGCTGAATCCTATCTTGTGACGCTTGCCGGGGAACGTGAGAAATATTACCTTGCCACAATGCAGGTTTTTGATAAAGAGGGGCAGGCAAAGGTGGAAAGGCACCGGAAGCTAAGAAGCGGTAAGGGTTTTGTCACTATAGAACAGTCGGTATCCATTCAGGAGGCAATGACAAAGCGAAACCTGATGGGGCAGGCTGCGCTGCTGGAATGTATGTCAAACCTTACCGCCAATGAAATGTTTTGCGAAAAAAAGCCCTTGTGTGCGGAGGCAGTAGCGGATAAGATTATAAAAGGGATAGAAGCGTTAAATGAGACGCTTGGTCAGCTTGTGATTGTGACAAATAACGTATTCGAGGATGGCATTGCCTATGATGCGTCCACCATGGAGTATCTTCGGGCGTTAGGCAGTATTAATGAACGGCTGGCTGTGATGGCGGACAGCGTCATAGAGGTTGTTGTGGGGATTCCCGTCTGGGTGAAAAAGGAAACAGAAGGAGATTGCGAATAAATGCGGCTGATAAAATCTTTTTTTATAGCGTTTTCCGTCTATTCAAGGCTTCCGATGCCGCAGTTTGAGTGGAAGGAAGAGGATATGAAATATATGCTTTGCTTTTTTCCCTGGATTGGGGCGGTGATAGGAGCGCTTTTGTATCTTTGGGCAATGCTCTGCGGCAGACTGGGAGTGGGAGACCTTTGCTATTCCCTGATTGGAGCGGCAATTCCATTGCTTGTCACAGGTGGTTTTCATGTGGACGGTTTTATGGATACTATGGATGCGTTCCACTCCTACCAGCCAAGAGAAAAAAAGCTGGAAATTTTGAAGGATTCCCACATCGGAGCCTTTGCGGTAATTATGCTTGCGGCATATGGTTTGGTTTATGTGGGAGCTTTTTCGGAGATATCGGAGAAACATCTGCTTCGGATTGTCTGTGCGGGTTTCTTTTTGTCCCGCAGTCTAAGCGGTATCGGTGTGGTAATGTTCCCTTCTGCCAAAAAAGAAGGGATGCTGTTTCAGTTTGCGGACACTGCCCGGAAGAACCTTGTCAGAGGTGCCTTGTGTGTTCAGGCTGTAATGTGTATTGGCTTTATGCTTTGGCAGTCCTTATGGGCGGGCGGCATTGTGGCAGCAGTGGCGTTAGGCGTGTTTGCCTATTACTACATACGCAGTAAAAAAGAGCTTGGAGGTGTCACGGGAGATACGGCAGGATATTTTGTGCTGCTTTGTGAAGCTGGGATGGTAGTGAGTACCGCCTTGATGCAGCATTTGGGATAGGGAAAGTTAAATACGCTGTTTAAGAAATTGTAAGTTTTACGCTGAAATGCGAAAAGGCAGTGTTTTCTAATTGGTGGTAAAGTCGTTAAAAACGGCGGAATAAGAGGAAGTATGAAGCTTGTGATTGGCGGATATGCTCAGGGAAAATTGAATTATGTGTTACAACAGAATGGTGGTAAGCAGTTCTGTGTCTGGGATGGAGTATTGCCGGATTCGGATGGAACTGAAAAAACTGTGATTTTCAACCACTTCCACAACTGGGTGAGGGAGTGCATTTTGCAGGGGCGAAATCCTGAGAAGGAAATACAGGCTATGCTGTGCAGGTATCCCGACTGTATCATTATCAGTGATGAAATCGGAAATGGGATTGTACCTGTGGATGCCTTTGAGAGAGAATACAGAGAGCGGACAGGCAGACTTTTAGTGGAGCTTGCAGGCGCGGCGGAAGAGGTGGTGCGTGTCATATGTGGAATCGGTCAGAAAATCAAATAGAACTGGTGATAATCCGTCACGGAGCCACCCCGTCAAATAAAGAGCACCGCTACCTTGGAAAAACGGAGGAATCCCTTTCCGTGGAGGGACGTGACAGACTGGCGGCGGAGAAGGAGCGAAACCGTTATCCGGCGGTGGATTGCCTGTTTTCAAGTCCCATGAAACGCTGTCGGGAGACGGCAGCATTGCTTTATCCGAAGGCGGAGGCGGTTATCATTCCCGAATGGGAGGAAATGGATTTTGGTGCCTTTGAGGGGAAAAATTACAGGGAACTGGCAGGAGATATGCGGTATCAGGCATGGATTGACAGCAATGGGACGCTGCCCTTTCCGGAGGGCGAGAGCAGAGAGGCATTTGTGCTTCGCTGTAAGCAGGGATTTGACAGGATGCTTGCGCTTTTAGCGGCATTTGCAGAAAAAGAGCAGAAGCCCATAATAACGGCGGGGCTGATTGTGCACGGTGGTACGATAATGTCTCTGTTAAGCAACTAATATGGCGGAGATTATTTTGATTCTCAGGCAGCAAACGGCGGAGGATACACCTGTACACTGAAAAATGACT
>ENA-UOJC01004860-UOJC01004860.1-human-gut-metagenome-genome-assembly--contig:-C104-NODE-4860-length-10956-cov-4.000550_pt1 | contig 10956 bp, 9 predicted proteins | sample MGYA00242339_ERZ723886 | MGnify/ENA metagenome assembly ERZ723886 | reverse complement strand
CAATCTTGTTGCCGCCCAAAATATCCGCAATGAAAAACAGTCCCATGGACGGAATAAAGGACAAAATCACACCCGACAAAAGTCCCGGCAGGGTCAGCTTGAAGCTTACCGTCCAGAACGCCTGAAAGGAGGAAGCGCCCAAATCCCTGGCTGCCTCCACCAGTGTAAAATCCAGTTTTTCCGCACTGGAATACACCGACAAAATCATAAACGGAAGCAGGGCATAAATCATTCCCACAACTACCGCGGGATAAGTATACAAAAGCTTCAGCGGCTTCTCCGTAATATGAAGCCCCATCAGAAGCTTATCCAGCACACCGTTACTGCGGAATACGATAATCCAGCCATACAGACGGATTAATGCACTGGTCCAGAACGGAATCATGATAAGCCGCATCCTTCTCTCTTTCCACACCGCGCTCATCCGCGCCAAAAAATATCCATAGGGATATCCAATCAGCACCACAAGAATCGTAGACAGAAATGCCAGCTTTAACGATTCTATAAAGGTGTCCCGATACAGCGGCTCCGCAATCCTTTTATAATTGTCCAGGGTAAAAGTAAAATCCACACCCCAGACCTCTGCTCTCGTCAGAAAGCTTAAAAGGAACATATACAGAATCGGCAGCGCCACGAATAAAATTGTAAAAATGTACATGGGCGCCAGCAGAAGCCAGTTACCTCTGTTCTTCTGACCGTATCGCTCCATTCTCTTTCCTGCATTTACCTTGCTCATTCTGCTCCTCACTTCTGCCTCTTCCACGCATACAGACTTCTGCCTTGCGCGCGCATACAGCTTTTAGCCTCGCAGCTCCTACTGTCCATCATCCAGCACCTTTACCGCATGCTCCGTCTTCCAGCCGATGCGGATGCTGCTGCCCACCTGAATGTCTGCATCAATTCCGTACCTGCTTGCCGTTATGGTCTGACCGTCCGACAGCCTGAACAGAATCCGAAGCTGTCCGCCCGCGAAGCTCTTTTCCAGAACAACCGCATCATGAACGCAGGGTTCCTCCCCGTTTATCAGCACATTCTCCGAGCGGATGGCAAAGGCGTCGCTTCCCTCATGAAAGATATTGGCATTTCCCACAAAATCCGCCACATAGCTTGTGCGGGGACGGTAATAGATTTCGTTGGGAGTTCCCACCTGCTCCAGCACGCCCTGATTCATCACCGCAATGCGGTCAGACATGTTGATGGCTTCCTCCTGGTCATGGGTAATATAAATAAACGTGATTCCCAACTGCTTCTGCAAGCGCTTCAATTCCAACTGCATCTGTCTGCGCAGCTTCAAATCAAGCGCCCCTAACGGCTCATCCAAAAGCAGCACCTTCGGCTCATTCACCACCGCTCTGGCAATGGCAATTCGCTGGCGCTGTCCGCCGGAAAGCTGGTCGGGACGCCGTTTTCCATACTCTTCAAGCTGCACCAGCTTCAGCATCTCGGAAACTTTTCCTGCAATCTCCGCCTTGGGAACCTTCCTGATTTTCAGACCATACCCCACATTTTCCTCTACACTCATATGGGGAAAAAGCGCATAATTCTGGAAAACGGTATTCACACTTCTCTTATTCGGCGCTAACGAAGTAATATCCTGTCCCTCCAAAAGAACGCTGCCAGAGTCCGGCATTTCCAACCCGGCGATAATGCGCAGCGTAGTGGTTTTTCCGCAGCCGGAGGAGCCTAACAGCGTGATAAATTCCGCCCGCTCAATCTCTAAGTCGATTCCCTTAAGAACCTCCGTACCCTCAAAGGATTTCTGTATTTGATTCAGTTGTAAGATGATATCGCTCATGCTGCCGGGTCTCCTTTTTCCCAGGTGTGAAAAATCTATTTTTCACACTATTGTGCTTCCCCCAATTAATTCATATCATTTTACCAAAGATTATATTCCTTTTCCAGTACTTCCTCCAAATCGTTTTTTCCCACGGAAGTTCCTTTTTACAGGGATATCCGCCGCGCTAACACGCATCCCGCAGCAAGCAGCGCTCCCAGTCCCAAAAACACCGTTGCCAGACCTAACATATCCGCCAGCGCGCCAACCACAGGGAAAAGCAAAACCATTCCCACCGAAAACGCCATACTGTTGACCGAAATCAATGTTGCCCTCTGCCCGGACGGAATCAGACGGTTCAGCGAAATCGACTGGATGGGATAAAGCAGCGAATTACAAAAGCTTGCCGGAACAAATGCACCGATTGCCAGAGGCAGACTGCGAAATCCGAATGCTGCAATGCAGACCGCTATCACAATCGCGCAGATGCCCGTAATGCTGTCTCCCAGCCATTCATACAGCTTTTCACTGCAAACAGCGCCGAGGCAGGACGAACCGCCTGCCAAAAGCATAATCAGACTGATATACACCTTATTCAGTCCCATATCATAAAAATATTGCTGACTGTAAAAAAACAGCAACGTATACGCCGTAAAAATCGCCGAATAATAAATCACGATATTGCGGATACGTTCATTGTCTTTCAATACATTGATACTGACAGAAAAATGTCTGCGCAGCTGCTCTCCCAGCGTGTCCTTTGCAGCAGTCATGCCGCCGTTTTCTTCCCGCACGCCTTCGTTTCTGTCCGTTTCCGCAATCGGCGCCTCCGTCAGAAACAGTGCTGTAGCAATTCCAAACAGCGCAATCACAATACATGCCACATAACACCAGACATAAGAATACTCTGCCAGAATTCCTCCTGCCACCACTGCAATCGCCTGTGAAATCTCCACCAGCATATTCACACGACCACTTACCTTTAAAAATTCTGCTTCCCTGCCACACAGCTTCATGCTGTCATACAGCAGCGCCTCCTCTGACCCGGAATTGAGATTATTTCCCAATGCCTGAATCAGAAAACCCAGCGCAAATCCCCAAAAGCCGTCAGCCAATAACATACAGACACAGGACAGTGTCATACAAATTCTCCCTGCAACTACCGATTTTTTGCGTCCCAGCAAATCCGCCACCGCTCCTGAGGGTATCTCAAAGAGGATACTGGTAATATGATAAATTCCTTCCAAAAGCCCTACCTCCAGCAGATTCATACCTCTGTACGCCAGATAAAGCACCCAGATGGAACTGGACATATCAAGATTTCTGATAAAGGTAAACAGATAATCAAGTGTTATATTTCTATTGAATTTTTTTATATCTATTTGTTGTTTCTTCATTTTCGTAATTCCTTTTCTCTTAATTTTTGCATTTTGCTCTTGTCGCTGCACGCGAAAAAAATCAGGAATACTCCTTTCGGAATTTTCCTGATTGATTACGGAATTACGCTACTGTGAACTTCAGAATGAAACTATCAGAATGCACAGTTTCCCTTCTTAAAAAGGGCGCAGTAATCCCGTAAACCTGCAAAAATACATGTTTTGGACTGACTACTGCTACTGCAGATTGGGGTATATCCCAAACCGTTCATTCCGATGTTCTCCTTTCTTTTAAACTGACTTTATCATAACATAGTTATCAGGGTTACGCAACACAACTTGTCCAAATCCCCGTTACCATTGTTCTTGTCAAACTCTAGTATACAGGTAAATCCACGCCGTTACAAATGTGGGGCACCTCATATTATCTACTTTATCCATCCCCAGCATAACGCAAGATACTCTCCCAGAAAATACATGCCCCGCAGCCACACGAAAGCCGCCACTCCGAAAAGCCACGGACACAGCTCTTTGCGCTTCGCCAGCACGTCCTTTGTCAGCGACAGAATCACACAGATGAGCAGTACCATGGTGCCGAAGGTGGCTCTGTCCGGATAATGCGGGGACAAAATCATGGCTCCCCAGGATAACAAGGCAGCAAGCAAAAGCAACCCATTTTTCCTGCCAATGGGAATCTGCAATAACCCTTTACTGATAAGCAAAAGGAACCCAAGAAGCAGCAGGGTCGGAAACAGATACTCCAACGCCGCCTTACTCTCCGCATAGCAGCGCAGGAAAATATTCCACAACACGCCGTATTCGTTGGATGCAACCTGACCGCTGCGCACAAAATTACCGGGCGCTGCAACCACCAGAATGCTTCCGACGAGGGCAGACAGACTTCCCAGTATCATCCACGGCTTTACTTTTCGTTTCTCTTTAATACATAGAAAAATCACAACCACACTGATTACCCATGCGGCAGGACCCATGTTTTCATTGCTCCATCCGGTCACAATCCCCAGCGGAATCATCCAAATTGTAATACCGGGAAGCTTCCCTGCTTCTCCTGACAATTCCCGCAGATAACAGTGTAAAAAGATAAGAATAAATACCGTGATATACAAATAATTGGCTGCGCCTGCCTGCCAGAACATACTCATCTTCCAGTTAGCGTTCAGCCCAAGCAACATGCCTGTTGCCGCAAAGAAAAACGGAAGTCTCATCCTTTTTCCGTCATTTCCCGCTACGATACAGATAATTCCCGCCAAAAGAAGTGTCACAGCCACATTCAGAATGTCCGCAACATGTTCCCCCAGAAGCAGTGTCACCTGCAGCATTCCGTGGGTAATGCTTCTGCCGCCCCAGTTATAATAATGCCAAATCTGGCTTTCGATAATGTCCCCGAAGGACGCAATCGGCGTATCGGAGGACAGTTTGGTAGCATACCACAAGTCATCCATCATAAACGGAACCGCCCTATGAACCAGATACATAACCGCCACGGACACCAATACCAAAATGCCCGACAGTCCCCACAGAATTTGTCCACGCTTCTCTTTCATTTCCTTCTCCAACTCCCTGTAATTCTTTAAAGCCGTCTGTTTCCAGACGGCTTTCTAAAGGAACCTGCAATCAGCATTACAGGTTTGCGTTCTTGATACGGTCAACGGCTTCCACCGTATTTTCATAGCTGCCGAATGCAGTCAGACGGAAATAGGTCTCACCGCTGGGTCCGAAGCCCGAACCGGGAGTACCTACCACGTTTACGTTTTCCAGCAAATAGTCAAAAAATTCCCAGCTTGTCATGCCCTTAGGCGCTTTCAGCCAGATATAAGGAGAGTTCACGCCGCCGGAAACGGTGTAGCCTGCCTCCTTCAAACCATTGTAAATATAATGGGCATTATTCATGTAATAAGCAACCTGCTTCTGAATCTGCGCTTTTCCTGCCTCGGAATAAACTGCCTCACCTGCGCGCTGTACGATATAAGGCGCTCCGTTGTATTTGGTGCCATGACGTCTTGCCCAGAGTGCGTGGAGACTGACATCTCCCACCTTCAAATCCTTAGGAATGACCGTAAAGCCCAGACGGACACCGGTAAAGCCCGCATTCTTGGAAAAAGAACGCAGCTCAATCGCACAGGTTCTCGCGCCTTCACACTCGTAAATACTGTGAGGAACATCCTCCTCGGAAATATATGCTTCATAAGCGGCATCAAAAATAATCACTGCACCCACTTTATTGGCGTAGTCAACCCACTCCTGCAACTGTGCCTTATTGATGGTGGCGCCCGTAGGATTGTTGGGGAAACACAGATAAATTAAATCCGGCGTCTCCTTGGGAAGCTCAGGCGCAAAATTATTTTCTGCTGTACAGGGCATATAGATAACATCGCTCCAGGTCTCGGTGGCAGTATTGTAAGTACCGGTTCTTCCTGCCATAACATTGGAATCTACATACACGGGATAAACCGGGTCGCACACTGCAATTTTGTTATCCAGGCTGAAAATCTCCTGAATATTGCCGGAATCACACTTTGCACCGTCAGACACAAAAATCTCATCCGCGCTGATATCGCATCCGCGAGCCTTGAAATCATTCTCTGCAATGGCATTGCGCAAAAACTCATAGCCCAAATCAGGCGCATAACCGCGGAAGGTCTCCGCCTTCGCCATCTCGTCCACTGCACCGTGCAGCGCATCAATAATGGCAGGCGCCAAGGGCTGTGTCACATCACCGATTCCCAGTCGGATAATCTTCGCTTCGGGATGAGCCTGGGAATAGGCATTCACCTTCTTAGCGATTGTGGAAAACAAATAGCTTCCGGGTAACTTCAAATAGTTATCATTTACTTTTAACATAGGATTCTCCCTTCTATCTATGGTCTTACGACCACGTTAAGTTACAACCCGTTCACTTCTCCTTCAAATACAGTAGCCGCGGGACCTGTCATGTAAATCACATTCTGTTCCCTGTCCCACTCTATCTGTAACTCACCGCCTAATAGTTTAACAGTAATTTTATCATCCGTCAAACCATTTAACACACAGGCAACCGCTGTGGCACAGCAGCCCGTTCCGCAGGCAAGGGTCTCACCTGTTCCTCGTTCCCACACGCGCATAAACACATGTTGTCTGTCAAGAATCTCCACAAATTCCGTATTTGTTCTGTTGGGAAAGCGCACATGATTTTCAAAGGAAGGACCAATCTGCTCCAACTTCATATCCGCAACGCCCTCTGTAAAAATAACCGCATGGGGATTGCCCATAGACACACAGGTCATGCGGTATTCCCTGTCATCCACGAAAATAGGCTCATTTACAACCTGCTCTCCGTCCGCCACTACGGGGATTTGTGCAGGTGTCAGAATCGGGCTTCCCATATTGACACGCACCTTGCTGACGGTACCACGCACGTCCCCATTCTTTTTTTCCACTGTTAAATCAAGATATTTTATTTTTCCGGCGCTGACGATGCTGATTTTCTCAGAATCCGTCAAACCCTTATCGTACACAAATTTTGCCACACAGCGGATACCGTTTCCGCACATCTCGGACCTGCTGCCGTCCGCATTATACATCTCCATCTCAAAATCCGCTTCTTTAGCGGGGTTGATAAAGATAACGCCGTCTCCGCCGATTCCGAAATGACGGTCACTTAACGCGCGAACCAGGTCCGGCTTTTTCTCCGCCGCAATCTGCTCCTCAAACCCATTTACATAAATATAATCATTGCCGCAGCCGTGCATTTTTGTAAATTTCATATGCTCTCCCTTCTCACGCTTTCATCATCGAAAGTACCATCTGCGCCGTCTCAACCAGATTCGTACTGCTCTTTTGCAGGTATCTGTGCGCTTCTTCTTCCGTCATATGGTTTCTTACCATCAGAAGCTCCTTTGCCTCCTGAATAGAAGCCTCCTCCTCGGCGCTCCTCACCTTGGGCTTTAGCTTATTCCTGCGTCTGCGCCGCTCTATCTCCTCGGTCATCATTCCTACGGTACTGATTAAATCATTGACCTTTAACGGCATGGACAGACACACGATATCGTTTCCGTAGCATTCGTTAATCAGATGCTGGGACGCCATCAGAAGCATCTCAAACCCGGCGGGCAGATATTCATGCAGTTCAGAATAGACCATATCCATCAGCTTGTAGCTGCAAATCATAATACCGTCATGCAGACCGTCAGCCTGACTGATAGCCTGCGCACCGGTTGTACAGATACCCGTAACACGATAGCCGTTTCTCACCAGGACATTTTTAATGCCCTTGGCGTCATCCAGCTTCGGTAATACCACTATTATGTTTGTCATTCGCCCACCTCCTTCGTCTTATAAACTATAAGGCGGACCTAGTATCTATACAAATATTCTCCGATTTCCCATTCTGAAACCTGGGCGCGGTACTGAAACCATTCTGCCTTCTTGGCTGCAATGTAGCTCTCCGCAATATGCTTTCCAAGAACATCACAGATAAAGGTATCCTTCTCCAGCTCTTCCACTGCCTCTTTCAGAGTTTCGGGAAGCTGGTCGATGTGCATTGCCTTTCTCTCCTCGGCGCTCATGGCAAAAATATTAGCGCCGACGGCTGCGGGCGGCTCAATTTTGTTGGTAATGCCGTCCAGACCTGCCATCAGGCATACAGCCAGTGTCAGATAGGGATTGGCAGCGGAATCGGGACTGCGCAGCTCGATTCTGGTACCCTCACCGCTTGTTGAGGGAATCCGAATCAGCGGACTTCTGTTCGTTGCGCTCCACGCAATATACACAGGCGCTTCAAAGCCCGGCACCAGTCTCTTATAGGAGTTGACAAGGGGATTGGTGATTGCCGCCATTCCCTTAATGTGCTTCATAATTCCGCCGATGAAATAATAGGCTTCCTTGCTCAGTCCCATAGGGTCATTTTTATCCTCAAAAACATTTCTGCCATCCTTGTGCAGAGACATGTTAATGTGCATACCCGAACCATTCACCTCTGACTTTGGCTTCGGCATAAAGGTGGCATGGAGACCGTGACGCTTTGCAATGGTACGCACCGCAAGCTTAAAGGTCATAATATTATCCGCAGTTTTTAACGCTTCGTCATATTTAAAATCTATCTCATGCTGTGCAGGAGCCATTTCATGATGGGACGCTTCAATGACAAAGCCCATATCCTCCAGGGTCATAACCATATCACGTCTGGCATTCTCGCCGAAATCCAGCGGTCCGATATCGAAATAGCCTGCCTGCTCATGGGTTTCCGTGGTCGGCATGGTGTTCTCATCCGTATTGAACAGGAAAAATTCACACTCCGGTCCCACATCAAAGATATAGCCCAGCTTTTCCGCCTCTTTGATGGCTCTCTTAAGCACATATCTGGGATCCCCCTCAAAAGGCTCTCCGTTGGGACGGTGCACATCACAAATCATTCTGGCAACCTTACCCTGCTGGGGTCTCCACGGGAAAATCTCCATGGTGGAATAATCGGGATAAAGATACATGTCGGATTCCTCGATTCGTACAAATCCGTCGATGGCAGAGCCGTCAAACATACATTTATTGTTCAAAGCCCTCTCTAACTGGCTGGCAGTCACCGCAATGTTTTTCAGATTGCCGAACATATCCGTAAACTGCAAACGGATAAACTCCACATCCTCTTCCTCGACCAGTCTGATAATATCCTCTTTCGTGTAATTGTTCATAGTCTTAACCTCCGTTTTCTATTGTGACTGTTTCGCCCGTTTTTGTTTCCACAGCATGATAAAGCCGTGCACCCGTTTGCTGAGTTTGGGACAAAATGACAGTATTGTCAGATTTCTTTTCTCTTTTTCCTGCAAAAAGGGATTGGACTTCCACAAAGCCTTTCCCTGACGAACCTCGTTTATCACCTTCCGGCAGTAGACATTGTCCTTCGTCATCTGCTCCACCGGAATATGTAACAGATAATCCAGTCTCTGCACAAACCAGAAACGCTCTGTCTCTTTCCTGAATTCCGGAAAATCCTTCTCCATCATGGACAAAGCCAAATCGCTGTTGTCAATCACCGCTTCATAAAGGTTTGGCTTAAAGCCGCTGCGCTGATTGCTTCCCTGGCGAATCAGAATATTATAATGTGCTTCTTCGATGGAATACACACCCTCCACCTTTTCAAGCATCCGTAAAACCAGTTCAAAATCCTCATTCAGACGGTTCTCCGAAAAGCGAAAGCCTTTGGCAAAATCCGCCCGAATCAGCTTGGTGCAAAAGGAGCTGTCCCCCTCATGCAGCATCAGCAGACGAAACATTTCTTTTTGGGATAAAAAGACCGTCTTTCCGGAGGAGCGATAGGCATCCTTTAACAGCTTGCCCTCCTCATCAAAATCCCTTGACATGACCTGGGCGATGGTACAATTCGTCTCCGTCACCACGCGGTGCAGCACCTCATACATGGTCTCATCGGCGTAATCATCCGCATCCAGAAAACCGATGTAGTCCCCTGTCGCCGCCTCGATGCCGCAGTTTCGTGCGCTGCTGGAACCGCCGTTTTTCTTGTGGATTACCCTGATGCGGGAATCCTTTTCAGCATATTTATCGCAAATCTGTCCACTTGTATCTGTGGAACCGTCATCTACCAGGATAATTTCCAGATTTTCATAGGTCTGATTGATAATATGTGTAATACTGTTGTCCAGATATTTTTCCACATTATAGACCGGGACAACGATACTTATTTTCTCTGCGTTCTTTTTTTCCATACACAGTCTTTCCCATCTTTTACTTTGATTTTATCTTGCCCATCAGCTTATTCCTAAAAGTATATCGGTTAAAGGGTCTCTTCGCCTTTCTCATGCCAAATATTTTCATGGACTGCTGTATGGCAGGAAATGCCCTGTGCTTCTGATAATACTGATAAATGCGCAGAAATCCGGTTTCCTTTTCATTGGGAATGTGCCAGATGCACACTGGGTTTGATACGGTAACTGTCGAAACAAGGTAAAAATCTCCCGTCCAGAAGCGGTAAATATAGGCTCCTGCCTCTGCCACGGTAAGCTCATTCTTCGCCAGCGCCGCCGCAATGGACCAGATTGTCTCATCTCCCGCATGAGGCTCCATCTGATATCCGGCAGTCTTTACCTTATCATATACCAGCCCGCAGAATTGCAGATATTTCTCTAAATTTTCAGGAGTTCCCGCAACGAATTCCCCGCCGTAATGCACGATGTTTTTTTCCTTTGCCGCCTCCGGGAAATAACGTTCAAAATCTCTTCGGATGATTTCCCTGTCGGAGTGATGAAAGCTGTGCCCCACCGGAAACAGCAGCACTCCGAAGTCAGCCTCCTCCCAAAGCTCCTGATAGGGTTGGGTGGTATAGGTATCCGCATCCATCAGCAGAATATGGTCATACTCCTTGCCCTGCGAAACAATTGCCTGCAGCGCGCACAGCTTATAAAAAGCCAGCGCCCACGGAAAGCTTTTAGGAACCTCAAAGGCTGTAAAGGGCACCGTTTTTATCAAAATGTGCTCTTCCTCAAGACGAGCCACCCACTCTTCTGGCAATTCGCAGTTCGTCACAAGGCACACATCGTCAGAAGGATTGTGCAGCTTTGCGGACGTCAGCGCCACAAATATATTTTTCAGATACATCCCCGTCGTATCCTGCCCTGCCTGCTTTATGGTCTGCATGGAGGTCTGAAATCCCTCTTTAAAGGCAAAGGCACAGCAAATCAGGTTTTTCATGCGCACATAATCCTTTCTTTTAGATACAAACTTTCATTCATGCCTGTCTTTGGCATTTTTCAGAAGTTCTTCTTACACTCCCACATCATAGCAATCCAGATTATTGTT
>ENA-UOJC01004859-UOJC01004859.1-human-gut-metagenome-genome-assembly--contig:-C104-NODE-4859-length-10958-cov-4.572962_pt1 | contig 10958 bp, 9 predicted proteins | sample MGYA00242339_ERZ723886 | MGnify/ENA metagenome assembly ERZ723886 | reverse complement strand
ATTTGTATAGTATTAATTTTTTTCTTTATCTGTTGTTGTTTTATATAAATCTTCTCTTTGATGGTAATAACCGATTGCGAAACGCGATTGGTCGTCCATCGATAAATATTTAGGTAATCCGTTACTATCCAGGTTGGTTATAACACTTTGCAATAATTTTTCATAATAAACAGATTTCCCGGTATCAAATTTTGCAAGGTGATGTCTGGATAAAGACAACAAGCGGCCGAATACAGTTGTCGGGGTTGTCGACGCTGCACCGTAGTAACGCTCTTTGATCGTAGAATTTGCTCCTGGGATAGCATCACTCTGGATCTTTTCAAGGATAGCAAACAAGCGGCCACATAAGTACGCTTGGTTTTTATTTTATAAATCTAATGCCATTTGAATTTCTTTAGGTGGATTATTATGATTTCTGAATTTTCTATTTAAGTAGGCTTTGAGTATAGCGGCTCTTATCGACGTTATATTCCGGTCTGCTTTGATTCGTATCAGACATTGCATCTGCAATGTGGTCGGGTAGGGTTGGTTATCCCATATGCTTTGACTTAAATCGCTGGCTAAGCAGGGAGGCAGATTTTCCATTTTATTTAAGGAAGCAACTTGGGTCAGTAAGTTGAATAAAGAAAAATAGGCTCTTTGATTCTTGCTTTTAATGATTTCCAAGTCCTTAAAATGTTGTCTGATGTGACTGGCAAATTCGCCTACTGTTCCTTGTCGCCAGAATCTAACGGAGATACGGGCGGCATTAGGAGATAAACCTAACACGTAAAAGGGAGTTTTGTCCTCGTCATTCAATACTCCCGAGAACGGGGACTTCAAGAAGTCTCTGATAACTTCCGTGTTTTTATCCGGATCATCTTTGGGAGGAGATGTAAATATGAAACAGAAACATTGCTCCAACTTTGTCGGTTTCTGAGACCAGAAAACAACGGATGTGTCATGCAAGCGATATTTGTTAGAGGAATCTTTTCCCAATAAAGAATTTAAAGCTGTGGTATAAGCAGCTTCCGCTTCTTTTGAAATGGGTGCGTTCATACCTTGCTCTTTATAATAAGAATCGTAACCCGATTTCTTTTGAAAGCCAACCAGTTTAGCTCCGCTCTTACCCCCGGGTATGGCTATGGCACTATTGAGTATGGCTATCGGAGCCTTTTTTCCGGTGATGAGGCATATCCCTGTAGGTTCATCTTTGTCTGAACAGTCTTCTATAGATGATGTTACATCCGGATTTGCAGCCACGATAGTATTGTTTCCTGCTACTTTAAAGGAGATGTTTGTCCCGTCTTTTTTGATACATTCTTCCCATAAAGGGTCCATTTTTATACGTTGAAGATTATCAGGATTATCGTAAAATTTGGCTACTGCTTGAATCTCTTCATTGGAAGGATACATTTCGGCAAGCCGCCTGACCTCCTGAACAAAGGTTTTATTTTGTTTAGCGGCATCGTCCAGTGCTTTTGGCATTCCTTTATCATCCGTATTTTTAGGTTGGGCTAACACATATCCGAAATGGTCCCAAAATACATTTGCCGTTTGCCAACTGTTGCTGCCGGTACGTCCTTTACTTTTGACGACCAGGTATTTTTTTGCTCGTTTCTGTTTTCCTACCCCCTCGGTGGTATCCTGTAGTTCTAAAAAATTCCCTTTTTTATCTATCAGAATAAGATAAGGTATTTCTTTCCATTCTAATCCATGGGGAGCAATAGTACTCCCCGGATCAGCAGCTTTACGCTGGTAGTATTCGTATAATGCTTGCAAAATCATCGGCGTACCTCCTCACTGTTAATGGATGGAACGATCAAGACTCCTTGTTTCATTATAGCCCTGAAGAACATTGGCTTTGGATCTTTTTCGTTTGTGAAATCCATATCATATAGCATATATCCAAAATCACGATCTTCGGGTATTCCGTTTCCTTTTACCGGATTTTCGATGTATGTGAAATCTGCGGAGAACTCACGGCAACCTAAATAGGGTTGATTGAAACATTGCCCCTTTTTAGCTCTACGTTCGAACATAGCATTATATTTGCCTGGATTTTCGTCAGAGGACTTTGATGGCACTTTCAACATATCTTCTTTCGCTCTATTTCTTATAGGTATAAATTCCAACTCTGCAAAAATTCTATAGCAAACATCTTTTAGTAACAAACTGGATTTTTGTTGCCGATTATCTTCGATGAATAATCCGGATGAACGGGGGCTCATTAAACTTCCAATCTCATTTCTTTTCATGGAAAACCATCTGATTGGATTTAATACTTCTATTCGAGTAATATTCCATTGTATGGCTGGTTTCCAAAATATAGATTCGAAAATAGCTCGGGCAGCAGATGGCGTTATTATGTCGTAGCTAACTCTTTCGACTTTCATCTCCGGACGGGTAAAGCAGGCCATGCTTCCTTTAACCTCAAGACAGTATTCTTTATTTGTATATATCATATGTTTAGGTTAACGTAATATAAGGTGTTTATGCTTTGAGTAATAAGGTATCTTTATAACTCTGTTCAACAAAGATATATTTTATTTTCTAACAAACAAATATTTTAATCCTGTAATCTTCTTGCAAAAAATATTATAAATAGTTGTCCCCGTAAAGGATGCGACATTAAAGACACGTTCAAACGCGCCTTTGAAGAGTGGTTTCAATCCACGCATCTGTAAAAGATGCGACTTATTAGTTGCATTATTACTGTTGTATTCTAAAACGGACGTTTCAATCCACGCATCTGTAAAAGATGCGACATCCGGTATCGCTACGTTTTCATACCCCCCGGATGTTTCAATCCACGCATCTGTAAAAGATGCGACTAGCAACTGGGGTGTCCGCTATAGCGCTGCCGGGTTTCAATCCACGCATCTGTAAAAGATGCGACCAGCCTTTACCTTCCCAGCCATCTATGAAAATGGTTTCAATCCACGCATCTGTAAAAGATGCGACGTTGTCTTATGCTGCAAGCGATGTGAAACCGGACGTTTCAATCCACGCATCTGTAAAAGATGCGACATCCGATGCTTTTCCGTTCAAATTGACCAGATGGTTTCAATCCACGCATCTGTAAAAGATGCGACTATGACGGCCCTACCGACCCGACGCTCGAATGGTTTCAATCCACGCATCTGTAAAAGATGCGACTCCATGTTTGTGAAAAGCTTTATTGATGACACTTTTAAATTGTAATTTTGCGAATGATAAAGTAGAAAAGCAATAAATGTTCATATTCTCTAAATAAATCTATAAGTGTATGATTTATAGAGGATGCGAACATCCAACGTTTTTTACAATTACTTAGGGTTCGCGTTTTTGTTATTGAAACATAAGTGTAATCATGTTATTTCTAAAGTAATCTGTAACTTTGCTGACAAAGTTAGGAATAGTTTTTATAGATACGATAAATAATGAATAAAAAGATACTTCAGTTAGCGCTTCCTTCTATTGTATCCAATATAACGGTTCCTTTGTTGGGATTGGTCGATGTGGCGATTGTCGGACATTTGGGGGCCGCTTCCTATATCGGGGCGATTGCGGTAGGGGGGATGCTGTTCAATATTATTTACTGGTTGTTCGGTTTCTTGCGGATGGGAACGAGTGGGATGACTTCACAGGCTCTGGGGAGACGGGATCTCCTGGAAGTAACGAGGGTTTTGTTCCGGTCGGTGTCGGGATTCTGATTTCTCTGGCTCTGCTTCTGCTCCAGTATCCGATACGGGAAATAGCTTTCTTACTATTGGATACGACGGATGAGGTAGAACGGTTGGCTTCCTTATATTTCAATATTTGTATTTGGGGAGCGCCGGCTGTGTTGGGATTGTATGGTTTCTCCGGTTGGTTTATCGGAATGCAGAATTCCCGTTTCCCGATGTTTATTGCGATCACCCAGAATGTCGTGAATATCGTGGCGAGCCTGATCTTCGTCTTTGTGTTCGGCATGAAGGTGCAAGGGGTTGCGACGGGAACGCTGATCGCTCAATATGGAGGCTTCGGGATGGCTGTATTCCTGTGGTTCGTATTCTATCGGAAGCGGTTGAATATTCGTGTTTGCTGGCATGAGGCCATGGATAAGGTCGCTATGCGTCGTTTCTTCCAGGTGAATGGCGATATTTTCTTTCGTACGCTTTGTTTGGTGGCGGTTACTACATTTTTTACTTCTACGGGTGCGAGACAGGGCGATATCGTTTTGGCTGTTAATACATTGCTGATGCAGTTGTTTACGCTTTTCTCCTATATCATGGACGGTTTTGCCTATGCGGGCGAGGCTTTGGCGGGACGTTATATCGGTGCTCGGAACAAAACAGCCCTTAGTCGGATGATCCGTTTGCTGTTTGGCTGGGGGATTGGGTTGTCCCTTTCGTTTACCCTGCTTTATGGAGTAGGCGGGAAAGGTTTTCTCTCCCTCCTGACGAATGACTCTGTTGTCATACAAGAGGCCGGAACCTATTTCTATTGGGTGCTGGCTGTTCCGCTTGCCGGCTTTGCCGCCTTCTTGTGGGATGGTATCCTGATCGGTGCGACAGCTACCCGCCTGATGCTTTATTCGATGTTGGTCGCTTCCGGCACTTTCTTTTTGATCTATTACCTCTTTTTCGGAATGATGGGAAATCATGCATTGTGGATGGCATTTCTGATATATCTGTTGCTTCGTGGTAGTATGCAATGGGTATTATGGAATCACCACAATGAATTAGCGTAATCGGTCGTATGCCCATTGTGCCGGATTGTTTAATATATAATTGGATATATTATGATACGCTTTTTCATCCTGTATGATATGTTCATAATAATTACGTTGCCATAATTTTTGACCGTGTAGATTAATCATTTTTGTCGATTGATATTTAAAATATCCCACAATATGCCCCAGTGTCACCACGTAGGGGCGGGGTTCGCCCGCCCTAAATGCATCCCGATCGATTTTTATAATCGCATGGAAATGATTTGGCATAATAACATATTCGCAACATTCGATATTGGGGTATTTGTGTTCCAAATCCCAATAACATTGTTGGATTATTTCACCATATGGGTTTAATATCATTTATAACCCTTCCTGTGAATAATCATATCCTTTCAAACGGATACTGTGACGATGGTGGATGTCTGGATTGTACTGTTTCATAGTCGATGGTTGTCTTATTGGCTTAATACGAGTCTAAATATAAGGAAAAAGCCGGAAATCAAGAGAAGATATCCGGCTTTTATGAAATTAGATACGCTCTATTATTGTCTGTAGCTTGCTAATTCGTCGGCATTGAATTTCAAGATAAAGCTGCTGTGTTTTTCCACTTCCGCTTCGACATAATTCAAGTATACGACAGCTGATTTGGCAAACATTTCAGGAGTCTTTGTCGCGTCTTGGATCAGCAGGTGAGCCATGATGCAGTCGGCTGCCATTTCATAAAGGCGACGGGCAACAAAGTCCTGCAATTCCTGGTTCTGCGCTTCCTTCACCTTGTTCATGCAGGCTTCGAACTTATTGGCCATTTCAACCAGGCGGCCTTTCAGCGGTTCCATTTCAGGAGAACACGGGATTGTTTCGAATTCTCGGATGGTAGCCAGATAGGAACCGTTGGTCACGTAACGGATGGCTGCAACTGTCTGCAATTGCGTCGTTCCTTCGTAGATGGAGGTGATGCGGGCATCCCGGTAGATACGTTGACAAGCATATTCCAGCATGAAGCCTGAACCACCATGAATTTGGATACAGTCGTATGCGTTCTGGTTGGCATATTCGGAGTTCATACCTTTTGCCAGCGGGGTGAAAGAGTCGGCTAGTTTGGCATATTTTTTCTGTTCCTGACGTTCTTCCGGAGTCAGCTTGCGTTCACGGGCGATGTCGTCCAGTGCTTTGTAGATATCTACATAACGGGAAGTCTGATACAGTAAGGCACGGCCGGCATCCAGCTTCGCTTTCATGATAGACAGCATGTCGTAAACAGCCGGGAATTCGATAATTGCTTTGCCGAACTGTTTGCGTTCCTTTGCGTAAGCTAACCCTTCGTTGTAGGCGGCCTGGCTCAGACCGACAGACTGTGCGGCGATACCCAAACGGGCACCGTTCATCAGCGCCATCACATATTTGATCAAACCTAATTTGCGATCTCCGCAAAGTTCGGCTTTCGCATTCTTGTAAACCAGTTCGCAGGTAGGCGAACCGTGAATACCCAACTTGTTTTCAATACGGCGGACATCTACGCCACCCTGGCGTTTGTCATAGATGAACATAGACAGGCCACGCCCGTCTTTCGTCCCTTCTTCCGAACGGGCCAAGACCAGATGAAGGTCGGCGTCTCCGTTTGTGATGAAACGTTTCACACCGTTCAGACGCCAGCAATTTTCTTTTTCGTCGAAAGTCGCTTTCAGCATCACGGACTGCAAGTCGGAACCGGCATCCGGCTCTGTCAAGTCCATAGACATCGTTTCACCGGCGCAGATACGCGGAATGAAACGGCTGTGCTGGTCTTCGTTTCCGAATTCATATAATGTCTCGATACAATCTTGCAACGACCAGATGTTTCCGAATCCAGCATCGGCAGCGGCCACGATTTCGGCGCACATGGTGTACGGCGTGATCGGGAAGTTCAAACCGCCGAAACGGCGCGGCATCGTCATACCGTTCAGGCCGGCTTTCACCATTGCATCCAGATTCTGCTTGGTCCCGGAAGCGTATTCCACACGTCCGTTTGCGCAGTGGGGGCCTTCTTCGTCAACTCCTTCGGCATTGGGAGCGATGATCTCACCCGTGATTTCGCCTGTGATTTCAAGCACTTTGTCGAACGAGTCCATTGCATCGGCATAATCCTGCGGTGCATAGTCGAACTCTTCTTTATCTCTGTAATTGCGTTCTTTCAGTTCGCAAATACGTTCCATCATCGGATTGTTCAAGTGATACTTGAGTTCCGGAATGTCTGTATAATAATTTGCCATCTCTTTACTTGCTGTTCTGTTTGTAATACTTAATCATCTTCGGAATCACCTCCTCAACAGTGCCGTTGATCACGTAGTCGGCAATCGTGTTGATCGGAGCGTTCTCGTCGTTGTTGATAGAGATGATGATACCTGCATCCTGCATACCTGCGATATGCTGGATCTGTCCGGAGATACCGCAAGCGATATACAATTTCGGACGGACCGTCACACCTGTCTGGCCGATCTGGCGGTCATGGTCACAGAAACCGGCATCAACGGCTGCACGGCTGGCGCCTACTTCGGCATGAAGTTCCTTTGCCAGTTCGAAAAACATATCGAAACTTTCCTTGGAACCCATACCGTAACCGCCGGCTACTACGATCGGAGCACCTTTCAGGTTGTGTTTGGCCTTTTCTATGTGGCGGTCGATGACCTTTACGACATAATCCGTTTCCGGAACATATTTGGCGACGTCGTGTTTTACCACTTCGCCTTTATAACCGGCGTCCAGAATTTCTTTTTTCATCACACCTTCGCGAACAGTCGCCATCTGAGGACGGTGTTCCGGATTGATGATCGTCGCTACGATGTTACCACCGAAAGCGGGACGGATCTGGTATAACAGGTTTTCGTATGTTTTACCAGCTCTTTTGTCTTCGTGCGAGCCGATTTCGAGGGATGTACAGTCTGCTGTCAGACCGCTTGTCAGTGCAGAAGAAACACGGGGGCCTAAGTCACGGCCGATAACCGTTGCTCCCATCAGGCAGATCTGCGGTTTTTCTTCTTTGAACAGATTGATCAAAACAGAAGAATGAGGAAGGGAAGTGTACGGGAACAGACCGGGAGCGTCAAAAATATGCACCTTGTCCACGCCATAAGGCATCACCTGCTTTTCAATCCCTTCCAGTCCGGAACCGGCCACAATGGCTTCGAGTTGGCAGTTCAACTGGTTGGCTAACTTGCGACCTTTGGTCAGCAGTTCGAGGCTTACATCGGCAATCGTTGTACCTTCAAGCTCACAATATACAAATACATTATTCATATTGTTCAATCTTTTTTACCGTATGAATTGTCAATTATCAATTGTCAATTATCCGATAGTGTGGTTAGCTAACAGTTCAACAATCAAATCTTCCACATCCTTGTCTGAGCCGGTCAGCGTCTTGCTTTCCTTTGCCTGGAACACGATGTTCTGAATCGCTTTGACTTTTGTCGGCGAACCGGACAAACCGCATTGTGCGAGATCTCCGTTTACATCGGCAACACTCCATTCCGGAATATTCAGGTACGGGCGCTTTTCATACAGTTCGGGGTATGGCAGTGCCGATACGCCTTCCGGATGGCAGGCGGGAGCAGGAACTTTTTCCTGCGCGCCCAATGCCCGTTTGTATTTCATCACCAACTTGGCATTACGCGGACGGCAGGGGGCAGCCGAACCGTTGACCGTAATCACGATAGGCAGCGGACCTTCCACTGTTTCGACACCACCGTCGATATGCCGTTTCACTGTGATACTGCGATTCTTTTCGTCTACGTTCAGGATTTCTTCGGCATATGTGACCTGTGTTAATCCTAACTTTTCAGCGACTTGAGGACCTACCTGTGCTGTATCGCCGTCAATAGCCTGGCGTCCTCCGATGATAATATCGTAGTCACCTATTTTCTTGATTGCTGTGGCAAGCGCATAAGACGTTGCCAAAGTGTCGGCACCGGCAAATGCACGGTCGGTTAGCAGATAACCACCGTCTGCTCCCCGGTATAAACCTTCACGAATAATTTCAGCTGCACGCCCCGGACCCATTGTTAACAAGGTTACCGTAGTTCCCGGATAGGCGTCTTTCAAGCGGAGGGCTTGTTCTAATGCGTTCAGATCTTCCGGGTTGAAGATTGCGGGAAGTGCGGCTCGGTTGATAGTTCCGTCCTCTTTCATCGCATCCTTTCCCACATTGCGTGTGTCCGGAACCTGTTTCGCCAATACAATAATTTTTAAACTCATATTATAGGAATATTAGATTTCTATATTGGATATTTGTTCGAATTAACCTTCTGAATACTGACCTGCAAAAGTAATCAAACATTCTTTATATCAAAGAACTTTCGTCTGGAATCTGCACACTTTAGGTTTTTTTGAGCATATCCTTTCTTTTTACTTACCACCTTACTAATCACCATAATTTAGGCACGGATTACACGGAAAACACGGAAAGAAAATAAATTTATCCGTGTCAATCCGTGAAATCCGTGCCTGAAAGATCGTGATAAAGGTGCTTTGGCACCGTTTTGTCAAGTCGAAATCGAGTAATAGGTTTGCGCCGGTTTATATTAAATTTCGCATGCACAAAGTGTTGGAATCAGGTTGCGGTCGCCATACGCATTGTCTACGCGGGCTACATTCACCCAGAATTTGCTGTCGTGCAACCATTCCAGCGGGAAGGCGGCCTTGCTGCGCGGATACTCGTGTTTCCATTCGTCGGCCGTTACTTCATATTCGGGATGAGGAGCGTTCTTTAATACGTTGTCTTCCTTTGAAGCCTTGCCTTCTTCCACTTCCTTGATTTCGTTCCAGATACATTCCAGCACCTCGACGAAACGATCCAGTTCGGCTTTGCTTTCGCTTTCGGTCGGTTCGACCATCAGAGTGCCGTGAACAGGGAAGGAAAGAGTTGGAGCGTGGTAGCCGAAGTCCATCAGGCGCTTGGCGATATCGCCTTCATCGATACCCGAACGTTCTTTTACCGTGCGGCATTCCAGGATCAGTTCGTGACCGACGCGACCTGTAGCACCTGTGTAAACGATTCCGTAAGTATCTTTGAATTTGGCTGCCAGATAATTCGCATTCAAGATCGCGGTCTTGGTGACCGTTTCCAACCCTTCTGTTCCCAACATGCGGATATAAGCATATGTGATCGGCAGAATGCCCGCGCTACCGTAAGGTGCGGCGGAGACTGTGTTCAGGTCGCTGCCCCATAATATCGGATGCTGTGGCAGGAACGGGACGAGATGTGCGGCAACGCAGATCGGACCGACACCGGGACCGCCTCCTCCGTGAGGAGAAGAAAAGGTCTTATGCAGGTTTAGGTGGCAGACGTCTGCACCGATAGTACCCGGATTGGTCAGACCGACTTGTGCATTCATGTTGGCGCCGTCCATATACAGCTGACCACCGCAAGCGTGAACAATGTCGCACATTTCCTTGATGTCCACCTCGAAGATACCGTGAGTAGACGGATAGGTGATCATGCTGGCTGCTAAGTTGTCCTTGTTGGCTTCGGCTTTAGCCCGGAAATCTTCCAAGTCGATATTTCCTTTGTCGTCACATTTCACCGTAACGGTCGTAAAACCGCATTGAACCGCACTTGCCGGGTTCGTACCGTGGGCAGAGGCAGGAAGCAGGACGATGTTGCGATGTCCCTGCCCGATGCTTTCCAGATAAGCCCGGATTACGCGCAGACCTGTATATTCGCCGGCTGCTCCGGAATTAGGTTGCAGCGTACAGCCTTTGAATCCGGTGATCTCACACAAGTAAGCCGATAAGTTTTCAATCAGTTCCGTGTAGCCTTCGACCTGGTCTTCCGGTGCATACGGATGTATATTCATGAATTCCGGACGGCTGAGTGGAAGCATGGTCGATGCCGGATTCAGTTTCATCGTACAAGAACCTAAAGAGATCATGGATTGGGCCAATGAAACATCCTTTCGTCCCAGGCGGGTGATATAACGCATCAGTTCCGTTTCGGTATGATATTTTTTGAATACGTCTTCTTGCAGGAATTCGGAAGTACGGGCGAATTTCGGATCGAAATAAGTTTTCTCAGGAACGGCTTCTTTCAGCATGTAGTCCTTTCCGGCTGCCCCTGCGAAGATATACAGCAATACGCCGATATCGGTCGGTCCGGTCGTTTCGTCCAAGCTGATGCCGATCTGTCCGGCATCGAAGTAACGCAAGTTCACCTTACATTCCAATGCGATCTCGCGGAGTGCATTGATGGATACATGTTCCGGCAACTGGATTTTCAGTGTGTCGAAATAGTTTTTGTTCAATTGTTTGT
>ENA-UOJC01004851-UOJC01004851.1-human-gut-metagenome-genome-assembly--contig:-C104-NODE-4851-length-10972-cov-28.128332_pt1 | contig 10972 bp, 5 predicted proteins | sample MGYA00242339_ERZ723886 | MGnify/ENA metagenome assembly ERZ723886 | reverse complement strand
GAGTCCCATCCACGTCGGCTATACGGGTGAGATCCGTGGCGGGATTTTCCAGCAGTTCCATGACAGCCGCCAGTGTCAACACCTGACCGTCCAGCGTGATGGTTTGATCCACCTTGAAATTGCCGTCTTGATCCAGCAGCCCCAAAGCGTTCAGCATGGAAAGCACCTGGTCGCTGCTATCGCCGGTCGAGGCGGAGAGCTGCTCCAAAATCGCCTGATTTTCCTCGGGTGTGTTGCCCAGCGAATCGCTCACCGCTGCAAACGCCGCTGTCGGATGCATGGTCAGCACCATGCAGCAGACGAGCAGTATGCTAAGTATTCGTTTTTTCATTGGCTTTTCTCCTCCTGTTCGTGTCGGTTCGGTTTGTCCGCCCCGCCTTTTTTCTGGTTTTCTCTGTTTCTGAGCCGGATGCCCTACGCGGCGGTCTGCCCCTGCACTATAAGTGCGTCCGCCGCCCCGGCAAGTGCTGTGAATAACATCAGGCAGAAAGCGGAGAGGCTTATTGCCTCGCGCCGCTGCCCCCGGCGGGTGTTTTCCCGCATCCGCTGCTTGACGAATGCGACCCGTCTTGCGGTATCGTACATATCGTTTGAATCTCCCCTCTGGATTTTTTGAAATGCGGCTTAAAAACCCCTTCACTTATATAGGTACAAAAAATCGGAAAAACTCTCACCCAAAATCAAAAAATTTTCAAAAAAATTTGAGACCAGGTTTTCGTTTTCAGCTCACGAAAGAGGAGTATCAGAACTTGAGATGCCAAACTGGCATTTCAAGTTCTGCGCAGGGCGAAAATAATTATGGTGGTCGTAGGACTCTTCCTTATGTATTTACAGAGCAGGGAATCTCTATGTTGGCTAGTGTTCTACATAGCGAAGTGGCAATTAAGGTAAGTATTGGTATTATGCGCGCATTCGTGGAAATGAGGCGATTTATTGCTAATAACGCCTTGCTTTTTGAGCGTATCAGTAATGTGGAGTTAAAACAACTGGAATATCAAAAGCAAACGGATGAAAAATTGGATCAGATATTTGATGCTTTTAGCCTAATTGTTAGCCTGATTCAAAAAGCGGAAAAGGAAATCGTTTTAATTGATGGCTATGTGGATATAGGAACGCTGAATCTTCTCACAAAAAAGAATGAAAATGTGACTGTTGTGATGTATACATTGAAAAGAACCAAGTTATCTCAAGAAGATGTTAATAATTTCAACAGCCAGTATCCTTTACTGGAAGTGCGGTACACGAAAGTATTTCATGATCGCTTTTTAATCTTGGATAAGAAAAATGTTTATCATATAGGAGCCTCCTTAAAAGATGCAGGAAAAAAGTGTTTTGGAATTTCTCTGATTGAGGATGCTGGTATTGTGAGAGACATTCTTCAGAGATTGGAGATTGAAACAGAGGAGTAAAAACGCACCATATTTGGAATTCAATCATCAGGGGATAGTTGCTGACTTTGGCTGTGATCAAGAAGGAGCCTCGACCAGAGGCTCCTTTTTGATTAGGCTTATGATGCTAGTCAGATTACTTCCGCTGCCAGCGCCCGGAAGCACCGCAAGGCAATACCAGTCCACTCTCGGTGACGGGGAGGCCGATCTCTTCGGCTTCCACATGACCGCCGAACTTTTTCGTCAGGGTGGAATTCATCATATAGGACAGCACGGCGGGCTGCAATCCTGTAGTGTAGGAATTGATCAGGAAGAACAGCGCATCATCGGATAAAAGCTGTGCGGTCAGTCCTATGAAATCCCAGATATTATCTTCTATTTTCCAGATCTCGCCCTTGGGACCTCTGCCGTAGGAAGGAGGATCCATGATGATGCCGTCGTATTTGTTGCCCCGGCGGATCTCACGCTCTACGAACTTCATACAGTCGTCCACCAGCCAGCGGATGGGAGCATCGGCAAGCCCGCTGGCAGCAGCATTCTCCTTCGCCCAGCCGACCATACCCTTGGACGCATCCACATGGGTCACAGCAGCTCCCGCAGCTGCGGCGGATACAGTGGCACCGCCGGTGTAAGCGAAGAGGTTCAGTACCTTCACGGGGCGGCCTGCCTCATGGATCAGACCGGAGAACCAGTCCCAGTTCACCGCCTGCTCCGGGAACAGACCGGTATGCTTGAAGCTGAAGGGCTTCAGATGGAAGGTCAGAGGATCAGTCTTACCGCAGGCTTCCTTCTGAAAAGGCAGGGTGTAATGAATCGCCCATTCATCCGGCAGATGGAAGAACTCCCATTCTCCGCCGCCCTTGGCACTTCTGTGGTAATGACCGTTTTTCTGCTTCCAGCCCTTATGCTCGTGGGGCGTCTTCCAGATGACCTGGGGATCCGGACGGACGAGAATATAATCTCCCCAACGCTCTAACTTTTCTCCGCTGGACGTATCCAGCACTTCGTAATCTTTCCAATGATCTGCAATCCACATATAGAAACCTTTCTGCGTGTATACTTTGTAACTGATTTTTATAGGACATAGTAATAGAATATAATACCAGCAAGACTTTTTCAAGGAATACTTGCTATTGAACCGCATTGAGTCGCATTGAGCCCTCATTTAAAGACGCATTGAACACGCATTGAACAAAGTATAGAACTTTTTTGTGCATATTAGATATTTGAGACGGTGGATATAAAAAATATATAAAATTATGAAAAAATAAAGAAATTTAGAGTAAAAATGTGTTATACTGTTCCCAAATAATGGATTTACGGTACCCGGGAATCTGGCGGACGGAAGATTCCGGGAGATGATCATGTTGGTGCCTGTACAATGCACTTTAGTATAATGCACTTTAGTAGACGGTACGAAAAGTTCACGATACTAAGGTGTGGGAAAGTGTGCAGGTTACAGAAAGGTATGGAGGTTTTATGAAGAAACGGGTATTGAGTCTGTTCCTGACATTTGTGCTCAGCTTTTCCATGATGCCCATGTCGGCATTTGCGGAAGGGACAGGTGCAGTGGCGGAACAGGAGGCACAGAGCAGCGGGGACACCGCCTACGTCTCCAACACCGGTGAAGACGTCAGTGGGGGAGATGCTGCCAACGAGGATGCTTCCAACAAGGATACGGCGGTGGAGGCGGCGCAGGCGCTGATCGACGCCCTGCCGGAGGAGGTCACAGCGGAGAATGCGGACGAGCTTCAGGCACAGCTGATGGCTATTGATGAGGCTTTGGCAGAACTGAGCGAGGAGCAGGCAGCAGGGCTGGATATGACGCGCTATGAGAAGATATGCGCGGCGCTGAACGCACCTGCGCTTGTGGCAGAGCAGGACAGCGGGCATACAGAAGCAGACCACGCCAATATGATACCGTGGGAGAAGACGGATTCTCTGCCCAATACGGCCGGCAGTTACTATCTGACCAAAGACGTGACGCTGACGGCGGGATGGGAACCCAAGAGCGGCATTGTCCTCTGTCTCAACGGGAAGAGCATCACGTTGAATGCGGAGGGTGACGTTATAAACATGTCGGCTAATGGCACAATCTTCACGCTGTATGACTGCCATAAGAGTGGCACCATCACCCACGGTAAGGACAGCAATGACACTACATACAACGGATGCGGTGTTGTTGTAGGAGGAACATTTAATATGTACGGCGGCAAGATCACCGGCAACGTTAGAACAGGTTACGAAAACGGCGGTGGAGTGTTTGTGTCTTACGGAATATTTAACATGTACGACGGCGAAATCACTAATAACTCCTGCGGATCAAGCGGCGGTGGTGTGTATGTGGAGCGCGGAACATTTAGCATGTCCGGCGGTGAGATTAGCGGTAATACCAGCGGGGATTGCGGAGGCGGCATAGAGCTTTATAAGAAGAGTGATTTCACCATGACGGGTGGAAGCATCAGCCAAAACAAGGCGGAGAACGGCTACTACGGAGGCGGCATAGATGTTTCGTACGGCAGTACTTTCACCATGAACGGCGGCACCATCACCGGCAATACGTCCTGTACCGGTGGCGGTGTGTATGTGGGAACCGCGGTGGAGAATTACGGTAATAATACATTTAATATGAACGGCGGCACCATCACCGGTAACACCGCGACCCACACCGGATCCGAAACCGGAGGTGGCGTATATGTGGCACAGGACGGCATTTTCACTGTGTCCGGCGCAGCGAAGATCACCGACAACAAAAGAAATGAAGAAAATAACAATGTCTATCTGAGACCCGAGACCATTACGATCACCGGCGCACTCGGCGAGGATGCCCGCATTGGCGTGACCACACCCTCAGTGGCGATGGTGAATAGCCCCGTGACAATTGCCAAAGGAGACGGTTATACTTTGACCGATGATGATGCAGCCCGTTTTACGAGTGATGCGGGATATTATCCAAAGCTTGATGGCACTGAAGTGAAACTGTACGAGAACCCGCCACAGAAACATCCCATCTGCGGAGAAACCTGTACTCATGGCGGAATACACCCCGACCTGGTCTGGGAAGGGATTAAAGAGTTGGTCGATGCGAAGGCAGGCAATTACTATCTGATGAATTCTGTGACCCGCACCGATCAAAGTACATGGTATTGTGATAATAATGTGAATCTTTGTCTGAACGGCCACAGTATCACGGCGGCGCATGATTCTTATGCGATTATGGTTCGAAATGGTGCTAACTTCACGCTGACCGACTATAAAGAGAACAGCGGAACTATCACTCATGGCAGCGGTAAGACGGGCTCCGGCGTAATGGTGAATAACGGCTGTAGTTTCACCATGTACGGTGGTACCATCTGTGGCAACACGGCTGCTGACAGCGGCAGTGGCGTAATAGTGAATAACGGCAGCAGTTTCACCATGAACGGCGGCAGCATCACCGGGAACAATACCACCGGCGATGTAAGCTGCGGAGGTGTGTATGTAGCCTCCAACGGCACTTTTACTGTGTCCGGCGTGGCGGAGATTCAGGGCAACTGGAGGAACGGTACACTGCAGAATGGTGTGTATGTGCAGGGCTCCGGCACGGCAAGCAATGTCGGTCTGACGCCCGACACAACGATCACTATCGGAGAAGGACTGACAGAGGAGGCTCGCATTGGTGTAAGCAAAAGACATCCCGTAACAGCTGCTGACAATGTCAGCATGGCTACCGGGGCGGCGAAGGAACTGGACTACAAGAAGATCTTCCCGCTGGATGTGAATGATCTGTACTATAGTGTGATCCGCGACGGTGATGGCAATCTGTCCATTCACCTCCACGAACACAGCTGGACATATCAGCTGAGTGAAGACGGTGCGACTGTTACTGCTGTCTGCAGTGATGCAGCTACCTGTCCCACTAACGACGGCAACGGTGGCAGTGTGACCCTCAAGGCACCTGCAGCAGATGCATTGACTTACGACGGCACCGCAAAAAGCGTAACACTCGATGGCAGGTTTGTGGAGGATAAGACAATTACCACAGAGGTGATTGTTACCTATAGGGCGAAGGACGGTGATGTGCTTGAAGGTGCACCTGTCAATGCCGGCACCTATACCGCCAGCATTACCTGCATAGGCGCAGACGAAAAATCCGTCACTGCCAGTGTGAATTATACCATTGAAAAGGCCACACTTACGAAGGATGACTTTACTGTCACTCTACCGGCCAATTTAGTGTATGATGGTGAAGCGAAATACGCAACTGTCTCATCCGATAAGTTCAACAAAGGATACATCCATGTGGAGTACGAGGATGCAAATAGTACTTTGGATCAGGCCACAAAAGCGGGTACCTACAAGGTTCTGGTCACTGCAAAAGGGGATCCGAACTATAATGAGGCCAGCCAACTGAGTGATCCCGCCTGGAAATTCACTATCCAAAAAGCTAAGCCCGTCATTCAGTTAACAGCAGCCACTCAGACGTTGGTGAAGAACGGTAAAGAAGTGGACATCTCTAATTGGGCGACTTTTAACAATAATGACAGTGACGCAAAACTGGCTTATGCACTGGTCGATGCTCCCACAGGCATCACACTTACTGATAATATGTTGAAGGCTGAAAAAGCAGACGCCACTGTAAGTGAGTTCCAGATCAGAGTAATTGCTGCAGCTACGGATAATTTTGAGGCACCGGAGGAGAAGACTATCACCGTGACTGTGGTGAATAAGAACTATGTAGGCATTAAGTTTGGAAATGTACCGGTATCTAACACCGTGACCTATGGAGACCCTGACTTTAGCCTGACCGCCTCTCTCACCCAGTCTGTACCCGATGGCGATAATGGCAAATGGAGCTGGGAAAGCAGCGATACAAGTGTTTTGGAGATTATCTCCGGTGCAGACACCACAACGCCTACCATAAAGGTGAAGAAAGCGGGTGATTCGGCACTGATAGTGACCTATATCGGCGACACCTACGAAGGTGGTCCCGCCGGAGTGTCCATCACTGTAGCACCGAAGAAAGTTAGCGAGGATATGATCGGCGTCATTGAAACACAGGAATACACCGGTAGCGCCATTACGCCGGAACTTGTTGTAAAGGACGGCGGGGTTGCATTGATCTCCGGCACGGACTTCGACTCAAAGTACGACAACAATACAAATGCCAGTGAGAATACAGCGACTGTGACTATCAACGGAAAAGGAAACTACACGGGAACCGCAAGCAGGACATTCACGATCAACCCTAAGGACATTAAAGGGGCAGCCATTACATTACAGGCAGACAGTCTGGGCTATACCGGTCTGATGCAGGAGGTGCAGATTACATCCGTAACTCTTAACCAGGTGCCATTAACTGCTAATGATTATGACATTGTAAAGGGCAGCAACAAACGGATTAATGCTGATGATTCCATTACTCTGACCATCGCTGGTAAGGGCAATTATACCGGAACAGCCACCACGACCTGGAAGATTACTAAGGCAGCTCCCAAGCTGGGGAACTTCGATGTGACTCCGGACCTTTCCCAGAAGCAGACCTACGATGGCAAACCGAAAGAGGTGACCGCGAAGACTAAGAACGGTGTGATCGACATGGGTGATGTAACGGTATGCTACGAGGGTATCTCCGGTACTACCTATACCAGAAGGGAAACAGCACCCACCAACGCCGGAACCTATAAGGTGATCCTGTCCGTAGCGGAAGGCAAGAACTACACCGCAGCAGAGATTGAAGCGGGCATACTGACCATTGATAAGGCGGATCTTACAGTAGAAGATGTTACAGAATTCTTCGAGTACACGAAGACCGGCGCACAGAACATCAATATAGCGAATCTTGTGCCGGGCGCAAGAAGCTATGCACTTGACGCATATGCCAATGACAACGGAATTCTCACCGGAGATATTACTATTGATGCGACCGGTCTTATGAAGTTTGCGTTGTCAGCATTGACGAAAGACAATATTGACAATAAGGTGACCGTGCCCGTGATCATTACCTCGGAGAACTATAAAGATGTCACCGTCCAAGTGACTATCTATATTTCTCCGGAATACAGGATCATCGAGGGTGCAGGCAGCACCTGGACACAGAACACGGACGGTACTGTCGTGATCCGCGGAAACGGCGAATTTTCCAGGTTCCATGCTGTAAAGGTAGATGGAAAAGTGATCGATCCTGCTAACTACGATAAAAAAGAAGGATCTACCATTATCACCCTGAAGGCAGAATACCTTAAGACATTAGCTACAGGCGGCCATACATTTGCTATCGTCTGGGACAATGGTATCGCAGGTACTAACTTTACGGTTGCAGCCAATACCTCCGGCAATAACAGTGGTAATAACAGTAATAATAATGACAGCAATCATGGCAGCGATAACAGCGGCAATAATGACAGCAGTAATACGGCAGGTACGGCTGCCAATACCGCCGCCGCTTCGGCGCAGGAACTGGACAAGGTTCCGGCGACTGGAGATCCCTTCGGCATCTGGCTGACGCTCTTTGCGATATCCCTGATCGGACTCGCTGGAATGCTGGCAAGAAGAAAGAAGAACTAAGAAAAACTAAGTAATACAGAAGCCTCGCTACAGAGATGATACCTGTAGCGAGGCTTTTTGTCTTGCAATCTTATTTTTCATTTAATATTGACACTATACTTAGCTTTTATTATAATATAAATGAACCACTGAACTCGCGAATGCGATGTAGGTGGTGCTTTATTTTGGATATATTACTAATCCATACATATTTGTCTCATTTGCTTTCAAATTTAATTTTTCCGCTTCCTTTAACGTCACCATAACCCGTTTTACAAAGAGTTTGTCAATTACAGTTCCCACTCGTTTGGGTAACTCTTCTTTCCGAATTTCGATTTTGAAATATAAATGTACAAAAAATGAAACGAAATCACATATTTGAATAAAATAGGATTCTGATGAATTTTTTTCCATAATATCCTCGATCATATTGCTGATCGGATGATTGACAAAACCAGGCAAATATTTGGATTGGATCGGATTAAATGCACGTATAGCTCTGGCTGTCTTTCTCATAGGTGCTATTCTGCCCTCATCCGTAATCACTAAATAATTCCATTGCCCATCGCTGTCATTCTCGATACGTTGTATATTATATTTCAATGCATTTTCAAGAACGTGATAGTTATTATCTTTAAATTTTTTCTTATCAATAATCACATTTACAATCTTTAAATCCATCTTTGCAATTGTTAACGTAAATGCTTTTATTATATCTTGTTTTGTTTCTTTAGACCAATGATACTCACGATATGGATTTTTATCCGTCAAAAAATGTTTTGTATGCATCTCTTCTGATACATGAAAGCCATATTTATCTTTCAATTTTCTTCTCAAAATACGCATTTTTTCAAAATTTTGCTGCCAGCTCTCTGCAGGCATATACAAACTTGTTAAAATAAAATGGTCTGATGAATTTATTGTTACTCCATCATCCCCTGTTTCATCAAAATATGCTATATATGTTTTCATCAATTCTCCTTTCATATTTTAGACATTTTAATGCCATTCATTTTTAATACTGAAAACTATGGTGATTCACCAAATACTGAAATTAAATAAGATTTGAAATAGAAAATCTACTTATAGGTAGAGAATAGCAAACTACTCTCTGCTTGTCAACAAGGCAAAATAACATTCAAATCAGACTTTCACACATCACAGCGATAGCAAACTAATCTGTTGACGATAAGCCATTTCTTGTATATAATAAATCGTATCACTGTATACAATTAAGAAAATGTACAAGAAGAAAAATTTGAGGAGGCTATTATGACAGGAAATACGCTGGGCTGGGTAATTGTGGCATTCGTGCTGTATTTACTCATGATGATCGCTATCGGAGCGTTCTACGCAAAGGGCAATAACAATTCCGAAGACTACTTTTTAGGAGGCAGAAAGCTGAACGGCTTCGTCGCTGCACTGTCCGCGCAGGCATCGGATATGAGCGGATGGCTGTTAATGGGGCTGCCGGGAGCTATTTACTTAACCGGTGTCGGAGGTGACGGCTGGATCGCCATCGGACTTTTCATCGGCACGACGTTAAACTGGCTGTTAATCGCCACGAAGCTGCGCAGATATACGATCCGCGCCAACAATTCTGTGACACTGCCGACTTATTTTGAGAACCGTTTCCATGATGAGAAGAAGGTATTGATGACGGTTTCTTCTATTACTATTGTAGTATTTTTCCTAGTATATTGTGCTTCCGCACTTTCTGCCGGCGGTCAGCTGTTTGAGTCCGTGTTCGGTATTGATTATCATGTGGCACTGACCATCGGTGCGCTGGTAGTGCTGGTATATACCTTCCTCGGTGGATTTACCGCAGTATGTGTGACAGACTTTATCCAGGGTATGCTGATGCTGGTCGGTATCCTGGCAGTACCGCTGTTCGCTTATCATTTTCTGACAACCGGCGGCACTACATTGTCAGCCGGTCTGGAAGCCAGCGGTGCCGACAGTGCCAATTTCCTGAATCTGATGAAGAACGGTGATGGCAGTAATAATATCATCAGCGTGATCTCCGGTCTCGGCTGGGGACTGGGATATTTCGGAATGCCCCACATCCTGGTACGATTCATGGCAGTCCGGGATGAGAAGGAAATGACCAAGTCCAAGGCTACAGCCATCAGCTGGGTGGCATTATCCCTGGGATTTGCAGTATTTATCGGCATCCTGGGCAGAGCCTATCTGCCGGAGCTGGTGAATGGCAATAATGAGAAGGTATTCATCGAAATGATCAAGAAGGTATTTACGATGGAGATGCGTGCTCCGTTCATTGCAGGATTGTTCCTCTGCGGTATCCTGGCAGCGATCATGTCTACGGCGGATTCCCAGCTGTTGGTCAGCGCCTCCAGCGTAGCGGAAGATATCTTCAAGGGACTGCTCAAAAAGGATGCGGATGACAAGACGGTTATGAATGTGAGCCGTGTCACAGTACTGGTAGTAGCTGTGCTGGCTTACATCATCGCATGGAATCCGAACAACACCGTCATGGGACTGGTATCCAACGCGTGGGCAGGTTTAGGTGCCGCCTTCGGACCGTTGGTAGTGATGTCCTTATATTGGAAGAGAACCAACTTCCCCGGAGCGGTAGCCGGAATTGTCACCGGAGCACTTGCCGTTATCATCTGGGATTATATTCCTCTCGTGGGCGGACAGACCCTGGGCAAAGCTACCGGATTGTATTCCCTGGTAGTAGGCTTCGGGCTGGGACTTATCGCTATCATCGCAGTCAGCCTCGCTACCAAGGCTCCTTCCGAAGAAATGCTGCAGGAGTTCGAGGATGTGAAGGCAAACCGGCTGTAACAGATCGTTGATGAAGTAAATATTGACAGACAAAAATACTGATGGACAGCGAAGATATCTGCCTGTCAGTATTTTTATGTATTTGCGTTGACGAGGGTATGGAATTCAGAAACAAGCTATCTGTACCCAACAGAACTTGTTGGCGAGGGTATAGAAGTCAGAAACAAGCTATCTGTACCCAGCAGAACTTGCGAAAGCGGGTATGTGAGACAAAATCAGGTCGATTATACCCACCGACTTTCACGGACGCG
>ENA-UOJC01004850-UOJC01004850.1-human-gut-metagenome-genome-assembly--contig:-C104-NODE-4850-length-10974-cov-5.813078_pt1 | contig 10974 bp, 9 predicted proteins | sample MGYA00242339_ERZ723886 | MGnify/ENA metagenome assembly ERZ723886 | reverse complement strand
ACGCACAGCAGAACCTAAAGCGGCAGCTATGCAATGAATTACTAGGAGCCGCCCATGTTTAACGAAGAAAACACGGTCGAACAGATGGTTCTCGACACGCTCTGTGGCGGCGTGACTTCGAACATGGTTGCCGAAGAGCTCGCGAGCTACGGCGGCGAGATCAAAGGCTGGCGTTTCGTGGCCGCTGAGGAGCTGCCCCGTCAGCACTCCGACGTGCTGGTGGAGTCGATGGTGCGCGACGCCCTCATCCGCCTGAACCCGGAAATCAAGGCCCAGCCCGACCGGGCCGACGAGGTGCTCTACCGCCTGCGGACCATTCCGCTGTCGGTGCAGAGCGAAGGCCTGGTGCGGGCCAACGAGCTGTTCGCCGAATGGCTACGGGGCGAGAAGTCCATGCCCTTCGGGGAGCGCGGCGAACACACGCCGGTGCGCCTGATCGATTTCGAGAATCTCAGCAACAACGATTACGTGGTCACCAACCAGTGGGTCTACCCGGTCAAGGAAGGCGGCCGCCGTTTCGACATCATCATGCTGGTCAACGGCATCCCGCTGGTGGTCGGCGAGGCCAAGACGCCGGTGCGCCCGGCGGTGACCTGGGTGGATGGGGCCTGCGACATCCATAACGGCTATGAACAAAGCGTGCCGCAGATGTTCGTGCCCAACGTCCTTTCCTTTGCCACCGAGGGTAAGTGCTATCGCTACGGCTCGGTGCGCATGCCCATCGATATCTGGGGGCCGTGGCACGAGGGAGACAACAAGGCCGAGGGGACGCTTGCGGACGTGCAGCGTTCCATCCGCTCCATGCTGCGCCCTCATGTAGTGCTGGACATCCTGCAGAACTTCACCCTGTTCGCCACCGACAAGAAACACCGGCGCATCAAGATCATCTGCCGCTATCAGCAGTACGAAGGCGCTAACCTGATGGTGGCCCGCGTGGTCAAGGGCTATCCCAAAAAGGGCCTGATCTGGCACTTCCAGGGCTCGGGCAAGTCGCTGCTGATGGTATTCGCGGCGCAGAAGCTGCGGATGCACGGCAAGCTCGGCAACCCCACGGTGATGATCGTGGTGGACCGCATCGACCTGGACACCCAGATCACCGCCACCTTCAACGCCGCCGATATCCCGAACATGATCGGCGCAGCCACCAGGCAGGAACTGCAAAGCCTGCTGGCGACCGATACGCGCAAGATCATCATCACCACCATTCACAAGTTCGGCGAGGCGGACGGCCGCCTGAACGAGCGTTCGAACATCATCGTGATGGTGGATGAGGCGCACCGTACCCAGGAAGGCGACTTGGGGCGCAAGATGCGCGACGCGCTGCCTAACGCCTTTCTCTTTGGTCTGACCGGTACGCCGATCAACAAGCGGGACCGCAACACCTTCTGGGCCTTCGGCGCGGACGAGGATGAGCAGGGCTATATGAGCCGCTACTCGTTCCAGGACTCGATCCGGGACAAGGCCACGCTGCCGCTCCATTTCGAGGCGGTGGACGTGAAGCTGCATATCAACAAGGACGCCATCGACGAAGCCTACTCTCAGATGACCGATGAGCTGAGCGAGCTGGATCGTGACGACCTGGCAAAGCGGGCCGCCAAGATGGCGGTGCTGATCAAGGCCCCGGCGCGGGTGAACGCCATTTGCCAGCACATCGTCAAGCACTTCCAGGAGAAGGTGGAGCCGAACGGTTTCAAGGCCCAGGTGGTGACCTTCGACCGTGAATGCTGCGTGCTCTACAAGAAGGCCATGGACGAGTTGGTCGGTCCGGAGGCCAGCGCCATCGTCATGCACACCCAGGGTGGAAAGTCCGACGAGTACGCGGAATGGAAGCTTGCTAAGGATGAAGAGGAGAAGCTTCTCGACCGTTTCCGCGACCCGAACGACCCGCTCAAGTTCCTGATCGTCACTTCCAAGCTGCTGACCGGCTTCGACGCGCCGATTCTGCAGGTGATGTATCTCGACAAGCCGATGAAGGATCACAACCTGCTACAGGCCATCTGCCGCACCAACCGTGTTTACCCCGGCAAGACCCACGGCCTGATCGTGGATTACCTGGGCATCTTCGATGACGTGGCCACGGCCCTCGATTTCGATGAAAAGGCGGTGCAGAAGGTCATCACCAATCTGGATGACCTCAAGAAAGAGCTGCCCGGCGTGGTGGCGAGATGCCTAGCGTTCTTCCCTGGTGTGGACCGCACCGTTGGCGGTTACGAGGGGCTGATCGCGGCGCAGGATTGCCTACCGGATAACGAGACCCGGGATAAATTCGCGGCGGAATACTCGGTGCTCTCCCGACTGTGGGAGGCGCTGTCTCCCGACCCCTGTCTCGGCCCTTATGAAAAGGACTACAAGTGGCTGACCCAGGTCTATGAATCGGTGAAGCCACCGAGCGGCAACGGCAAGCTGCTCTGGCACGCCCTGGGGGCCAAGACCATCGAGCTGGTGCATGAGAACGTGCATCTGGAAACGGTGCGTGACGATCTGGACACCCTGGTAATGGACGCCGAGGTCCTCGAAGGGCTGCTCGATGCCAAGGACCCGGACAAGAAATCTAAGGAAATCGAGATCAAGCTCATCGCCCGCCTGCGCAAGCACAAGGACAACCCGAAGTTTATTGCACTGGGCGAGCGCCTCGAAAAGCTCAAGGAGCGGCACGAACAGGGCCTGCTCCATAGCCTCGACTTCCTCAAGGAACTGCTGACTCTGGCCAAAGAGGTCGTCCAGGCCGAGAAGCAGGTGGACCCGGTCGATGAACAGGCCAAGGCCAAAGCGGCTCTGACCGAACTGTTCGCCGAGGTGAAGAACGGCAAGACGCCAATGGTGATCGAGCGGATCGTGACCGACATCGACGAAATCGTGCGGCTGGTCCGCTTCCCCGGCTGGCAAAGCACCAAGGCCGGAGAGCGCGAGGTCCAGAAGGCCCTGCGCAAAGTGATTTACGTGAAGTACCAGGTCAAGGACCAGGATCTGTTCGACAAGGCGTTCGGATATATCCGGCAGTACTACTGAGAAGGGATGGTGCATTTGCTGATGAAGAACGCAGGCCGACTGGAACTGATCGCGGAGAACCACAGGGATTCTGACCCTGGGGGCGGGCCTGCGCGTACCGACGGATCGTCTGTGACCCCGGTAGATAAAGGAAAAACGGAGGTCACACCATGAACCTGAAACTGAATTTTCTTGACCTGTTCGCGGGGGCAGGAGGTCTGTCCGAAGGCTTCATCCGGGCCGGATTCGAACCGGTCGCGCATGTCGAGTCGGATCAGGCGGCCTGCTTCACCCTGCGTACACGCATGGCATATCACTGGCTGAAGGCACACGGGCGCACCGGGCTGTATGCGGATTATCTGAACGGCGACATCAACCGCCCGGAATTCTATGAACACGTTCCTGAGCAGGTGGTCGGCTCTGTCATCAATGCCGAAATCGGTGCCGAGACACTTCCGGATATTTTCCGGCAGGTGGACGCCCTGGTGGGAAACCGGGCTCTTGACCTGATTGTCGGCGGTCCTCCCTGTCAGGCCTATTCCATCGTGGGCCGGTCGCGGGACCGGAACCGGATGAAGGGCGACAGGCGTAACTATCTGTATCTCTATTACGCCGAATTTCTGAAGCGCTACAAGCCGTCATACTTCGTTTTCGAGAATGTGACCGGTCTTCTTTCCGCCCGGGACGAGGATGGCAACCTCTACTTCAACGCCATGAGGGACCTCTTTCTCGAATGCGGGTATGAGACCGAGTACATGACCCTGTCTGCCGAAGACTACGGCGTACTGCAGAGCCGGAAAAGGATCATCCTTGTCGGACGAAGGGGCAAGGCCACCGGATTTTACCCGGAGCCGGATAAGTGGAACCCCGGCGTAAAGGTCCGGGAAGTGTTCCGCGACCTTCCCGCAATTGGTGCCGGTGAAGGTGTTACCGGCCCGTGTCGCGTGAAGGCGTATCGCGGGACATGGCAGATTGAAGCCGGTATCCGGAACGAGGACCTTCCGGTTACCTGGCATCAGTCCAGACCCAACAACGAGCAGGATCTGGAGATATACCGGATCGTGGTCGACCTCTGGAACAGGGAAAAGACCAGGCTCGATTATAATTCGCTGCCGGACCGGCTGAAGACGCACCGACACCGGGACTCGTTCCTGGACCGATTCAAGGTAGTCGCTTCCGATCTGCCGTTTTCCCACACCGTTGTAGCGCACATCGCCAAGGACGGGCATTACTACATTCATCCGGACATGAAGCAGAACCGCTCGATCACCCCCAGGGAGGCGGCGCGGCTGCAGACATTCCCCGATGACTATTACTTTGAGAGTGGCAACGGTGTTCCGGGACGCACTCCCGCCTTCCGTCAGATCGGCAATGCGGTGCCTGTTCTGCTGGCCCGGAAAATCGCTGAAAAGCTGAAGGAGGTCTGGTTGTGAGCTCAAGCGGAACCTACAAGATACGACCGGCCGGTCGGCATATTCTGACCATCGGCCGGGACCTGATTCAGGACTGCTATGCAGCGGTCGTGGAGCTGGTGAAGAACGCCTATGACGCCGATTCGCCGGATGTGAATATCGAGTTCAGGGCAAAACCTGACCGCAGCGGCTATTCCATTGTCATCACCGATCATGGGCACGGTATGTCACGGGATACCGTCATCCACAAATGGATGGTGCCTTCCACACGGGACAAGCTGGACAGGAGGCAAAGCCCTTCCGGCAGGATCATGCAGGGCCGCAAGGGGGTTGGCCGCTATGCCGCGTCCATTCTCGGCACGGACCTGCTTCTCGAAACGGTCACCCCCGAAGGTGAGAAAACCACGCTCTTGGTGGAGTGGAACACTTTTGAGGCCGCCACGTACCTGGATGACGTGGAGATACTTATCGAAACGGCTGAGGTGTCAGAGCCTTCAGGAACCCGGCTGACCATGACCGGTGACGGTGAGCTTCTCGGAGAGTGGAACCAGAAGCAGTTCGACAAGCTCCGCTTCGAACTGAAAAAACTGATTTCGCCAGTGAGTGCGGCCATCAGTGATGAACTGAATGACGACGAGTTCCGCATCAGTCTGGAGGTTGACGGCTTTCCTGATGTCCAGGACGTCACCGAAACCATCGAGCCCTATCCGATCTTCGATCTGTTCGACTACCGGATCACCGGCAGAATCGGTGCCGACGGAAAAGGTGCCCTGACATACTCGCTGCAGAAAGCCCGCAACACAACGGAGGATAAAATCCGGTTCGATGCCGGTGGCCCGACAGGTTGTGGGGAACTGGTGTTCGACATCCGAGTGTATGACCGCGAGAAGGAAGCCATTGAATCCCTGATTGGTCGCGGCCTCAAAGATGAATCGGGCAATTATGTCGGGAAGCTTCAGGCCAGGCAGCTTCTGAATGAATATAACGGCATCGGCGTCTACCGGAACGGATTCCGTATCCGGCCACTGGGTGATGCGGACTTTGACTGGCTGAAACTCAATGAGCAGCGTGTCCAGAATCCTTCGCTCCGGATAGGCAGCAACCAGGCTATCGGTTATGTGCAGATTCAGTCGGACGAGCTGTCCGGCCTGGTGGAAAAGAGCGCCCGGGACGGACTCCGTGAGAATACGGCTTTTACCCGGCTGAAAGAGATCACCAAGGCGGTGATCGCCAAACTGGAAGAGCGGCGCTTCGACTACAGGAAGAAGGCCGGACTGAGCAGACCCGTGCTCAAGGTGGAGAGGGAATTTGAACGACTGTTTTCGTTTGATGCCCTGAAAAAAGACATCAGGTCGAAGCTCACCAGAGGGGGGGTTGACCGGAAGACGGCTGATGAAATTATCGAGATCATCAGCCGGGATGCCGAGGACAAGAATAAGGTGGCCGATGAGATCCGCCAGACCGTTGCCATTTATCAGGGGCAGGCGACCCTCGGGAAAATCATCAACGTCATCCTGCATGAAGGCAGGCGGCCTCTGAATTACTTCCGGAACCAGATACCCAATCTGCGCTACTGGTACGACTCTTTCCTGAACACAGGAGATGCCGGAAAGCTTGAAACCTTCATGCCGATTGCCGAGGGTGTCGGCCAGAACGCAGAGGTTTTTGTGAAGCTTTTCAGCAGGCTTGACCCTCTCGCCGCAGGGAAGCGCACCGCCAGAAAGCCGCTGGACCTGAAGAAAACCATCCGGAACTCTCTGTCCGTTTTCGACGAGGAGATGAAGACACATCATGTGGTGGCGAAAGTCGAAGGCTCCGACGGTTTCCGGTTTTCATCCTGGCAGCAGGACATCTATGCAATCTTCACGAACCTCGTTGACAACAGTATCTACTGGATGAACGAGAAGAAGGTTCCGAAGCGGGAAATCACGATTGAGGTGGTGACTGATGGTGATTCTCTGCTTCACGTCGATTATCGCGATACCGGGCCGGGCATTGAGCCGGATCTGATCGCCAGTGAAGTGATCTTTGAACCCCAGTTTTCCACCAAACCGTCCGGCACCGGACTGGGCCTGGCTATCGCCGGAGAGGCCGCGACGCGAAACGGTCTTGAATTGAAAGCCTTTGAGTCTGAGCAGGGAGCATGGTTCAGGCTGCAGCCGAAAACGGAGAGTGAATGAAATGAGCGCGTTCCGACTGCTGATTGTGGAGGATAATGACCAGGATCTCACCACCTGCCGGGATACCGTTGCCCGTTACAGGGACGAAAAGCAGCGCGAGGTTGAGCTTGTCGAGTGCAGAAGCGTTAAGGAGGCATTCGAAAAACTTGATAACTCCTTTGACGGCGCAATCATCGATCTGAGGCTTGCCGATCAGGGCGATGAAGGGAACCAGGTGGTCAGCCGGATTGCAGAATCACACTTCAGGATACCGGTGGCCATACTTACCGGCACACCTGATGCCGCCGATTCGGATTTCGCTTACATCGGGGTGTTCAAAAAAGGTGACCCCGGGGCCGGATATGCGGATCTGCTGGATCGTTTCTGGGGGATTCACAATACCGGTCTGACGCGCATCATGGGAGGCCGGGGCATTATCGAGGAAACACTGAACAAGGTGTTCCGGGAAAACCTTCTTCCGCAAAAAGACAAATGGGTGGCGTATGGTGAAACAGATTCATCCAGGACCGAAAAAGCGCTGCTCCGCCACGCTCTGAGTCACCTGCTCCAGCTTCTTGATGATGACGGGGATCGCTGTTTTCCAGAGGAAGTCTATCTGACCCCGCCCCTCACCGACAAAATCCGGACCGGCAGCGTTGTTAAGGAAAAAAGCACTGATCAGAGGTTTGTGGTCATGAATCCGGCCTGCGACCTTGTTATCCGAGATAACGGCGAATGCAATACGGACAGAATTCTCATTGTGGAAATTGACTCGCAGACCTCATTGTTTCCGGGTCATCCTGCCACTGGTCTCAGCAACAGCCAGAAGAAAGATCTGGAGAAAGCATACAGAAACAATAAGTCGGCCTATTATCACTGGCTTCCCAGAACAGACTTCTTCGAAGGTGGTTTTCTGAATTTCAGAAAACTTTCATCTCTGTCAAGCGAGGAGTTCAATGAGAGATTCGAGAAGCCTGCGGTTCAGATCTCGCCTTCTTTTGTGAAGGACATGGTGGCGCGTTTCTCTGCATACTACGCCCGCCAGGGCCAACCTGACATCGATTTTGAACATTTCATCAATCCTCCGGCAGTACAAACGGGGAACTCGCAATAATGGATGTCCACTCGCCTGAGCAGCGCAGTTTTAACATGTCCAGAATCCGGGGGAAAGACACCCGGCCTGAGATGATGGTGCGCGGATGGCTCTGGGCGAACGGATACCGATACCGGCTTCACAGGAAGGATCTTCCCGGCAGGCCGGATATCGTCCTGCCGAAACATCGCGCAGTCATTTTCGTCCATGGATGCTTCTGGCACCGACATGGCTGCCGGTCGACGACCACTCCGGAATCACGTCGGGATTTCTGGCTTGCCAAATTCAGCGAAAACGTCAGCAGGGACAAACGCAACATCGCAGCCCTGCTGGAGCAGTCCTGGCGGGTTATGGTGATCTGGGAATGCTCCCTCCGGGGGAAAAACGCGACTCCGGAACTGGTCGCTGAACAGATAGCGGATTTTCTGAATTCGGAGACGCGTTTTGCCGAGAGCGGCACTCAATGGAAGAGAGAGTGAAAGATGAATCGGGTGGATTTTTTGCTGGATTCTGACGAACTGGCACCTGTCATCAAGGCACTGCAGGACGCCTTGACAAGACGTCCCAATCCTGAAGGTGAGCCGCATTTCGATCTGCAGACCGCGCTTGATAGTTGCGACGAATATTTTGAGAGCGTTCGGGAGCTTACGGAAGCAACCGGCAAGCTCTCGGCTCACGACCTGCTTGAGGCAGCAAACGGCATGTCATCGGGGTACCGTTGCTTTTGGGAACGGCCATTCCCCCAAGGCCTGGAAATGGGTCAGCCCCTGTTTTCGGCCGTTCTTGAACGGCCCATGCGCGACCTTCTGCGGACGTTTCAGTCTCTCACAGAGGCTGAAAGCGAAGATTATCTGGGGGAGCCGCTGATTACTCTTGATGCAGAAGAAGAGCTGAATTGTTTCAACACATGGCTTAATGGTCTGGCACCCCATCAGAGAATCGGATTACGACCTTCGCAAGGGTGTGGTCTTGGTGCCCTGGCCGCCTCCTTCCTGCTGGGATGGTGGTTCGGGCGGGATTAACTGATATGTACGGGAATACGTCGTTTTTCATTATGGAGAGCGTGACCAGCAGGCCGCGAGTTCCCGGAGGGAAATTCTCGTTTCCCCAGGAGGGGCCATGAATCAGCAGACGCAGCCCTCACCAAGAGAGCATCATTTCTACGTTGCGATAGCCAAGTTCCTTTTCCACCATCCGGAGCATGGCATCGTATCAGTGCGGGACCCGATCAAGATCAAGGACGCAGAGCGATACGGGCTCAGCCCGCTCATACTCTATGGATTGACCGTTGCCGGGTTGCCCATTCGGTGGATGACCTTTACCTCAGTCGCTCAGCCCAGAGCATTCCGGGAGGTTCTTCTGGAAGCGTGGCGTAACGCCGAGGGCTTGCGTGGCCGCCCCGACACCCTGCGGATCAATCGCCACCTCGCGACGGCCAGCCCTGAACTGGTAGGGGAAATGGCAAAAATCGGAGTCCAAGTCGAGGTCGCCGATGCCAAGGAGAAATCCCTTCCAGCTTCCCTGCGCTCAGCCCAGGACTCCAGCCGGTGGCTCCTGAGGAAGCACGACGGAAATGACCGGTCTCTTGCCGGGTCCATTCAGGCCCTTTGCCGGTACGCTCAAATTGACCACGATTTTCGTGCCAGGGATGGTCACAGAGGCGTGAACAGCCGCGAGGTTGAAGACAGAATCCAGCAGTGGCTGACCTTACCGGCGCAAGTGCCGGTGCCAACAGTGACCGGTGGACTCGACTGGAAACCCGGTTCATGGATGTCATCCTGGGAGACCTCTCTGCCGCCCGATCAGCCCCGATATTTCAACCACGATGGGTTTGATGGCTGCACCTGGCTACTGACAGGTGAGAAGGCACCGGAGGATATCGTCGAGGATGATGAATTCTGGGCCGACAGTGACTATGACAACGCGGCCGAAATCACCAAGAACCTTGTGGCGTGCTGGCCCAACCCGCCTGCAGAGATTGCCAGGTGTGCCGGGATCACCCTGCGGGAACTTCAATGGTTCACCTCGGGGAAGGCGTCCCTTGACCGGCATGCGCGTTTTGACCTGGAAGTCTTGCTCGGCATCGAATACGACGAAAGCATGGGCAGATATGTAGAGGCCGGACCTTATGTCCTGGTGGCCCACAAACCGCTGGCCCTCAAGGAAGTCTATGAAGGTATTTCCGGCGGCGGAGATGCATGCCCCTGTGAGATTGTCCCTCGCCAGGGAGCAGCAGACCCAAGCTGGCGATACGTGTTGATCAACACATATGGAGAGCCCCCGAGCATCGTGATGGCACCTCGTGGAGCAAAAATCACGGAGCGCCTTCCGGACTTGCTTATGAATTATGCCGGTACCACGTCTGTCGCTCCGGAGTTCTACCGGGATGTCGTTTCTACCTGCGCCCGGGCCTGCCGCGAACCTGCCGCCAACATCCGGGAGATGAAAGACTTTGTGAAACGCTACGAAGCGCACTGGGCAGATTGCGCCTGGCAGCCGGAGTGAACCTGTCTGGTTGAGTCACAGCGCGGAGATTGATCAATGGAAACGGCAGATACGCCATTCGAACAGAAAAAATTGGGTCGCAAGCATATCAAGAGCTTCGCCAGCGGCATCGCTCATATGTTTGCCTGCTCGGCTCAGCATTATGCCTGGCTGGCGTACCACCACCGGTTGCCGACGGTGACAATTGACCTCTTGGAACTGCGAATCGAACCCGCTGATTTCGACATTGAGAGGAACCGGATTCTTGCCGGGATGTGTCAGAGAACACTCCTCCGAAACGCCGGGCAACTGGCACCACCCGGCGCTGTTGTTTCGGCGGTCCTCTCTGCCCACTTTGGGATTGATGACTATTCGGAAGACGGCCGTTCTGCCTCGATTGGCAGGTCCGTTTTCACCGCGATCCTGACCGATGACCGAGACAAGGAGTGGCGTGTTGACCATGCTGAGGAGAGGATGCTGATAGATGATTGAGGACACGCAAAGGGCGGATATGCACGCTATCGCAGAATTTCAGGAGAGGAGGCATGCTTTTGACCGGCTATGTAATCAGCTCTGGAATCCTAACGGGGAACCGTATGAGGTTTTCAATCGCTGTGCCTGTCCCGCGTGTGGGTACCCAACCATCGGCGAGCGTTCTCGATACGATATGTGTCTCTTGTGCAAATGGGAGGATGACGGCCAGGACGATGATAGTGCCGACGAGATTTGGGGTGGGCCAAACGGAGATTATTCGTTAACAGACGCGAGGCTGAATTTTTCCCCTTTTGGCAGCAGGTACCCTCCGGATGATATTTCCGGATCGAAGACGGCGAACAAA
>ENA-UOJC01004846-UOJC01004846.1-human-gut-metagenome-genome-assembly--contig:-C104-NODE-4846-length-10984-cov-20.399213_pt1 | contig 10984 bp, 11 predicted proteins | sample MGYA00242339_ERZ723886 | MGnify/ENA metagenome assembly ERZ723886 | reverse complement strand
CCGGCCTCACCGGTACCGACATGTCCTGGAACGCCGAGGGTCAGGTCTCCAAGGCCCCGACCGCCTACGTCGTCAAGGACGGCCAGTACGTTGAGGGCTGATCCCCACAAAGATACCAAACAGACCGTTTATCGTCTCTCTCACGGAGCGAAGGGTCGCCGGGAGGAAAAAACTCCCGGCGGCCTGCGCCCTGCTTCTATGGCGGAAACGAAGGCAGCGTCCTTCCTCTCTGCCCTTGTTTCTGCCACAGACAACTCCCAATCCCGAACGAGAAAACGAGGTGCCATTCTATGGAATTCTTATCCTATCTCATCAGCGGCATCAGCCTCGGCAGTGTGTACGCCATCATCGCCCTCGGCTATACGATGGTCTACGGCATTGCCAAGATGCTGAACTTCGCCCACGGCGACGTCATCATGATCGGCGGCTACGTTTCCTTCTGCGCGATGTTCTATCTGGGCCTTCCCAGCATCGTCGCGGTGCTGATGGCCGTTGTCGTGTGCACCGTCCTCGGCATCGTCATCGAGCGCCTTGCCTACAAGCCCCTGCGCTCCGCGCCGAGCCTTGCGGTGCTCATCACCGCCATCGGCGTGAGCTATTTCCTTCAGAACTCCGCGCTGCTCATCTGGAAGGCCGCCGCGCGCTCCTATCCCCCCGTGGTCACGGGCGCTGTGAAGATCTTCGGCGGCAAGCTGACCGTTTCCTACATTTCCCTTCTCACGATCTCCGTCTGTATCGTCATCATGATCGCGCTGACGCTCTTTGTCAGCAAGAGCAAGATGGGCAAGGCCATGCGCGCCTGCTCGGAGGATAAGGCGGCGGCACAGCTGATGGGCATCAACGTCAACGCGACCATTTCCGCGACCTTTGCCATCGGCTCGGCGCTCGCGGCCATCGCGGGCGTGCTGCTCTGCTCGTTCAATACCTCCCTCATGCCCACCACCGGCTCCATGCCCGGCATCAAGGCCTTTACCGCGGCGGTGTTCGGCGGCATCGGCTCCATCCCCGGCGCATTCCTCGGCGGGCTCCTGCTCGGCATCATCGAGGCCATGGCCCAGGCGTATATCTCGACGAACCTCGCAAACTCGATCGTCTTTGCCGTGCTGATCGTCGTGCTGCTCGTCAAGCCCGCAGGACTGCTCGGCAAGTACGTGCCGGAGAAAGTGTAAGGTGGCCGGAATGACAAAGAAAATGAAACAGTTCAACTCCCTCAAGAAAACCACCAAGGTCGACTTTGCGACCTATTTCGGCGTGATCGCCGCGTTCGTCATCGTGACGGTGCTGCGAAGCAACGGCTCGCTCTCCCGCTCCACCATCGGCCTTCTCGTGCCGATCTGCTGCTATATGTCCATGGCCGTTTCGCTGAACCTCACCGTCGGCATCCTCGGCGAGCTGAGCCTCGGCCACGCGGGCTTTATGAGCGTGGGCGCGTTCACGGGCATCGTCGTTTCGCAGAGCCTTATGAATTTCATCCCGAACGCCCCCGTGCGCCTTGCGCTCTCGATGTTCGTCGGCGCGCTCCTTGCAGCGCTCGTCGGCCTTCTCATCGGCACGCCCGTGCTCCGCTTGCAGGGCGACTATCTCGCCATCGTGACGCTCGCCTTCGGCGAGATCATCAAGGAACTCATCAACTGCCTCATCATCGGCTGCGATGAAAAGGGTCTGCACTTCGTCTTCAACCTCTCGGGCAACAAGACGGTCGACGACCTCGGCCTCGGCGCGAACGGCACCGCCATCATCAAGGGCGCGCAGGGTGCGACCGGCACCACCGCCATCGCAAGCTTCACCGCGGGCTTCATCCTCGTGATGCTCACGCTCCTCATCGTGCTGAACCTGACGCGCTCTCGCGCGGGCCGCGCGATCATGGCCATCCGCGACAACCACATCGCCGCGCAGGCCATCGGCCTGAACCTGACGAAGTACAAGCTTCTGGCATTCGTCACCTCCGCCGCCCTCGCGGGCGCGGCGGGCGCGCTCTTCGGCCTGAACTACTCTTCTCTCCAGGCCACAAAGTTCAACTTCAACCTCTCCATCCTCGTGCTGGTGTTCGTGGTGCTCGGCGGGCTCGGCAACATCTGGGGCTCGCTCATCGCCGCCGCCGCGCTCACCATCCTGCCCGAGGCACTGCGCCCGCTCCACGACTACCGTATGCTCATCTATGCGATCGTACTGATCTTCGTCATGCTCGCGACCAATAACCCGCAGGCCAAGGCGTTCTTCGGCAGGCTCTTGCCCCACCGCCGCGCCAGTGCTGAAAAGGAGGACTGACCATGACTCAGAAAGAAAAAGCTAAGCTCGTTCCCGTCTCCCGTGAGCCGGCGCTGCTGACCGAGCGCGACGCGGATAAATCCCCCGTGCTCGAGTGCATCGACCTCGGCATCACGTTCGGCGGTCTGAAAGCGGTCGACAACTTCAATGTGACCATCGGCCGCACCGAGATCACCGGCCTCATCGGCCCGAACGGCGCGGGCAAGACCACGGTCTTCAACCTGCTCACCAAGGTCTATCAGCCCACCCACGGCACGATCCTCTTAAACGGCAAGGATATCCACGACCTCAACACCGCGCAGGTCAACCGCGCGGGCATCGCACGTACGTTCCAGAATATCCGCCTGTTCGGCGATATGAGCGTGGAGCAGAACATCACCGTTGCCATGGATAACCAGGTGCACTACACGATGCCCGAGGGCATTCTGCGCCTGCCCCGCTTCTGGAAGGAAGAGCGCGTCATGCACGAGCGCGCGATGGAGCTTCTCTCCATCTTTCACATGGAGCACCTCGCCGATGCCAAGGCAAGCTCTCTGCCCTACGGCGCGCAGCGCCGCCTTGAGATCCTGCGCGCGCTGGCGACCAACCCGAGCCTGCTGCTGCTCGACGAACCCGCCGCCGGCATGAACCCGAGCGAGACGGCCGAGCTGATGGAAAACATCTGCTCCATCCGCGATACCTTCCATATCGCGGTGCTGCTCATCGAGCACGACATGAACCTCGTCATGAATATCTGCGAGGGCATCGCCGTGCTGAACTTCGGCCGCGTCATCGCCAAGGGCACGCCCGAGGACATTCAGAACAATCCCGAGGTCATTGAAGCCTACCTCGGCAAGAAGAAGGAGGCCTGACGATGGGCACGATCTTACAGGTGAATGATCTTCACGTTTACTATGGCAGCATCCACGCCGTCAAGGGTGTTTCCTTCGAGGTCAACGAGGGCGAGATCGTCACGCTCATCGGCGCGAACGGCGCGGGTAAGTCGACCGTTCTGAACACGGTCTCGGGCCTTCTGCATCCCAAGCACGGCAGCGTTGTTTTTGAAGGCAAGGACCTAAAGGGCGTCCCCGCGCACAAGATCGTTGAGCGCGGCATGGCGCAGGTCCCCGAAGGCCGCCACGTCTTTTTGCAGATGACGGTCGAGGATAACCTTGAAATGGGTGCCTACACCCAGCCGAACTCCACCATTGACGCGGGCATTGCAGATGTGTATGAGCGCTTTCCGCGCCTGAAGGAGCGCCGCCGCCAGATCGCCGGCACGCTCTCCGGCGGCGAGCAGCAGATGCTCGCCATGGGCAGAGCGCTCATGTCGCGCCCCAAGCTTTTGATGCTCGACGAGCCGTCCATGGGCCTCGCGCCCATCCTCGTTGAGCAGATCTTCGACATCGTCCGCGAGCTGCACGCCGCTGGCACGACGATCCTCCTCGTTGAGCAGAACGCGCAGGCGGCGCTCTCCGTCGCCGACCGCGCCTACGTGCTCGAAACGGGCCGCATCACCCTCTCCGGCACCGGCAAAGAGCTCATGGCGAGCGACGCGGTGCGCAAGGCCTACCTCGGCGGCTGATATTCCCATTCAAAAAAAAGAGTCGTTCGACCGAACGGCTCTTTTTTTGCGCACTTTCCCCGCGCTGTTCAAAGTACGCCCCTTTTCGCGCATTTCCCGCTTGCATCCGCCATCCCGTGCGGATAGAATACCATGTACCCGGTAAAACCCGCGGCGCGGCCGCCATTCGGCAAAAAATTCAGATTCTCTTCATCAATTCTTTGCTTTTCTGTGCTATAGTAGAGGGTAACGGCCGCTTCGACCGGTCTTCCCCGGCGCGGCGCGTGCCGGGTGTTTCTTGCGAAAGGAGTGGGGCGATCATGGGCTTTCTGCGCTGCTGCGTATATTACGCGGCTTTGGGCGTCGCGTCGTTTTTTGTCGGCAGGCTTCTGCCAAAGTCCTGGTTTCACGCCGACCGCTTCCCCTATCGCTGCGCGCCGTGGGAGGCAAAGCTCTACCGCGCGCTGCGCGTGCACGCATGGCAGGACAAGGTGCCCGACATGAGCAGGATCGTCCCGAAGCTCATCCCCGCCAAAAAGCTCGAGGGCGACTTCCGCGCGCAGCTCCCGCGCATGATCGAGGAGACCTGCGTGGCGGAGTGCATCCATTTCCTGCTCATGCCGCTCGGCCTCTATGCCCTGCGCCTCTGGCCCGGGGCGGGCGGCGCGCTTTTCGCGGCCGTCTACATTCTTTTCGGCAACCTTCCCTTCCTCATCATCCAGCGCTACAACCGGCCGCGCCTTGTGCGTCTGCTCGCTATGCAGCAGCGCCGGAGCGCGAAACAGAACCAACAACCGTCGTAAAGGATCGGACCGATGAACGTTTTGATTTTAAGCTGCAACACCGGCCAGGGGCACAACTCCTGCGCCGCGGCGCTCGCCGAGGAGTGCCGCATCCAGCACATCCCCTGCGCAATCGAGGACGCGCTGCGCTTCATCTCGCCCGAGGTCTCGCGCTTCATCTCCAACTGGCACGTGCGCATCTACCGCCACGCGCCGGGTCTTTTCCGCGTGGGCTACCGCGCGGCGGAGGAGCATCCCGTGCAGTTCAACGAGAGCTCCGCGCTCTACCGCTATCTCACGCAGGGCGCGCAGCAGCTCAGCGGCTTCATCGCCGGCAGCGGCTTCGATACCGTGATCTGCACGCATCCCTTCGCGGCGCTCATGGTCAGCGAGGTGGTAAAGGAGCACCTGCCGCACCTCAAGACCTGCCTCATCGCAACGGACTACACCTGCTCGCCCAGCGTGAAGGACAGCTCGCTCGACCGCTATTTCATCCCCGCCTCGTCGCTCTCCGGCGACTTTCTCGGCGGCGGCATCACTCCCGAGCGTCTGCGCGCCTGCGGCATTCCCGTGCGCCAGATGTTCCACTCCGGCGTGCGCAAGGAGGACGCCAAGCGCTCGTTCGGCATCCCCGTCGACCACCGCCATCTTGTGATGATGTGCGGCAGCATGGGCTGCGGTCCCATCATGAGCATCGCCCGCCGCATCGCTCGCAGCCTGTCGAACAATCAGGATCTCACGATCGTCTGCGGCACGAACCAGCGGCTCTACAACCGCCTCTCCCGGCACTTTTGCGGCGTGAAGAATGTCCACATCCTCGGCTATGTGAAGGACATGGCGCTTCTGATGGACTCGGCGGACCTCTATCTCACCAAGCCCGGCGGCATCAGCGTGACCGAGGCAGCCTCGATGCGCCTTCCCATGGTCTTCATCGACGCGGTCGCCGGCTGCGAGGAATACAACAAGGACTTTTTCCTGCGCGCGGGCGGCGCGGCCACCGGCAAGACGCCCCGCGAGATCGCGCGCGTAAGCCTCAAGCTTCTTGGCGATGAAAATACGCTTGAAAAGATGGGCGATGCACTGGATACCGCCGTGCCGCACGATGCGGCGGCGCACATCCTCTCGGAAATGAGTAAGGAGGGAGACAACGCATGATCCGCCCCTCTGTCGACTACCGCACCTTTCGTTTCAGCAAGCTCTGCTCGCCGGAATTTTCCCACGTGTGGCTGCTGCTCTTCTGGCCCGCCTTCGGTCTGCTCTTTTCCTATGCGGAGCGCTTTTATCCCGCCGCGCATTACATCGAGATGCACTGCGCGCTCGACGATCTCATCCCCTTCAACGAGTGGTTCCTCATCCCCTACCTCTTCTGGTTCGTCTATCTCGTCGGCGCGGTGGTCTACACGTTTTTCTTCGATGTACCGGGCTTTCGCCGCATGATGCGCTTTGTGATGATCACCTACACGGTGACGATCATCATCTATCTTCTCTTCCCCACCTGCCAGATGCTGCGGCCCGAGGTCTTCCCGCGCGACAACCTCCTCACGCGCTTCATCGCGCACTTCTACGCCTTCGATACAAACACCAATGTCTGCCCATCACTGCATGTCATCGGCTCGTTCGCGGCGCTCTTCGCCTTCTGGCACGCGCCGGTCTTCTCGGCCAGGAGCTGGCGCATCGCCTCGGCCATCGCCGCCTTTCTCATCTGCATTTCCACCGTCTTTATGAAGCAGCACTCCATCCTCGATGTGCTCGCGGCGCTGCCGCTGTGCGCGATCGGCTATTACCTTGCCTACCGCAAAACGCCGAAGCGCGCCAAATGCAAAGTGCATAAATGATTTAAAAAACCGGCAGGAGCCTTCCGCTCCCGCCGGTTTTCCATGTCCCGCCGGCGCGCGCCCGGCAGTGCATATATTCGCGCAGCAATGCATAAATCTGATTCATTTTGCAGTGTTCTTTCATTTTCTGTGCGTTTTGCATAGAACTATTTTATTTTTACCCGTTACTTTTGAATTTTCAGCCGTTGACATCGAATAAAGAAACGCCTATACTCTCACTATCGTTGATGAACCGAATGAAAATTCGAAAAGCGATAATAAATTATACAAGATGGATGATATTTCAAAAGGAGCGAACGAACCATGAAAAAATTTCTTGCACTTTCTCTGGCTCTGCTGATGAGCCTCTCGCTAATCGCCTGCGGCAGCAAGACAGACGACGCCGACAAAGCCGCCGATGACGCCGATCCCGCGCAGAACGATTCCAACACGCTGATCCTCGGCACCTCCGCCGACTATGCCCCCTTCGAGTTCATGTACGCCGATGATGACGGCGTGATGCAGTATGCCGGCATCGACATTTCCGCCGCCCAGTATGTTGCCGACGAGCTGGGCAAGGAGCTGCAAATCGAAAACATGAGCTTCGACTACCTGCTTGCCTCCCTCGCAAAGGGCGACTATGACATTGTCATGGCGGCCATGGAGGCAACGCCCGAGCGTCTCGCCGCCGCCGATTTCTCCGACCCCTACTACACTGATGTTCCCCCGATGATCCTTGTCAAGGCGGACGCTGCCGCGCAGTATGCAACGCTTGCCGACTTTGAAGGCAAGAGCGTGGGCGCGCAGGCCGCTACCACCAAGGAGTCCATCGTGAGCGACCAGATGACGGGCGCAAGCCTCGTCTCCCTCTCCCTTGTGACCGACCTTGTCAATGAACTGGTCTACGGCAAGATCGACGCAGTTGTGCTCGACGGCGCAGTTGCGCAGGAATACGCCGACGCCAATCCCGACCTCGCCATCGCCCCCGCCTCCTCCGAGCTTGGCGAAGCCCAGCCCTACTGCATCGCCGTCGCTAAGGGCGATCCCAAGGGCCTGCTGCCCGGCATCAACGAAGCCATCGCCAAGATGCAGTCTGAGGACAAGCTTGCCGAGTTCATCGCCGCTGCCAACGAACTGAGCGGTGTGGCCGTTGAGGTCACGCCCGACACCCCCGCGGCCTAAAAATCCATTTGCTCTCCTCTCTTTCTATCTCTCATTGCCAAAGAGCAAAGCCCCTCATACGGCTTTGCTCTTTGGCGCGCCTCACACCAACTCACTTGAAAGGAGCCCTTTCCCATGGACTTTGCCGCATGGTGGACGAACCTTTTTGCCGGGATGTCACCGGCCTCGTTCTTTAATCTTTCCTTCCTGCCGAAGTACTGCGTATACTTTTTGCAGGCGCTCGGATATACGCTCCTGCTCGCGGTCGTATCCGTTGCGCTGGCGGTCCTCCCGGCGCTGCTGCTGGCGTTCATGCGTCTGAGCAAGAACCGTTTTGTGCGCGCCGTTTCGGGCGCATACATTGCGCTCTTCCGCTCAACGCCGCTGCTCGTGCAGCTCTCGATCATCTACTTTGGCCTTTTTGGCGCGATCTCCATCCCGCGTCTCTACCTCTTCGGCTTTATCGATATCTCGCGCTTCATCCCCGGCGTTGTGGCGCTGGCGCTCAACAGCTCCGCTTACGTCGCCGAGATCTTCCGCGCGGGCATCCTCGCCGTGGACGCGGGGCAGACCGAGGCCGCGCGCTCGCTGGGTCTATCCTCCGTGCAGGCGATGAAGCTCGTCGTGCTGCCGCAGGCCGTAAAAAATGTCCTGCCCGCGCTCGGCAACGAGGTCGTCACCATGGTCAAGGAATCGTCCATCTGCTCCACGCTCGGCATGGTCGAGCTGATGTTTGCGGCCAAAACGGTGGCGACCGCCACTTATATTTCCCTCGCGCCCTACGTGCTGGCGGCGATGATGTATTTTGTCATCACCTACCCTGCCGGCAAGGCGATCGAGGCACTGGAAAGGAGAATGCGTCGTGGCGACAAGCACTAATTCTCTCATTCGCGTGGTGGACGTGTCCAAGGAATACAACGGCGGCAGCGTCCATGCGCTCTCCCACTGCAATTTCAGCGTGAAACGAGGCGAGGTCGTGGCCATCATCGGCCCCTCCGGCAGCGGCAAATCGACGCTGCTGCGCTGCCTGAACCTCCTGGAGCAGCCGACCTCCGGCACCATTTACTTCAAGGATGTCGCCCTCAACGGCAAAAAAGTCGACCTTGACCTCCACCGCCGCGAGATGGGCATGGTCTTCCAGCACTTCAACCTTTTCCCGCACATGACGGTGAAGAAGAATATCACCCTCGCGCCCGTCAAGCTGGGCCTCAAATCTCAGGCGGAGGCCGACGCGCAGGCCATGGCGCTGCTTGAGCGCATCGGCCTTGCCGACAAGGCAAACGAGTATCCCGCGATGCTCTCCGGCGGGCAGAAGCAGCGTATCGCCATCGTGCGCGCGCTCGCCATGGCGCCCGAGGTCATGCTCTTCGACGAGCCGACCTCCGCGCTCGACCCCGAGATGGTCGGCGAGGTGCTCGACCTCATGCGCGACCTTGCCAAGGACGGCATGACGATGGTCGTCGTCACGCACGAGATGGGCTTCGCCCGCGAGGTCGCCGACCGCGTGGTCTTCATGTCCGGCGGCACGATCATCGAAGAGGGCTCCCCTGCCGATCTCTTCGATTACCCGCAGAGCGAAAGACTGCAATCTTTTCTTGCAAAAGTTCTATGACGGCGCAAAAAGGCGTCCGGCCAGTGGCCGGACGCCTTTTTTCTTGTCGGTATGATGTTTTACATCTTCTCCGGTGCGGAGCAGCCGATGACCTTGAGGCCGTTGGCAAGCACCTGGCGCGTCGCGGCGGCAAGCTTGAGGCGCGCGTCGATGACGGCTTCGTCCTCGCCCTTGATGCGGCAGGCGTTGTAGAACTTGTGGAACGCCGCGGCAAGACGCATGAGATAGCGGTTGATATAGCTCGGGTCGTAGTCGCGCGCCGCCATGCGGATCTCCTCGGCGAAGGAGGAAAGCTCCTTGATGAGCGCGTGCTCGGCCTCGCTCGAAAGGATGGACAGGTCGACCGCGCCGGCCTTAACGCTGTGGCCCTCTTCCTCCAGCGCCTTTAAGAGGCTGCAAATGCGCGCGTGCGCGTACTGGATATAGTAGATGGGGTTCTCGCTGTCCTCGCGCACGGCGAGGCCGAGGTCGAATTCCATCTGCGTGTCGGGCTTGGCGTTGAAGAAATAGCGGCAGGCGTCGACAGGAATTTCATCGAGCAGGTCGGAGAGCGAGATGGTCTTACCCGTGCGCTTGGACATACGCACGACCTCACCGTCGCGCACGAGCTTAACGAGCTGCATCAGCACGATGTCGAGACGGTTCGTGCCGTCGAGGCCCAGCGCGTCCATCGCACCCTTCATGCGGGCCACGTGGCCGTGATGGTCGGCGCCCCAGATGTTGATGACCTTGTCGAAATGACGAACGGCGAACTTGTTGCGGTGATAGGCAATGTCGCCGGCAAAGTAGGTGTAGAAGCCGTTGGCGCGGCGCAGAACGTCGTCCTTTAAGTCGAGCTTGTCGATGTCCTCGTCCTTCTTGCCCTGCTTGCGGTACTGCTCGCGCATGATCTCGGCGGTCTTGAGCCAGAGCGCGCCTTCCTTTTCATACGTCCAGCCGAGCTTATGAAGCTCCTCGACGGTGTCCTTGACATAGCCGCTGTTGTGCAGCGAGGACTCGAAGAACCATTCGTCGAACTTGATGCCGTAGCGCTCAAGGTCGCTCTTCATCTTCGGGATGTTGCGCTCCAGGCCGAACGCCGCCATGTCGGCGTGGCGCTCCTCGACGGACTTATCAAGGTAGCTCTCGCCGTGAAGGTCGTAAAAGGCCTTGGCAAGCTCGCGGATATCGTCGCCGTGGTAGCCATCCTCGGGGAATTCAACGGCGTCCTCGCCGCGGATGAGCTGGATGTAGCGTGCCTCGATGCTCTTGGCGAACTTTTCGATCTGGTTGCCGAAATCGTTGACGTAGAACTCGCGCCAGACCTTCGCACCCGACCAGTCGAGCACCTCTGCGAGCGTATCGCCGAGCACGCCGCCGCGCGCGTTGCCCATGTGCATGGGGCCGGTGGGGTTCGCGGAGACGAACTCGACCATATACTTCTTGCCGTCCAGCCAGTTGTCGCGGCCGTAGTTTTCCTTCTCCTCTTCCACGGCGGAGAGCACGTCGGCGTACCACTTGTCACCGAGGCGGAAGTTAAGGAAGCCCGGGCCCGCGATCTCAACGGAGGTGAAGTAGGTGTCGCTCAGGTCCATGTGCTCAGTCAGGATCTTGGCGACCTCGCGGGGATTCTTGCGCATGGCCTTGGAAGCGGCCAGGCAGAAGGTCGTCGTATAGTCGCCGTTGGCGGTATCCTTGGGGATCTCCACGGCGGGAACGGTGGTAACGCCCTCGGGCAGGAGGCCCTCCTGCACAGCCGCGCGATAAGCCGCCGCCGTCAGCTCGGCGATCTGGTTCTTTGCGCTGCGGATCATATTCATAGCAA
>ENA-UOJC01004840-UOJC01004840.1-human-gut-metagenome-genome-assembly--contig:-C104-NODE-4840-length-10991-cov-4.238296_pt1 | contig 10991 bp, 12 predicted proteins | sample MGYA00242339_ERZ723886 | MGnify/ENA metagenome assembly ERZ723886 | reverse complement strand
GAGGTCTGACCGTTCGCCCCATATAGCGTCGGTTCCTGATGCGGTTTCAACATTTCCAGCGCCTGTTGATTGCGCTCAATCTGTCCTTCCAGTAACCAGCCGTTATGTTGATTCATTTGGCGTAGTTGCTGCGTTTTCACAGTAATTTCCTGCCAGCGTTGACTAATATCAACGCTATTTGCTGTATTGGGTTCTTTCCTGCGTAACTGTTCGAGGTAATCCAGCGTCGCCAGCAGTGAGCTTTTTTGTTCTGTAATCCATTGCAACTGGCTGCCGTTGATCTGCCCCATAGAGAGATGTTGCTGCTCTTGATCCATTACCGTTTTGAGATCGTTAAGCACAGCGGACATCTGGTCGAGGATCTCTGCAAGACGTGTCATACGATCAGTTACTCTGCAAGTCTTGCTGCGCTTCGTTGATCAGCGCATCGGCAATTTTGCCGGTGTCCATTTTTAGTTCACCGTTACGAATCGCCAGTTTTAACGCTTCGACACGTTCAAGATTGATATCACTGCTGCCGGGTTGCATCAGTTTTGCTTGCGCGTCGCTTAACGTCACACTGGTGCTGGTGGAGGCGGTTGTTTTTGCCGCCCGGCTGTTCGTTACCGGCGCGTCAGTGGTTTCGCGCGGTTGAACGGTGCTTACAGGCTTCAGAGGCGAAGTGCGATCAATACTCATGGTTTATTCCTCATTGAGGGCGCTTTTATCATGTGTTGCTTATTTATCGGCAAGGGACGGGTAATCTTTAACAGCTTACAGGTTTATAAGAATATTCCCATCTGCATCAACAACGCCGCTGACTACCTGTCCCGATACCATGCGCACCCGCGCATTCTGTGCGACGGCTGCATTGTTCAGCGCCTGACCTTCTGCGTTGGCGCTAAACCCATCACCGCTGGCGATCACATTGACGCGTTGTCCCGCTTTTACCCGCCATGCCTGGCGAAACTGGGTTAACTGGATAGGTTGATCGGGTGATAGGTCGCGCAGGCTAATGGCATCAACAAGTTGATTGATATCCAGCACCGTACGCGGTGGCAGGGTATCCAGCCGTCCGCGTTTCAGTTTGACATTGCCAGCTTCCAGCTTTCCTCCCCGCGCAATGGGCATCGCGGCAACCACATAATTTCCTGTGGCCTGTACATTAACCTGTAAATATCGTTTGTCGTTACCGCAGCGTGCCAACACATTCACATTGCCCCACAGGCGGGAATTATTGCTCATCGAAAGCAATGGCTGCTCGCATGGCGGTAGTAGATTGGGCGCTGTACGAATAGAAACACGAACCTCATCACTTACCCCCGCGAGTTGGGCGCTAAAAAAGTTGTGCAATTGCGATGTGAGATTGCTCGCCGTACTTAACGGACTGAACAGTATCGCGATGATCGCCACGCTACGTTTTATTATCAGCATTTTCGCCCCCAGCCATTTCTACAACGTGAATTGTACCTGTCCGCAATGACCATCAACGGCATAAATAGCGACCCATTTTGCGTTTATTCCGCCGATAACGCGCGCGTAAAGGCATTTAAGCTGATGGCAGAATTTTGATACCTGCGGAGGAGATATGCTCGATAAGCTCGACGCCGCCTTACGTTTTCAACAAGAGGCGCTCAATCTGCGCGCCCAGCGTCAGGAAGTGCTGGCAGCAAACATCGCCAATGCCGATACCCCTGGTTATCAGGCGCGCGATATCGATTTTGCCAGTGAACTTAAAAAAGTCATGCAACGTGGACGGGATGCAACCAGTGTGGTTGCACTGACGATGACCTCAACGCAACACATTCCGGCGCAGGCGCTGACGCCTCCTACCGCAGAACTGCAATACCGTATTCCGGACCAGCCTTCGCTTGACGGTAATACCGTCGATATGGATCGCGAACGCACCCAGTTTGCCGATAACAGCCTGCAATACCAGATGAGCCTTAGCGCGTTGAGCGGGCAAATCAAAGGCATGATGAACGTTTTACAGAGCGGAAATTAACGGATGGCACTGCTGAATATTTTTGATATCGCCGGGTCGGCGTTAACTGCCCAGTCCCAGCGCCTGAACGTGGCGGCCAGTAATCTGGCGAATGCTGATAGCGTGACCGGTCCCGATGGACAGCCATATCGGGCAAAACAGGTGGTATTCCAGGTTAACGCTGCACCAGGTGCTGCGACAGGCGGCGTAAAGGTTGCCGATGTTATAGAAAGTCAGGCCCCGGACAAACTGGTTTATGAACCGGGTAATCCGCTGGCAGATGCAAAGGGCTACGTAAAAATGCCGAACGTTGATGTTGTCGGAGAGATGGTTAACACCATGTCGGCGTCACGCAGCTATCAGGCCAATGTTGAAGTGCTCAACACGGTGAAAAGCATGATGCTGAAAACCCTTACGCTCGGTCAATAAAGGAGAAAGCTATGTCCATTGCGGTAACCACCACCGATCCGACAAATACCGGCGTCAGTACCACCAGCAGTAGTTCGCTCACGGGCAGCAACGCCGCAGATTTACAAAGCAGTTTTCTGACTTTGCTGGTGGCGCAGCTGAAAAACCAGGACCCGACCAATCCAATGGAAAACAACGAGCTGACGTCGCAATTGGCACAAATCAGCACGGTCAGCGGGATTGAAAAACTCAATACCACGCTCGGATCTATTTCCGGACAGATTGATAACAGCCAGTCGTTACAGGCCAGTAACCTGATCGGTCACGGCGTGATGATCCCCGGCACCACTGTTCTTGCGGGAACCGGCAGTGAAGAAGGGGCTGTGACCACGACCACGCCGTTTGGTGTTGAGCTGCAACAGGCGGCAGACAAAGTTACGGCCACCATCACCGATAAAAATGGCGCGGTTGTGCGCACCATTGATATTGGTGAACTGACCGCCGGAGTTCACAGTTTCACCTGGGACGGTACGTTGACTGATGGCAGCACTGCGCCGAACGGTTCTTACAATGTAGCGATTAGCGCCAGTAACGGTGGTACACAACTGGTTGCCCAGCCGCTGCAGTTTGCTCTGGTGCAGGGTGTGATCCGCGGCAACAGCGGTAATACGCTGGATCTCGGCACTTACGGCACCACCACCCTCGACGAAGTACGGCAGATAATTTAAGCCTTCACATTTCAGGAGTCAGTCATGGCCTTTTCTCAAGCGGTTAGCGGATTAAACGCTGCCGCCACCAACCTCGATGTTATTGGCAACAATATCGCCAACTCCGCCACCTACGGCTTTAAATCAGGCACGGCCTCTTTTGCCGATATGTTTGCCGGTTCGAAAGTGGGACTGGGGGTAAAAGTTGCCGGTATCACTCAGGACTTTACCGATGGCACGACCACCAACACCGGGCGAGGTCTGGACGTTGCTATCAGCCAGAACGGTTTTTTCCGTCTGGTAGACAGCAACGGTTCGGTGTTCTACAGCCGTAACGGACAATTTAAGCTGGATGAAAACCGTAACCTGGTGAATATGCAAGGTTTACAGCTGACGGGTTACCCGGCAACCGGTACGCCGCCGACTATTCAGCAAGGGGCGAATCCGACCAATATTTCGATCCCGAATACCCTGATGGCAGCGAAAACTACCACCACGGCATCGATGCAGATCAACCTGAATTCCAGTGATCCGCTTCCTACTGTTACGCCATTCAGCGCCAGCAATGCGGATAGCTATAACAAAAAAGGTTCGGTGACTGTTTTCGACAGTCAGGGTAATGCTCATGACATGAGCGTCTACTTTGTGAAGACCGGGGATAATAACTGGCAGGTCTACACCCAGGATAGCAGTGATCCAAACAGCATTGCGAAGACAGCGACAACACTGGAATTTAATGCTAATGGCACATTAGTGGATGGTGCGATGGCGAATAATATCGCAACCGGCGCAATTAACGGTGCAGAACCCGCCACGTTTAGTCTGAGCTTCCTCAACTCCATGCAGCAAAATACCGGCGCTAACAATATTGTGGCAACCACCCAGAACGGCTACAAACCGGGCGATCTGGTGAGTTATCAAATCAATGATGACGGTACGGTTGTCGGCAACTATTCCAACGAACAAACCCAACTGCTGGGGCAGATTGTACTGGCGAACTTTGCCAACAACGAAGGTCTGGCATCCGAAGGCGACAACGTCTGGTCTGCGACGCAATCTTCTGGCGTGGCGCTGTTGGGGACAGCCGGGACGGGAAACTTTGGCACCCTGACCAACGGTGCGCTGGAAGCGTCCAACGTCGATCTCAGTAAAGAACTGGTCAATATGATCGTTGCCCAGCGTAACTATCAGTCTAACGCCCAGACCATCAAAACCCAGGACCAGATCCTCAACACGCTGGTTAACTTACGCTAATCGCTGACGGGATAGCTCAATGGATCACGCAATTTATACCGCGATGGGAGCAGCCAGCCAGACACTGAATCAACAGGCGGTAACCGCCAGTAATCTGGCCAATGCCTCAACGCCCGGTTTTCGCGCGCAGTTGAATGCTTTACGCGCGGTGAAGGGCTTTCTCTGCCCACGCGCACGTTGGTCACGGCGTCAACGCCGGGCGCAGATATGACGCCCGGCAAAATGGATTACACCTCGCGCCCGCTGGACGTCGCGTTGCAGCAGGATGGCTGGCTGGCCGTGCAGACCGCTGACGGCAGCGAAGGGTATACGCGTAATGGCAGCATTCAGGTTGATCCCACCGGGCAACTGACAATTCAGGGGCATCCGGTGATAGGCGAGGCTGGGCCAATTGCTGTGCCGGAAGGGGCGGAAATCACTATTGCTGCCGATGGCACAATCTCGGCGCTCAATCCGGGCGATCCGGCAAATACGGTTGCGCCAGTAGGGCGTCTTAAACTGGTGAAAGCCACGGGCAGCGAAGTGCAGCGCGGTGACGACGGCATTTTTCGTTTAAGCGCAGAAACCCAGGCCACGCGTGGGCCGGTACTGCAGGCAGATCCAACCTTGCGTGTGATGTCGGGGGTTCTGGAAGGCAGTAACGTCAATGCCGTTGCGGCAATGAGCGACATGATTGCCAGCGCGCGGCGTTTTGAAATGCAGATGAAGGTGATCAGCAGCGTCGATGATAACGCAGGCCGTGCCAACCAACTGCTGTCGATGAGTTAATTGAAAGGATACATGACAAGTATAAGTTGCCCGATGCGCAAGTTTATCGGGTCTATGGGGGCAATCGCAATTTATCGATTTTGCGAGCACTTGTAGGCCGGATAAGGCGTTTACGCCGCATCCGGCAAGAAGACATATGCACTTTGTCACTAATCCACTACAGGACATTTTATGATCAGTTCATTATGGATCGCCAAAACGGGCCTTGACGCCCAGCAAACCAATATGGACGTCATTGCCAACAACCTGGCAAACGTCAGTACTAACGGTTTTAAGCGTCAGCGCGCGGTGTTTGAAGATCTGCTTTATCAAACCATTCGCCAGCCGGGGGCACAGTCTTCCGAACAAACCACCTTACCCTCCGGATTACAAATCGGCACGGGGGTACGCCCGGTCGCCACTGAACGCTTACACAGCCAGGGAAACCTGTCGCAGACCAACAACAGCAAAGATGTCGCGATTAAAGGGCAGGGCTTTTTCCAGGTGATGTTGCCAGATGGTTCATCAGCCTATACCCGTGACGGCTCTTTCCAGGTGGATCAGAACGGGCAGCTGGTGACGGCTGGTGGTTTTCAGGTGCAGCCAGCGATCACCATTCCGGCGAATGCGTTAAGTATCACCATCGGTCGTGATGGCGTGGTCAGCGTAACCCAACAAGGCCAGGCAGCTCCGGTTCAGGTTGGGCAGCTCAATCTCACCACCTTTATGAATGACACCGGGCTGGAGAGCATTGGCGAAAACCTCTACACCGAAACGCAATCCTCTGGTGCACCGAACGAAAGCACGCCGGGCCTGAACGGCGCGGGACTGCTGTATCAAGGGTATGTTGAAACGTCTAACGTCAACGTGGCGGAAGAACTGGTCAATATGATTCAGGTGCAACGCGCTTACGAAATCAACAGTAAAGCGGTGTCCACCACCGATCAGATGCTGCAAAAACTGACGCAACTCTAAGGCTTAACCGGTGGCAGGTTCACCGGTTTACTGATTTTTGAAGATGATAGCCATGCAAAAAAACGCTGCGCATACTTATGCCATTTCCAGCTTGTTGGTGCTTTCACTAACCGGCTGCGCCTGGATACCCTCCACGCCGCTGGTGCAGGGGGCGACCAGTGCACAACCGGTTCCCGGTCCGACGCCCGTCGCCAACGGTTCTATTTTCCAGTCTGCTCAGCCGATTAACTATGGCTATCAACCGCTGTTTGAAGATCGTCGACCACGCAATATTGGCGATACGCTGACCATCGTGTTGCAGGAGAACGTCAGCGCCAGCAAAAGCTCCTCTGCGAATGCCAGCCGTGACGGTAAAACTAATTTTGGCTTTGATACTGTGCCGCGCTATTTGCAGGGGCTGTTTGGTAACGCTCGTGCCGATGTCGAAGCCTCCGGTGGTAACACGTTCAACGGAAAGGGCGGGGCCAATGCCAGCAATACCTTTAGCGGCACGTTGACGGTGACGGTTGACCAGGTACTGGTCAACGGCAACCTGCATGTGGTGGGTGAAAAACAGATTGCCATTAATCAGGGTACCGAATTTATTCGCTTCTCTGGCGTGGTTAATCCACGCACTATCAGCGGCAGCAATACCGTACCGTCTACTCAGGTGGCGGATGCGCGCATTGAATACGTAGGCAATGGCTACATTAACGAAGCGCAAAATATGGGCTGGTTGCAGCGTTTCTTCCTTAACCTGTCGCCAATGTAAGTGAGGCTGTGGTGATTAAATTTCTCTCTGCATTAATTCTTCTACTGGTCACGACGGCGGCTCAGGCTGAGCGTATTCGCGATCTCACCAGTGTTCAGGGGGTAAGGCAAAACTCACTGATTGGCTATGGTCTGGTGGTGGGGCTGGATGGCACCGGTGACCAGACAACCCAGACGCCTTTTACCACTCAAACGCTTCATAACATGCTCTCACAGCTGGGAATTACCGTTCCGACGGGCACCAATATGCAGCTAAAAAACGTCGCTGCGGTAATGGTGACAGTGTCACTTCCTCCGTTTGGACGTCAGGGGCAAACCATCGATGTGGTGGTTTCTTCCATGGGAAATGCCAAAAGCTTGCGTGGAGGTACGTTGTTGATGACACCGCTTAAGGGCGTTGACAGTCAGGTGTATGCGCTGGCGCAGGGCAATATTCTGGTTGGCGGCGCAGGAGCCTCCGCTGGCGGTAGCAGTGTTCAGGTTAACCAACTGAACGGTGGACGGATCACCAATGGTGCGGTTATTGAACGTGAATTGCCCAGCCAGTTTGGCGTCGGGAATACCCTTAATTTGCAACTTAACGACGAAGATTTCAGCATGGCGCAGCAAATCGCTGACACCATCAACCGCGTGCGTGGATATGGCAGCGCCACCGCGTTAGATGCGCGGACTATTCAGGTGCGCGTACCGAGTGGCAACAGTTCCCAGGTCCGCTTCCTTGCCGATATTCAGAATATGCAGGTTAATGTCACCCCGCAGGACGCTAAAGTAGTGATTAACTCGCGCACCGGTTCGGTGGTGATGAATCGCGAAGTGACCCTCGACAGCTGCGCGGTAGCGCAGGGGAATCTCTCAGTAACAGTTAATCGTCAGGCCAATGTCAGCCAGCCAGATACACCGTTTGGTGGTGGACAGACTGTGGTTACTCCACAAACGCAGATCGATTTACGCCAGAGCGGCGGTTCGCTGCAAAGCGTACGTTCCAGCGCCAGCCTCAATAACGTGGTGCGCGCGCTCAATGCGCTGAGCGCTACGCCGATGGATCTGATGTCCATACTGCAATCAATGCAAAGTGCGGGATGTCTGCGGGCAAAACTGGAAATCATCTGATGATCAGCGACAGCAAACTACTGGCAAGTGCGGCCTGGGATGCGCAATCACTCAACGAACTAAAGGCGAAAGCGGGCGAAGATCCGGCGGCAAATATCCGTCCGGTGGCCCGTCAGGTGGAAGGGATGTTCGTGCAGATGATGTTGAAAAGCATGCGCGACGCTTTACCAAAAGATGGCCTGTTCAGCAGCGAGCACACTCGCCTGTATACCAGTATGTATGACCAGCAGATTGCCCAACAGATGACGGCGGGCAAAGGTCTGGGGCTTGCAGAGATGATGGTTAAACAGATGACGCCAGAACAACCATTGCCAGAGGAGTCCACGCCAGCAGCACCGATGAAATTCCCGCTCGAAACTGTGGTGCGTTATCAAAATCAGGCGCTTTCGCAGCTGGTGCAAAAGGCCGTGCCACGTAACTACGATGATTCGCTGCCGGGTGACAGTAAAGCATTCCTCGCGCAACTCTCGCTGCCCGCCCAACTGGCAAGCCAGCAAAGCGGTGTGCCACATCATTTGATCCTCGCTCAGGCGGCACTGGAATCTGGTTGGGGGCAACGGCAAATCCGCCGCGAAAACGGCGAGCCGAGCTATAACCTGTTTGGTGTCAAAGCCTCTGGCAACTGGAAAGGGCCAGTTACTGAAATCACCACGACTGAATATGAAAACGGCGAAGCGAAGAAAGTAAAAGCGAAGTTTCGCGTCTACAGCTCGTATCTGGAAGCCTTGTCGGATTACGTTGGGCTGTTAACGCGTAACCCGCGCTACGCCGCCGTGACGACCGCCGCGAGTGCGGAACAGGGGGCGCAGGCCCTACAGGACGCGGGCTATGCCACCGATCCTCACTATGCCCGCAAACTCACCAACATGATTCAGCAGATGAAATCGATAAGCGACAAGGTGAGCAAAACCTACAGTATGAACATTGATAATCTGTTCTGAATAACTCAAGTCCGGCGGGTCGCTGCCGATAATACTCTGTAATTGAAGGCTTATAAGGAACCTCCATGTCCAGCTTGATTAATAACGCCATGAGCGGACTGAACGCGGCCCAGGCGGCGTTAAATACGGCAAGTAATAATATCTCCAGCTATAACGTTGCCGGATATACCCGCCAAACCACTATTATGGAGCAGGCCAATAGCACGTTGGGCGCTGGCGGCTGGGTTGGCAATGGTGTCTACGTTTCTGGTGTGCAGCGTGAGTATGATGCGTTTATTACCAACCAGTTACGTGCGGCGCAGACGCAAAGTAGCGGTCTGACTGCCCGCTATGAGCAGATGTCGAAAATCGACAATATGCTCTCCACCAGTACCTCTTCGCTGGCAACACAGATGCAGGATTTCTTCACCAGCCTGCAAACGCTGGTGAGTAACGCGGAAGACCCGGCAGCGCGCCAGGCGCTGATTGGGAAATCAGAAGGATTGGTGAATCAGTTTAAAACCACCGATCAATATCTGCGCGACCAGGACAAACAGGTCAATATCGCGATAGGTGCCAGCGTTGATCAGATCAACAACTACGCTAAACAAATTGCCAGCCTGAACGATCAAATCTCGCGCCTGACAGGCGTGGGGGCAGGGGCGTCACCTAACAATCTGCTGGATCAACGCGATCAACTGGTGAGCGAATTAAACCAGATTGTTGGTGTAGAAGTCAGCGTTCAGGATGGCGGCACTTATAACATCACGATGGCCAATGGTTACTCACTGGTTCAGGGAAGTACGGCGCGGCAACTGGCGGCAGTTCCTTCCAGCGCTGACCCTTCTCGTACGACTGTCGCTTATGTTGATGGGACGGCAGGCAATATTGAGATCCCGGAGAAATTACTGAATACCGGGTCGCTGGGCGGCATTCTGACATTCCGTTCTCAGGATCTGGACCAGACGCGTAATACGCTTGGACAACTGGCGCTGGCATTTGCCGAGGCTTTCAACACCCAACACAAAGCCGGATTTGATGCTAACGGCGATGCCGGTGAAGATTTCTTTGCTATCGGTAAGCCCGCGGTTCTGCAAAACACGAAAAACAAAGGTGACGTTGCGATCGGTGCCACGGTAACTGATGCCTCCGCGGTACTGGCGACAGATTACAAAATCTCGTTCGATAATAATCAGTGGCAGGTCACCCGCCTTGCCAGCAATACCACTTTTACGGTGACGCCGGATGCCAACGGTAAAGTGGCATTTGATGGTCTGGAGTTGACGTTTACAGGAACGCCTGCCGTTAACGACAGCTTCACGCTGAAACCAGTAAGTGACGCCATCGTCAACATGGATGTATTAATCACCGACGAAGCGAAAATAGCGATGGCGAGCGAAGAAGATGCGGGTGATAGCGATAACCGCAACGGTCAGGCCCTGCTGGATCTGCAAAGCAACAGTAAAACGGTGGGCGGTGCGAAATCCTTTAACGACGCTTATGCCTCGTTAGTGAGTGATATCGGTAATAAAACCGCGACGTTGAAAACCAGTAGCGCCACGCAAGGTAATGTGGTGACGCAGCTTTCCAATCAGCAGCAGTCGATTTCCGGTGTCAATCTCGATGAGGAGTACGGAAATCTGCAACGTTTTCAGCAGTATTACCTGGCGAATGCGCAGGTTCTGCAGACGGCAAACGCGATTTTTGATGCGCTGATTAACATTCGCTAAGGGGAGATAAGATGCGTTTCAGTACACAGATGATGTACCAGCAAAACATGCGTGGTATCACCAATTCTCAGGCAGAATGGATGAAGTACGGCGAACAGATGTCGACGGGTAAGCGAGTCGTTAACCCTTCTGACGATCCCATTGCTGCATCACAAGCCGTAGTTCTCTCCCAGGCACAGGCGCAAAACAGCCAGTACACGCTGGCGCGTACTTTCGCCACTCAAAAAGTGTCACTGGAAGAGAGTGTACTTAGCCAGGTCACCACTGCTATCCAGAATGCTCAGGAAAAAATTGTCTACGCCAGCAATGGCACCTTGAGTGACGATGACCGGGCCTCGCTGGCTACGGATATTCAGGGGCTTCGTGACCAGTTGCTGAATCTGGCAAACACCACTGACGGTAACGGGCGCTACATTTTTGCCGGTTA
>ENA-UOJC01004839-UOJC01004839.1-human-gut-metagenome-genome-assembly--contig:-C104-NODE-4839-length-10991-cov-11.672732_pt1 | contig 10991 bp, 17 predicted proteins | sample MGYA00242339_ERZ723886 | MGnify/ENA metagenome assembly ERZ723886 | reverse complement strand
CAAAACTGCCGGGATTCTGCGAACTTTTCGTTGCAGTTCTACCGCTTTTGGTAAGTAGTCAAGTCCTGGACTGCGGCGTCAAACTTTTCAAGGACCATATCAAGGTCCGTTCCATTGAAGCACGCAAAGCCTTCCTCGGCGTCAAAGATAGCTTGATTGAAGTCTTTGCGCCGTGCGTCATGGTGAGGGCTGTCTACCGTAAGACGCTTAACGAAGGCCTTTCTCAGTTCCTCATACATCACTTTTCTCCTTATCCGGTTTTGTCAGGTCCTCAGGCTGGCAGTCGAGAGCCTGCGCGAGCTTGAGAGCCGTTTTGAGCGTGATATTCTCGGGCTTGATGATGCCGACCTCAATATCACGGATTTTCTGATAGCGGATTCCGCTGACTTTCGCCAATTCGGTGCGGCTGTAGCCTTTCGCAAGCCGCAAATCTTTAAGTCCCAAAGTGTCGTTCTCCTTTCACCGCGGGGCACAAGGCCCCGCGGATTCATAGATTGATGATTAGATATAGAAGCCGAAGCAAACGCCGTAGGTGTAGCTGGCGTAGCTACCGTACGCGTCGCCGCTGCTGCTCACACGGCAGAAGTTGTTGGAGTCGCTCCCATTAGGAGAACGCTCCCACCACCAGCCCGCATCTCCGTCTTCGTCGACCTTGATACGGTTGCGGCGGTCCTTGAAGTACTCGAACTGGAAGCCGCGGTCAGGGTCATTCTCGGTCCAGTCGTGGTCGCCGAAGACCTCCATCTCTGAGAAGAGCCAGAGCTTGTCCTCCTCTTTGCCGAACTTGCGGGGCTTGATAGCCGCGACGAGCTCGTCAGGAAGCAGCGCGATAACTTCCTCGTTGAGGTAGCGGCGCATATCGCAGGCGAGCCAGCCGCCCTTGTTGGTCCAGTCCTCATTCATGCGGTGGTAGCCGAGCAGATTCTTCAGCCCGATAACGCCGTCGTCCATGACGACGAACACGACCTCGCGGCCGTCCTTGAGAGTCTCGACGATTTCATCGCCGACCTTGAGCGTACCCGGATTCGCCCAGTTGAAGGCGCGGGTCTCTTTCATTGTGATAGTTGCCATAATAAAAACCTCCTGAAAATATATTTGCTTATAAGAGCGTTCTGCCCTTGAGAAGCCTTCTGATAGTCCACACATCGGAGCAGTATATCGGCGTAAACCAGTAGTTCTCCAATGAGTCGTCCGGGCGCATAGGCTCGGTAAGCGAGTTGCCTACTTTGATATAACCGGCGACGCCGAGAAGCGAGAGCTGGATATAACACATGTATGCTACGGTGTAATCAACGTCCTGCGCGGTCACGAGAATGTGATTCTGCCAGTTCAGACCGGCCTTGCTTATCTGCTTAGCCGCAGCGTGAACGCCGGCAATCAGAGTAGCGCCGGCACCGCAAGCGCAGTCGTTAATTGAGATATAGCCTTTCGCCTCGATAGTCGGCAGCACGTTGTCGCAAGTCATTTCCGCCATCATTCGGCAAACATCGTAGGGCGTGAAGAACTGCCCGCCGGAATCATTGCCGAGGTTAAGCGCCATGAAGATACTTCCGAGGAAGTCCTGCTCCGGATTCTTCTCGAGAGCGAGGACCACTTCCGCAGCAAGCTGAGGAAAAATCTCCTGCTCCTTCTTGCTGTACTTCTGAATCCGCTTAAGGTAGAGCTCCTCGCGTTTTTCAAAGTGGGACTTGTCGACCGCGTTCGAGATAGCGCAAGCGTACATCGTAACGAAGTCCTGCCAGACCTCCCACGGAGTCCAGCGATATGTAAGCTCACGGAAGAGCTTTACAAAAGGTTGGTCGTCGGTCTTCCCGACTCTTTTTGTCATTGACTTGTCTCCTTTAATAAAGTAGTGCGTTAAAGTAATCGGCCCGAAAGAAACGCCCTTGCGGGCGAATCTTTCTCAGACGATATTGACCTCGTAAATGAGGTAGTCGGTGAAGTCTGCCGTGCGGTAAAGGTACGGCGAGACCTGCTGCGGTCGGTCGGAGCGGCTTTCGATAAAGGCCTGCGCCTTTTCTAAGGTCGAGTAGCCTTCCTGACTGACTTTCCCGAGGCTCGCTTCGGGAATCACCTGAACGATGTAAACTTTCATATTGTTGCCTCCTTGTTTTTAATGTCAAGAGGTTACCTTTCGCAGCGCGCTTACCGCTTGAAGCTCGTGAGCTGGGCGGTGCTGTCCGCATTCTGTTTTATCCTCTTGACATTATTTATTATGCCGCGTTTTACTGATTTCGGGAGCGCGCAAAACTACCGGGATTCTGCGAACTTTTCATTGCAGTTCTACCGCTTTCAGTCAATCACGCAACCACCTTGCAACGCGTGAGAACAGTCTGCTTGACGCCGTTCCGTTCGTTGTGAGCTTTGATTGTGGCCTTGAGGGTCATACGCTCTTGAAGCTCAATAGGCCGAGACGCGTACCAGATAAAGATGTTTCCTGCCTCATCAACGAACTTATAAAGATAGGTAGTACCGAAGTCGTTATACCATGATGTGAGAAGCACTGCAGCAGTCAAGTCGAGGGTCAGACGAGTACCCACTTCTCCAACATACGCCGAAGTATTTTCCGCGTTTGCTCTCTGTTCTTCCCGGGCTTTGCGCTTCATATAGTGCTCATACGCGAGAGGCATGTACGCCAGTCGGCCGACCTGCTTAGCCGTTACATATTCGCCCTTAGCAAATACAGAGCAGTTACGCTCGAGGTCACTTGCAGAGTCAAAGTCAAGGCCAAGCAGCCAGTTATTGATAAGCTCGGCCTGCGACATTGCTTTGTCAGAGGCGGCTGCTTGCTCGCGGAGCTTATCAAGAACAACTTCCCGCGTGCTATCCTGCTCGTCGCTTTTGCGGTAGCCATATTCCTGAATTGCGTCATAAGCGCAGGCGAGAATCTGGCGGACCTCAAACATTTGCGCGCCCCGGCGGGTATTCCAGTCAGTCATAGAGCAATCAAGGTCCTCAGGAAAGAGGTCTCTCACCTCGGCCCAAAGAGCGGCAGTCGCCGGGCTGATTCCGGTGTAGTCATGCAGGCAAGCGCGTCCGACCTGTCGAGTATCGCCCTCAGCGTTCTCAATGAAGAAGGTAACGGCGCGCTGGCGATTCGTATTACAATGGTCGCAATGAGGAGCGGCGGTAAACCACTCGGAGCGGGCTTTCTGCTTACCGAAGCAGCTTACGACATTTCCCTTGTCCCCATGCTCGACCTTAGCGAGAACGGTCCAGCCGTTCGACTTGATAAGCTCTTCGCAAGCAATATCAAAATCAACGGCAGCGACCTTATAGGAGCTGGCTTTGTGAGAGACGTCTTCGAAGACGTTAACCGTTTCGGGGTGTTCATCAGAAATGGTGTAAGAGAACGGAACATTATAGCGGGCCGCCTTTTTAGCGAGCTTATCAAGGCGCTTGCTGACTTCTTCGGCCTTATCTGCGTAAACAGTAAAAATCATAATCGGTACCTCCTTAGGGTTTACTTTCTTGCCTGAGCGCGATATAATATATGAACACTCTTGAGCTCAGCCGGTCTTGCGGCCGGCCAAGCTCTCGAGCGGACGAGGTTAGTCGTCAGTTACGTATTCAAGGTACTCGGTGTCGGTCGCGAAGAGCATGTACTCTCCGTTTACCAAGCCCATGAATCCGTAGTCGGTGTGGTAGCCGTCCATGATTGACCTCCTTTCTGAGCTCTCGTTGCTGGAACAACGGGGGCTCTTTTTTTGTCAAGGCTTTCCCCTTGACAATTATTATTTTACCGTGTTTGGTAAGAAAAGGGAGCGTGCAAAACAGCCGGGATTCTGCGAACTTTTCGTTGCAGTTCTACCGCAAATAGTAAAAGGCCGGAGCCGTTCCACGAAGGAACGACTCCGGCCTTATCTCTTAGGTGAGCTGATTTACTTTTTTCTGTACGGCGGCGTAGTCATACCCCGCAGCTTCAAGCCGCTTCTTACGCTCTGCGCCGTTGCCCCACTTGCCTTGCAGGACTTCTCTGGCAAGCTCGTCGACCGATTTACCGGCACCCGCAGCCGAGCCCCGCTCGGTAGTGATGAAGGCCGAGAAGCCTGCCGCCTGCAGCTTCTTCAACGTAGCCTCCGCATTCGCTTTGACCTTGAAGGCGCCGACCTGAATCTTGTAGAGGTCTCCGACCTTCACCATGTAGGTGTCGAAGCCTTTCGCCTTGACCTTAGCCAGCATGGCGTCTGCGTTTGCCTTGACCTTAAAGGCACCCGTCTGGACGCGATACAAGCCCACAGACGGCTTTTCAGGCCCGGGCTTGATATTCGTACTCCCGAGGCGTTTGTTGACCTCAGAGGCAATCTGAGCGTGCCGTTCGTAGAGATATGTACCGGGGCAGCTCTTATTTGCAAACCACCGGTGCACGGTCATGTTCTGCTTGTCCGGCTGGCCGATAAGAGACTTGTCGGCCTTCCACTTGAGCTCTTTGATACCGTTGCGCTTGCAAATATCGACGAGCAGGTCGATGAGTGCGGCGTAGGCCTTCTCCGTTACGGCGTAAGGCTCTTTGGTATCGCTGGCGACCTCAATCGTGATTGCACGGTTATCGTTCGCTGCGTTCGAGGAGCACCACGAGCGGTCTTTCTCCTCGACGTACATGCCGATACGGCCGTCGTACCCGATACCGTAGTTGCTGGACGCCTGCCGGGAAGTAGGGGCGAACACATTGCCGAGGGTTTCGACCGAGCATTGACCGACCACGCAATGGATAGTTACGGTATCGATTTTGTGGTTACGGGGGCTCGATTTATTCGGCGAGATTTTTGTATAGCTTACGAGCGGGCTGTTACTCATTTTCGGTACCTCCTTCGGTCTTAGCATTCAGGATAGCCACGAATTTAGTAAAGGCCTCCTTGATGTACTTGCAGGCTACGAGCAGCACGGCGCCGATAATAATGAGGTCCGCGAAGAGGTCGGAGTACTCCTCGGGAATCGCCCAGCCGACTTGATTTGCGAATAGGGGCAGAGTCGTGATTGCCGTGCAAAGCAGCGTCAGCCCGACCACGAAGGTCAGAATCTTGAGACCGCTCGCAATGAGCTTGTCCTTGTCAAAGGACTCATGCAGAATCTTGATGTTGTACCAGAGCGAAAAGGCAACGTTCGCGAGGTACGCGGCGAGGAAGATAAGCATGGCCCAGCCGATGTTGATAAGGTTTTGCAGTACGCTTTCTAACATGGTTTTAGTCCTCCTTTGAATCATTGTATATATCAGGCCCGTACTTCTTACGGAGCTTGATTCGGTTTTCGGCTTTCGCCTTACTGTAGTAGAAGCCGGTCGCGGTAGCGAGCTCGGCAAAGATGGCGGGGATAAGGTACGCAAGCGGCGAAGTGTCGCCGGTTTTCCAAACAATGGCCAAAGTAAAGACCGTTACGACTCCCGTAGCGGTCCCGACAATGACGATTATGATTTTGGAAAACTCTCGTTTCTTAGCTCTCATCAGGTGGCGATACCGGCAGCTCTAAAAACTTGTTATGGAGGTCGTCCATAACGCCGTTCACGCCGAGGGAGTGGTACTGCTTCCAGCAGTTCTCGAAGTTTTCCCGGGCGTAGATAGGAGCGAAGCCGCGTTCCTCCCATTTGTTGTAGTCGCTAATCATCTGCGACCTGAGCAAGGCTTGCAGTCCCGCCTTTACCGCAGCCGTGTCCAGAGCGTTCTTCTTGACGAGGGAGTGCAGGTACTTGAAGATGGCCGCAATGAGCGCAGGCACGCCCAGAAGGCAGAGCCATTGATAAACCGTCATTCAGTAACCTCCTCCCAGCCGTAGACCCCCGGCTCCCAAACATTATTTGCGGCAGTACTTACCCAGTGCTTGCCGCTGTGCGCAACCTTATCGCCGAGCGCGTAGGCGTCATGCGCGCCGAGGGGCTGAGACCATTCGGGGTACTCGGCCGTAGGGTCTCCGATTTCCTTCCAAAGACTTGCGGTAGCCGGTGGCGTCCAATCTGCTTGCGAGCTGTGCGCTTGTACGCAGCGGTACAGTTTTCCTTTGTAAGAGCAAATCGCCTTGACTGCATAAGCTACCGGGTATGCCCATTCCGAAAACTGCTCGGCGTGTTCCGTGAGAGTCGCGTCGTCGAGCTGTTCTGTCTCTGCCATTTTCACGAAAACAAGACTCGCGAGCTCCGGAGCCCGTGCTTTTGCGAGGGCGGTTAGATTCGCCTCAGTCGTGTAGAACTCGCCCGCATGGTAGAAGTAGAAGCCGGCGACAACTTCCGCGGGAACACTCTCGACCTCAACGAGGGTATGCCGGTCGCAGAGATACCCGACCTGCTGTGTGGGCCAGAAGGTGTTGGAGTCGTTCGAGTAAATCGCGTCGGCTTTGTCCTGCTCGCTGAGAACGACGACGCCGTTTGCCTGCCTGCGAACATAACAGGGGTGCTCGCAGATTTCGACAATGAGATTTGCCGAGTTTGTGATTAAGTACATAGCGCTTTCCTCCATTCGATTTTATTGTTCGGGTGGAATCCGAACAGTTTCTTAAAATATAGGTCCATGCGCTCGACGGCATGGAAGCTGTTTCCTCGCTTCATGTGCCCGCGCCAGCTCTCATAGGCGCTGCAAATATCCGAGAGCGGAAATACACGCCGGACGAACTTGCCGGCAATTTTCACGACTCTGCCCTCGATATTCCAGAGCTTGAACTTCTTGAGCTTGCGCCGGATTTTCTTAATACTCTCAAAGCTCATTTTGCGAAGGACCTTCCCGGTCTCCGTCAGCTTGAAGCGGATTTGCAGGAACTTGAAGCCCTCGCTGAGCTTCTTGATTTTTGTCTTTTTCGTATTAAGAATAATGCCGAGAGAATCACAGACCTCTTTCATGCGAGTAAGACACTCTTTGAGGTATTCCTTGCTCGGGTGAATCAGATAGCCGTCGTCCATATATCTGGCGTAGCCCTTAATGCCGAGCTTTTCCTTGATGAAGTGGTCGAGCTTATTCGGCAGCATAAGAGCGGCAGTCTGCGAGATTTGACTTCCGAGCCCGTAACCGATGGGCCCGAAATTATCGAGGCACTCGTTCGCGAGAGCCCTGATTCTCACATCATGCACACGCTTTGCCAGCTCACGGCTGACCGGCCAATGCTGCGCGTTGGCGAAGTAGTTGGAGAAGTCGAAGAGAAGAACATAGCCCTCCCGGCCGTACTTCCTGTAATGCCTTTGCAGGTGGCAGGAGAGACGGTTAAGAGCGAAGTCGATTCCTTTGTTCTCGGTACTTGCGCCGTTGTCATAGATGAACGACGGTTTTAAGGTCGGGTTGATGACCTTATCGCAGAGCGTCCTCTGCACGACGCGCTCGCTGATGTGAATGCTCCTGATGTGCCGCATTTTCCCTCGGTCGTAGAGGTCGAACTCGATAAAGCCTCGGCTCTTATACGTCCCGTCAAGAAGCGCGCGCCGAGTTGCGGCCGTATTCGTTACGAGATTGAAGCGGTAAGTCTGCGTGGAGCTTTTCCAGCTAACGCCGCGGCAGCAGATATGTCCGGATTGATATAGGTTTTCATAAGAAAAGACGTCCTCAAAATCTCCGCAGGATTTGCTGAGAGCGAGGCGTCTTTCTTGCCGTTTCTTGACTCGCCTCTGATAGCGAGCCTCGTGTCTTTCTTCGCTTGTCATTAAAAATTGTCCCCTTCGTACAGTGCTGCAGGATTTCACGCGTAAAAGTAACTGCATAGTAGTACCGCCCATGAAACACGGTCCGCGTAAACCGTGCCATGCAAGCAGCGTCCGAGCGACTACATCAAAGGAGTGTTTTAGCCAAAAGGCAGGGTACGAGTCATCCTTCCATAAAGGTACTGATTTCGGCGGTTTCCCGCTTACTACGTCGGACCTGATTCCTTATGGAATCCGAAGCAAACGCCGTTGGTGTTGTTGGCGTTGTTATTGTTCGCGTTGCCGTTGCTGTTCACATTGCAGAAGTTGTTGGAGTTGCTCCCATTAGGAGAACGCTCCCACCACCAGTTCGCAGGACAAGACAACAGTATCATGACAGGACCCGTATATCGGTTAGGGCAGATTCTTGAATCGCTCTTTATCCGATTTCTTTACGCCGGAAATTAGCTTAGCCTCCTCACTGATGAGGGAAGCCCACTCCTCGAGAGAATTATCGAGCCAGCGCAGCTTTTCAGGATTTTGCTTGAGAAGGTCTGCCATAATTCCGAGCTGACCGATAAGCGCCTGAAGCATGGCGTTTGCCTCGATAAGATGGTCCCGCCGAAGCTGGGCCTCGTGCTGATTTCCGGGAAAAACGCTGTTCGCCATTTTGACCTCATTGTAGACAGTATCGGCGAGAGCGCTTAGCTCCTGAGCGCCGTAAAAGGTGTACCTCTTTGGCATTTTCAGGCAGCATTTTCTTGTATGCACGGCGAGCTTGCGCGCAGTCTCTACGAACTGGACTGAGCTGTCTCCTCGCAGTGCTTTATAAACTGACATAGTTAGCTTTTACCTCCTACCGGGGCCACAAGGGCCCCGGATTGACTAAAGATAGTAGATTAAACACAGAAGCCGAAGCAAACGCCGACGGCGGCGTAGGCGTAGCCAGAGTTCGCGCCGCCGCTGACGTTCACAACGCAGAAGCTGCCGGAGTCGCTCCCATAAGGAGAACGCTCCCACCACCAGCCCGCAGACCCGGAGCCGTTGGCGAGGTATTTGATTCTGTTCGCTGCAGTTGCGAAGTAGCTGTACTGCGAGCCCTCACCGGCTTTCGAGTAGGTGGTCGAGCCGAAAATCTCAATCTCGGAGAAGAGGAAGAGCTTCATCGAGTTTGTGTTGATAGTCGAGCTCTGACTGCCTGCGGAGGTCTTCTTGTTGACGCTCTTAAGTACCGCTTGCAGGTCGGACGGCAGGGTCGGCAAAAGCGTGTTTTGCAGCCACGAGTACATTTCAGAGCCGGTAAAGCCACCGCTATTTGTGTTCGAGGCATTCATTCGACGCGTAGTTGCCATAAGGTTTTTCATGCCAAAGGTAATGCCGGCCTTGCCGCCGCTTGCGAGGTCGTCATGATTGAAGCCCATAATTACGAGCGTCAGGGTCTCGCTTCCGACCGTGATGTCCTTCGTATCGCCAACAGACCAAAGCTGAGAAGCCTTGCCTGCGGCAGAGGCCTTAGCAATCTGCGCCCACGTGTTCTTAGAGAGTACGCTGTTGAAGAACAGGCACTCGACGGAGTAGGTTTGCCCGGAGGTCGTGATTGCCACGCTCACGGGGTCGGTTGTCTCCCCGCTCTTCGTAGCGGTAACGGTATAGGTACCGGACGCGGTAATCGTCAGGGAGAGCACACCGCTTGAAGGCACCGTGCCGGAGAAGGTCTTCGTACCGTTCGTGGCGGTAACGACAGCGCCGGAGTCCGAAGTTACTTTTAGCGTCGCCGAGAAGTAGGAGAGCGAGATTTTGTACTGCTTCACATCGTCAACGACAACGCTCTCAGTCGCAGTCTGCCCGTCCTTTGTAGCCGTTACGACCCATGTACCATATCCCGTCAGGTTGAAGGTCACGGTGCCGGTACTCGTAGCGGTCAAGGTCTTAGAGCCGCATTTGCAGGTAACGGAACTGCCGCTCGGAATTGTGGCAATAATCTGAGGCGGCACGCCGACCGTACCGAGCTGAGAGTCGGGAATCTTGCCGTCAGAGCCCAGACTCGCAACGCCTCCCGCTGTGCCCTTTTGAGATGTAGGGATGTAGTCCATAGCGGGAAGCTGCCCCGAAGGGACCTTGCCGTCAGAGCCGAGGCTTGCGACGCCTCCCGCTGTGCCTTTCTGTGAAGCCGGGATATAGGACAGGTTCGGAAGCTGACTCTCCTTCAGCTTGCCGGACTCATCGAGGTCCGCCTTGTCCTTGAGTGCGGCGTCGATTTTATCCGCGTTCTCATTGAGGTCTGCAATGTCCGCGAAGTCTTCCGGCGCTGGCTTTTTCAGGTTGTAGTTGTCTGTGTAGGTAGCCATTAAGTAAGTACCTCCTCCTTCAAATCTTTCCATGTGAGCGGCTTGACCTCGCTCCATTTATAGGGCTTGACCTTAGCCCACGTGTTATAAAGAAGCTCTACCGTAAAGACCATGTTGTACGGCAGAATGCGCTCAAGCGTCTCGGAGATAATCGTCTCCTGCTTCTTGACGCCGAGCGCGACTTTCACATTGACGGTAAAGGTCGCCGTCGTGATAGTCAAAACATAACCTCCCGCCCCGCAGAGAGACTCAAGCAGAGCGGCGAGGCTTTTCCTTGTGTAGGGAATATTTTCGTTGTACCGACTGAGCAGCCGGAGCTTGCGGTCGTCAAGAGTATCGGTCGCGAAGGGCGTGATACCCAGCATTTTCTCCCGGCGGGCCACGCCGTTCTCGGTAGCCTCAGAGATAAACTGGTCGTTCATGCAATCCTCGCAGGCGTCCCAGATAGCTTGTACCTCCGGGGTCTCCGCTTCCATGATTGCCCGCATTTCCTGCACGTCTTTCAGCACGTCTGGAAGATACTCTTTGAGGTCGATGGTTCTGATGTTGTTGAAATTACGCATTTGTGAACGACCCCCTCACCGCAACCGCGTCCTTATCGAGCGTGAGATTTCCCGTTTGGCCGTTCAGAGTCGTGCCGGAAATATCGACGATACCGGCGAGCGCGAGGAGTCTCGACTCGATTTGCGATACACGGACAATCAGCCCTGCCTCTTTACTCCACGTCGAATTGAGCTCGAGATAGTAGGCGTCAAGAGCGCTCTGAATGTACGGGAGGCACTCGGTCAAGTTCCAGCCGGAGGCGAAAGTCAGGGTCGTAGAGATATTGACCGTAGTACCTGCTGCGCCGACGACCGTAACCTCATGGTCAATAGGGGCAAGACCGATACCGTCGCCGCTGTTCTGTGTCGGGTCGATGGTCGTCTGCACGGTATTGATAAGGGTATCTGAAGGCGGTTGGTAGTCGCTTCCCGTAATAACGAGCTTGACCGTTCCGGGACCTTTCCACGCACGGTAGGGCTTGCACCCGCCGACGCCCGGCAGTGCCTCGG
>ENA-UOJC01004837-UOJC01004837.1-human-gut-metagenome-genome-assembly--contig:-C104-NODE-4837-length-10993-cov-5.040867_pt1 | contig 10993 bp, 8 predicted proteins | sample MGYA00242339_ERZ723886 | MGnify/ENA metagenome assembly ERZ723886 | reverse complement strand
TCCCCGTCGGAGGCCATGGAACCCGCTTTCTTCCGGCCCCGAAAGCAATGCCCAAAGACATGTTGCCGATTGTCGACAAGCCTTTGATTCAGTATGCTCTGGAGGAAGCAAAGGCCGCCGGTATCGAGCACTTTATTTTCATCACCGGACACGGCAAATCCGCCATTGAAGACCATTTCGATTCCAATTCAAAGCTGGAAGAACTTCTGCGGCGGGAAAATAAAACCGAACTGCTGGCGTTTCTGAAGGATTCTTCCTTCGATTCGGGGGAGATTTCCTACACGCGCCAGAGTGAACCCAAGGGTCTGGGCCACGCGGTCTGGTGCGCCCGCGACCTGGTCGGTGATGAACCGTTTGCCGTCCTGCTGCCCGATGATATTTTTCATTGTCCGACGCCGTGCCTGAAACAGATGACCGCCGTTTATCCGAAATTCGGCGGGAACCTCGTCGCCGTTCAGGAAGTCCCGGAAGAGCAGACATCGCGCTACGGCATCCTTGACATTGATTCGGACGACGGACACATTGTCCACGCCAAAGGAGTCGTTGAAAAACCAACGCCGGAAAAGGCACCGTCGCGCCTGGCTGTTTCCGGACGCTATATCCTTTCACCCCAGGTGTTCAAGGAGCTGGATAAACAGACGGCGGGCGTCAAAGGTGAAATCCAGCTGACCGACGCGATTGCGGCGACGCTGGACCGGGTGCCCCTGTACGGCCTGCGCTATGAGGGGCGCCGCTTCGACTGCGGCAACAAGGTCGGCTTCCTGATGGCGAATATCGAATTTGCCCTTGACCGGCCGGATATCGCCGGTGAATTCCGGGAAGCCATTAAAACCCTGAACATATAAGGTCGCCGGGAATGGCCTTCTTTTCAAACAGGGATCTGAACATTCTCAACGTTCATTACTGCCTGCGGGCATTCGGATGGGAAATGTGCAGTATGTTCACCCTTTCATATCTGTATAAACAGGGACTGTCCCTGCCGCTGACCTTCCTGACCTATGCCGGAATGCTGGCGGTCCGGACGCTGACCCGTCCGGCGGCAATGTACTTATGCCTGAAAAAAGGCATTCACTTTACGCTGATGATCGGAACCGTCGTTTTTGCGGGACGCTATCTTGTCATGATTCCGATTGACGGGCTGAGTCTGTGGCTGCTGCCTTTCATGTTTGTTTCGGGCCTGGCCGATGTCCTGTACTGGGTGTCGTATCATAATTATTTCGCCTCTGTTGGTTCCGCCGAAGATCGGGGATCCAGCGTCGGCATCCGCGAAGCCATTTCAACCATCGTCGCCGTTATCGGCCCCATCTGCGGCGGCCTGCTTCTGAACGTCAATCCCGTTTACGCGTTTCTCCTTCCCTTTGTGCTGACGTTGGCGTCTGTATGGCCTCTGGCCCTTCTGCCGGACATTCCTCTGCCCGGAAAGGCCACGGCGGAAGAGAAAAAGCACGTCGGCCATTTCGGATTCGCCGTTTTCGTCGGCGACGGATGGTTTTATCAGGCAAATGCCGTCTGGCCTCTGATTGTTTTCATGCTACTTCATGAAAATTACGGCAATTTCGGCTTTATCCTCGGGCTGGCCGCCGTGTTCCGGGCGCTCGGCAACCTCTTTTTCGGTTCCCTGATTGACCGGGGCAAAGGACGACAGATCTGCCTCATCGGTTATGGGATGCATATCGTTGTCATTCTGGTGCGCGGCTTTTTCACCTATACCGTTCCCATGGTCATTGCCTGTGACTTTTTCGCGGCCATCGCCTACTGTTTTTCAATGACAGGCCTGATGACGGCGATTTACAACGCGACGAAAAAATCCCGCCATCCTCTTTACTTCACGTATTACACCGAACTTGGATGGGACATCGGAGCAATTTCGGCCATGCTGATCTGCGCCCTGATCACCACAGCGGGTCTCAATCTGCGCTGGGGGCTGACTGTCGCCGTCTGCGGCGCTCTGCTGAAAATTTTCGTCCTGGACAGGTATTACCGGCGCGAAGAGCTTCTAAAGAAAAAAGCCCGCCTGGAACGCCGCCTCAAAACCGCCGGATAAAAAAGGCGTTCATGATGAACGCCTTTTTCCCGGAAATTCACAGAACGGCCTTTTTGGTTCTGTAGCGCCTGTTGTAATGCCGGATGTTTGCCTTCAGCCCTTTCATGTACTGCTCCGCCTCTTCGACCGCGAGCCGTAGCGCGGGATCTGTTCCTTCAGTTTCCAGGACAAACGGAGAATTCCGGCGTACCGCCCGGCAGAAAGCACAGTGCTTCGGATTTTCCGAAGGCGTGATGTACGCTTCCGGTTCCTTCAGATGAAAAACCGATGACAGGTTCAGCCGGCGCCCCTTCAGATCCTTTTTGATCTGGGACGTAAAATTATAAATATCCGACGTGTTCCCCGGTTTCAGACGGTACGTATAGCCCAGCTCCTCGGCGATGATATTTACCATTTTTTCCAAAGATCCCTGCCCGGCGCTGTCGCAACAGCTTTTGGCCGTCTGGTTGAAACAGGCGTTTGTCATCCGTAGCCCGATGTCCTCCAGAAACTGTTTGACATAAAGGCTTTCGACACATTTCTGAATGAAATGGCCGTCCATTTCATAGGACGTTCCGTTGACAAAGAACGGGACGTACATGCCGTATTTTTCGGGATGCTTCTTAATGAAGCCATGCAAATCCGAAGTGGCGTTGAATCCGGCTTCGGCGTAAAAGTTCCGCGGCTTGCACGAAGAAACGAACGCTCCCGGAAAGAATTTTTCAAGCCCGTCGTCCGAAGGAACCGGCGCGTTGAAGGTATACAGCGACGATATGTTGACGCCGCGGGTCATGAATGACAGAGCATGAGCGATATAACCGCCCAGCGAATGCCCCGTCAGTCCGAACTTTTCATCCGGAGAAATCACGCCCGTCATTTTCCATCCTTCCAAAACCCGGCACGCCTCCAGCAGACGTTTCCGAATCGGCTGAGTCAAATGTTCGACCGCCCGAAACAGATGAAAATCCGTCAGAACGTCCCGAAAATCGTTCGTCCCGGCGACCGCAACGGTTTTGCGACCCCGCGCATTTTCAAAAACAGCCATCTGCAGACCGCTGCTTTTCAGAACCGACGCCTTGATCTTATAACTCTTCAGAAAACTGACGGCTTCTGCCTCGCAAAACCCGGATTTTCGCAATGCCTTGAAATCACATGCAAAAATATCCGAATCCTGATTGACGGCGCCTGTCACGGGGTGAAGCGGTATTTCTTTTAAATTCTTCGCGTAAACTGCCTTACAAAAAACAGCGTTTTCCAATGCTTTATCCATAAAAACCTCCCTGCAAAATACCCTCTACATCTTATAGGAGGACATGAATTAGTAAAGACGCAATTTTAACTTTTAACAATTTTTTATTGCATTCTCACAAAACGCACACGTTTTAAAAAAACGGAGCCTGTGTCAAAAGGCTCCGTTCCGGCTTGAAAAGCGCTGCTCAGCGGCCGATCATTGCCCCCAGCTTTGCCCCGGCAAACAGATGGATGTGCAAATGGGGCACCTCCTGACCGCCGTTTGTCCCGATATTGCTTAAAATGCGGTAACCGTCTTCCGCAACGCCCAGTTTTTCGGCGACTTTTGCGACCGCCCGGAAAAATCCGGCCATCTCAGCCTCTGAAGCCGTTGCGACAAATTCAGGAAAATTCCGGCACGCCTTTTTCGGAATGACCAGCACGTGCACGGGCGCTTTCGGATTGATATCGGGGAAAGCCAGCGCAAAATCGTCTTCGTAAATCCGGTTGACCGGGATTTCCCCGCGCAGAATTTTCGCGAATATATTGTTTTCGTCGTAAGCCATGTTCTTCACTCCTTTACGCGGCGGCGTTTTTCTTCAATACCGGAAACACCTTCCGAGTTGTCCAGCCAGCCTCTGACGACTCCGGGGGCGACGCCGGCGTCCGCCGACAAAATCAGGAAAATCTACAGGAGTTCCGCGCTTTCGGTAACATTGTGGTCGCGATCGCGGCACACGGCGGAAATGACGGTTTCGACCGCCTCTTCTCCAACCTTCTGGGCGATTCGCCCGCGGCCGCGCGAAAACAGCCGCGCCGTATAAGACGTTTCAGAATCCGCACCTTTTCGGCTTTCAATGACTTCAAACAAACGCTGCAGCACTTCTTCGCTCATGTTTTTTTCCCTATTTCAGAACCGACAGCGCTTCGGCAACCGTAAAACGCCCGTCGTAAATCGCGCGGCCGACAATGACACCGGCCAGATTTTTCTCCGCTTCAGCGCGGCAGGCTCGGAGATCATCCAGAGTCGACACGCCTCCCGAAACAATGACAGGTGTCGAAATGCGTTCGGACAGCCGCGTCGTCGCCGCCAGATTCGGCCCCTGCAGAACCCCGTCGCGCGAAATATCCGTGTAAATGAGGACATCGACACCCGCGGATTCGAATTTTTCGGCCAGTTCAACATCGCTTATCTGCGACGTTTCAGCCCATCCTTCAACCGCGACCATGCCGTTTTTCGCGTCAATTCCGACGGCGATCCGACCGGGATACAGATCACACGCCCTTTTGACAAAATCCGGATTGCGCAGTGCGATCGTCCCCAGAATAACGCGGCTCACACCTTTGTCCAGCCACATTTTAACCGTTTCCAGCGAACGTATCCCTCCGCCCAGTTCGATCCGCACGTCCACGGCCGCCAGAATGCATTCAACGGCCTCCGCATTCACGGGGTGGCCGGCAAACGCACCGTCCAAATCAACAATGTGTATCCATTCGCATCCCTGTTCAGCAAAACGTTGCGCCTGATCGGACGGAGACGCATCAAACACGGTCGCCTGCGCCATATCCCCCTGCCGAAGGCGGACGCACGAACCGTTCTTTAAATCAATTGCGGGCAGTAAATACATTGAAAATCCTTTCCGTCAGCTAAACATTTTTTAATGTTTTTCTGATTATGTATGAAAATGACTATAAAATAAACAGCAGGTATCTGACGATGAAACGTTTTTTATTCATAACGCTGATTTTATGCGCTTTTCAGGTGCCTGCCCGCGCTTTTATTGAAGAAAACGAGCTTATATCCGAATCCGCTTCCGGCGGCCTGGCCGAAGAGTTGTTCACCTTTGATCCGAAACTGGCATCCATCAAGCTGGAATTTGTTGATTTTAAAATCGACCGCAACCGGACGCCGGCCGAATGGGGCAAGGACATCGGACGCTATAATTTCAAGCTGTTCGGATGCCGCCGCATGGAGAAGAAAATTGTCCTGAATCAGGGCCGGGCCATGCGACGCGACATGAAGTTCGGCGACGTTTTTTTCGAGGAAATGAACGAAATTTTTCCCGTTGTCGTGAATAAGACCAGTCGTTATTTTCCCTATTCCATCGGCGACCGCGTCCCGGGATACCTGATCACGGCGGAAATCAAAGACCTGTATGTCAACGTCTGCGACCATTATGACTGGCGTACCCGGAAATATTCCCAGCTTCGCAGCGGTTCCGCGGAAATCAAGGTTCTGTGGCGGGTCATGACGCCCTTCAACCGCAAACTCTACTGGGAAGACACGACATACGGCTATGCGACGATTGAAGATCCCGTGCGCGACGGAGAAATCCGCCTGGTCGAAAAGGCATTTGCCGACGCGTTGACCCGCATGATCGGCATGCCGGGCTTCATGGAAACGGTGCGCCGCATACCGGATCCCTCGGAAATTGAACGTGCTCGGAAGAATTTCGAAGCCATGGCCTATGCCCATGTCCAGAACCGGCGGAATCTCATGTCATCGTATCGGCGGCGGCGGATGACGTTCTACAATGAACGGCAAAGAGATAAGGTTCTCGACCGGCTGGAAAAAATCGTGCCGGCGGATATGGCTCTTTCCTCAACGGATCTGGGGCATGAAAATGCCCTGAAAGGTCTCAGCCGCGATGAGCTGGAACGTCTGGCCGCATACAAGGCCGGAAACGCGAATGCCCTGACGCCCGAAGAGGCCGAACGCTTTGCCGCGCTGGAAAACCTTGACGAACTTGCGCCCGGAGAATACAGCTTCGGGATTTTCGGGAAGCTTCTGACGTCCACACCGCTGCGGCAGGGATTTTTCGGAAAGCTTCTGACCTCGACACCGCTGATTCGTCTGTTCGACGGATATACGCTTTCCTCTTCGTTCCTGGACAACGGCCTTGACGGTTCAATGCTGAACGGTGACCTGGTTCAGCTTGCCGGCAAATACGGTTTCACGGTCTCGCCCGAAGACGGAACGATTACCATTGCCAACCAGAAACCGTTCCGTTATCTGTCACCGACTCGGATCTACCGTATCCGTTCCAGCCTTGTGGCCGTGACAAACGACAAGAATATCGGTTCCGGACTGGTCATCGCACCGGCTCTGATTTTAACGAATTACAGCATTGCAAAGATGTCGCCCTATATCAATGTCGAGTTTCTGGACGGCCGCGTTCTGCCGGCCATGGTTCTGCGTGCCGACAAGGACAGGGATGTCGCGCTTCTGTATATTCCGCCGACGGATTTTGACGAATACAGCTGGCCGATTCCCTTGCGGCTGGATCTTCCGGATGTCGGCGAGCGTTTTTATGCAATCGGCACACCCATGCGCGGCGGTTTTGAAGGCGCTCTGGAAGCCGGAAAAGTCGCCGGTTACCGCTATACGGATTCCGGCGTTGAAATCCTGACAAACACGAACGTCCAAAGCGTTACGCTGGGCGGCATCATGGTGGATGAAAACGGCAACGCCGCGGGTATTGCGCATTCCGGGGAAAGCCTGATTGAAACACGCGACGGCTTTATTCCGATCGGCGACGCCTTTGACGCACTGAAAATCCGCATCCGCGACCGGGACATGGACGAAACGCCTACTCAGAAGGCTCGGCGTCTCAAAAAAGAGCGGGAAAACTTTATCAAGTAAGCCCTCTGCCGCGCCGGAACTTATTTTCGGCACAGAGGCCGACGCGTTCCGCAGGCGGGGTTTTTGTATCCGTTGCCGGCGTTTTCCCTGCCTTTTCAGACTCCGTGTCTGCAACGGCGGCTTCCGGCCGTTTTTTTTCAAAGCCCTCTTTCCTGTAAAGAGCCTCTCCAAAACCCGACGGGCTTTTTGTGAACGATGTGCGATTCGCGGTATAAAAAGGCCCCGGCCGTAAAGCCGGAGCCGGTTTCAGGGAGAAATACTTTTTATTTCAGGTCGGCCGGACGGATGAATTCAATCAACCGCCCCGTATCGTCGCCCAAAGATTTCCAATCCCGGGTCAGTTCAATAAAGGCGGCGGCGGCTGTCGGGAATTTCTTCCCCATGTGCCGGTATGCTCTGTCGTCGCTGATGGCGTTGTCACAGATGACTTCGGCGAATTCGGCCAGGCCGGGATTGTGTCCGATGATCAGGACGTCGTGTTTTATGGCGGGAATGGCTTTGGCAATACGGAACAGATCCGCCGTAGACGCCAGATACAGTTCTTCAACGAAGCGTATTTCCGGATCGCTGAAGGCCTTTCGGATTTCTTCCAGCGTTTCTGCCGCCCGCAGAGCCGGGGAACAGAGAATCAGATCCGGCTGGAGATGCATGGATGAAAACAGTTTCCGCATCATTTTCGCGTCCTTCCGTCCCCGTCGGATCAGAGGACGGGCGGAATCGTCATAATGTTCATATTCCCTGGACGCTTTTGCATGGCGCATCAGGTACAGGTGACAGGGGTGCGCACTGTCCTTTTTTTCGGCGGGAACCGCTTCCGTACAGGGACAGTCAACCTTGATTTCGGCCGTTTTTTTCGTGCGGACTTTCTTTTCTTTGACTTTGACGTTTGCTTTTGACATGGCTCTTCCCTTCATCTTGCCTGAATATGTTAACCGCTGGTTCCGCCGGAGTAAATATATCTTAGGTATCTATCCTTTCCGGCCGTTTATTTAGTTAAAAACCTTTTATTTTTATAGTATATTCCCTTTAGCGGAACGTTGCGTGTTTTTTTAGGAGCCCCCGATGGTCGCCGAACCTCTCGTCTTTTCTGAACCTGTTACATTATCCACCCCCTCGCGTTTTTTTAACCGGGAACTGTCCTGGCTCGCGTTCAACCAGCGTGTTCTGGAAGAATCGATGAACACGCGCTATCCTCTGCTGGAACGGTTGCGCTTCCTGGCGATTTCAGGATCAAACCTGGACGAATTTTTCATGGTGCGCGTCGCGGGAATCATGGCTCAGGTCTATGCCGGCGTAACAGCCCGCAGCGATGACGGGCGGACGCCTCAGGAACAGCTGGACGCCATACGCGAACGCGTCGCCCTGTTGCGCGAGACACAGGACGCGTATTTCAATATTCTTCGCGCCGAGCTGGAACGCAACAACATGTTCATCATCGGCCGCGACAAACTGAAAAAGCAGGATAAAAAAACACTGCAAACCGTTTTCGAGGAATCCATCTTTCCGGTACTGACGCCGATTGCGCTTGACCCCGCGCATCCTTTCCCGCTTCTGCCGAATCTGTCGCATTCGCTGATTCTGTCCCTGAAAGACCGGGACGGACGGGAGCATAAAGTGCTTGTCCCCCTGCCGGTAAGCCTGTCCCGCTTCATCCGCCTAGGTCGGAATCCGGATCGCTTTATTGCGCTGGAAGAAGTCGTCATGTTGTTCGTGGATCAACTTTTTCCAAACTTCAAAGTGATGAAAGGCGGTCTGTTCAGCATTATCCGCGACAGTATTCTGGAGGTTGACGAACGTTCGGAAGACCTCATGAGCCAGTTTGAAACAGCTCTGGACAAACAGCGCCGCGGACATGTCGTCGCGTTGATTGTTGATGCGGAAATGCCCGATTCGCTCCTTTCCTATATTGTGCACAAGCTGGATGTCGAACGCGAAAACGTCATGCGCCGCGACGGTATCATCGGCGTACGTACGCTGTCCTCTCTGATTGTTTCCGACCGGAAAGACCTGTTATTCAAACCGTACAAACCGCGGCGGCCGGAACGCGTCCGCGATTTCAAGGGCGATCACTTCGCGGCCATCCGCAAAAAGGACATGGTGATCCACCATCCGTACGAATCGTTTGAGGTCGTTGTAAAGTTCCTGCGGCAGGCGGCAAAGGATCCTGACGTTGTTTCAATCAAGCAGACCCTGTACCGCACAAATAAGAATTCGCCGATTGTAAAGGCTCTGATCGACGCCGCACGCGCCGGAAAGGCCGTGACCGCCGTGGTCGAGCTTCGCGCCCGCTTTGACGAAGAGGCCAACATAAAATGGGCCAAGGACATGGAGCAGGCCGGAGTACACGTCGTTTTCGGCCTGATGAACTATAAGACGCACGCCAAAATTTCGCTGGTCACCCGGAAGGAAGCCGGGAAAATGAAGGGATATGCCCATTTCGGCACCGGGAACTATCACGAAGTGACGGCGAATCTGTATACGGATCTGTCGTTTTTCACCTGTGACAAGGATTTGTGCCATGACGCCGCGCTTGTGTTCAATTATCTGACAGGTTATGCACAGCCGGAAGGCCTGAAAAAGCTGAGTATTGCGCCGCTGAACCTGCGCGACAGGCTGCTGGAGCTGATTGACAGGGAAATCGGATTCGCCCGGAAAGGCCGGCCGGCGGTAATCTGGGCCAAGATGAACTCGCTTCTGGATGACCGGCTGATTGACGCTTTGTACCGTGCTTCGCAGGAAGGCGTGAAGATCAGTCTGGTTGTCCGGGGCATATGTGCACTGCGCCCGGGGATTCCGGGTCTGTCGGAGAATATCCGCGTCACAAGCGTCATCGGGCGTTTTCTGGAACACGCGCGGATTTTCTGTTTCGGAAACGGTGAAAAACTGCCCTCGCCGAAGGCCAAAGTCTTCATTTCATCGGCGGACTGGATGCAGCGCAACACACTGCACCGGGTCGAAACCCTGGTGCCGATTAAGAATCCGACGGTTCACGAACAGATTCTGGGCCAGATCATGCAGGGCAATATCAAAGATGAGGCGCTCAGCTGGGTTCTGCATTCCGACATGACGTACACCCGTGTGTCCGAAAGCCCGCAGGCGTTCAGTTGCCATCAGTTTTTCATGACTCATCCGAGCCTTTCCGGCCGCGGTTCGGCAAAACTGCGCGCCACCGTCGCCCGCCAGAAGAAAGCCGTCCGCCGTGAAGAACGCGCAACGGCCAAAGTGCCGGAGGACACAGCTCCGAAAAAGAAAGCCGCCGCAAAACCGGAAGCTTCTCCGGCCCGGAAAACGGCAAAAGGAACAACGGCAAAAACAAAGACCACCAAAACGAAAAAGGCAAAGATTCCGCTGAAACAGCAGAAAAAAATCGTGATGGAATCCGTGGCTCCCTCCACGGCGGCAAAATAAGGATAAAGAACATGGCTCTTATTTCCGAAGAAGACGAAATCGAACTGGAAGCAAACTTCAGCAATGAAGAGGAAACGGAAATCCGCACACGGCTGATCGCGCTTCAGGAAAAAATACAGGAGGCGAACATCCCCGTGATCGTCGTTCTGTGCGGCGTTAACGGATCGGGAAAAAATGCCGCCCTGAGCATTTTCCGCGACTGGCTGGATCAGCGGCGTCTGGTTCTGCGAGCCTATGAACAGCGCAACGTCCGTCAGGAACGCGTCGAATACCGCCGTTACTGGCGCGATACGCCGGCCAACGGGAAAACCGGCGTGTTCGTCAGTTCGTGGTATTCCGATCCGCTGGTGTCTCGGGCATATGATAAAATAAACGATAACCAGCTATACGAACGGCTCGATGAATGCAACATGTTTGAAAAGATGTTGACGGACGCGGGGACGATTTTCTGTAAAATATGGTTCCATAAGAAAAAATCCGAACAGGAAAGTTTCCTGCGGGCACTGGACGAAGATCCGTACGAAAAATGGCGGGTCATGCCAGATGACTGGAAAAACTGCTGCCTGTCCGACAGTTTTGAGGAAACGACCCGGAAAATCATCCGGTATACGGATAAGGAAAACGCTCCATGGTTTGAAATCGAGGAAGGCTCCTTTACAAAACGCATCCGCCGGGCTTTGGAGTTCTTC
>ENA-UOJC01004834-UOJC01004834.1-human-gut-metagenome-genome-assembly--contig:-C104-NODE-4834-length-10999-cov-4.527047_pt1 | contig 10999 bp, 8 predicted proteins | sample MGYA00242339_ERZ723886 | MGnify/ENA metagenome assembly ERZ723886 | reverse complement strand
TTGAAATCTTCTTAAGGTATAGATTTTATGACCGGTTTCTTTATTTACATTCCATTGCTCCTTTCTTCCAGGCGTATGCCAGGCCTAATATGAGTACTACAATAAAGAAGAAGATGCTGACTAAACCGTACACTCCTAAATCCTGAACGACTGCCGCCCACGGAAAGAGAAATACCGTTTCAACATCAAACATGAGAAATAGAATGGCAAACAGATAGTAACCTACCTTAAATTGCATCCATGACTGTCCCCGGGTGGGGATACCACATTCGTAAGCCTCTCCTTTTTGCGGATTGTACGAACGGGGAGAAATGGCACGGGCAATACCCAAAGCCACGGCAACCAGTGCAATTGCCGTCAGGATAACGACAACTAATAGTGTAAAATACATATCTAAACTTTTTTTTGATTAGACAAAAAGTGAATGAACACAAAGCCCACTTACATAACGCTTAATGCAAGATACTTTGTTTTGGCTTTTAGCTTGAAGGCTTTATAAAATTAAATAATGATTCGCCGTAGTGCATAGATATAGTAATCCACGGCATGCGAGTAATGTGAAATGGATGAATGAAAATGTATGTTGTTTGTTTGTAGCTCTTGTTTCCAGAAATCATTCAGTGTAGCAAGCAGACGGAGAGCACATTTGGATTTGGAAGTCAAATCCGGATTGTCAAGAGCAATTGCTACTTGTGGCATATCGGCAAAACGGTTGATAAACAGGAAATCCATGGTCTTTTTACACGGACTTTGTGTTTGCTGATAAGAAGAGGTTACGTTTGATTTCTGAAAGAATGAACTCTTTACTGACGCATACTCTTCTTGTCCCGCTGTTGTTATCAAGAGCAGGAAAAATAAAAGAGAAATAAAGATCTTCAGTATATTGTTCATAATGATGATTTTTATTTAGAGGTCGCAAAGTTAGCCATAAATTTGGAATTCTATCATTATAAATTGTTTTTTTTCTCTTCTCGTGAATGGAGAGGGATTTCCGTACTTCTTAGTGTTTCTTCCAGAATCCGGGAGTAAACAACAGCAAGACGGTAAATAACTCCAAACGGCCGATGAGCATAAGTAACGCACTGATCCATTTGGCCATATCGGGTAATCCGCTCCATGAATAAGAAGGTCCGCACTTGCCTATACCCGGTCCGACATTGCCTAAACTGGAAATTACGACACTGTATGCTTCTTCAAATCCTACTCCTAATATCATAAGCAATAGCCAACCAATAAAGACAATAGCTATATAAAGGAAAGTAAATGCCAATATAGCCGATTTGGTTGTAGAAGAAATTACCTGACGGTTGATGCGGACCGGCAAGACTGCATTAGGATGGATGATTCGTTTGAATTCGTTTCTTGATACACGGCTCATGATGGCAATACGAATACATTTTATACCTCCGGAAGTGGAGCCTGCACATGCTCCGAAAAGCATGATGATGCACATCAATGTCCATAGTACCGGAACCCAGGTCATGTAATCAGCAGAAATAAATCCGGTGGTGGTCTGTAATGAGACTACTTGAAAAATAGCTTTCCGGAATGATTCTTCTATTCCCATCGGGCTGGTAAGAACCAGTGTGACGGTGGTGAACAGGGTAAAACAACCTACAGTGCCCAAATACCAATGGAACTCGGTATTCTCAATCAACCGTTTGAACTTTCCTTTCAGAAAGAATAGAAACAGCAGGGTAAAGTTGATACCCGACAAAAACATGAAGAGCGTGATTACATATTCTATATAGGGAGAATGAAAAGCAGCAATGCTGTTTTGCTTGGTAGAATATCCGCCTGTAGCAGTAGTTGTTAATGAATGGCACACGCTGTCGAACACATCCATTCCACCCAGCAGTAATAAGAATACTTCTGCTATGGTCAGTCCCAAATAAATGCTCCAAATCCATTTGGCGGTCACACCGATACGGGGATGTACCTTGTCATGGGTGGGACCTGTAGCTTCGGCTGCAAATAGCTGTACACCGCCTACTCCGAAAATGGGTAACACGGCGATGGTAAAGAATACAATCCCCAGCCCTCCAATCCATTGGGTCATGCTTCGCCAGAAAAGTAATCCGTGGGGCAATGATTCGATATTATCCAGAATGCTTGCTCCGGTAGTGGTGAATCCCGACATGGTTTCAAAAAAGGCATCAGTAATGCTGGGAATGTATCCGCTCAGATAAAACGGCAACATTCCGAACAGGGAAAAGAAGATCCAAGCAAGAGATACTACTACATAGCCATCGCGACGGCTGATTTTCCTTTCGGCGTTCTTTCCGAAGATAGAGAAAACAATACCTGCCCCTGCTGTGATAGCAGCGGAAGAAAGGAATGCGGTTAAATCTGTTTCCTTATAATATATGGCGAGTAATGCGCATAAAATCAAGAATCCCGCTTCAATGAAGAAAAGGGAACCCATGATTTTGCATATCATTTTAGAGTTAATCATCAGTTGAAGAATTTTTCTGCTTTCTTAATCATCATTCCCAAACAGAATACCACTACATGGTCTTCCGGTTGGATGATTGTATTACCTGTTACCAAGATACCTTCTCCATTTCGGATTAGTCCGCCGATGGTAACCCCTTTGGGAAGTCCCATGTCCTTAATGGCGTCTTTTGTAATACGTGAACCGGCTTTTACTGTAAATTCGGCAACATCTGCATTGGCAAAAGTCAGACATTTTACATTGGATACGTCGGCATCCAGCATCATTTGGTAAATATGGCTGGCAGCAATCATCTTTTTATTGATGACCGTGCCGATATCCAGACTTTCTGCCATACTGATATAATCAATGTTTTCCACCTCGGCAACCGTCTTGGTAACACCCATTCTTTTGGCGGCGAGGCATGCCAGAATATTTGTTTCCGAATTATCTGTCAATGCGACAAATGCTTCGGTGTTGCGAAGTCCTTCTTCCAATAGCAAATCCATATCCCGACCATCTCCATTGATAATCATGACTTTATCGTCTACTACTTCTGTCAGCCGGTTACAGCGGTTGATATCGTTTTCGATTATTTTGACCTGCATATATTCAGGTACATATTGGGTTGTACGGACGGCTATACGGCTGCCTCCCATGATCATTACATTACGCACATCGGCATAATTTTCCTTTCCGGCTATTTTACGGATATAAGGAATATATTTTTTTGTAGTGGTAAAATAAACAATATCATGTAGCTTGATAGTATCATCTCCACGTGGGATAATTGTTTCATTGCCCCTTTTTATCGCTACAATGTGGAATGGAATATTACGTCCGCCCAGTTCGTGCAGAGGCACATTCAGAATTTCTGCCGTTTCACGCATCTTTGTACCAATCAGTACCAATGCGCCGCCACAGAACTCCCACCATTGGCGTATCCAGCTCATTTTGATGGCGTCTACAATTTCTTTTGCAGCCAGCATTTCGGGATAGATCAGTGAATGAACACCCAGATGTGAAAAGAATTCCTTATGTTTAGGCAATAGGTATTCGTAATTATCAATACGGGCTACGGTCTTTTTGGCTCCCAAATTGGTGGCCAGCATACATGCCGTCATGTTACGGCTTTCTTCCGGCATGACTCCGATAAAAAGATCGGCTCCCGCTACACCGGCATTCTTCAGACCGGAAATGGAAGTCGGGGATGCATTGACTGTCATCAAGTCGAAGTTGGAATCTAATTTACTCAACTTCTCCTCGTTTTCATCCATCAGGATAATATCTTGTTTTTCACCTGAGAGCAGTTTGGCCAAATGAGTGCCTACGGCTCCTGCCCCTGCGATAATAATCTTCATTTTTATCTTTCTCTTTTAGAATGATACCAATACCTTATAAATACCTTCTTCATCCATGCCGCATAAACGATGCAAGTCTTTTACCGGGCCGTGTTCTACAAACTTATCCGGTAAACCGATGCGGCGAACAGTGGGAGTATATCTGTTGTCTGCCATAAACTCCAGGATAGCACTGCCCATTCCGCCTTTCAACACACCGTCTTCAATGGTGACTATTCGGCAGAAATTCTTTCCTATTTCGTGTAGCATTTCTTCATCCAACGGTTTTAAAAAGCGTAAGTCATAATGGGCAATGCTCATTTTGCTTTCGGCTTCTGCACGGGTAATTGCTTTTCGTGCCGTATTGCCAATCGGACCGATGGTGATGACTGCCATGTCTTTTCCGTCTTTCAGTTTCCGCCCTTTGCCTATTTGTATTTCTTCAAAAGAAGATTTCCAGTCCACCAGCACTCCTCTTCCTCTGGGGTAACGAATCACAAAAGGTCCTTTATCGGGCAGTTGTGCGGTGTACATCAGATTGCGCAGCTCATGTTCATCATAAGGGGATGCCACCGTCAGATTAGGGATGGGGCGCATATATGCAAAATCGAATGCACCATGATGGGTAGGACCGTCCTCGCCCACAATTCCTGCCCGGTCAAGGCAAAGAACGACATTCAACTTTTGAATGGCGACATCGTGGATAACATTGTCGTATGCACGCTGCATGAAAGACGAATAGATGTTGCAGAACGGGATTAATCCGTCTTTTGCCATACCGCCGGAGAAGGTTACGGCATGACCTTCTGCAATGCCTACATCAAATCCCCGGTCGGGCATTGCTTTCATTAATATATTCATGGAGCATCCTGATGGCATTGCCGGGGTTACTCCTACTATTTTGTCGTTTTGCTGTGCCAGTTCCAACAACGTATTGCCAAACACATCCTGGAACAAAGGGGGAAGTCCGTCGGTATCTATCACAATGCGTTCTCCGGTTTCTTTGTCGAAAATTCCCGGTGCATGCCATATGGTAGCTGCTTTTTCAGCCGGACCGAATCCTTTGCCTTTGGTGGTATGGATATGGAGCAACTTGGGACCCTGCATATCTTTTATTTCTTTCAAGACACGTGCCAGATTATTGACATCGTGTCCGTCAATAGGACCGAAATAGCGGATATTCATTCCTTCGAACACATTTTGTTGCTGTACGAGCATGGATTTCAGGCTGTTATTGAAACGAATCAGGCTCTTTCGGCGCTCTTCATTCAATATGCCCCATTTATAGAACATTTTTGAGAGCTTATATCGTATTTTATTATAACCTTCAGACATCTGGAGGTTTAGAAGATACTGTTTCATTCCACCCACACTGCGGTCGATAGCCATATTATTATCATTCAGGATGATTAAGAGATTATTGGGTGTAGAGGAAGCATTGTTCAATCCTTCAAATGCCAGACCGCCACTCATTGATCCATCGCCGATGACGGCTACCACATGGCGGTTGTTTTCTCCATGCTTCTTAGCTGCGACAGCCATTCCGAGCGCTGCCGAAATAGAGTTGGAGGCATGTCCGCACGTAAAAGTGTCATATTCACTTTCGTGAGGAGAAGGAAAAGGGCACAGACCGTGTAATTTGCGGTTTGTACAGAAAGTATCCCTGCGGCCTGTCAATATCTTATGGCCGTATGCCTGATGACCTACGTCCCATACGATGCGGTCATAAGGCGTATTAAATACATAATGTAAGGCTACGGACAGTTCAACCACTCCCAAACTCGAACCAAAATGTCCCGGAATGAGTGAGAGCTCATCTATTATTTTTTGCCTTAGCTCTTTACACACTTCGGGCAGTTTGTCTGCCTCTAATCGGCGCAAATCTTCCGGTGTATCTAAACTTTTCAGCAACATATATGAAGTATCCTGTTCCATTCCTATGATATGATAAATATCTTGCAAAAATAGCATATTTATGTGTATTATGATTACATTTGTCCTTAAAAAATAGATAGACTCTTATTGATATGAATTTCAGAACGCAAGTAGAACTGCCTAAAGAGGAAACAGAAATCCGTCATTCTGACCGAATTATGCTATTTGGTTCCTGTTTTGCCGAAAATATCGGAAATTTGTTGCTGGCAAATAAGTTTCGGTGTGATGTGAACCCTTTTGGGATTCTCTATAATCCTTTATCTGTGGCAGAGGCTATCCGTCAAACTCTCTCTTATAAAACTTACAATGAGGCGGATTTGTTTTGCGATAGGGCGGGATGGCATAGCTTTATGCATCATGGCTCTTTTTCAGGCAATTCGGCAGAAGAATGTTTGTTGCGGATTAACGAAAGGCTGGGGAGAGCTGTCGCGGAATTGCCGCAAACCGACTGGCTGATGATAACATGGGGAACGGCGTGGGTTTATTCTTTGAAAGAGAATGGTAAGGTTGTGGGCAACTGCCATAAGCAACCGGATAAACTGTTTACGCGCAGGCTTCTTTCGGTAGAGGAGATAGTTGTTGAATATTTTGACTTGTTGAAAATGTTGCAGGAGCTGAACCCTAATCTGAAGGTGCTGTTCACCGTCAGTCCCATCCGGCACGCCAAAGACGGGATGCATGGCAATCAGATAAGTAAATCTACTCTATTATTGGCGATAGACACTCTGCAACACCATTATCCGATGTGCCATTATTTCCCTTCTTATGAAATTATGATGGACGAACTTCGCGATTACCGCTTTTATGCGGATGATATGTTTCATCCTTCGCCCATGGCTGTATCTTATATATGGAAGTGTTTCGGAGATACTTATTTCAGCAGTCAGACACGGCAGATAATGAAAGAGTGGGAAGAAATACGCAAAGGGTTGAATCATAAACCTTTTGATGTCCGTTCGGAAGCATACCGTAGTTTTTTAACTCAAATAGTGTTAAAGATAAGCAGGATGAAAGAAAAGTTCCCGTATTTTGAACTTCAAAAAGAATTAGAACAATGTCAAGCTCAATTGAAAATATAGTAAAGGCTTTGGGTGCCAAACGCTTTGGCGACCACAATGCACAGATTGATTGGATTTTAACTGATAGCCGCTCGTTATGCTTCCCCGAAGAAACTTTATTCTTCGCTTTGAAAACCAAACGCAACGACGGGCATAAATATATTCCTGATTTGTATGAGCGCGGGGTGCGTAATTTTGTAGTGAGTGAACTGCCTGAGAACAAGGAAGCTTATACTGCCGCCAATTTCCTGCAATTGGCCAATCCGTTAAAGGGACTGCAAAAACTGGCAGAAAAGCATAGGGAACAATTTCTTATTCCGGTGGTCGGCATTACCGGCAGCAACGGTAAGACGGTAGTGAAAGAATGGTTATACCAATTGCTCAGCCCGGATCGCGTGGTTACCCGCTCTCCCCGCAGTTATAATTCACAAATCGGAGTGCCGCTTTCTGTATGGTTGATGAACGAAGAAACCCAGTTGGCTATTTTTGAAGCCGGTATTTCTGAAATGGGTGAGATGGAGGCTTTGCAAAGCATTATCCGTCCCACTATCGGTATATTGACAAATATCGGTGGTGCTCACCAAGAGAATTTTTTCTCTGTTCAGGAGAAATGTATGGAGAAACTGACGCTTTTTAAGGATTGTGATGTGATTATCTATGACGGTGATAATGAACTTATCAGCTCTTGTGTCAGCAAGTCTCTTTTTACTTCGCGTGAGATAGCCTGGTCTAAGAAAGACAATGAACGTCCTTTATTTATAGAATCTATTTGTAAGGGTGAGGATTCCACCACTGTGAAATATCGTTATTTGGGGATGCCGAATGAATATAAGATACCGTTTATCGATGATGCATCGATTGAAAATTCATTGCATTGTCTGGCAGTAGCCTTGTATATGATGGTGCCTGCCGAGGACATTGCAGAGCGTATGGCGCATCTGGAGCAAATAGCCATGCGTTTGGAAGTGAAAGAAGGAAAAAATGGGTGTGTTATTATCAACGACAGCTATAATTCGGATTTGGCCTCTTTGGATATTGCACTTGATTTCATGTCGCGCCGTTCGGAAGATAAAGGTAAAAAACGCACATTGATTCTTTCGGATATGCTGGAAACGGGGCAAAGCAGTAAGTTGCTTTACCGTCAGGTGGCCGAACTGGTTCATAGTCGTGGTGTGGAAAAGATTATCGGGGTAGGCGACGAGATTCGTACAGCTTCTTCCCGGTTTGAGTTAGAGAAGTATTTTTTTCATAGTACAGAAGACTTGTTGAAATCCGACCTGTTGCCCAATCTGCGTAATGAGGTGGTCTTGATAAAAGGTTCACGCAGCTTTCATTTCGATGATATTTCGGAACGCTTGGAGTTGAAAGTACATGAGACAATTCTGGAAATCAAGTTGAATGCATTGGTTGATAATTTGAATTATTATCGTAGTAAACTGAAACCGGAGACAAAGATGGTGTGCATGGTGAAGGCATCGGCTTATGGAGCCGGTTCGTATGAGATAGCCAAAACCCTTCAAGACCACAGGGTGGATTATTTGGCTGTAGCGGTTGCCGACGAAGGCTCGGACTTGAGAAAAGCCGGTATAACCAGTTCCATTATCATCATGAATCCGGAATTGACTGCCTTCAAAACGATGTTCGATTATAAGCTCGAACCTGAAGTTTATAGTTTTCATTTACTGAATGAATTGATAAAGGCTGCCGAAAAAGAAGGAGTGACCAATTTCCCCATTCACATCAAACTGGATACCGGCATGCATCGGCTCGGCTTTACACCGGATGAGATACCGGAGTTGATAGAGCGCCTGAAAAAGCAGACGGCTGTTATTCCTCGTTCCGTATTCTCGCATTTGGTGGGAAGTGATGCCGAACAGTTTGATTCCTTTACGCGTCGCCAGATAGAGGCTTTTGAGCGGGCATCGCAGGAGTTGCAGGAGGCTTTTCCGCATAAGATATTGCGCCACATCTGTAATACGGCGGGTATCGAGCGTTATCCCGGCGCACAGTTTGATATGGTTCGTTTGGGAATAGGACTGTATGGCGTAGATCCTTTTACCAATAAAATTATTCATAATGTAAGTACACTGAAAACAACGATTCTTCAGATACATGATGTTCCCAAGGAAGAAACAGTGGGATACAGCCGGAAGGGGCATTTGGAACGCGATTCCCGCATAGCTGCCATTCCTATCGGATACGCCGACGGATTAAACCGTAAATTGGGCAATGGAAATGCTTACTGCTTGGTGAACGGACAGAAAGCACCGTATGTAGGTAATATATGTATGGATGTGTGTATGATAGATGTGACGGATATTGACTGCAAAGAAGGAGACAAGGCAGTGATATTCGGTGATGATTTACCTGTAACGGTCTTGGCTGAAATTTTGGGAACCATTCCTTATGAGATATTGACAAGTGATTATAATCGGGTGAAAAGATTTTATTACCTGGATTAACGAAAAAGAGACCTTAATAATCTTAAGAAGAAGGAAGAATTTACGTTTCTTTTCTGTATATTTGGAGAAACCAAAAACAGAATGCCATGAAACGTATATTCTTCCTTTTAGCATGTCTGTGTTTGCCGTTTTTCTCCTTTGCCCAGAAAGCAGGAGAGTCAAGGCAATTGACCCGGCAAGATTCCTTGCGTTTGCAGCAGTTGTTGAATGGACAAGTGGAAATCGTCATCGATGATGAAACTCAGCAGGAGATAGACCGCTTGTTTAATCCTGAGAAGTGGAAAATGAAATCTACTCCTTTCCCTAAAAAGAATATGAAGTTTGAGACAGAACTTCCCCGATATTACATTTCCCAAGTAGATACGGTTGACGGCCGTGGGTATATCCGTCTTTTGCCTTATGGTCCTTTTGAATCTCCTGAAGAAGAAAAGATTTATGTGGAGATTCCGCTTAATAAGGAATATCTGGCAGGTTATGATCCGCGGCTCGAACCGGCATCGGCAGGAAAGTTCACTCCCGGTGCTTTGATGGTGGGAGCCGGTATCAGCACCACTTTTAACGCGGATAAACTCTTGGGCATCATATTCAGCAAGAAAATGCGTGCCAAGGTAAAGAATGCCAAGGAAGCCAAGTCGTGGGAAGGATATTAGCTTGCAGGACTAAGCGTTTTCTTCCTTTCTGTTAAGCCGTTTTATGCGGTAGATTATTAGTCCCTGCCACAGTAGAACGTGGGAGTGTGTCAAAACCAAACCGGTCTATCCCATCGTCAGCTGTAGGGGCAGGGGTTGCCTGTCCGAATACACAAAGCAAACTGTTTTCGGGCGAGCGAACCTCGCCCCTACGAACGAAACGACAGCATTATCCACGTTTTGACACCGATAATCTGCCGTTCAAAAGGTCTTAGCCTTTAGTAAGGAATTGCTTCATCTACCTGACGATTCCGGATGAGTATAGGGGGTGATTTGCTTTCATTTTACTACCTTTGTATTCGAGAGAGCAAATCAAAAAAAGCATGAATGAAGAAATAGCAGAATATTACGAAGAACTATATAATCTGTGTGCCGTTGAACAAGAACAACCTTTGGCGCGCCGTTACAGACAGTTGCGTGAAGCATTGGAGCGGGTGATGAGGCAACAAATGATGGGAACAGGCTTGCAAGCTACAGATTTGGCTGCCCGTATCAATTATGTGGCGACTCAATTTGCATTGGATGGCCGGGAGCAGAACCAATTGCATACATTCCGCCTGACTTCGAATGACATTCTGAATCACCGCAAGGAGCCGTCCGAACAGGAATTCTTGCGGGACCTCCGCGCTGTGGCTTATGCCTATCGGAAGATTTTTCATGAGGATATCCCACCGAAACTTTATACGTTGCTTCCCAAGCAGGAAACGACTCCTGCGGTAAAGAGGGAGAAAGAGACTCGGATTCGTCGTATCCGGGTGTGCTTTGACTATGCGGATGAAAGCTATCTGTATGTCCGGCCGATAGATGTGCTTGAAGAAGAACCGGTAAAGGTGAATTATAACAAGCCCGGTGTGAATGAGGAATTTAAAGATACGGTGGAGGAGCTTTGGCGGTATGCCCAATTGAATTTGTTGGATGTAACTGTCGATGATAATGGAGTTTATACTCCTTCTTTTATAGTACTTGAACCTGATTATCTGTTGGATATCAGTTCATTGGCAGAGTGCTATAAGGATTATGGCAGTCATCCCGCCAATTATTTTCTGAGTCGTTTGGTCCCTATTGAGAATGCCCGTCCCTT
>ENA-UOJC01004833-UOJC01004833.1-human-gut-metagenome-genome-assembly--contig:-C104-NODE-4833-length-11000-cov-13.956601_pt1 | contig 11000 bp, 14 predicted proteins | sample MGYA00242339_ERZ723886 | MGnify/ENA metagenome assembly ERZ723886 | reverse complement strand
CGCAGCCGGCGGGGCTGGCGGGCCGGGGAGCGGGGCGCTACTCACGGGGCAGGGCATATTTTAAGGAGAGATTGATCTTCCCATTTTCCGCGGACAGGACCAGGACCTTGACGGTCTGCCCCTCCTGCAGGAAATCATGTACGTCGTTGACGAAGGTGTTGGCGATCTCCGAGATATGCACCAGTCCGGACCGGCCGCCCTCCAGGGCGACAAACGCGCCAAATTTGGTGATCCCGGTCACCCTGCCTTCCAAAATGCTCCCAACCTGAGGCTCCATACCCTAATTTGTTTCTCCTTCCGATGATTTGGGCCGCAGCCGCCGGCGGGGCGGCGCGGCTTTTTGCAAAATAAGAGCGGTGCGGGCTCCGGCAGGGGAGACGGATGTCCCCCCTCGCCACCCGGCACCGTTCAGTTGCTCGTATCGTAAAACACATACTCGCCGGGGGTGACATAGCCCAGCTCATCCCGGGCGATCTCCTCGATCTTCTCCGGGGTGACGCCCTCGGCGATGTCCTCTTTCAGCGCGTCGTTCTCCTGCTGCAGCTCCGCCACCTGGTCGGCGTAACTGTCCCGCTGGGCCCGGGCGCTTTCCACCTGGCCCTGGAGCCCGTGCAGCTGCCAGCCGATGGCCCCCAGCAGCGCCAGGATCACCAGCTTGGTCAGAAGGCTGGTGCGGTGGCGGGGCCTTTTTCCCGCGGGCGCCTTTTTTGCCATCTCTGCCGCCTCCTTTGTAAGCTGTCCGATGCCCGGTTTTTCTTATTGTATAGCATTTTCCCGCAAAATAAAAGAGATTTTTTCCGTGCCGGGCCATTTTTTTGCAAAAATTTTTCAGCCGCAGCAGGGGAAAGGACAGCAAATGCACCAAGCAGGCCAGGGTATCGGCCCAAAAGTCCCACACCGGGCGCAGCGGCTGGGACAGGGCGCAGAAGAACAGCACCGCGCCGCCCAGGGCCCCCAGCACCGCGAAGCCCCGCAGCTCTCCGCCGCACCGCCGCAGAAGAAAGCGGAAGGCGGCGCCCCCCACGGCCAGGCAGTAGGCCGTGTCCAGCGCGCCGGTAAAGCGGGGAAACCGCAGCCGAAAGGGCCGCAGCAGGTCGTACAGCACCCCGGCGGACAGCCCCAGCAGGATGGACTGGCAGAACACCAGCATCTGCTGGGAGACCTGGGCCCCCATCCCTATCCGAACAGGCGGCTGAAAAAGCCGCCCCGGCCCTGTCCCCCGTCCTCATAGGTCACGGAGTCAATCCGCCCGTCCACATGCAGCTCCCCGCCGTCCAGGGACAGCTTTCCGATGTGCAGATCCTCTCCGGTGATGACCAGCGTCCCGGCGGAGGTGGACATGACAATGCCGGTCTCGTCAAAGCGGTCCACGTCCTCCACGCCGGAGACCGTCAGCCGCTCCCGTCCGATCAGCTCCAGCCGGTGGGCCGCCTGGGGCATGGTGTTGTAATCGTTCATTCTCTCGTCCCTCCCCTGTCCACAGGATATGGGGCGGGGGCGGGAAATATGACTGGATCAAATGCCTGCCTTTCTCCCGAGGGCGGTTCCTCCTGTCAGGGTGTGAACCCCCCTTGGGGGAGGCGGCCCGCCAGGGCGGATGAGAGGACGGGAGTTTTTCCTTTGGTCAAGGAGGGAGAGCCGCCCTGGCGGGCGGGGGTGGGAGGTTTGCGCCGTGTTGCGGCGCTGGAATGCACCCCCCATTTTCTTTTTGAAGCATCAAAAAGAAAATGCGCCGTGCACGGTGGAAAAGAAAAAATGCTCTGATCCAAACCTGCATCCCATGTGCCATGGGATGCAGGTTTGGGGATGCGAGCCTCGTGACGATGCGTTTGGCAGAACCTTGCCGGGCTTCATCCGGCTGCGCTATATGCCGGCGTTCGGTAGGGTGTCTATGCCGCATTTGGAACACTGGGTGCAGACTTGTGGGTGCTTGTCGGAAGGGCTTCATCAACAGCCCCGCTGACGCTGCGCCGGCTTTTAAACATCCGCAGGGGCCGCGCCCCCGGACAAACAAAAGCAGACATGGATTTCCATGCCTGCTTCTCCGTCAGATCGGGCCCTTACCGTCCGATCTCTTTATAAAGGCTCACGGCGTCGGCCTGCTTCACCGTCTCCTGGACGGACAGCACCTCCACCGTCACCGTGCGGACGCCGAAGCGCAGGGAGATCTGATCTCCCACCTTCACATCGCAGGACGCCCGGGCGGGCCTGCCGTTGACCGTCACCAGCCCGTTGTCGCAGGCCTCGTTGGCCATCGTCCGCCGCTTGATCAGCCGCGAGACCTTCAAATACTTGTCCAAACGCATGGAACGCTCCTCCAGGCAAGGACTGCCGGCACAGACGTGCCGGCAGCCGTTTTCAAACGCTCCGCCCCGGGCCCGCGGGCGCCGGGGAAAGAGGCGGGGAAAGCCAAGGCTCCCCCTTGAGTTACTTCGCGACAGCGTCCTTCAGGGCCTTGCCGGCCTTGAACACGGGCACAACAGAGGCGGGGATCTCGATGGACTCCTTGGTCTTGGGGTTGCGGCCCAGGCGGGCGGCGCGCTTCTTCACCTCGAAGGAGCCGAAGCCCACCAGCTGCACCTTCTCGCCTTCCTTCAGGGCGCCGGTAATGGTCTCCAGAGCGGCGGTCACAACAGCCTCGGCGTCCTTTTTGGAAACGTCCGCGGCAGCGGCGACAGCGCTGATCAGTTCTGCCTTGTTCATGGGTATTGTCCTCCTAATCAAATTCATTTGTTCATAATATCTCTTAAACGCAGCTGCGTGTTAAGACAATTGCTGCTTGGCCCTTTTCCACAGGGCCTCCAGTTCCGCCTCGGTGTACTCCGTCAGGGGCTTGTCGGCACTCTCCTCCACCCGGCGGAAGCGCGCGTCAAACTTGTCGCAGGCACAGTGGAGGGCATCCTCCGGATCCACGCCGGACATCTGGGCGATCTTGGCGGCGGCGAACAGCGTGTCGCCCACTTCCTCCCGCACGCCGTGGGACACCTCCGCGGCCCGTTCGGCCTCCACGGCCGCCCGCAGCTCCCGGACCTCCTCTTCCAGCTTGTCCAGGGCGCCGGAGATGCTGTCCCAGTTGAAGCCCGCCTTCGCGGTCTTGGAGATGATCTTCTCGGCCCGCCACAGGGCGGGCAGGGTGTGGGGCACGGCCTCGATGGCGTCGGCGGTGGAGCGCTGGCCCTTTTCCTTCCGCTTCAGGGCCTCCCAGTTCACCAGGACCTCTTCGCTGGTGTCGGCCCGCATGGTGCCACCGAACACATGGGGGTGGCGGTACACCAGCTTCTGGGCCACGCCGTCCACCACGTCGTCCATGGTGAAGCGGCCCCGCTCCGCCTCGATCTGGGCATGAAAGGCCACCTGCATCAAAATATCCCCCAGCTCCTCGCACATGGCGTGGGGATCGTCGTGGTCGATGGCGTCCAGGGCCTCATAGGTCTCCTCCAGAAAATTCCGGCGGATGGAGCCGTGGGTCTGCTCCACGTCCCAGGGGCAGCCCCCCGGCGCCCGCAGAAGCCGCATGATCTCCAGGAAATCCTCCCACCCATAACGGGGCTTACATTGAAAATCTACCATACATTATCCGCCTTTGCAAGAAATTTCGTTGGAAAACCCTTGATTTTCAAGGATTTCTTCCGGAGCCGGGGCCAGACAGGCCCCCACCCCTCATTTTAAGCGCAGAAGTTTGACGATCTTTTCGCCGTGGGGGACGGACCGCACGTCCTCCGCCCGCAGAATGCGCAGGGCGACGACCAAAACGGCATACACCGCCACGCCGGCCAGGATGCCGCACAGCGTGGCTGCGGCGTTGGCCATATAGACGGAATGGCCGCCAAGGGCCCGGTCCGCGAAGCCGTACACCGCCCAGGCCGCGCCGCCCATGAGCACGGAGGCGACGACGGGCTTTGCGAACAGCTGGAGATACCGGGGCTTCTCCGGCGAGTATTCCCACACGAAGAACAGATTCAGCCCCACGATGACCAGATAACAGCACAGGGTGGAAACCGGCGCGCCGTGGATGTTGATGTCAGGATTCCCCACCAGCACATAGTTCATCACCACCTTGGTGACGCCGCCGGCCACCACGGTGAAAATGGGCAGTTTCTCCTTGCCGTAGGTCTGGAGGATGGCGTTGGTCAGGATCATCAGGCAGATGAAGATTAAGGCAATGCCCAAAATCCGCAGATGGGGCCCCGCCGCCAGCGCGTCCTCATACTGGGCGGGCAGCACCAGCACCATGATGGGGGTGGACAGCACGGAGAGCCCGATGCCCGCCGGCAGCGCCAGGATGGCGATGAGCCGGAAGGCGGAGGAGACGATGCGGTCGGCCCCCCTGTGGTCGCCCCTGGCCAGGGCCGCCGCCGCGAAGGGGATCAGGCTCATGGTGACGGGATAGACGAAGGACGCCACCATGTTGGGCATATCCATGGCCATACCGTACTGGCCGTTCAGCGCCGCCGCCTCTTTTTCCGACAGCAGCAGGGCGTTTTGCAGCTGGCCCATGACGATCTTGGTGTCGATGAGGTTGATGATGCTCATGGCGGAGTTGCTGAGGGTGATGGGGATGCCGATGACCAGGATCTGGCGCAGCAGCGCCCCGCTGCCGGAGGGGACGTCCAGAGAGGGGGTCCGGTTCCGGTGGGTCAGGAGATAGCCGATCAAAAACGCCATGGACAGCACGGTGCCGATGGTCACGCCGAAGATGGCGCCCGCCGCGCCCATCTCCAGGCTCTTGCCCGCCCGCAGCAGATACCAGGCCAAAGGCAGGCCGATGCCCAGCTTGCACAGCGCCTCCAGCACCTGGCTGACGGCGGTGGGCGTCATGTTGCCCTGGCCCTGGGTGTAGCCCCGCATGCAGGCCAGCAGGCACACGCAGAACACGGCAGGGGCCAGGGCCCGGACCGCCTGGTGGGCCAGGCTGTTCTCCAAAAACTCTGCCAGCCCCTCCGCCCGGAAGAACATGAACAGGGAGCCCACCGTTCCCAGGCAGAAAAACAGCACGATGGCCGTGCGGAAGATCTTCCGCTTCTCATTTTCCCGCCCCTGGGCGTGGGCCTGGCTGGTGAGCTTGGAGATGGCCAGGGGCAGCCCGGCGGTGGAGACGGTCAGCAGCACGTTGTAAATGTAATAGGCCGTGTTGAAATAGGCCTTCCCCTCGCCGCCCAGAATATTGTTCAGCGGGAACTTGTAAAACGCGCCGATGACCTTGACGATGGCCACAGCCGCCGCCAAAATGGCGGCGCCGCCCAGGAAGGATTGCTTTTTTTGATTCGACATGGGGCGATTACCTCGCATTTATCAAAGGATGCGCAAAGTGTTTTGCTTCAATGTATTGCCAGAAGCGGCGGTTTATACCCGCTTCAGGCACGCCTTCACCAGCGCGGTGAACTTCGGCCCCGCCTCCACGCCGGCTGCGATGACCTCCTCGCCGGAAAGGGGCCGGTCCAGCACTCCCGCCGCCATGTTGGTGCAAAGGGTAAAACCCAGCACATTCATGCCGCAGTGGGCGGCCACGATGGCCTCCGGCACGGTGGACATGCCCACGGCGTCGGCGCCCAGGATCCGGGCCGCCCGGACCTCGGCGGGGGTCTCATACTGGGGGCCGGGGAAGTACATATACACGCCCTGGCGCAGGGGGATGCCCAGTTCCCCGGCGGCCTGCCGGGCCGCGTCCTGCAGCGCCGGCGTGTAGACATGGCTCATGTCCGGGAACCGGGGGCCGAATTCGTCCATATTGGCCCCGCACAGGGGGCTTTCGCCAAAGAGCTTGATGTGGTCGGTGATGAGCATGATATCCCCGGCGGAAAAGGCGGTGTTCACCGCCCCGGCGGCATTGGTGACGATCAGCGTCTCCGCCCCCAGCAGCCGCAGCACCCGGACGGGGTAGCTCACGTCCGCGAAGCTCCACCCCTCGTAGGTGTGGAGCCGTCCCTGCATCACCGCCGCGTCCTGTCCGGCCAGACGGCCGAAGACGAACCGTCCCCTGTGGTCCGGGGCGGTGGAGCGCTTCATGTGGGGCACGTTCTCATAGGGCACCGCGATGGGGTCCTCCACCTGGTCCCCCAGGGCCCCCAGGCCGGAGCCCAGGATCAGCAAAACCCGGGGGCGGAAGCTCCCCAGCCGTTCCCGCAGCGCCTGGGCGCTCTCCCGGCACTGCGCATAGGTATACCGCTCCATCACAGTTTCCCGCCGCATTCCCGGCAGAACGCGTCGCCCTCCCGCACGGCGGCGCCGCAGGTGGCACAGGTCCCGGCCTCCTGTTCCCGGCCGATCCCCTCGTTCACCTCCCGGAGCTCCGCCTTCAGGCCGTCGATCTCCTGGAGCTTGGCCAGCAGCACCTCCGAGTCGGTGGGGTCGCCGGTATGGGTGGCGTACAGCATGGCGCCCAGCTCCCGCAGTCCCTCGTCCACCGCGCTCTCCAGCGTGGCGGCGCGGATGCGCAGCTTGGCCACAGACAGCAGCTCCCCGGCCTTTTTCCCCACGCCGTAAGCGGCATCGGCGGCCGCGTCGCCCACCTGGAGCGCGGTGCGCTGGACGCTGTCCAGCAGTTCCTGCATTTTTTCGTTCATCACAGATCCTCCCTCAATGATTGTCGTAGGTGCTCCCCCCGATGAATTCCCGGGCCAGGGACTCCGGCGCCACATACTTCTCGTCCATGGCCTCAATCCGCTCAAAGCCCCGCAGCATGTCGTCCACCACGTCGTATTTCCCCGCGGGGATGGCCTCCAGCAGGGGCACCACAAAGGGCTTCAGCACGGCGAATTCAAAGGCCAGGGAGGAGTCGAACATGATGTGGGCGTTCTCCTTATAGGGGGAGATGTACAGCTTCTCGCCCCGGCGGACATTGGCCCACATCTTCAGGGTGAAGCCGGCGTCGCTGCCCCGGAACTTGTAGTCCCGGACGATGCGGCGGCAAAGCCGCAGCCAGGGGTGCTGAAAGACGATCTTGCCGTCGCCGTCCACCAGGTTGCTGCGGGCGGCGATATACAGCTTGAAGGCGTGGGGGTTCTTGCCCACGATGATGTCGTTCAGGGCGTGGATGCCCTCGAAGATGGCCAGCTCGTCCGGCCCCAGGCGCAGGGGCTGGGACAGGATGTCAGAGCGCATCTGGCGGGCAAACTCGTACTTGGGCACATGGATGGTCTCGCCCCGGTCCAGCATGGCAAAGTGCCGGTTCAGCAAATCCACGTCCAGGCAGAAGGGGGACTCGAAATCAATGGCGCCCTCCCGGTTCCGGGGGGCCGTCTCCGGGTCCACGGTGTTGAAATAGTTGTCCATGGAGATGGTGTGGGTCTCGATGCCCATTTTCTCCAGCTGCTCCTCGATCTTCAGCGCCGTGGTGGTCTTGCCGGAGCCGGAGGGGCCGGAGAGCAGGATGACATGGGATTCGCCCCGGTGGTCGGCAATCTTTTCCGCCGCGTTCTCCACCTTTTTGGCAAAGGCGGCGTCGCACTCGGCGGCAAAGGCGCCGGGGTCGCTGCGGATGGCTTCATTGATCTGCGTCAGTGAATACGGCATATCAGTTGGCTCCTTTCAAAGTTTCGTAAAACGCGGCGAAGGCCGCCTGGTTGGCAAGGCATTTTTCGGGGCGCTCCGTGTACTCCTTGGGGTATTTCAGGTTGAACACCCGCTCAATGTGGTTGGTTCCCGGCTCCACCATCTTGGTGGAGCCCCCTGCCCCAAAGGACAAAATGGAGCACAGCTCCGACATGATATAGATGTTGTACCAGCACGCCGCTCCGGGGCGGCACCAGCCAATGTTCTCAAAGCTGCCGGACATATACTTCTGCCGGTACAGGTAATAGGGGCCGTATCCGGCGGCGCGCAGGGCGGGGGCGGCGTAGTCCAGCATCTCTCCCACCGCCTCCGGGCCGGGAATGGCCAGCCCCTCCAGCAGGATGCGGCTGCCCTTTTTCAGCGCCAGGGTGTGGACGGTCACATTGTCCGTGCCGAAGGCCAGACAGCGGTCCAGGGACCGGCGGAAGCCCTCGGGGGTGTCCTCCGGCAGCCCCGCGATAAGGTCCATGTTCACATGGGGGAAGCCGTATTTCGCCGCCAGCTCCATGGCATCGTCGATGTCCCCGGCGGTGTGGCGGCGGCCGATGGCCCGCAGCACATGGTCCTCCATGGTCTGGGGGTTGACGGAGAGGCGGCTCACGCCGTGGGCGCGCAATACCGCCAGCTTTTCCGCCGTGATGGTGTCCGGCCGGCCGGCCTCCACGGTGATCTCCTCACAGGGGGCGGTGTCAAAGGCCTCCTCAAAGGCCGTCAGCACCCGGTCCAACTGCTCCGCCGTCAATGTGGTGGGCGTGCCGCCGCCCATGTAGAAGGCCCGGACCCGCAGGCCCTGCTCCCGCACCATTTTGCCGCCGGACCGGATCTCCTCCACCAGGGCGTCCACATAGGGCGGCACCAGGGAAAAGCTCCGCTCCACCGACTGGCTGACAAAGGAGCAGTAGGCGCACCGGGTGGGGCAGAAGGGGATACCCACATAGACGGCGATATCCCTCGGCCCCAGCTTTTTCTGGGCCGTCAGGGCCGCCGCGCCGGTCTCCAGGGCCAGGGCCGCCCGCTCCGGGGTGACGAAATATTCCTGTTCCAGCATGGCCCGGGCCTCGTCCGGCGTCTTTCCCGCCGCCAGGGCCCAGGTTACCGGCTTGTCGGGCCGGACGCCGGTGAGCATGCCCCAGGGGGGTATTTTGACCACGGGGGAGCCAGTGCCCCCGGAGGGTATCTGCTCCGCCACCTTTTCAAATGCCAGGAAAAAGCATCGGGCGATGGCGTGGCGCCGCTGTCCCTCCCGGTCGAAATCGGAGCCGGAGAGGGCGCAGTCCAGCTCGTGTGACGCCGCCGCGCCGTGACAGCGCAGCTCCACGGCGACACGGCAGCGGTCCGTCTCCTTCAGAGAGATGACGGCCCAGGCATCGTCCCCGGGCTGGACCGGCTCATAGACCGGCAGTTCGCCGGGAAACAGGTTCATCAGGCTCTGTTCCACCACGTACCGCTCGTCGTGGCCGTTCAAAACAAGTTTCATACCGTGTCCTTACTCATTTCCCATGGCCTGGATCAGGTAGGGATTGCTTCGCCGCTCCCGGTCCAGGGTGCTGGGCTCCATATGGCCGGGATACACCTGATAGTCTCCGGGCAGTTCGCCCAGACGCTTCAGGGAGGCCATGATCTTTTTCACGCTGCCGCCTGGGAAGTCCGTCCGGCCGCAGGAGCCGGCAAACAGGGTGTCGCCGCACAGAAGCGCGTCGCCGCAGCGCAGCGTCACGCTGCCCTCGGAATGGCCGGGGGTGGCCAGGACCTCCACCGTCAGGCCGCCCACGGCGAGGGCATCCCCCTCGTCATAGTCCTTCGCGCCGGGGACCGGGGGGAAGAGCTGCCGCAGATAGGCGTCGCCCTCGTAGACGTCCCGGCGGTTCAGATAAACGGGGATGTCCGGCCACCGGGCCGCAAGGTCCGCCGCGCCGCCGGTGTGGTCGTAGTGGCCGTGGGTCAGCAGGATGGCACAGGGGGCGCAGCCGGTGGCCTGCACCGCGGCGGCTACCCGGGGCGCGTCTCCGCCGGGGTCGATGACGGCGCAGATTTTTTCCGTTTCATCGCAGAGGATATAGCAGTTGGTCCCGATGGGGCCGACCTGCAGGGTTTTGATCTCCATGGGGCGCACCTCCTTGGCACGAAATGATGGGCTGAACAGCCCCGTTCAGGACTGGTCGGTATCGAAGAGGATCGTCACAGGGCCGTGGTTCAGGGACTCCACCTCCATTTTGGCGCCGAATTCGCCGTGCTCCACGGTGAAGCCCCGCTCCCGGCAATGGGCCATGAACCGCTCGTACAGCGGGATGGCCAGATCCGGCTTGGCCGCCCTGGAGAAGCCGGGTCGGCGGGAGGAGGTGTCGGCGTACAGGGTGAACTGGGAGACCACCAGGAGGCTGCCGCCCACCTGCTCCAGGTTCAGGTTCATTTTATCGTTTTCATCTTCAAAAATGCGGAGATTGCAGATCTTATCCGCCAGTTTGTCGGCGGTTTCCCCGGTATCGTTGGGGCCGACGCCCAGGAGGACGAGATAGCCCTCGCCGATCTGGCCGTTGATCTTACCGTCGATGGTGACGGAGGCGTGGGAGACACGGGTGACGACTGCGCGCATGGGAAGACTCCTTTCGGGAAGAGGTTGGGGAGGGGAGGGCCGCCCTGGCGGGCGGGGCGGGGAGATTGTGCCGTGTTGCGGCGTGGGGAATGTGCTCCACCGTCGCGGCAATACGATTCCCGGCCCCTGTCGGGGCCGCCAATCGTGCCGCTTCCTCGAAACAGGCTCGCTTTTTCCGCCACTGGCGGCGCTTCGCCTGTTTCCCCCATTTTCTTTGGTCTTGCCAAAGAAAACGGGCCGTGCACGGTCATCTCCGCGCTAAGAGCCGCCGCTTTGCGGCGGTTGCGCTCCGAAACGCTCCGCTGCGGCTCCGTGAAAAGAAAAACGCCTTTCGTCCCAACTTTCCCCATGTCTCATGGGGAAAGTTGGGGGCTGCGGGCCTCGTGACGGTGCGACCGGATGGTACTTGCTAGGTCTCATCCGAGTGCGCTACAGGCCGGTGACTGGTGGGGCGTTTAAGCCGCAATTTGAGACGTTGGGTGCAGAGTTGGGGGTAGTTGTCGGAAGGGCTTCTGCCTCTGGCCCCGCTGACGCTACGGGGCTGTTATCCTGCATTGGCGTGGCCTGCGGGGAATGCCCCGCCCGTAGGGGCCGATGCCCACATCGGCCCTTGCGTTTGCCGCAATTGGGGACATTGGATGCGGATTTGCGGGAGGTCGACGCAAGGGCCGGAGCAGCCCACCCGTGCATTCCGCTTCGCTATGAATTCCGTGGGAGATATGATGCAGAGATGTTGTAGGGGCGGATAGTATCCGCCCGAGACGCGGGTGCTTGCGGGAACCGGGCGGCTGATAGCCGCCCCTACGGAGGTTTTTGTAAGCCAGAGAGTTGGCGGAAAATTTGTCGTTCGGCGGGC
>ENA-UOJC01004829-UOJC01004829.1-human-gut-metagenome-genome-assembly--contig:-C104-NODE-4829-length-11007-cov-9.988769_pt1 | contig 11007 bp, 14 predicted proteins | sample MGYA00242339_ERZ723886 | MGnify/ENA metagenome assembly ERZ723886 | reverse complement strand
ATCGCATCCATCACCGCAAACATTGACACTTTAAAGGCTGACGTGAAAGAGAAGAAGACTGCTCTGAAGAAGGCCGAAAAAGAAGTGGTATCCCTGGAATCGAAGAAGGCAAAGGCAGATGCTAAGGCCGCTGAAGAAGCGAAGAAGACCGAAGCAGAGGCTGTGCTGAAGAAGCTGCTGGCCACCGGCATGAGTGCGGATGAAATCCTCGAAAAACTGAAATAAGATCGGCCGTGTGGACAAACTGAACTCCAGAAGTTCACACGGTGTTTTTTGAAGGTTGCCGTATAGCGTATGGTGTCAAGTTACAAAGGACTGAAATCATGGAACGACTGGAAAAAATACAGCCTGCATCAAATCAAGGCATTGGTTGTACCTTATGTTTTGTGGGCAATGATTTACGCCAATGTTTTTGGAGCAAAGTTCTTTCTGGGCGTTGGATATGGAAGTAACCTGTCACTTAGTTATGCAAACACAAATGCGGTCCTCTGGTTTTTGCCGGCAATGTTTATGAGCACGCTGTTCTATCAGTTTGTTTTAAATTTTCTGAATGATAAAACAAACCGTGCAGCATATACAAGACTGTGTATCTGGATCATTGCATTGATAGTGCTTGCACAGCTGTTCCGTAAAGTGGGTGGCATTCGTTTTCCATGGGGGATCGATATTGCCCTTCTGGGAACTGTATTTATGCTGGTGGGCCATTATGGGATCCGGCAAGTTCTGTCCTGTAGTCTGCAAGACACAAAAAGAAGTTTTCTGCTATTTCTGCTCTGTAGTCTTGTCGGCGTGGTACTTTCATACGTGAACAAGCCATTGGATGGCCCTTATCCCGTCACTGTAATGGCCATTGCAGAATACGGAAAGAATATTGTTGTGTTCGCGCTGGGAGCGGTTGCAAGCACCACTGTAATATTACTTGTCAGCAGCCACATCAAAGGGAGATGGATAAGCTATTTGGGACAGCACACTTTGATTATTATGGCAGTGCACTATATTCTGTTCCCTTATACGTTGTTTTTGTCAAAGCTGATATTTGGAAGTATAAGTTCTGTTTTGACTGCGATTCTAAATGCAGTATTTGTGACGGCTCTATGTGTGCCAATATCGATGCTGACCGATTGCTTTTGCCCGTGCATGAATGGGAAATAAAGAAAAGCAACTCATTGACTTTCGTCAGTAGGTTGAAAAAAACTTGGTTGTCACAGTATATCATTGCGGATTTTATCACAGAGGAGTAAAATAAAAGTACCAGAAATCAATCTTTATCTTCAACCCCATCCCACCCTATGTACTGTACTTCTACATCATCAAACCCACTCCAGTTCAGTCTTTGACCACAGTGGTTGCAGAAGAGCTGGTACTCACGCTCCATGGTGGTTCCGCATCGTGGACACTTTGGAAGCCCAGCACCCCACCTATCATCTTCTCCAAGTACGCAAGCACCAGCGATAGCATCCTGACGAGTTTAAAAATGGTGGAAGTCATGCTTGCCAAGAAGACGATGAGCGAATTGGCGGCACCGCTGAAAATTTATCCGCAGGTGCTGGAAAATATTCGTGTAACAGATAAAAAGGCAGCACAGAGCGATGAGGCTGTGCAGGCGGCAGTAAAGAAAGTGACCGAAGCACTGGGGGATACTGGTCGTATTTTGGTTCGTGAATCCGGCACTGAGCCTGTGGTGCGTGTGATGGTGGAAGCTCCCGACCATGATACTTGTCAGAAGTATGTTGACGAAGTGGTCAATATGATTTGCGAAAAAGGATATAAGGTTTAATCTTGCGGATTCTATCACGGTGGAGTAAAATAAAAGCACCAGAAATCAATCATCCTCAACTCCGTCACACCCTATGTATTTCACTTCTATCTCCTCTAACCCGTTCCAGTTCAGTCTTTGACCACAGTGGTCGCAAAAGAGCTGGTACTCATACTCCATGGTGATTCCACACCGTGGACACTTTGGAAACTCAGCACCCCACCTATACGAGCATACAACTTTCACTTTCCAAGGCCATCGGTAAGTAGGGGAGAGCAGAAGCTCATATAGCATCCGTGTGGGCAGTACATCCCAATTCCAGTTATCATCGAACCAATCTAATTTATTCTTCATGTGATTTACACCTCCATGTATATAGCATAGATGAAATCACATGATGATGCGAATGAACTCACAACTTCTTGCTTTTTTGATAAGTTGGAGAAAAAATATGCAAACGACAAAACTGTATGTTGAATACATTGTAATTGGTATGGAGTCGTTAGTTTGGATAGTATTACTAGTTTTGCTGTTTTTAGGAAAATCGTCACTAGTGTTTTTTGATTACTGTATTCAGAATTTATTGACATCCATATTTATGATTGGAGCTTGTTATGTTCTGGGATTGTTGACGGATCGTGTTGCCGATAAACTGACAGATAAAAAGAAAAGACGAATAAAAAATCGTTATCCGATTAAAGCGAGTACAAGCATTTTAGTGTGGGAAAAGGTCAAGCAAGACACATTTGCAGCGTTTACATTGTCCCGTATTAGGATTCTAAGATCGACTATGGTAAATTCTGCATTAATTGGAGCCGCAGGAATGCTAGTATCGTTTTGTGTGTACTACAATGGTATACTAGGAATATTGTCGTTAGTCTTTTTTGAAATAATGGCTTTGATTGCGTGGCAAGCGCATACAAGTCTTCTGATTAACTATTATAGAAAAACACAGAATCTTGAACGGGACATGGCAAATGAAGAAGAAAAAATATAGAGGTATTGTAGTAACAGATGAGGAAGATGAGGAATAGGCGTTAAAAATTTGAATTGTGGGAGCGTGAGCTCCCATTGCTGCTCGAAACTTTGCACACCTCTCCGTGGTGAGCAGCAGGCAACACATGAGAATGTGGCTAAGAATGCAGAGATACTGTAAATTTCCTGATTTTAAGGGGGAAAGACTTTATTCGGATTAACGAAAATAACATGTGGATTTTTATATGTTCTTTAAAGAGGACTTTAAATGAGACAGATTTTGTTGGATTCAACGGGATTGTACAATGCCGAATTAGCAATGAGAAAGATTGCGAAGAAACATGAAGATACAAGTGGCTTGCATAAACTTGAATATGATGCTTTGTTTAATATTGTTTCTGCAATTGTTCTGTGGGATGAAGTTGTAATCTTTGATGAAGATTTTTGCTCACGTTCTTTGAAAAGTCTGGCTTTTTTCAATGAATATGAAAATTTATTTAAAAAAGCGGACAATATTTGTCTTGTTCACGAAAATAACAAAATTGATGAATATATAAAGGGAAAAAATAATGAGTGGGGGAAAGATAATAGACCCGAAGAAATAGAAGGGCTAAGAAAACTGGTAGTTGAACGCTGGATTGAAGACGGCGTGTGGAATTTTAATCCAAATTCTTTAGAAGCAAGAAGAACACTGTCATATTTTTTGACGGCAAACAAAAACAATATGGATTATCTTCCATCAGTTGAAAGGCAAATTATCTTACAAGCTTATAATTTTGAATTCTTTTTTCTGAGACAAGAGGCTTTGGCAAAAGTTGATATAGAACTGAAAAAATTCTATGATAGGGTTAATGCTCATTTTAGAGTTAAACACATAGAATATTCGGTGCCGATTTTAATTGATTATCTGCTGGATAAATATCCGGAAGAAGACATAATAAAGGCCGCGTTCGATTTGCGAGAGAAAAACACTCTTGTCAAATTTAGGTGTGAGATGGAAGAAATAGAGAGAGCATATAATTGTAGGGATTTTGAGAAGGTTGATACATATTTTGTGCAGTTAGAAGAAATGATAAAAAGAATATCTGGAGAGATATCAACACAAAGAAAAATTAATATAACTATAAGTCTGCCACCTGCACTATCCTTTGATGTTAATGTTCCGAAAAAAAGATTAATAAACTCGGTTTTTTTGAAAGATCTTACGTTCTATGGAATTCAAGAGAGAGGACGCCAACGTCATAAGAAAACGTCAGAATCACGAGGACTACATTAAAATTTGTAGTACTGAATAATATATATCTAATCGTTTATATATTTGAGTTGTGAGGATTACCTGTTATGTTCTACCTCACAGCTCTGTCGCTCAAAGCTTTGCACACCTCTACGCGGTGAGCGGCAGGCAACGCAGTATGGATGCTGTGGCTAAGGTGCAGAGATTGAACTGAGATGGGAGGAAATTCTGATGTCTAAAAGGGTTCTGATTAAATATGGAGAGAAGGAACATCTTGAGAAAATTGAAGAAGGTAAGATACGCTTTGCACCATCACAGGTTTATGTTAAAATGGAAGAAGATCTCCACAACAAAGGACAAGGGGACTTGTTGGAAGGCAAGCTTGTTTTCCATGCAGAGGGCCTAAAATTAACTCGTACTGATACAGGAGAGACGATTGCCCTTTCGGGAAAGCAAAGGCTGTTGTTTAATGCTCCGGATATCAATAATATGCCGGTCTTCTGTATTTCAGAATACGGAGAAGATTATTTTACAAATGATGATAAACTCTGCATTCCTCAAGATAAAATCAACAGTATAAAGAAGGATTTTCCAAACGCAACTTATGCACTGATTGTTTTGGATGCTGATGATTTTATAAATTCTGTCAGGTGTGCTGGTGGACACGCGATTGAAAGTGACAGCATACATTATTTTGACTATGAAACGAATAATTTAAGAATGATGTCGTTCTTGTCAACGGGAAATGAAGACATCTCTTTGTTTGACAGTAAGGCTACACTATCTGTATCGTATGAGAATAGGTACAGAATCCTTTTGTGTAAGGATACGGAATTTTCCAATCAAGACGAATATAGATTTGTTGTGAAAGATGAATTGTCCGATTGTCCAATATTCTATGATTTTAACTACAGCGGAAAATATTTACTTTTGCCGATTGACAATCTTTTGAATCTGGTTAGCATTGACTGATAATTTGGGGCCGATATTCTTTATTTACTGCGTTATACTAAAACCACAATACATAAAAGAAAGAAGCTGATTGATTATGCCCAGAACCAAGGGTAGTAAGAACAAAACGAAAGTCATCAACGACTTTGCATCCCAGATCGCAGAGAAGCAGGAGGCTGTCGATTCCCTCACTTCAGAAATCACTTCCATCACTGCCAACATCGACACTCTGAAAGTTGACCTGAAAGAGAAGAAGGCTGCGCTCAAGGCAACCCAGAAGGAACTGACCAAGCTGGAAGCCAAGAAAGCAGCGGCCGATCAGAAGGCCGCCGAAGAAGCCAAGAAGAACGAAGCGGAAAACCTCGTGAAAAAGCTGCTGGCAGATGGTGTCAGTGCCGACGATATTATCGAGAAGTTAAAGTAATAAGATGCCGTGTGGACACATCCCGGAATAGGAGTGCAGTCGCACGGCTCTTTTTAGTAAAGGGGGAACACAAATGAATCCGGTTTGGTATAATAATTCTGCATTGGTGGGCCTTATTGGTGTTTTTCTTGGCGCGGTACTTTCTTTTTTGGGTACCGTGTATAGCGAACATGCAAAATTAAAAACAATGAAGAAAGAACAGGAATTCAAGGATAAAGAAAAACGAGAAGGTGCCTGTAAACGGTTTCTGGAGTCTATTAAAAGGTTTGAGACCTTAATGATAGAGGCATACGCGGAGGTGAACGAAGAAAAACAGAAGAATCTCTTTAGAAAACTTGACGAAATGAGAATGGATTTCCCGATAATATTGGCAGAAGTGGATTTATACACCGATAGAAATTTAAGTACGAAATGCCAAGATTTGTTTTTTAACCGCTGCAATGTGTGGAATAATCATCAAAAGTTTCAAGAAGACTATGACCAACTAGTTGATGCTATGAAGGAGAGCTTGAAAAACTAATTGGGAGACTAAACTATGCATCACAACTTAGATATCTACCCTAACCCGAAGAATGTGCTCTATGTCAACGAATTGTCGCTGGCAGGGAAAGTACCCTACGAAACAAAAGATGATACGGCAAAAGCAATCACTGGAAAGAAAAAATCAGAGGGTGGCATCCTCCCAGATGACAACGTGAGAATCTATGTGCCGATGGATTTGAATGCTGACATTATTATGTGGCGGCTTTATTCTCTTCACGGCTCACTCGGCTATCCCACCGAAAAGAATGAATCCGCCTATAGCTCCGGCGTGAGCAAGGTGATTTCTCAGTTGGAAATCTACGACCAAGTGTGGGTGGCAAAAAAAGTGGGGGAGACTGTGCAGAAGGAGAACGGTGGTGTGAGACACAGCCAGCAGGAAATCGAGCTGGCAAAGCAAATGGTGAAGTATCTGGAAGACAACGAAGGAAATAGGGAGTGCTTCCCATATGACCAAATCGAGGGATTAAAAGAAGCCTTCTGGCTGTAAGGGTGGCTCAAGTGTTCGCTGTCACAAATGCTACAAATGGATCAAATATTCACTGTCACCAGCTTGAACTTCTGGAGTTCACATAAAAATACCGCCCGTGGCGTGTGACCACAGACGGTAGTAATCATATTACAGTTTATTCAGGAAGTTCTCCAGAACGCCGTTCCACTTCTCTGGGTATTCGTAGAACATCAAGTGACCACCCATGACGTAGGTATCGTAGCCGGGGAGTTGAGTCTCAACGAACGGTTTGGCAACATCCTGCCAATGTTCAGCGATGAACATCAGGCTCGGTATGGTTGTGCCGACATCCTTTGCAGTATCCAGATAGTTGGAGAACACGGCATCGCAGAACAGCTGGCGGCAGATCCAGTACGGCGTGCGGCCGGAAATATCCAGCAGATACTCCAGCTCATCAGGCTTCATCTTATGCTGGATCATGACGCCAGTCGCATACTCGCTAAAGAACTCACGGCATCCCAGCGAAGAAGTCAGCACCTGTGTGGCGACCTGCGAGAGATCTTCAATCGTGCCCTCAGTCCACCATTTCGGGTCAGGGGAGAGCGGCAGCGGAGACATATCGATAGTCACAACGCCGCGCAGCTTGTCTTTGCCGAACTGCTGAACATAACTCCATATATCGAGGTTGCCAGTGCTCCAGCCAATCAGGACAATGTCTTCCAGACCCAGAGCATCGATCAGACCTGCAACATCTCGGCCGTGAGTCAGGTAATCGTTGCCGTCTACAGTCTTGACAGAATATCCCTGACCGCGAGGGTCGATGGCAATGACACGGTACTTGGAGGAGAAGTACTCCAGCTGGTGTTTGAAAATCTCACCGGAGAAGGTCAGACCGGGAATGAAAACCAGCGGCTTGCCCGCACCCTTTTCCAAGATGTGTAACTCCACGCCGGGAGCTACAGTGACATACTTGCTTTCAATACGATCCTTTGCCATGTGAAAAACCTCTCAACAAAACCTATAAATTGAATTGGTTTATATGAATTATACACCGGAAGGATATGAAATGCAATAGTGAACTCTAGGAGTTCAGTGCATCGCTTGTTATGGCTGTGTGTTATTCTTCCGGTGATTCAGCTTTTTTCTTCTTCGGTGCAATTTTGTGGCCTGAGTAGATTGCCATGCCCATGCAGACCAGAGTGCCACAAGCAAAATACTTGTGAGCCTGCATCAGTTTCTTGCAGCCCGTGTAGAAGCATCCTGCCATGCAGGCAAGTGCGCCGAGTGACCAATATTTATGTGCTTTCATTTTGTGTGTCCTCCTCATTATCTGTGGTTATTATCCGCCCCATCTCATCGATGGAGTCCGAACTACCAGTTTTTCTTAATAGCCTAACAATTATAGCCAGACCTCTGTGCTTGAGAGTGAAGGTGCGGTTGTAAGACCTATTGACCTCGCTGGCAATTTGGTTAAGTGTTTTATTCTCTTTATAATAGAAGCTAATGACTTTTGTGATCAGCAAAACTCTGAGAAATTTCAAAAAGCCAAGAGCAGAATACTCTTGGCTTAAAAATGACGGGTATGAATTAAATGACAATATCAACCATAGCAATTGTACGGAGAAGTGTTATTCATCCTTATCCTCTTCAACGGCATCCGTTTCATCATAACCATAAGGATCATCGACACCGGGATTGCCAGGGTTATTCATAGTAGTAGTCGTGTAATCATCCTTGTAACTCATAAAGCAACCTCCTGTAATACTATGCGAATATGAAATATTCAAGCAATATAAATATATCAAAAAGGACTAATGGAGGTCAATTGATAAATGGCATGAAGATTAAGTAGATACTTTGGATAAAATGCTGAATGTGTGAATCAATATTATCCCTCGATAAAATCTTCAAGCTTCATAATATCTTGACGGACAAACTGCGAGTAGTGATTCTTGTCGCTGCCCTGCTTGCAATACTCGTTCAGCATGGAGTAGTATCTCTTGCAGGCCCTGTCAGGCGGTTATTCAAAAACTGAAGTCTCTGTAAGTATGGGGCAGCTTCCTTGTGGGAAGAACAACCCATGGATAGCCATGCGGTGGGCGAGGCACTGTTTAACGAGAAGTGCGAGAACGTCCATGTGGTCAACGAGCTGGATGTGCCTATCCTCTGCATGGGTCTGAAGGATGTGGTGGTCTCTGCCAGCCCGGAGGGCATTCTGGTTTCGGATAAGGAGCAGTCCAGTTACATCAAGCCCTATGTCAACACGCTCGACCATCGGGTCATGTTTGCCGAAAAATCGTGGGGCAGCTTTAAGGTCATCGACATCGACAAGACATCCATGACTATCAAGGTGACCCTGAATGCAGGCCATCAGATGAACTACCATAGCCATCGGCACCGTGATGAGGTCTGGACGATCATTGCAGGCAAGGGCAAGACCATTGTGGACGGTATGGAGCAGAACGTGAAGGCCGGCGATGTCATCACCATGTCCGCAGGCTGCCGCCATACGGTTATTGCCGAGACCGAGCTGAAACTGATCGAAGTGCAGCTGGGTGAAGCCATCGACGTCCACGACAAGCAGAAATTTGAACTGGAATATTGAGCCACTGCAGGAGGCAACTGTGCAAAACAAGAATAAGCCTCTTTTGCTCCGACCGTCCGGCAAGGATTATCTTTGGGGCGGCAGTCGTTTAAATGATACAGAGAAGATGACAACGATCCAGAACATCTGCGAGCGTTATTCTATTCCGGTAGCGGATACAATCGCGGCCTTTAACGATTCTGGAAAAGCCTATGATGACTTAACAGGTGATGGCGTTCATCCGAACGATGCAGGACAGGAAATCTATTTTGAGACGGTCAAGGCAGTTATTAATGATAACGTGACTGCTTCCACCGGAAAGATGACAGACACTGATGTGATCAATGCCGATGTGCATAAATTTGATAACTTCGTCTGGTACGATGCAAACTCGGATTTTGAACATGTAGATGATACTACCTTTACCATTAGCGTAAGTGCAACGGGCGTCTTAGGCATTGATTATACCTTTGAGTCAGGCGACAACAAGGCAGATATCTATGTAGATGGAGAACTATATAAATCCCCTACCGTAACATTCAATTATGATTTCTCTCAGAGACATATTCTGGTAGTAAGTGATGACTGCACTGTGAAAAGTGAAATTAAGGTCGTGTTCAATACGAAAGAACAGGCGGATGGCTTTAAGGGTATGTGCTTCAGTTGGAAATAAGATTTAGAGAGGAAAAATAGCAATGGACATTAAGAAAGAATATGAACGCTGGCTTGCAAACGCCACCGCCGATGCCGATGTAGTGGCAGAGCTGAAAACGCTGGACGATGCCAAAATCGAGGACGCGTTCTATCGTGACCTTGCCTTTGGTACAGGCGGTCTGCGTGGTGTGATTGGTGCAGGCACCAACCGCATGAACATCTATACCGTTGCAAAGGCTTCTCAGGGCTTGGCGGACTACTTAAAAAAGAACTTTGAAACTCCGTCTGTGGCCATTGGTTACGACAGCCGCATCAAGAGCAATGTGTTTGCAAAAGTCGCCGCCGGGGTGTTTGCGGCTAATGGTGTCAAGGTCAACATCTGGCCTGTTCTGATGCCTGTTCCTACCGTGTCTTTTGCGACCCGCTATCTGCATACCTCTGTCGGCGTCATGGTGACAGCTTCTCACAATCCCAGTAAGTACAATGGCTATAAGGTCTATGGCGCAGACGGCTGCCAAATCACCACCGAGGCCGCAGCGGAAATTCTGGCTGAGATCGAGAAGCTGGACATCTTTGCGGACGTCGAGACCGGCGATTTTGATGCAGGTGTGGCAAACGGCAGTATTCAGTACATCCCGGACGAGGTCTACACTGCATTTGTGGAACAGGTCAAGAGCCAGTCTGTTCTGTTTGGCGAAGAGGTCAACAAAAACGTGGCCATTGTGTACAGCCCGCTGAACGGCACCGGTCAGAAGCCTGTGACCCGCACCCTGAAGGAGATGGGCTACACCAACATCACGGTGGTCAAAGAGCAGGAGCAGCCGGACGGAAACTTCCCGACCTGCCCGTACCCCAACCCGGAGATCAAGGAAGCCATGGCGCTGGGCATGGAGTATGCTAAGAAGTGTAATGCTGACCTTCTGCTGGCGACCGACCCCGACTGTGACCGTGTGGGTATCGCCGTCAAGAACAAGGCAGGGGAGTACGAGCTGCTGACCGGCAACCAGACGGGTATGCTGCTGCTGGATTATATCTGCAGCCAGCGCGTCAAGCACAGCAAGATGCCTGCCGACCCGGTCATGGTCAAGACCATCGTCACCATGGACATGGGCGAGCAGATCGCTACCCATTACGGACTGCGTACCATCAATGTGCTGACCGGCTTCAAGTTCATCGGTGAGCAGATCGGCAAGCTGGAAAAGCAGGGCAAGGCAGACAGCTATGTGTTCGGTTTTGAAGAAAGCTACGGCTATTTGACCGGTTCCTACGTCCGCGACAAGGACGGTGTGGACGGTGCTTATATGATCTGCGAGATGTTCAGCTACTATGCTACCAAGGGCATCAGCCTGCTGGACAAGCTGGAGGAGCTGTACAAGACCTACGGCTACTGCCTGAATACGTTGCACAGCTATGAGTTCGATGGCAGCGCCGGTTTTGC
>ENA-UOJC01004824-UOJC01004824.1-human-gut-metagenome-genome-assembly--contig:-C104-NODE-4824-length-11014-cov-4.828087_pt1 | contig 11014 bp, 10 predicted proteins | sample MGYA00242339_ERZ723886 | MGnify/ENA metagenome assembly ERZ723886 | reverse complement strand
ATGACCCGCAGACCGGCCATATCCTGAGGGGACAGGGCTTGCAGCCCGGCCAGACACCTCTCCGGCAGGGCGGCCAGACGCCCTTGGCCGTCGTCGCCGCAGGCCGTGCCGCCGTTGTCCGGCCCCACGAAACGCGCGCCGCGCTGCTCCAGAAGAGCCGCGTTGGCCCGGGTGGCCGGATGGGACCACATCCGCGGGTTCATGGCCGGGGCCAGGACCAGCGGGCCGTCAAAGGCCAGAGCCTGGGCCGCCAGCATGTCCGAGGCCGCGCCGTGGGCCAGACGCGCCAAAACATCGGCCGAGGCCGGGGCCACGACCAGGGCCTCGGCGCACTGTCCCGGCTCCAGATGGGAGAAAATATCCTGACCGGCTTCGAACATGCCGCCGTAGACCGGCATTGCGCCCAAGGATTCGAAGAGCAGGGGGGTGACGAAACGCCGGGCCCCGTCCGTGAGCGTGACCGAAACATGGATGCCCAGCCTGAGCCAGGCCCGCAGCAGCTCCGTGGCCCGGTAGCAGGCCACCGAACCGCAGACCCCCCGATGCAGGCGCTTATGGGCAAAGCGCGTGCTCTGGTCAAAAGGCGTGGCAAGGGATACGGCCGGGGCCGGGCTCACAGCGCGCGCTCCTGCAGGCCGCCGGACGTGCCCGCAGCACTGGAAGCACCGGGACCACCAGAGCCGGCGGGAGCTCCCGCGCCCCACTGCTCCGTGGTGCCGGGCGGCGGCGTGGGCGCGCTCTGGCCTGGTTCGTTGCCCAGGGGCGCGTATTCCTCGCCGGACAGTTCCGCGCCGCTGTCCGCGCCGCCGGGCAGACTGAGGGCCGAACCGTCGGGCAGGCGGCTGCCCGCCCAGATCTCCAGAATGGTCAGGACGGTCTGACGGCGGAAGGCCAGCACCGCCAGGCTGTTGCCCTTGTCATAGACGTAGAGAGAGCGGTCCCCCTTGCGCAGGGAGAGCCGCAGCTGCCAGCCCTGGCTTTGCAGGGCCGTGAACATGCTCTGGGCCGCCTGCGAGGCGTCCACATTGCCGCGCAGGGTTTCCAGGCCCTCGCGCTCCCCGTCCGCGCCGTAATTCATATAGCCGTGCGAGGCATAGCGCTGCATGCCGGTGGGCAGTGGCACGTTCAGCAACTGGTTGGACGCGGCGTCCGCGCCGCCGGTGAGCGGGTCGTTGGAAAAGGGATTGCCGACGCCCATGGAGGCGCAGCCCTGGGCTGCGGCGAGGACCAGCCCCAGAGCGAGGGTGACAAGCGTGCGTCGCATGGCTATACTCCTTCCCCCGGACATGACAGGTCGTCCGGATTCAGGAACACAGCCTAGCCTCTCCGCCGCGCCCTGACAAGTCCGGCGGCGGGACGGGCGCAGCAACGAGGCCCGCCACAGCCATGATTCCCGACGAAGCGGATTTTTCTCTGAGCAGTTACCGTTTTGATCTGCCGCCGGAGCAGATCGCCCAGTTTCCCCCCGAAGAGCGGGGCGCATCCCGTTTACTGGTCCTGCCGCGCAAGGGCGCTTCCGATCCCCGCCCTGAGCTGCGCCACGGCATGTTCGGCGATCTGCCCGACTGCCTGCCGGAGAATGCGCTGATCATCGCCAACAATTCGCGCGTCTTGCAGGCGCGCCTGCTGGGTTCGCGGGCCACGGGCGGCAAGGTGGAATTTCTGCTGCTCACGCCTCTGCCCCTGGTCATGGAACGTGCCCGGCCCGACAAGCGCCTTGGCGGGACCGGCGGCGCGGAGGCCTTCAGCGCCGAGGCCGAGGGCCTGGTGCGTTGCGGGGGCAGCGTGCGCGAGGGCGAAACCTTCGCCTTCGGCGCGGGCATCAGCGTGACCGTGCTGGAATCCGGCCCCTTCGGGCAGCGCCGGGTGCGCCTGGCCTGGCAGGGCGACCTGGCCAAGGCCTTCGCGGCCACCGGGCATATCCCACTGCCGCCCTATATCAAGCGCGCCGACGGCGAGGAGGACCTCAGCCGCTACCAGACCGTCTACGCCAGAAGCGACAAAACCGGCTCCGTGGCCGCGCCCACGGCCGGTCTGCATTTCACCCCGGCCATGCGTGAAAAACTGGCGGACCGGGGCTTTGAGTGGGCCGAGGTGACGCTCTATGTGGGCTACGGCACCTTCAGCCCGGTGCGTTGCGAGGACATCCGCAGCCACCGCATGCACCGCGAATATGTGGAAGTGCCGGAGGCCACGGCCGCGGCCATAGCCAGGGCCAAGGCCCAGGGCCGTCCCGTGGTGGCCGTGGGCACCACCAGCGTGCGCACCCTGGAGGGCGTGGCCGAGCTCTGCGGCCGGGTGCAGCCCTACACGGGCTGGACGGACATTTTTCTCTATCCCGGCAGGAGCTTCCGCGTGGTGGATGCGGTGCTGACCAATTTTCACCTGCCGGAATCCTCCCTGCTCATGCTGGTTTCGGCCTTTGCCGGGCGCGAGCGTATGCTGGCGGCCTATGCCGAAGCCGTGACCAGGGGCTACCGCTTTTTTTCCTACGGGGACGCCATGCTCATTAAATAAGGGCGGCCCGGTTCCCCGGTCCTTTTCCGGCGCGGGAGTCCCCCGTGCTGTCGCTGATGTCTGTGTTGAAAAATCAGACATCCAAAACCTGTAGGGTTTTGCGGCGGCGCAGCCGCCGTGAGCCTGCGAAAATTAAGAGCATCCGATGCTCGAAATTTTCGCAATTGGGCACTAGTGAAATGTCACGCCTCACCTGCCGGTTCGGCGTGAAGATCACACAGCAAAAACGCGATTTTTGCTGTGCTTAGGCCGCCTGCGGCGGCGCGCAACCCCTTGCGGGTTTGCGACATGTGTCGCTTGGCGCGACACTAGAAGGAGTGCAAAAAACATATGTCACGAGTAGTTTTTCTGGAAGATCGCTGCAAGGGCTGCCGGCTCTGCGTGGAGGTCTGCCCTGTCCATATTCTGCGTCCGTCAGGACGTTTCAACCGCCAGGGTTATGAAATCATGGAAATGAGCGGCCAGTGCACGGGCTGCGCGTCCTGCGCCGTCATGTGTCCGGACACGGCCATCCGGGTGTTCAGAAGCGTCAAAGCCGAAAACGCGGCCGAAGGAGGCGCGGTATGAGCGCATCACAGACGGAACGCGTGCTGATCAAGGGCAATGAGGCCGTGGCCTTCGGCGCGGTGGACGCGGGCTGCCGCTGTTATTTCGGCTATCCCATCACACCCCAGAATGAAATTCCCGAAGCGCTTTCGGTGCTGCTGCCGGAGAACGGCGGCCAGTTTGTGCAGGCCGAAAGCGAAGTGGCCGCCTCCAACATGCTGCTGGGCGCGGCGGCCTGCGGCATTCCGGCCATGACTTCGTCCTCGGGCTGCGGCATCTCCCTGATGCAGGAGGCCATTTCCTACATGGCAGGCAGCCACGTGCCCGGCGTCATCGTCAACATGCAGCGCGGCGGCCCCGGCCTGGGGGATATCGGCCCGTCCCAGGGCGACTATTTTCAGGCGGTCAAGGGCGGCGGCCACGGCGACCACCGCAACCTGGTCCTGGCCCCGGCCACGGCGCAGGAGTGTTATGACTTCATGTTCCGGGCCTTTGCCCTGGCCTTCAAATACGCCAACCCGGTCATGGTGCTGGGCGACGCCATTGTGGGGCAGATCAAGGAGCCCGTGCGCCGCGAGCCGCCCAAAGAGGCCATGCGGCCGGAGGCGATTCAGGACACGGCCCGCGACTGGCGGCTGGAAGGCTACGGCAAACGCGGCCCCGCCGCCGCGCCGCGCCTGCTTAAATCCGTCTATCTGGCCGAGGGGGCCCTGGCCGCGCGCAATCGTCTGCTGATGGAAAAGTACGAGGCCATGCGCGCGGAAGCGGCCTTTGAACAGATGGACGTGGACGACGCCGAGCTGGTAGTGGTGGCCTTCGGCTCCATGGCCCGCATCGCGCGCAGCGCCATCCGCCAGTTGCGCGGTCAGGGACACCGGTTGGGTCTGTTCCGGCCCGTGACCTTGTATCCCTTCCCGGACGAAGCCCTGCGCGCCTTGGCGCCGGGGCGGCGTTTCCTGGTTATCGAGCAGAATACCGGCCAGATGGTCGAGGATGTGCGCCTGGCGCTCAACAGCGCGGCCCCGGTGGCCTGGCACGGGGTCATGCCCGGCCTGTTCATCGGCGCGGACGCGCTGACCGACCCCATCCTCCGGGCGCTCAAGGAGAAGAACTAATGACGCGGATTTCGGAAACGGCCGATGCGCTGCGCCCGCAGCCGGGCGAACGTCTGGTGTTTGACGTCACCCCCGTGCTCAACGAGTGCCCCACCCATTACTGCCCCGGCTGCCATCACGGCATTGCCCACCGCCTGGTCAGCGAGGTGCTGCATGAGCTGGGCGTGGCGGACAGAACCATACTGGTGGCCTCGGTGGGCTGCGCCACCTTCACCTACGACTATTTCAACGTGGACGGCCTGGAAGCGCCGCACGGCCGGGCCTGTGCCGTGGCCACGGGCGTGCGGCGCGCCCGGCCCGACGCCGTGGTCTTCACCTATCAGGGCGACGGCGACATGGCCGCCATCGGTTTGGCCGAGTCCCTGCACGCGGCCAACCGGGGCGAAAAGATCACCACCATCTTCATCAACAATGCGATCTACGGCATGACCGGCGGCCAGATGGCTCCCACCACCCTGGTGGGCCAGAAAACCACCACGACCCGGCAGGGCCGCTCCCTGAGCAACGAGGGCGGCCCGGTGCGCCTGGCCGAGATCATGGCCCAGCTCGAAGGCGTGGCCTATGCCGAGCGTTGCGCCCTGGACTCGGTCAAGCATGTGCGGGCGGCCAAAAGGGCCATGCGCAAGGCTTTTGAGGTGCAGCTGGATGGTCTGGGCTTCGGTTTTGTGGAGCTGCTTTCGGGTTGCCCCACCAACTGGCATCTGGACCCGGTGGCGGCCAACAGGCGCATTGCCGAGGCCATGATTCCGGTCTTCCCCCTGGGCGTGTTCAAGGACGCCACGGCCGGGGCCGGTCCTGTCGCGGAGGACGCCCAGGAAAAGGAGGCCCCCCGTGGCTGAGTATCAGGACGTGATTATGGCCGGTTTCGGCGGCCAGGGCGTGATGCTGATCGGCAATCTTCTGGCCCAGGCCGGTATGGAACAAGGCCTGGAGGTGAGCTTCATTCCGGTCTACGGCGCGGAAATGCGCGGCGGCACGGCCAACTGCACCGTGGTGCTGGACAGCCACCCCATCGGCTCGCCCCTGGTGCGCGAGCCCTTGTCCACCATTGTGCTCAACGAGCCCTCGCTGGACAAATTCCAACCGCGCCTGCGGGCCGGGGGCGTGCAGATCGTCAACGCCTCGCTGATCAGCGAGGGGCTGCTGGATGCCGGCCTGCGCAGCGTCTACATTCCGGCCAACGACATGGCCCATGAACTGGGCAACGTGAAGTTGGCCAATATGGTGGCGCTGGGGGCTTGGCTCAAGGCCACGGGCGCGCTGCCGCTCGCGGCGGTGCAGGAAGCCCTCAAGCGGGTGGTCAGCGCGCACTACGCCAGGCTGATCCCGGCCAATGCCCAGGCTTTGGAAGCGGGCTACAACTTCGCCTGATACGGGCTGTCCGGCAGGATGGTTTCCGGCGGCTGGCCCGACTCTTGTGCACAGCCGGAAATGCCGCTGCTCCCGCCGGGGGCAGCGGCAAAACATTTTTGGAGAGAAACGATGCGCAAAATATGCGGGATATGTCTGGGCCTGCTTGTGGTTCTGTGTTCCCTTGCAACGGCGGACGCGGCGGAACCGCGCGCGGATCAGCAGCATATCGCGGACATGGTGGAGCTGTACCGTCAGTCCGTCATTCATGCGGATGATATCCATCGGGCTGAACAGGTCTGGCTGACCACGCCGCAGGCCAGCTTCATCCATCCGCGCGGCCATGAGCGCGGCTGGGAGGAGATAAAGAGGAATTTTTACGGCAAAACCATGCGCGACACGTTTTCACGGCGCGCGCTCCAGCTCACGACCGCGCCGTCCATACGTCTGCACGGCGATGCGGCGGTGGTGGAGTTTGACTGGGAATTCACGGCCACGCGCCGCCGGGACGGAAACATCCGGCATACGGCGGGCCGCGAAAGCCAGGTTTATTTCAGAACGCCGCAGGGCTGGAAACTTGTCCAGGTGCATTATTCCGGGCCGCCCGCGCCGTAACGCGACGCGCGGAGGCACGGCAGCCGCTATTTTTTGTGTTGCAGCACAAACATGAAGAAGTTGTCGCCGCGCTCAAGCCAGATGACCTTGGCCAGCTCGGGCCGGGTGGCCAGAAAGCCTTCCAGCGTGCGCAGAACGTCGGGTATTTTATAGTAGAAATGCTTGCCGTCGGGCGAAATGGCGGCCAGTTCCCTGCCCATGGGAATGATGAAGACATAGGCTTTGACGCCGCCGTGCTCCGCCAGCTTGACCACGTCCACCTTGCCGTCGCCGGCCAGAGCCTTGAAACCGAAAGGCAGGTGTTTTTTGAGCCGGTTTTCCAGAGCGCGGGAAATATCGTCGGCCTTGCCCTTCTGATTGTCGTAGCCCGGGGCGAACTTGGGCATGTCGTCGCGCAGTTCAACGGCGCTGTGGGCCTCATACGCATCCAGCGGAAAGAAGTCTTCGCTCAGCATGCCGCCGTTCTTCAGGGTCATCACCCCCATGCCTTTTTCCCGTTCAATCCAGGGCGTTTTGCCCTTGGCGCGGAGTTTTGCCTCCACGTCGGCTTTATTGGCGGTGGGATAGGCGGAATCGCCGCTTGCGGCGACGGCGGGCCTGTTCATAAGCAAGAGGAGCAGAGCGGCCGCGAGCAGACCGCAGATGAGGAGATGCAAGGGATTTCCTTTTTGGGACAAATGCATGGCGTGTCGCCTCCGTTGCGTATGCCGCCTGGCCGGGCGTTGCGCGCGGGCCGCTTTTCTTGCTGAAAAACGGCCCGCCGCGAAGGGATGTGTAAAAACTACAGGCCCTTGTCCTGCATCAGGCAGACCAGGTCGCAGACCCGGTTGGAATAGCCCCATTCATTGTCGTACCAGGCCACGGCCTTGACCATGCGGCCGTCCTGCACGGTCGTATAGGAGGCTTCCAGGATGGACGAGGCCGGATTGCCCTTGAAGTCCATGGAAACCAGGGCCTTGTCGTTGTATTCCAGTACGCCCTTGAGATAGGTGTCCGCGGCGTCCTTGAGCTTGCCCAGCAGGGTTTCGGTATCCGTCCGCTTTTCCAGAATGCCGGAAAAGTCCACCACCGACACCGTGGGCGTGGGCACGCGCAGCGAATAGCCGCTGAACTTGCCCTTGAGTTCGGGAATGACCTTGGCCACGGCCTGGGCCGCGCCCGTGGAGGTGGGGATGATGTTGCAGGCCGCGGCGCGGGCCCGGCGCGGGTCCTTGTGGGCCATGTCCAGAATGCGCTGGTCGTTGGTATAGGAGTGGATGGTGACCATATTGCCGATCTGGATGCCGAACTCGCGTTGCAGCACCAGGGCCACCGGGGCCAGGCAGTTGGTGGTGCACGAGGCGTTGGACACGATATGGTGCTTGGCCGGGTCGTACTGGTCCTGGTTCACGCCCATGACGATGGTGATGTCCTCTTCCTTGGCCGGGGCGGTGATGATGACTTTTTTGGCCCCGTTGTCCAGATGCACGCCGGCTTGCGGCGCGGTGCGGAAAATGCCCGTGCTTTCAACCACCACATCCACGTCGTGCGCGCCCCAGGCCAGCAGCTTGGGGTCGCGCTCGGAAAAGCAGTGGATGTTCCAGTCGCCCACGGTCACTTCCTGGCCGTTGACCTTGGCGTCCAGATAGCCCCGGCCGTAGACCGAGTCGTATTCCGCCAGATGGAAGTTGGTTTCCGCGTCGAAGAGATCGTTGATGGCCACCACTTCCACGCGGTCCTTGTAGCTCTTGTGCAGGGCGCGGAAAACCTGGCGGCCGATGCGGCCGAAGCCGTTGATGCCCACTTTGACTTTTTTCATATGTATGTCCTCAACATAAAAAGGAAAAATATCTAGTTGCCCGATTATGCAACAGGCCCGGATTTTTGTTCGCCGGCAAGGAAGGCCGGCTTCGCGTGCCGGGAGCGTGTCAAAACATGTGTGACCGGCGCGCGAAGCGAAGCCTGACGCCGCCGGCGGCAAAGGGCAGGGCCTGTTTAATCCTCGTAGACCGAGTAGGCATGCTTGGCCATCAGCTCGTAATTGTTGCGCAGTGCCTCGTGCAGGCGCGCGTTTTCAATGGCCAGGGCCGAAATGGCGGCCACGGCTTCCATAAAGGTCTGCTCGTCGGGGGTGAAATCGCGCTCCACGTCGGAGTAGACGCGGATCAGGCCGATGGCCTTGCCGTCAGCCATGAGCGGCGCGGAAAGCACGGAGACCAGACCCTCGGCCTTGGCCGATTCGGGATACTGGAAGCGGCCGTCGGCCGTGGCGTCCTTGAGGTGAATGGTTTTTCCGGCCAGCACTTCGCCGTCCAGGCCGCTGCGTTTGACCTCCACCGGACCCTTGCGCATGTAGGTGCCCGAAAGGCCGGAAGCCGCGCTGGGCAGCAGAAAGCGCCCGGTGCTGTCCAGCAGGCGGATGGTGCTGGCCTTGCAGCCCATGGTGGCGGCGGTTTGTTCCGTGATTTTATGCAGGACTTCTTTGGGCTCGAGGCTGGAGTTGATCACCAGCGCCACGTCCCTGAGTGCGCGAAAATAATCTTGTGCCATGAGTGCCTCCTTGAGGAACGCTGTGGACCGCGCCCGTCCGCCGAGGGCGGGGACGCGGCGGGAATGCCCGGAGCAGTGTAACGTTTCAACGTTACACTGCTCCGGCGGCTGCGAAAGCAGACGCCCGCGCCTGAACCAAGGCGGGACCGCGTTCCCGCCGCAGGTTGAAGACAGCGTCAACTTTGAGAATGTTAATTCTCAAAGGTAATCTGCTCTAATGACGGCGAAGGTCAAAACCTTTGCCTTTACTTTCTCAAGTATGCTCTATTTTTTACGCTCAGGCAACGCGCTCCGTTCGGCCGTTCCCGCCGGAGCAGGGCGGCTCGCAGCCGGAACTCAGGCGTCCTTGCCGCCCAGCAGGCCCTTGGCCGGGGCCTTGCCGGGATTTTTCATGACCACCTGACCTTCAATGACGCCGCCTTCCTCGGTGAGCAGGTTGGGCGTCTGCAACGTGCCTTCAAGCACGCCCGAGGCATAGACCACCACCCGGCGTTTGGCCGTGACCTCGCCGGAAAAGCGGCCCGAAAGCAGCAGTTCGCCCACGTTCAGCGTGCCTTCCACCTGGGCGTCCTTGCCCACGTTCAGCGTGCCGTCGCTGACGATTTCGCCGGTGTATTTGCCTTCAATGCGCACCGTGCCCTTGAAGGTGAGTTTGCCCTCATACACGGTGTCGGAACCGAGATATGCGATTTCGTCCTTGCCCACGGGTACCCCCATTTCGCCATTAGAGGGTGTCGTCATGAATGTCTTTTCGGTTATCTCCGCGTCGAATCGAGTACCATAGCTCTGCTGTCCTCATCCGTAAGCAGCTTCGCTGCAACGGCTGAAGCAAGAGTAGACTCCCTTCATGTTTTAGCCGTTATGCGAGGAACGAGCATTACGGATAAAGACAGCAGCGCTAAAAGGCTCTTTCTCCTTGATATAACACGAAAGTTCATCTCATGACGACACCTTCCAGAGCAGTTAACACTTATCCCTTGAACATGAAGCGCCGCATGGACACGTTGAGCACAATGCCCAGCAGCGTGAAATTGACCAGAGTGGCGCTGCCGCCGTAGCTGATGAAGGGCAGGGGAATGCCCACCACCGGCATCAGCCCGATGACCATGCCCATATTGATGAAAATTTGCCAGAAGAAATAGAAGAAGACCCCCACCACCAGCATGCTGCCGAAGCGGTCCTTGGCCTGTATCGCCGTGGAAAAGATCGAGAGCAGGAAGAGGCAGAACAGGGTGACCAGGGCCACGCAGCCCACAAAGCCCCATTCTTCGCCGAACACGGCCACGGCGAAGTCCGAATGGCGTTCCGGCAGAAAACGGAGCTGGCTCTGGGTGCCTTCCTTGAAGCCCTTGCCCCAGAGCTGGCCCGAGCCGATGGCGATGCGCGACTGCAGAATGTGGTAGCCCGTGCCGCGCGGGTCGTTGCCGGGGTCCAGAAATGTCAGGATGCGTTGCCGCTGGTAGTCGTGCATGCCCACGAACCACATGAAGGCCGCCGCGCAGGGCACGGCCAGCAGGCAGGTTTTAAGCACGTAGCCCTTGAGCCCGTGGAAGAGAATCATGCCGCCCAGAATCAGCAGGATCATCAGGGTGGTGCCCAGGTCCGGCTGGGTGACGATCAGGGCGGCGGGGACCAGGCCCACGGCCAGCACGGCGCTGAAATCCTTCCAGCCCAGCGGGCGGCCGTCGCGGGCCAGCAGGCGCGCGGCCAGCACCAGCACGGCCAGCTTGGCCAGTTCCGAGGGCTGGATGCTCATGAAGCCCAGCGAGAGCCAGCGCTTGGCCCCGTAGACGGTTTTGCCCGCCACGGGCACCAGAAGCAGCAGCGCCAGGCTGATCAGAAAGAAGGGCCAGGCCAGGTTGCGCAACTGGCGATAGTCAAAGCTCATGGCCAGGAGCATGCAGGCCAGGCCGCACACGCCCCAGATCAACTGGCGCTGGTAAAAGCCGGAAAAGGCCAGACCATCTTCGAGCCGCGTGCCGCTGGCGGAGTACAGATTGCCCACGCCCAGAAAATAGAGCAGGAACATGCAGGCCAGCAGGCCCCAGTTGATATAGCTGAACAGGCGTTTATCCATGTAACTCCAGGCGAGACGTCCAGGATAGACTTATATATTGGCGAGTTTGAGCATAAATTACATTTATCAGGCCATATTTCCCAATGTATTATGGAATAATGAATAATTCATGTGTTCCATAATGCCATGTTTTGTTCTCAGCACGAAAATATTTTCAAATAGATTTGGCTTATTGCTATTTTTTGTTCGAATAGTGAGTAACGTTATTAGGAGATTGTAGTAGTGTTGTATAATCTATTCCATCACAAATTCTCGGCTTAGCTAT
>ENA-UOJC01004820-UOJC01004820.1-human-gut-metagenome-genome-assembly--contig:-C104-NODE-4820-length-11025-cov-3.825524_pt1 | contig 11025 bp, 7 predicted proteins | sample MGYA00242339_ERZ723886 | MGnify/ENA metagenome assembly ERZ723886 | reverse complement strand
CCGACCTTTTGGTCCGTAGCCAAACGCTCTATCCAGCTGAGCTAAACGCACATTTTGTTATAACAGGAAATTTGCACCTGCAACAGTAGATATATTACCCTATTTATTCTTAAATGTCAACCCCGTTTTTTATTTTTTGCAAAAATTCTCCTTTGCCCCCAATTTACAGCTCATCCTTTTACTGGAATGCACTCTCACCTTAAAGAATATAGATAAAAAGTAAAAAACAGGACATCCTATAAGAAGATTAAAACCAAGGAGGTAACAACTTATGTCCAGAAAGCTACAAACAATGGACGGCAATCAGGCGGCTGCTCACGTTGCTTACGCGTACACCGAAGCCGCCGCCATTTATCCCATTACGCCCTCTTCTCCCATGGCAGAGCTGGCAGACGAGTGGATGGGGAACGGCAAGGAAAATATTTTTGGTCACCCCATCGTCATTTCCCAGATGCAGTCAGAGGCTGGCGCCGCAGGCGCCGTTCACGGTGCCTTAATTGCAGGCACGCTTGCCTCCACCTTTACCTCCTCCCAGGGCTTACTTTTAATGATTCCCAATCTCTATCGTATTGCCGGGGAGCTTTTACCCGGCGTGTTTCATGTGGCAGCCCGCACCATTGCCACCCACGCCCTTTCGATTTTCGGCGACCACTCCGACGTCTACGCCTGCCGCAGTACAGGCTGCGCCATCTGGGCGGAAAGCAGCGTGCAGGAGGTCATGGATTTGTCCCCCGTGGCACATTTGTCGGCAATTTCCGGGCGGGTTCCTTTCCTGAACTTTTTTGACGGGTTCCGCACCTCCCACGAGCTGCACAAAATCCAGGTGTGGGATTATGCTGACCTGGCAGATATGCTGGATTTTGACGCCGTAAAACGCTTCCGCGAAAACGCCCTGCATCCCCATCATGCCAAAACCATGGGGTCCGCTCAGAATCCCGACATTTATTTTCAGGCAAGAGAGGCTTGCAATTCCTATTACGATGCTCTCCCCGGCATTGTGGAACAGAATTTATCCAAAATCAACGAAAAGCTGGGAACCTCCTACAAGCTCTTTGACTACTGCGGCGCTGCGGATGCCACCCACGTTATTGTTGCCATGGGAAGCGTCTGCGAGACCATTCGCGAATATCTCGACAATGTTCCCGATGAAAAATACGGTCTGGTTACGGTTCATCTCTACCGCCCGTTCAGCATACAGCACCTTGTATCGGTTTTGCCGGAAAGCGTCCGCCGGATTACGGTATTGGACCGCACCAAGGAACCCGGTTCCGTGGGGGAGCCGCTCTATCTTGATGTGACCTCCGCCCTACAGGAAACGCCTTTCCGAAATGTCCCTGTTTTTTCAGGGCGATACGGATTAAGCTCCAAGGATACCACACCCGCCCAGATTGCCGCCGTTTATGCCAATCAGGAAAAGCGGCATTTTACCATCGGTATCAGGGACGATGTAACAAATCTGTCGCTGACACCTGCCGATATCGCTGACACCACGCCTGCCGACGTGATTTCCTGCAAATTCTGGGGATTGGGAGGCGACGGTACTATCAGCGCCACCAAAAATGCTATCAAAATCATCGGAAACAACACGGATATGACGGTTCAGGGATATTTTGAATATGATTCCAAAAAGTCCCGCGGGCTGACCATTTCCCATCTGCGTTTCGGAAAATCGCCCATACACAGTGCCTATCTGATTCACCGGGCGGATTTTGCCGCCTGCCACAATCCTGTCTACCTGCACAAATATGAGATGGTGCAGGAGGTAAAGGACGGCGGCGCCTTTTTGTTAAACTGCTATTATAAGGAAAGGGAATTGGAAGAATATCTCCCTGACAGCGTAAAATCCTACATTGCCCTGCACAACATCCGTTTTTATATCATTGACGCTATCCGCATTGGCAAGGAAGTGGGATTGAATAACAAAGTCAGCACCATATTGCAGGCTGCTTTTTTTGCCGCCTCCCGTATTCTTCCTTTGGAGGAAGCGGAAAAGCTAATGAAGGATGCCGCCCTGAAATCCTATGGCAAGCAGGGCGAGGATATCATCCAAATGAACTATACCGCCATTGAACGGGGACTTAAAGAGGTTGTGGAAGTCAGGATTCCCGATACCTGGAAAGCCCTGGCTGCATCCCGGAAACACCCGGCATCCTGCAAAGATTCCGTTACCCGGAACAATGCAGATAACAGTCTGGATAATCCGCCTTTTCCTGACCGCCCCGAATTGTTATCTTATGTAAAGGAAATACAACAGCCTGTCACCGACCAGCGCGGTAATGAACTGCCTGTATCAGCCTTTCTTCCCTATGCAGACGCTTCCACGCCACCCGGCAGCGCCGCCCACGAAAGGCGCAATGTGGCAACCGAGGTTCCTGTATGGAAGCCCGAAAACTGTATCCAGTGCAATATGTGTTCCTACGTCTGCCCTCATGCGGTGATACGTCCTGCCGTTATGACGGAGGAAGAACTGGCAAAGGCTCCCGACGGAATGGCTTCCTTGCCTATGACCGGAGTAGTCAATCATAACTTTGCAATCACCGTGTCCTATGTGGACTGTACCGGCTGCGGTTCCTGTGCGGGTGTCTGTCCCGGAAAGCAGAGGCAGAAAGCCCTGGAAATGTGCCCGATTCATGAACACACGGAGAAGCAACAGTACTTTGACTACGGAAAGACCCTTCCGGTCAAGGAAGATATCGTTGCCAAGTTCAAACAGTCTACGGTAAAGGGCAGTCAGTTTTGTCAGCCTCTCATGGAATTTTCCGGCGCCTGCGCAGGCTGCGGGGAAACGCCCTATGTGAAGCTTCTGACACAACTGTTTGGACCGAAGATGTATATTGCAAACGCCACCGGCTGTTCCTCCATCTGGGCAAATTCCTCGCCCTCCACCGCTTATGCGGTAAACGCATGCGGACATGGACCGGCATGGTCAAACTCTCTGTTTGAGGACGCTGCAGAATTTGGTTTCGGTATGCTGATGGCAAACGAAGTCCACAAAAAATATCAGGACGACACCCTTTCTCCCGATACGATACAATGGGTCATCGGCGGCGACGGCTGGGCATATGATATCGGTTTTGGCGGGCTGGACCATGTGCTCGACAGCGGACGCAATATCAATATTTTAGTACTGGATACCGAGGTGTACTACAATACAGGCGGTCAGGCTTCCAAGGCAACTCCCACCGGCTCCACCGCTAAATTTATCACCGGAGGCAAGGCAACCCGGAAAAAGGATTTGGCTTCCATGGCTTTAACCTATGGAAACGTCTATGTGGCGCAGATTGCCATGGGCGCTAACTATGCCCAGACTGTCCAGGCGATGACCGAGGCTGCCGCCTATCCCGGTCCCTCCCTGATTATCGCCTACGCCACCTGTATCGCTCACGGCATCCGCGCAGGACTGGGAAGCTCCCAGCACGAGGAGAAAAAAGCGGTGGAAACAGGCTATTTTCAGTTGTTCCGGTATAATCCCGCCTTGAAGGAACAGCACAAAAATCCTTTGACTTTGGACAGCAAAGAACCTCGTCTGGACTATGACGAATTTCTTGCCGGAGAAATCCGCTATGACGTGTTGAAGCGAATCCGCCCGGAGCAGGCAGAAGAATTGTTTGCCAGGGCTTCCGCACAGGCGAAGGAGCGTTATCGCTATTTGCAGAAGCTTGTACAGCTATACGAGCCTGATACAGAATAATTTTTCCCAAATTACAACCCTGGGAGCATGTACTACCTCCCTGACAGTTCTCCTTTCAGCAGCAAAATGGCAGCGTCATTTTGGTTATTTACCTCTTTGACTGCTGCCATTTTCTAATTTACCATATTTTGACCTTTCTATCCTTCTGCCATCTATTTATCAGAATAAATACTTACTCCGTCCATTTCTTCCTGATAACACGGATTCCCAAAATTGACAGAACTGCTACGATGGTCAGAAATACATAGATTATCACATAGCTTATGTTCAAGGAAACTACCGAACCAAGATACTCTGCGGAAAGACCGCTTAAAATTGCAGTTACAAAATCCACTGCTCCATGCAGCACAAGGCAGATAACGATTCCAAGCACATCCTTTTTCTTCCAGACAAAATAACATACCAAAAGGCTCAATGCCGTGTGGAAAATCATAGTGAGTATCCGCTCATAGCCTGCCAGGTAAAACATTGCCGCGCTTGTCCCTATCAGGGACTCCCGCACCGCAACCAGGCTGCTTGTATCCACGCCTAACGCCGCAGTCTGCTCAATCATGGTATCAAAGCTTCCCGCATTAATCATCAGGATATAAACTAAATTATTGATGTAGGTAAGCCCCACTATGACCATAGCCTCAATACCGCCGTGACCCAGGCCTGCGGCAACACCCCTGTAAAAATTAAGCTTTTTACTCATAATTTTCGCAACCGCATACCTGCCTGCGACCTCAAATAAGCCCGCCGTTAATGCCAGTATCAGACAGTACAGAACATAATGCTCCTGCACAAAAGTCTGAAAACCGGAAAGCATTGACAAAATGCTCAAAATCGGCAATCTGATAATCACCTGCATCACAAAAAACCCCGCCGCCCCTAACAGCCATGCGGTCCAGACCCCTTTTCCCTTGTGAGTCACTCCATACACGATATAAACAATAACCGGTAAAACCAGACTGACAAACAAAGTGACACACACTGCAAAAATCGTTGCTGTACTTACCATTTCTATCCTCCTTGTAATTCCAATCCTCTCCTACTGTGCTTCCGATTCTACTTCTGTTTCCGATTCTACTTCCGCTTCTGCTGCCTCCAACGCCCGCTCTCTTCTGCCCATATCATCACGGAGCAGATGATAATGCGCCGCCGAAATAGGAACACCAATCAGCTTTCCCGTACTTCCCATAAGAGTGCTGCCGATAGTAACCGTCGCCAGCACCCAGATACCGGGAAGTCCGATGGATTTGCCCACAACCCTCGGATAAATCAGATTGCCCTCCAACTGCTGAATTACAACAATGAACACTAAAAATCCGACAGCTTTAATCGGAGAAACCGTCAAAATCATAATGACACCCACAATCGCACCGATATACGCACCCGCAACCGGAATCAACGCGGTAAACCCTACCAGTGTTCCAATCATAGCTGCATAAGGAAGTCTGCAGATAAACATGCCGACCATACACAAAAGTCCCAAAATCACAGCCTCGGTGCACTGCCCTACAATATAGCGGTGAAAGCTGTCGTCAAACACCTTTAACAAATACATGATTTTTTCCATCCATTTGGGACGCAGATAATTGCGCATCAGACGCTGACACTGACGCTGAAGCACATCCTTTCCAAGCAGCAGATAAATCGAAAATACAAAACTGATGAACATCGTAACTATCGTCGAGATTACGGAAGATACCGCCGTATAAATGGTGTTCATCGTGCTTCCGATTCCTGCGGTAATAAACTGTACCGCCTTGGAAATGATTCCATTCCAGTCGATTTCAGACAGCTCTGACAAAATCGTTGCCGGCAGCACCTCTGCCACAAACTCGCTGGCAAGCAAATCCTCTATTGCCGGCGGAATTTCCGCGAGCAGGAATTTCACACAGGAAACCAGCTCCGGAATCACCAGACGTATTATTAACGCAACAATTCCAAACAAAGTCAGAATCGCCAGCACCATACAGACGCTTCTCCTGGTCTTTTGCACTGCCCTCTTATGGCTTAATTTCACAAAATAATGCTTTTCGTAAAAGCTCATCAGAATATTCAGGATATATGCCATGATAAGTCCCACAAAAACCGGTGCGGCGGCACCAAGTATCCGCAATACCAAAGCCAGCGCAGGGTCACAATAATGAATACACAAAAAAAGCAGAAATGCACTTACCCCAATACGAAAACAACTTTTCCACTCAATCTTCATACAAATTTTTTTCCTTTCCTTTTATCCCCTCTAACTCCTTTTATAGTTATATTATAACAGAGTTTTAAAAATAGCAACTGGCTACGAGTCCCGGAGGTGATTCTAATGGAAAATAAAGTGAAATCTTTGTTTTTTGTCAACAGATATTTGAAAAAACAAATGTCAAACAGGCGCCCCAAGATACTTATACCCTCTGGGCGCCCGTTGTATCATATCTTTTTCAATATTACCACTTCAAATCAATAATCAACGCTGTAGGCTCTGTATAGTGAAGCAATGTACTATAATCAAATACATCATCATAGCAGAAGCCATATGCCAGACCATCCACAGAATGATTATGGAAAAATCCAGAATAGAAGTTGGCAGGTGCAGCCTGATAGAAAGCGGAGGAATCAGCCCACTTATCAGGAGTCAAAGCCACTCCTCTGTTGATTGCTGCACACAACTGCGCTTCCACTACCTTTTCAATCGAAGTACCTGCTGCCAGAGTTCCTTTTCCTTCAAAAGCATCCTGTGTAGTCGGCTTATTTACCACAATGTTCGATTCTCCGCCATCCTGACTGAAAATTAAACTGTTGCCGTTTGCACGACCTCTGAAGGTTCCTGCCTGACAGGTAAATACCAGGTCTTCATTTGAAAACTTCGCCCATATCTGGTTGATGTAGTCATCAAAATAATTTGCGTACTGCGCGCCCTCATTGAAGGTTGCCTTGCAAGGTGCCATAATTCTATAAGGCGCCTGAATCAACGTCTTGAACTCACTGGGAACCTCTGCTTCAAATGCTGCAAAAATCTCCTCGCGCGTACCGATATCTCCTACTGTCTTATCATATACATCAGCATCTCCGGGTGTAGAAACAAAACCGCCTTCCCCGACTAATCTGGATACAACGGGGAAACTAAAGAAATCTACTCTTGTCGTATTGCCCCAGTACTCGCCGTTCATAATCGTAAACTCAACAAATTCAAAGTACACATCCTGATTCGGGTCTGTCGGATTGTTCAAATCAGGACCCGCAAAACCTACATTTCCGTTCACATCGCTATTAATCGTTACATAAACAGGAGAACCATAACTGATATACATTCTTCCGGAAACAATATCCGGCATATATACATAATCTTTTTCCGCCAATGTGTAATAGATATCCGCACACATTCTGTCGCCTTTGGGAATCGTATTCAGGGAAGTTGCAGCGGGAATCAAATTGCCGTCCTTGTCAACATAGCAAAGCTTTCCCGTTTCAGGATGGAAACCTAAAATACACCAATAAATCTCATTATTGCTGTATGCTCCATTCGTCTTATTATTAAACTGGAAAAACATCTGGTCATCTCTTGCAGCGATATCTGTTCTCAAAACAGGCTTATCTGCATAATCATTACCGCCCTGCGTGCCCTGATTTCCGCCAGTACTGCCGGTATTTCCGCTGCCAGTGCCGCTTCCTCCCGGAATGGTCGCTGCACTATTTACCAGTTCAAATTTCCACAACTGGTTAGCCTGATTATTTCCAAGCTGCCACTGAATAATATTTCCACCGGGTGTTGTAGACCAACCGTCGCCATCCATAGAAAGACCGCTCAATTTATTTACAATCGTATGATAAGTTCCGTCTACACTGCTAATCTGCCATTTCTGATTGTCGCCGTCAACATAGTCCCAAATGTGGACATTTCCGCCATTTGCAGTGGAATAATCAGCGACATCAATTGCTTTTCCGTGCATTGCGCTGGTAATCTTATAATATCCGTCCTCTACCTCTGTGACCTTCCACTGCTGGGCTGCCGTACCATTTAAGGAATACTGGTTCAGATTTGCACCGTTATCCGGATTTGCTTCGGCAATATCCAGCACCAGTCCGCTGTGTTTGTTATAAATATAATAGGTTGCCTCCTCTACTACAAAAGAAGTAATCTGGTCGTTCCAGTCATTTCCCACATTGGACACATCACCGGAATAAACCTGATTGGCGCCACCAAAATCAATATCTTTAAATACCGTGAGCTTATAGCCTAAAGGCACTTTAATAGAAGAAATGGAATCATTGGGAATACCTGCACTTTGCATTGCGTTCATATTGTATTCACCGATGCCAAAGGTTACTGCACTGCCGCCAAAATCACTATCGGTATACATGGTAACGCCGTCACCGGAAGGTGCGGGCACTATCGGTGTATCTGTGCTGCCGCCGCTACTTCCCGACTGTGCTGTCAATACATAAGATGCCCATGCGGTATCCAATGCCCCATTTCCCGGATTGTAAGTGAAAAAGTATTCAATCGTATCTCCAATCGCCAATCCATCCACAGTATAGGTAAAGTTACCGCTGCCGTCATTCTGCATTCCAACATTCATCTGACCGCCATTGTTCACTTTGTAATGAAGATCAGCAAAGGCAGCTCCGTTCACATAAAATACCAGTGTTCCGTCGTTTCTGTTAAATCCTACTGTTCCATCACCCACATGATCAACAATGGAACCTGTTTCCGCATGTACAGTCTGTACATTGTCCTCCCCTATCGGAGTTGTGATTGCACCCCCGATAATCATGGCAAGTGCCAAAACAATTGCCATTCCGCTTTTGCATAACTTGTTTTTTAGAACCCCTTTCATTTTTACCTCCTACTAAATAAATTATTAATTATCCTGACTTCCCTCGTTAGGACAAAATCATTTTACACGACGACAATCCCGATAAAAAAGTACGGTTTTTCATAATCGGTATTCTTTTTTTATTTAACGCCTTTATTTTTGTGCGTTTTGCATATTGCTTTTTATTCTGTATAAATTTTTCCGTCATTTTATCCAATTTCAATTCTTCGCTTTTGTGTATATTCATCATTCCATTTAATTTTTCTATTTTTTTCTCAATTATTTTGTGTGATTTTACTACATAGAATAAAAACGTTTTAATGTTAAGACCAGACAAACCCTGCATTTGAAAGTTTCACTGTTATCGCAACAATCGCCAAGCGAACATGCAAACATGATTGTCCGGCTTGTCCCTTGCGTAAATAAAAACAGCCCTTCACCCTACGGCAAAGGACCATTTCCTTAATATTCACAAATATCCGCCTTCAAAAGCTGTCTGCATCTGGTTAATATCAGCGGCACCAGCACCACCACATTGCAGAGTACAATTCCAAACAATGCCAGCGGCTCAAAGTACCTCAGATATTTTCCCACAGGATAAAATACCAACTGATTTAAAAGGTACAATCCCAGAAAGAACACGGCTCCGCCCACAGCAAGGGCTATCACGTCCATCCAGAATAATTCGCCCACCAGCTTACCAAAAAGAGCGCGTTTTCGGATACCGATTGCGCGGTATACGGCAAATTCCAGATTTCTGCTCTGATACATTCCCACAAAAGCGGCATTAATTGTCACTGCAAGAATAACGGAAAGCATCGCCACCGCAAACACATAAATCACGTTGAAAGCTTCCATCTGCCCTTCAATATCCTCTTTCAGAGTATCATAAACGGATACCGGATGTTTTTCACATACTTCATAAATAAGCTGATACATTTCCCTGCCGGAAATCCCTTTCGGAAGCAGCATAAGCCAGTTATTTGACGAAGCTTCTTGCTTAATATAATACTGTGTATAGCCCTTCTCCGCAGTAACGGCATCCAATGTATAGACATCATAGATGTTTTCGTCATAATTTTTGTCTATTGTATCGCCGATATCCAGTCCCCTGTTTCTGGCAAATTGTTCACTCATAATCAGACTTCCGTCTGTAAGCTTTGTGAAATCGCACGCAATTCCCATATGTTCACAGTAAAGCTTGAAATCATCCACTGTCCGGAACGTATGAGAAACGATTCCCAGTTCAAATCCCATAATGCTTTCCCAGCGAAGTCCGCTGTACTCTCCCAGTTCCAGAACTTCAACCTTTCCAGTATCGGCAAGCTCCTCCGCAAACGCCCGAAATTCTTTATACTCTCCATCCCCCGAAGCAGGCGTTACCGTTGTCATTTCATCATAGTACGCAAAGGCAAGCTGCCAGTTGTCCAGCGGATTTGACACATACAGACCGCCCAGATAAACGCCATAGCCCAGAAAAATCATAAACATCAAAAGAAAGCAGCGCGCCTTGTTCTCCCTGATATAATAAAGCGGTGAAAATGGTTTCATAGGGCATCCCCCTCCTTAATGGCGCTGATATTGCCGTCCCACATTTCGATGATACTGTCTGCTCCCTTTAAAATAGAACGGTCATGGGTAATCACCAGCACCAGATTATTCTTTGCATATTCCTTCAGAATTTCCATCACTGCAAACGCGTTTTCATGGTCTAAAGCCGCGGTAGGTTCATCAGCAAAAAGCACTCTGGGATTGTTAATCATCGCCCTCGCAATAGCCGTTCTCTGTCGCTGACCGCCGGAAAGCTTAGAGGGGCGTTTCCCGAATTCCCGCTCGCCAAGTCCAAAGCCCGCAAGCAGTTCCTTTGCCTTTTGTGTCGTCTGCTTTCCGCTTTTTGCAGCGGCAACCGTCACATTATCCAGCGCAGACATATACGGCACAAGAAAATGACGCTGGAACACAAATCCAAACTCGTTTCTGCGCAGATTCTCCCGCTCACCGTCCCGCAGACCGGTCAACTCCTTTCCATTATAAAGAATCTGCCCGTCCGTAGGCTTCTTTAATGTGGAAAGACAATACATTAATGTGGATTTTCCCGAACCCGAAGGTCCGATGATTCCCACCAGTCCCTTGTCGGGCAGCTTTAAATCAAAACCGCCCAACGCATATACTTTTTCTGTTTTTTCCATATCATAAATCATAGTGATATTCTTTATCTCAAACATCTGTAAGCCTCCTTAATACAAATCGTCGTCTATGGTATCAATGGTGCGTATTCTGTAAAGCGCATATCTGACCGGAATCTGCAAAATTCCGAAAATCAGCACATAGGAACACAAAATCTCACCGATAGTCTGCAGATGAAAATATCTGCACTTTAACCCCTGGGGCTGAATCAACACCGCATCCAGAAGCAGTTCTGAAGCTACAATAATCACGCCGCCAAGCAGGACTGCCACCCCAAAGGTAAACAGCAGCTCCCGCAAAATCGAAACATAAATTGTCTTTCGGGAATAACCGATGGACCAATACAGACAC
>ENA-UOJC01004814-UOJC01004814.1-human-gut-metagenome-genome-assembly--contig:-C104-NODE-4814-length-11031-cov-5.291090_pt1 | contig 11031 bp, 8 predicted proteins | sample MGYA00242339_ERZ723886 | MGnify/ENA metagenome assembly ERZ723886 | reverse complement strand
CGATGACAAAGGCGGCCGCGGATGCTCTGGCCGAACTGGCGCGCCGTCCGGTGGACGAGGAGATTAAAAAAGCCTATGGCGGGGCCGAGTTTACTTTCGGCCCGGATTACATCGTTCCTGTCCCGTTTGACCCGCGTCTGATTGAAACAGTGCCTCCGGCGGTCGCCCGTGCCGCCATGGAAACCGGTGTCGCCCGAACCCCGGTGACGGACTGGGAGGCTTACCGGCGTGCCCTGCGGAACCGGATGAACAGAGGGTAACGGCGTGTTTCATTTTCGGAAAAAAGCCAAGGATGCTCCTGAGGACGGCGTACAGGAAGAGCCGCTTTACAAGTTTTCAGAGCGCGTTCTGACCGTTTCCCTGCCGGCGGCAATCATGCTTCTGACGCTCGTCTGGGCCGATGAAGTCCAACCGAGTTCGGCCGTTGTCGGATTCGGCATGGTCGTAACGTTGACGATTGTCCTGACGTTGCCGTTTTTGACCAACCTTCAGAATCTGGCTCAGTATACGCACAAGCTGGCTCAGGACGAAGACGTTTCAGAGCTGCCGCAAATCGGTTCTCATGATGACGAATCCGCCCGAATCGTCGCGGCCATCAACCAGATGCGCAACATCTGGACGACGCGGGCGGAAAAGCTGGAGGCGCAGACGCTGTCCGACGCCGCCGTTCTGGACAGCCTGCCCGACCCGCTGTTGATGCTGGACGAAAACGGAGGCGTGACAGGCGCGAATCTGGCGGCCCGCGAAACGTTTGGGTTCAACGTCCGGCGCCAGACAATCCGCGACCTGATCAGCGTTCCCGAACTGCTGACCGCTGTTGACAGCGTGGTTGAAGAGCGTTCAAAAAAGGAAAACCTGGAAATTTCCCTGAACCAGAAGGTGTTTAACGCCAAAATCGAACGCCTGCCCGCCGAAGCCAAAGGCGGCGCAGTCGCTGTTCTGGCTCTGTACGATATTACGCCGCAAAAACAGCTGGAGCAGATGCAGGCGGATTTCGTCGCCAACGCCAGCCATGAACTCCGAACCCCGCTGTCCATCCTTTCGGGGTTTATCGAAACGCTTCAGGGGCCGGCCCGGGACGACGCGAAAGCGCGTGAGGAATTTCTCAATATCATGAGCCTGCAGGCGTTGCGGATGTCCCGTCTGATTGAAAATCTGCTTTCCCTGTCGCGGATTCAGATGAACGAAAACACGCGGCCGTCCGATCCGGTCAATGTTTGCGATATTCTCAGAAGCGTACAGTTCAGCCTGGAAACAAAAGCCGAAAAAAGCGGCAGTTCAATCGTTTTGAAATCCTGTGCCCAGGAAGCGCCTGTCCTTGGAAATGTCGGCGAACTGACTCAGGTTTTTCAGAATATCATAGACAATGCCCTGAAATACGGGCGCAAAGGCAGTGTCGTGACGGTGTCCTGCCGGACAGAGAACAATGTTGATTTTCCCGAAATCCCGTCCGCACGTCTGTTCGCCGTCGCCGTGCATAATACGGGCGATCCGATTCCTCCGGAACATCTGCCGCGCCTGTCGGAACGCTTTTACCGCGTCGAAGCGACGAAAAGCAAAGCCGTCGGCACGGGGCTGGGGCTTTCCATTGTCCAGAAAATCCTGAAACGTCACAGCGGCGCCCTGAAAATCGAAAGCTCCAAGGAAGTGGGAACCGTGTTTACGGTCTGTCTTCCGATGGGGAACCCGATTCATGAGCGCCTCCCTGATTTCGGATCGGAAACTTCCGGTTCATCAGCAGAAGGACAAACAGCCCCGGCAGACTCAAAAGCGCCGTGACGATAAAGAACTGTTCCCATGTCAGATGGTCGGCCAGCCACCCGCTTCCCGAGGAAAGCACGTCGCGGGGCAACGCCATCAGAGAGCTCAGCAGCGAATACTGCGTTGCTGTATAGGCCGTATTGCACAGGAAGGACATGTAGGCGACAAATGCCGACGTTGCCATTCCCGACGCCGCGTTGTCTGAAACGACGGCAATCGTCAGCCACGGCAGGCTGTTGCCCTGCGTGGCCAGACAGGCGAACGGCAGGTTGCTGATTCCCTGAAGGATGCCGCAGATCAGCAGGCTTTTCATCAGGCCCCAGCGCACCACGGCAATACCACCCAGAAGACCGCCCGCGATCGTCGCGGCCAGACCATAGATTTTTGTAATCGTCGCAATGTCCGTTTTGGAAAAGCCCATTTCAATATAAAACGGCGCCGTCATTGTTCCCAGTGTGGTTTCGCACAGCTTGTAAAGCATGATGAACAAAACGATAAGCATCCATCCCGGCCTTGAAACAAAATCTTTCAGCGGAGCGACGATATTGTTCTGGAAAAAATCCTTTTTCAGGCTTTTCTCGTGCCGGCGGGGCGGTTCCGAAACAATCAGGATCGTTGCAATGCCAATCAGCCCGGACAAAGCCATCAGACGATAAACATTTTCCCATGACATCTGGTCGGCCAGATACAGGGCTCCCGCGCCGGCGGCCAGCATGCCGATGCGATAGCCGAACACAAACGTGCCCGAGGCCGCCCCTTGGTCTTCAGGCTTGAAGTCTTCCACGCGGAAGGCATCAAAGACAATATCCTGCGAGGCCGAGAAAAAAGCGACTCCAACAGCGAACAAACCCGTCATCCAAGGCGTTGTGACAGGGTCGGTCTGAATCAGGGCGATTAAAAAGAACATCAGGGCGATCTGAAAAACCAGCGCCCACGAACGCCTCTGCCCCAGCATCCGGGTCAGAACGGGAATCGAACACCCGTCCACATACGGCGCCCAGAGGAATTTAAAGCTGTACGGCAGACGGACAAGGGAAAACAGCGCGATATCCGTTTTTGAAACGCCCTTGTCCGTCAGCCAGAAAGCCAGTGTCGAGAAAATCAGAACCAGCGGAAGCCCGCTGAAAAATCCCAGCACGAACATCACAATCATTTTCGGATTGCGGTAAACGCCCAGAGAGGGAATCCAGCCCGGCATTCCTTAATCCTGCGGTAAAGCGCGCGCCGCGCGTTTGCGCTCGTTCGAATCCAGGTGCACCTTGCGCAGGCGCATATGCTTCGGCGTGACTTCAACCAATTCGTCTTCCTGAATATAGGCCAGCGCGTCTTCCAGACTCATCCGGATCGGCGGCGTCAGGGTGACGGCGTCATCCTTTCCGGCGGCGCGGATGTTTGTCAGATGCTTTGTGCGAACCGGGTTGACTTCGATATCATTGCCTTTGGTGTGCTCGCCGATAATCATGCCGACATAAACGTCCATGCCCGGATCAATGAACATGGGGCCGCGGTCTTCAAGCTTCCACAGAGCATAAGGCACGGCCTTGCCGCTGTCCGTTGATACCAGAACACCGTTGCGGCGCGTCGGGATGCTTCCCTTGTAGGGTTGGTAGCTGTGAAACAGCTTGTTCATCACGCCCGTGCCGGACGTATCGGTCAGAAACTGTGAATGATAGCCGATCAGCCCGCGGGACGGCGCAAGGAACGTGATGCGCGTCTTGTTACCGCCGGACGGACGCATGTCGGTCATTTCAGCGCGGCGTTCGCCCATTTTTTCACAGACCGTGCCGACGTACTGCTCATCAACATCAATCGTGACTTCTTCAATCGGCTCCAGCTTTTTTCCCGACACCGGGTCAACCTGCATCAGGACGCGCGGCCGGCTGATGGACAGTTCGTACCCTTCACGGCGCATTGTTTCAATCAGAATCCCCAACTGCAGTTCACCGCGGCCGGCAACTTCAAAGGCATCGGTGCTCTCGGTTCTGGAAATGCGCAAAGCAACGTTGCCTTCGGCTTCCTTCTGCAGACGATCCCAGATGACGCGTGAGGTGACTTTGTCGCCGTCCAGCCCCGCCAACGGGGAGTTATTGATGGAAAACGTCATGGCCAGCGTCGGCGGATCAATCGGCTGTGCCGGAATCGGCGCCGTGACGGAAGCGTCGCAGAGCGTATCGGCGACGGTGGCTTTGGACATGCCCGCAATCGCGACGATATCACCGGCGTGCGCTTCGTCCAGAGCCGTACGTTTCAGCCCGCGGAAGGCCAGGATTTTGCTGACACGGGAGTTTTCAAGCGTTTTCCCGTCGCGGGAAAGCCCCTTGACCATGGTGTTGACCTTGATGGAGCCGGAATGAATCTTTCCGGTCAGGATGCGTCCGACGAACGGATCGTTTTCAATCGCGGTGACCAGGAAGGAAAACGGTGCATACGGATCACACTTCGGCGCGGGGACATATTCCATAATCAGGTCGAACAGCGGCGCAATCGAGTCGCGCGGATCCTTTTCCAGATCGCGCACGGCCCATCCTTCGCGGCCGGAAGCGAACAAAACCGGGAAATCCAGCTGTTCATCCGTCGCGTCCAGAGCGGCGAACAGATCGAAAACTTCGTTGTAGACTTCCATCGGGCGGGCATCCGGGCGGTCAACCTTATTGATGACGACAATGGGTTTCAGGCCGATTTTCAAAGCCTTCCCGACGACGAATTTTGTCTGGGGAAGAGGGCCTTCCGCCGCGTCAACCAGAACAATGGCGCTGTCCACCATGTCCAGAATACGTTCGACTTCGCCGCCGAAGTCGGCGTGTCCCGGCGTGTCAACAATATTGAAACGGGCACCCTTCCATTCGACAGACGTACATTTTGCCAGAATTGTTATCCCTCGTTCGCGTTCCAGATCATTGGAGTCCATGGCGCGTTCGGCGACAACCTGATTGTCGCGGAACGTGCCGCTTTGACGAAGCATGGTATCGACCAGAGTAGTTTTGCCGTGGTCGACGTGGGCAATAATGGCAACGTTACGCATTTTATTTTACTTTCTCGGCGACAAGCTGGGCCAATGAAACTTCCGGCCGCGCGCCGTAGTGCGAAATGATTTCCGCGGCGGCAAGCGCGCCCATCTGCAGGCATTCCGACACGGAGCGCCCCTGAGCATGTCCTGTTAAAAATCCGGCCGCGAACAAATCGCCCGCGCCGGTCGTGTCGATGACTTTGTTAATCGGTTCGGCGGGAATTTCGTATTTTTTATCGCGGGTAACCGCGACGGCGCCTTTTTCACCGCGCGTAATGACCACGATTTCACATAAATCCCGGCATTTTTCAAACGCTTCCTCCGCCGTTGAAACGCCGAACAGCGCCAGAATTTCCTCCTCGTTGCAGAAAACGATATCAACGCCGCGCCGGATCAGTTCAATGAAACTGTCCCGATGGCGGTTAACGCAGAACGGATCGGACAGCGAAAGAGAAACCTTGCGGCCGTGCTTGCGAGCCAGCTCGACAGCATACGCCAGAGCATCCTTTGCTTCATCGCGATCCCACAGATAGCCTTCCATATAAACGATTTTCGTCTGGCGGATGAGTTCTTCATCAATATCTTTACGCGACAGCTTTGAACAGGCCCCCAGATAGGTGTTCATTGTCCTCTGGGCATCCGGGCTGACAATGACCATACAGCGCGCGGTCGGCTTTTCGTTTTCCAGGCACGGCGTCGAAAAATGGACGCCCGATTTCGTAATGTCTTCGCGAAAGACATCCCCGAGCTTGTCCGCGGCAACCTTGCCGATGAAAGCCGGTTTCCCGCCCAGCGCGGCAATGCCGACGGCGGTATTGGCCGCCGATCCGCCCGAACATTCAATGCTGCGACCGCAGATGCTGCCGTAAATCCGTTCCGCCAGCGCCGCGTCAATCAAGGTCATCATCCCCTTGGGCATATTATGCTTTTCAAGAAAGGTGTCGTCCATGCTTGCCAAAACGTCAACGATGGCGTTCCCGATAGCCACGACGTCAAAACGTGCCAACGCATCCATGATAAAAAAACTCCGCTGATTGGGATAAAAAGCAAATGCAGTATAAAGAATGTTAAATTTCATACAAGAGTCTGTTACAAAAAAAAGAGGTATTTTTCGGAGGCGGAAATGATTCAGGCACTGAAGCAGGCTTTTTCGGACGTGTTCCGATCAAATATACGCGGTCTTTTGTGGGGAACGGTCTTTTTGACGGTTTTGATTTTCGGCGTTCTTCTGTTCGGTTTTTCGGAACTTTTAAGCGCGTGGCAGATGACGGACATTCCCTGGCTGTCCCGTCTGATCAATGTTCTGGGGTATTTCCTGTTTTTCCTGATGGCTTTGTTCATGTTTCCCGCCGCCGCGACGTTTGTGGCCGGCTTTTTCATTGATGCCGTCGTTGAACGTCTGGCGGCCGGCGCCGGAAAGGTGCACCTGAGAACCGTTCCTCTTTCGGAAAGCCTGAAAATGTCCGGAGTCGTCGCCTTGAAAGGAGTCGCGCTTTCCGGGTTGCTGATGCCTCTGATTACGCTTCTGGGATTTGTCCCGTTGCTGAATCTTGTCCCGACGGCTCTGTTCTATCTTTTGAACGGTCGCCTGTTCGGGCAGGAATATTTTTACGCTGTGGCAACGCGTTACCTGAATTTCACCGAAGCGAAGGCTCTGTTTGAAAAAGATAAAGCCCACTGGAGACGGGCAGGTGTGATTATTGCTTTTTTAATGACGGTTCCTGTGGTAAACATGATTTCACCGCTTGTCGCGGTCGCATTCATGCGTAACCTGTTTCTGTCGCGTCAAGCTCAGGAGCCTGAGAAATGAAGAAATTAATCTGCGGTGTTTTTTTATTTTTGACGGCCTGCGCGCCGGTTCCGGCCGAACTGCCTGTCGTGGCAGAGCCGGCTTCCCGGGATCAGGCGGCTTCGGCATCTCCGAAAAAGAAAATCATTCTGAACGCCGACCGCATCCTGACGGTGCTGGGCGAACCGACGGTCAAACGGCTGGAGACTCCGGCCGAAGTCTGGGTTTATTCCCAGCCGTCATGTGTTCTGTTCATTTATATGAATGGCGGGCAGGGTCGCCCGTCACGTGTCCGCCATATGGAAATCGGGACGCCTTCCTTCGGTGCGGCGGAAAAACAATCGGCCGCCTGTCTGGCTCTGGCTTCCCGCCTCCGCTGAAACGGAAAATAAAACGGAATAAAAACGGCGCCTTTACCGGGCGCCGTTTTCTGTTCGCTCAGATCTGGCTTTGAATCCATTCCGTCAGCTTTGATTTCGGCATGGAGCCGACTTTGGTCGCGACGGCTTCACCATTTTTAAACATGATCATGGTCGGAATACCACGGACGCCGAAATTCGTCGGCGTTTCAGGGGATTCGTCAATGTTCATTTTGACGATTTTCAGCTTGTCGCCCATTTCCCGGGACACTTCCTCCAGAACGGGGCCCAGCTGGCGGCACGGACCGCACCATTCGGCAAAGAAATCGACCAGAACGGGAACGGACGAACTTTTGACTTCGGTTTCGAACTCGCTGTCTTTGATAATTTTCATCTGATTTTTCCTTTCTGTTTTTGGATTATGCTTACTTTAAAATTCTTTGACGGAGCGGTCAAGATATCTATGGTTTAATCAACCAAAGACGGGAGCTCCATCAGAAAAGCCTCCTCCGTCCACAACAGAAAGCATCGGATTTTCCTGTCGGGATAAATGCGTTTCAGAAGGGCGGCGTACGTGGCGGCCTGATGACGGTAGGCTTCGGGGACGTCTTGCGGCGACTTCGGGACGGCGCGGTTGCTTTTGTAATCGACCAGCAGGACTTCATCCGGCGAAACGGCCAGCCGGTCAATCCGGCCGCTGACGACCCGCCCTTCCAAAAGGCCGGTGATGGGAATTTCGGCCAGTGAATTTTCCGAAAACAGCGGCGCGCAGGCCGGATTGTTCAAAATCCGGCCGACATCTTCCGTAATTTTGTTTTTTTCCTCCTCACTCAGACCCGCGCCGTTCTTTTCCATGAATGCCCGGGTGACGGCATCACGTTCTTCCAATGCGTAAGCGGGCAGGATTTCCAGCAGCCCGTGAATCAGCGTCCCGCGCCGCAAAGCGTTTTCCCGGTTTTCGGTCAAAGGAGACAGGGCGGCGGGCTCCGGCGTTTCGGGTCGCGAAGGAAAGAGCGGACGGGGAGGGGTTGGTTCGGGCGGCGGCGGCTTCAGCGCCCATTCCGGAAGGGCGGAAGAGACGGTTTCCGTCCGATTCTGTTTTTCTTTCGCCGCCGGTTTTTCCTGTCGCGATTCAAAACGGAGCACGGGTTCGTCAAACAGAGGGTCTTCGGCCTTGTTTTCCTCGGTAAAAGGGAGCGCTCCGCGAATCAGGTCATACCAGTTGTTGTCCGGCGCGTTCGTTTTGTTGTCCCATCCGCAGACGTACAGCCGGTCGGCGGCTCGGGTCATCGCCACGTATAAAAGACGGTTGTACTCTTCTTTTTCTTTTATTTCCCGGCGTTCCTTCTCGCGTTTTGCGGCGCTGTCACGCATTTCTGCCCGCGGCACCCACAACGCGGCGGAGGCTTCTTCGTTTTCCGCCAGCCAGAAGTACGTCGGCGAATGGCTTTTATACTGGCGCGTATCGGGCAGGAAAATAATGGGCGCCTGCAGGCCTTTGGCCCCGTGGACGGTCATCATCCGGACAGCGTCAAACGTTTTTTGATCCGAATCCCGCTTGATTTCGATATCGTTCCGCCGGATCCAGCGCAGGAAATTCTGCAAAGAAGGCGTATTTGACACGTCATAATTCAAAGCCAGCGACATAAACTCGTCCAACGCGTCCAGCGCCTGGAGTCCCAGCCGGGAAACAAAAGCTTTCCGCCCGCCTTTCGGGCCAAGGACGTAGGCATACAGTTCATACGTCCGCATCGCGTCAACCCGGCTCAGCATGTCCGTCAGGAAGGCATAAGCCTCTGCAAACCTCCCGCCGTGCCGTGATTCCTCGCTCAGGCGGGCAAACAAAGTCTTTTCGCCGCGGCCGTGGGCCAACCGGAAAAGCTCCTCTTCGCTCAGGCCGCACAGCGGCGAACGCAGAACCGTCGCCAAAGACAGATCATCTTCGGGCAGCAGAAGAAAATCGCCCAGAACCATCAGATCCATGACCGCAATGTGCGAAGCGATTTTCAACCGGTCGACTCCGGAAACCGGAATGCCGAGTGCTTTCAGTTCGCGGGACAGGACATCCAGGAAAGCGTTCCGCCGTCTGACCAGAATGAGGATATCGCCCGGCCGGATCGGACGATCCTGCGACTCGAGTCGCTCACCGTTCTGAATCATACGGTGAATCCGCAGTGCGATTTTTTTAGCCAGCCGTGTGGACGCGTTTTCCGAAAACGTGCGTTCAACGGGCTTGGTGAACGGCCTGTTTTTATCTGTTTTTTCGCTTTTTTCCGTCGGCCATATTTCGACCAGCCCGGCTTCAGCGCGCCGCCACGACAAATGCGTCCCGTCTTCTCCGGCCTCAAGCACGCCTTTGGTGGCATTCTCGGAACGCAGGACATGGTTAACGGCGTCAATGACGGCGGGTGTCGAACGGAAAGAAATGTACATCGGCACGTCATTCCACTTTTTCCCGGCTCCCTGTGCCTTATCGCGGAACAGACGGCGCATCCGTTCAAATTCATCGGGGTCGGCTCCCTGAAAGCTGTAAATCGACTGTTTCCGGTCACCGACGGCGAACAGCGTGCGGTTTTGCGGGCGGGCGCCTTCTCCGGCGAAAAATTCTTCGGCCAGCGCCCGGACAACGGCCCACTGTGCCGGACTCGTATCCTGTGCTTCGTCGACAAGGATGTGGTCAATGCCGCCGTCCAGCTTGAACAGAACCCACGCCGCCGCGCCGGATTTTTCCAAAAGACGCCGCGTCGCCGCAATCAGGTCGTCATAGTCCATAACGGAACGGAAGGTCTTCAGCTCAGCATATTCCTTCATGACGGCCACGCCGATATGGACAAGCGCCAGCGAGGAACAGAGCACGCGCTCTGATTTTAAAAGCTCATTTATTTCCAAAGCCCGCGCGGCTTCCCGTTCCATGTAGGGAAGCGCTTCTTTGGTATCGTTGTGAGCCAGTCCTGACCGGATAACGTCGTCGGATTTCAGGAAAACGGAAAGGTAGTCGTCCAGAATTTCCGCGCGGCCTTCAGGCGGAAGCGCCAGGAAACGGGCGATGGTGGCGGCGTTTTTCGAATCTGTTTTTCCGGAACCTTTCCCCAGCAGGACGGCCGCGGTTTTCAGTTCTTCCTCCCGTGCGGGCGTCAGTGTACAGAAACCCGAAACCAGCGAGTCCCGTGTGGCTCCTTCAGGCAGACCCAAAGCCTTTTCATAACGCCGGCGCAAGTCTTCGGCGCTCAGAGCACTCAGCGTCCCCAGACGATCCAGCGACAGCGTCATGTCACACATGGCTTTTCCGAACCCTTCCTCATCGGTCAGTTCGGCGACAATATCCATGTCCGGGTCGAATTCCGGCCGAGAGAGAACGGTTTCCTGCGCCTGCTCAATCAGGTCGCGTGCGCCGCGTTCATCCAGAACGTCAAATTGCGGCGATACGCCGGCTTCCAGCGGGAAACGCTTCAGCAGAGATTGGCAGAAGCTGTGAATTGTCATGATCTTCAGGCCGCCGGGGGCATCCAGCAGACCCGCAAACAAACGGCGTGCCCGATCCGCGGTTTCCGGTTCGGGGTCTTTTCCCGAAAGGGCGCGAAGCTCGGCCGCCAGCTGTTCGTCGGACAGCGCTGTCCATGCCGCCAGCCGTCCGGCAATCCGGTTTTCCATTTCCGCCGCCGCCGTTCGTGTGAAGGTCAGGCAGAGAATCTTTTCCGGAGGCGTCCCGTCCAGAAGAAGGTTCAACACCCGGTCGGACAGGACTTTGGTCTTGCCCGAACCAGCGGACGCGGCGACCCACGCGGAGGCTTTCGGAAAAGCCGCCAGGCGCTGCAGTTCATCGGGGTTGGAAACGTCCATTTATTCTTCTCCTCGGTCTTCCGGATCGGCGGCGGCCCACTCGGCCAGGCGTGCGAGATGGTCGTAATCCGCGTATTTCAGGCTGATGCTCGGATCCGGAGTCGCCAGATAAGGCGTTTCCGGCCGGTCAAAGGCATCAATCAGCTCCGACAGGATTTTAAAGTAGAAACCGACCCGTTCTTCCGCGTTTCCTTTAAGAGTCTTGAATTCGCCGCCTTCGTTTATGCCGCGCAGCCGCCAGAATTACATGGCAGCGACCGTATCCGGCCTCACGT
>ENA-UOJC01004810-UOJC01004810.1-human-gut-metagenome-genome-assembly--contig:-C104-NODE-4810-length-11047-cov-4.153839_pt1 | contig 11047 bp, 7 predicted proteins | sample MGYA00242339_ERZ723886 | MGnify/ENA metagenome assembly ERZ723886 | reverse complement strand
TTTCGTAAAGACATATTTCATGTCGCTGACATACCCTTTCAGAGTGTTCACACCTAACATAACACCGGCAGGGAAAGATTCGAAGAAACCATATTTACGAGTCACCGTCTGATACATATCAAAAGGCGAAACAGAATAAATACCCATTTTCCCAGCCGTATCCGTATGCAGTGTCAATGTCTGCGGGATACCGGCACGATAAAAACCGACCAATACATCCTTATCCTTATTTTGTGCAAGCACTTCACCTACCTCATAGAAAGAAGGGGTTACGATGCCATTAATAGAAACGATACTGTCTCCCGGTTGCAAACCGGCAACTGCGGCAGGTGATTCGCCACTTTCCGTCTTACCCAATTCGCGCACGACCATCGGGAAACGATAGGAGGCAAATCCTTTCTTATCCCGCATAACGCGCTGTGCCATATCTTCAGGGATGGGAATTACCGTTTCAACACCACCACGCAAAACCGTTACGGTCTGTGCATTGAGTACACGGCGGAAACAATCCTCTCCGAAACGCTCCAACTCCGTATCGTCCGCTTTCAGCAAGATATCGCCATCCTGGAATCCAACGTTATGGAAAGTCTCACTATAATCCATACCCGCCTTCACATTTTTCAACGGCAGGAACGTATCCCCCCAAGTGAACAACACCATCGAATAAATAAACAGCGCCAACAAAAAGTTAAACAACACACCGGCAACCATGATCATCAACCGTTGTCCGGCAGGCTTAGAACGGAACTCATAAGGTTTCGGCGGCTGTGCCATCGCCTCCTTGTCCATACTCTCATCGATCATACCGGATATCTTGCAATAACCTCCCAAAGGAAGCCAGCCGACACCATACTCCGTATCACTGTTTTTAGGCTTAAACTTGAAAATCGAGAACCACGGGTCAAAGAAAAGGTAAAATTTCTCCACCCGAACCTTAAAGATACGAGCAAAGATAAAATGTCCGAATTCGTGGACCAACACCAATATCGATAAACTCAAAATGAGCTGTAGAGCCTTAACTAAAAATGTCTCCATACTTTGTCTCTTGACAATTGACAATGAACAATTGACAATTAAATACCTTCATACTTCTTCTTGTCCCTTGTCCATCCTCAATCGTCTTTTTCTTTATAATATTTTCTCTCCTAACTATCAATTAAAAAATTGCTCCGCAATTTTTCTCGCCTCCGCATCCGTCGCCACATAATCTTCGTAGGTAGGGACAGAGATGAAAGTGGCTTTCGCCATTGTTTTTTCAATCACGTCGCTCATCTGCAAGAAGCCGATCTCGTCACGCAGGAAAGCAGCGACCACTACTTCGTTGGCAGCATTCAAGATACAAGGCATATTACCACCTTTCCTGACTGCATCGAACGCAAACGCCAAGTTACGGAAACGTTCCATATCCGGCTCCTCGAAAGTAAGCGTCGCATATTGAGTGAAGTCCAAACGGGGTGCTTTACTGTGCAACCGCTTGGGATATGAGAAAGCATAGCTGATCGGAAGTTTCATGTCGGGAATCCCCAACTGGGCGATCACCGCACCATCTTCAAACTGAACCATCGAATGGATCACCGACTGCGGATGCACCACGACCTGTATCTGTTCCGGCGTAACCCCGAACAGCCACTTCGCCTCTATCATCTCGAACCCCTTGTTCATCATCGACGCCGAGTCGATCGTGATTTTCGCCCCCATACTCCAGTTGGGATGCTTCAACGCCTGTGCCTTGGTCACAACTGCCAGTTCCTCCATTGTCTTGGTACGGAAAGGGCCGCCGGAAGCCGTCAGCAATATCTTTTCCACTGGGTTCTCCCACTCTCCCGCTAAACACTGGAAAATGGCAGAATGTTCAGAGTCTACAGGCAGGATCGGCACTTTGTGTTCGACAGCCAAAGCCGTGATCAGTTCGCCGGCCACCACCAGCGTCTCTTTGTTTGCCAATGCGATCGCCTTACCGGCTTTGATCGCTGCGATCGTCGGTTTCAGCCCCGCATATCCCACCATTGCCGTCAGCACCATATCGATCGGTTCCGACTGGACGACCTGGGCAATGGCATCCGAACCCGCCCATACCTTGATGGGAAGGTCTTCCAATGCCTCCTTCAGTTCGGGATATTTCTGCTCGTTGGCGATTACCACCACTTCAGGCATATATTTACGTGCCTGATTAATCAGCAGATCCACCTGATTATTGGCAGTAAGAGCATATACTTCAAAAAGGTCAGGATGTTCGCTGACTACTTCCAAAGCCTGCGTTCCGATAGAACCTGTAGAACCTAATATGGCCAAGTTTCTTTTCATGCGTATTAAAATGCTATATATTCTTCGGGATTGACTGGGCCACCTTTATACCACAACTCGAAATGGAGATGGGGACCGGTCGACAATTTCCCCGTATTGCCTACCAGAGCAATGGCCTCTCCCGCGATGACGCGGTCGCCCACCTCTTTCAGCAATAATTCGTTATGTTTATAAATAGATAAAAAACCATTCCTATGCTGCACCTGTATCACATTCCCGGAGTTCGGATCGAAGCCAGCAAAGACCACCGTGCCATCCAACGTCGCCAGCACGCTTTCCTTCGGGGCTGCAACCAAGTCGACACCATAATGCCGGATATTGGCATTATAATGAGAAGAAACCACTCCATCTACAGGCTTGTAGAAAAAGACACCGTCAGTAGGAACCGGATTCGGGTCCAAGACTGCCAAGTTGTATTTCTCCGCCTCTTCAAAATCCTTTACAAACTTCTTTTCCTCCTTCGTTTGAGGAATCTCATAGTCAGGGTTCACTCGTGCCAGCGAATCGATCTCTCGAATCGAATCGATCGGCATCGTCCCCGACAGAATACCCGCCACATTATTCAGATAAAGAGATTGTATCTGGATCATCCTTTCCAACGAATCGGCACGCAAGGCATTCTGCATGATCTCCTTACGGACTTCCACATCCAGATAACCCGGCAGATAGTTCCGTATCGGTGTCTTAATAATGATAAAGGCAGTAAAGGCGATCAGCAAGAAAGCAAACAAGGCCAACATCGCAAATGCGGAAAGCTGTGACAACCGGAAAGACCATACTTCCTCCAGCGTTCCTTCATTGAAGAAAGACAGTTTGTATTTAAACCTAATCCGGTGCCAGAATGATTTCTTATTTATTCGTCTTTGCTTTTGTGCCATGTGTATTCGTCAATTTCATAAATCCAACAGACCTTCCGGAACGGAAACGGCCAGCGTCTTATTCTCATGATCGGCAGACAAGATCAGTTCCTCGGCGGCAGGCAACAACAGTTCTTCACCGTTATGGTCGATCTGCAAAAGGACATTGATGGTAGACTCGTCGACATCAGTAATCTCGCCAATTTCGCCATGATGTTCGTCTATGACCCGATAACCGATAAAGCTATCCCATGTCATATCTCCCACCAAGTCGTCCCTGTCCACTTCATCGAGCGAATAAAAGACTTCGCGGTTGGAAAATTCACGGGCCGCTTTCTCATCGTCCACATTCTTCAACTTCAGAAGGATAACGGTATCCGTCTTATAGCGATACTCCTCGATGAAAAAAGGGACCAGGATCCCATCCATCTCACATATGATATACGGATCGTCCGAATCGTCAAAAACATCGCTGTTTGTAACCAGCGCGATCTCCCCCTTTATGCCGTGAGGTTTGGCAAACTGTCCTATCTTGAAAACATCTTCTTTCTTAATCATGACAAGAATGTTTAAAGTCGGGTAATACGCGCCCCGATGCCGTTCAACCGTTTGTCAATATTCTGATATCCACGGTCTATCTGGTCGATATTATGGATATGGCTGGTCCCTTCGGCACTCATCGCCGCAATCAGCAAAGCAATGCCGGCACGAATATCCGGAGAAACCATATTGGAACCACGCAGTTTGAAACGATTGCCCAACCCAATCACAGTCGCCCTGTGCGGATCGCAAAGAATGATCTGCGCTCCCATGTCGATCAGTTTGTCGACAAAGAAGAGACGGCTTTCGAACATCTTCTGATGGATCAGCACACTGCCGACAGCCTGCGTCGCCACAACGAGGAAGACACTCAGCAAGTCCGGCGTCAGTCCCGGCCAGGGAGCATCGGCAATCGTCATAATAGAGCCGTCGATAAACGTCTCGATCTGATAAGAATCGTGTGTCGGGACATGGATATCGTCACCGATTTGTTCGACCGTAATTCCCAGACGACGGAATGAATCGGGAATAATCCCCAACATATCATAGCCTGTATTTTTGATCGTGATGTCGGAACCGGTCATAGCAGCCATTCCGATAAAACTGCCTACTTCGATCATATCCGGCAAGATCGTATGTGTAGTGCCACCCAACGCCTCAACCCCTTCTATTGTCAGCAAATTGGAGCCGACACCCGAAATACGGGCTCCCATACGATTCAGCATGGAAGAAAGTTGTTGCAGATAAGGTTCGCAAGCGGCATTATAAATCGTTGTTTTTCCTTCTGCAAGCACGGCCGCCATCAAGATATTGGCCGTACCGGTCACTGAAGCTTCATCAAGCAGCATATAGGCGCCTTTCAGCTTCTTCGCCTCTATTTCGTAGAGCTGGCGGTCAGGATCATAACTGAAGCAAGCCCCCAGCTTCTGAATACCGACAAAGTGAGTATCCAGACGACGGCGTCCGATCTTATCGCCTCCCGGCTTAGGGATCAAAGCCTTGCCAAAACGGGCAACCAGAGGACCGACTATCATCACCGAACCGCGCAAGGAACCGCTTTTACGCAAAAACTCGTCCGTTTCCAGATAGTTCAAGTCGACAGCATCGGCCTGAAATGTATAGGTATCGGCAGCCGGATGCTCCACCTTCACCTGCATGTCGCGCAGGAGTTGTATCAGGTTATTCACATCCAGGATATCCGGTACATTATGGATTGTCACTTTTTCCGGCGTAAGCAATGTTGCACAAATGACCTGCAAGGCTTCATTCTTTGCGCCCTGCGGAACAATCTCACCGGACAACCGGTAACCGCCTTCTATGACAAATGAACTCATCGGCCTTTACGTGAATAGTTTTTCTTGTTGTTCGTATTGTTGCGAGCGAGTATATCACGGCTTTCCGCCAGCTTATGTACCTCTTCATCCAAGATGATCTGACCTTCCGACAATTCGTCGAGGTCTTTGAATATCTTCCGATCGTCTACGGATTCCTTGTTCCAGGTAAGGAACGATTTCTTCATTTGGGTAGCCAGCAATTTAATCAACTGGTCCTTTTCCACACCCGGTTCGAATTCGGTTGCTTTCTGGATCATTTTCTCAAGCGTCTTGCCGTAATGACGGTAACGTATACGCGAATTGTTATAAGGTATACGCGGAGGACGTGAGTAAAGGTCTTCTTTCTTTACGATCTCGTACGGATAATCGATATCCAATTTGAAGTCGGCCATAATAGCCAGGTGATCCCAGAGAATATGTTTGAAGTCGTTTACATCGCGTAAATGGGGAAACATGTTTCCCATGATGTTGATTATTGTGTCTGCACAGCGTTTACGTTCTTCCCTGTCCTGAATGGTAATGCAATAGTCCACCATATTCTGTATATTGCGTCCATATTCGGGCATAACCAATTTCTTTTCTTCTGTATTATATTTCATTACAAATTCTGTTTATCCGGCAAAGTTACAGATTATAATTGATTTAAACAATACGGCTCCTCCCCCGCAGAGTGTTAAGAAAAGCCTATAAAACCAAGGAGAAAGAAAACCGATTATAATATGTTTGCTTTCCTACTACTATTTTGAAAAGCCAATGAACAAACGTATCAAAACATGGCTGGGCAAATGACTAAAATGACATCGGTCTGCAGATAACTGGTACACTAACTCGTTTCATGCCATCAACTAACTCCAAACACCTCAAGAACTAAATGATAACATATAGCAAAGTATCTATTGGCAGTCACCACCAATTGCCCATATGTAGTACTACCAATTGATGATAGATAGTACTACGTATTCGTGACAAGTAGTACTACATATAAATAATATGCTATATGCCTTGAATTAGTTTACTATGACTTCCGAGATAGTTTATGGTATGTTCCGGATCAGTTGCTTCTTGAGAACGGGCAGAGTCCGGATAGGATCATTTTGCATTTTCCTTACCACTTTGAGAAACAACGCTCCGAATAGGCACAAAAAAATTAGGGGACAAGGATATTCCCTGCCCCCTAATTGATTTTTAGTCCGTTATTATTTTGAATCTGGTGTCTTACTGAAAATGGCGTGGATACGCTTCATGTCGAACTTAGGGGTACGGTCGTAATAATAAATACCGTTTTGCTCCTGTTCCACATCCGTAAGCTGCGTATAGCAATAGCCCCAAATATCATTTGAGAGAGAGAGCACAGCATCCACCTGGCCTTCCAGACGAGCATAGAACTCTTCCAGGGAACGAGGCGGTTCGCCATATCCCCAGGATGTATTCTGGGCGCTCTCCATCTGCTGCGACGGATTCCATTTGATACCGCCAAACTCATCCACCAAGTAAGGCATGTCCTTCTTGTATTCCGGGAAAGCATACTGGTCGGTATATTTCAGGCCGTTGTAACCGATATTCATCGGCATCAGATGGATTTCCCATTTCGGAGCTTCCATCAGTTTGCCACCGTTATACAGTTTCTCCTTCAACTTGGCGGGGTCCTGTTCGTAATTATGAACGGTCCAGATATCGGTTGCGATATGCGTTCCACCGCTTGCCCCATGGAAAGGACGCGTCGGATCGATCATTTTCGTCAGGTTGTAGAGGTCGTGCATCAAACGCGGATATTGCACACGGTCGGGCCAGAACTCCTCGTTGGTCGGCGTCCAGATCAGGAGTGACGGATGGTTACGGTCGCGCTGCACAATCTCACTCCATTCGGTAATGAAATTACGAGCCGTTTCCGTATCGTTACAATCCATCCCCCAGCTGGAAGCTTCCCCCCAAGTCAGATAACCCATCTTATCCGCCCAATAATAGAAACGTTCTTCGAAAACCTTCTGATGCAGGCGTGCTCCATTGAAACCTGCCTCCATAGAGAGTTCGATATCCCGTTTCAACGCCTCGTCACTCGGAGCCGTCCAGATGCCGTCGGGATAGAAACCTTGGTCGAGCACCAGGCGCTGGTAGTAAGGCTTATTGTTCAGATAAATCTTATTGCCTTCGATATGCACTTTGCGCATACCGGCATAACCATTGACCTCATCAATTATATTTCCATTCTTATCCAATACTTTGTACTCCAAATCATAGAGGAAAGGACTTTCCGGACTCCAGGTCTTCATTTTCTTGACTGGAAGAACCACAGAAGACAGAGAGCTTGCCGAAACCGTCCGGCTGGCAACCACCTTGCCGTTGTCTTTCAATGTCACCTGCAATTTTCCACCTGCTTCCTTATAGAAACGAGGACGGACCACCAATTGCTGCTGGTCGATATCCGTCAGAAGCTGAACCGATTGCAATCCTTCCGGATGGACCGCTTCCATCCAGACCGTCTGCCAGATACCGGTCGTACGGGTGTAGTTGCAACCATACGAGGCGTATTGCAGAGTCTGTTTGCCGGCTGCTTGTTTGGCCCCACGGACGTCGCTCTCCACATAAACAACCAGACTATGTGTCTGGCCTGACTTTACCAGAGAAGTAATATCCACGGCAAACGAGGAAGTCCCACCGAAATGGCGGCTAGCCAAAACACCATCGATATAGACTTCCGATTTATAGTAGACCGCACCGAAATTAAGCAGAATGTTCTTTCCGTTCCATTCCTGCGGGATCGTGATCGGACGCTGATACCAGAAATGATTGATAAAGTCCGTATATCCAATACCGGACAATTTACTTTCCGGGCAGAAGGGAACAGTGATCTTCTTGTCAAAACCTTTCGATTTATAGAACTCGCGTTCCATTCCTGAACCGCCGAAATCAAACGAGCAGGTCCATTCCCCATTCAGGTTGACCCAACCCGCCCGCTCGAACTGCGGACGGGGATATTCGGGACGAGGCATAGACCAGACAGAGGCCACGCACAGAAAAAGAGATAAAAAAGCTATGCTAATCCGTTTCATGCTTTTACTTTAATTCGTTAATAACTGACTGATTGGCTTTCTTTACAGCAGCTTCGTCGATCTTGATCACTTTGCGGTCGTATGTCATCAGACCGTTCACTTCACCTTCCACATCAGTTGTCTGCGTATAGACAGCGGCAGAGAAACCACGTTTCACATAATCTTTCAGGATATTGGCGTATTTGACATATTCAGCCGTCACTTCGTCGCTGTTCTTAAACTGCACATATCCCCAGTTGCGTTTGTTCCACCACAAATGGTTTTCTACCGGAAGGCCGATTCCACCGTATTCACCCAACACATTCACACGTTTCGGATCGAACAGGAACATATCGGGAGCCGGATAGTTATGCAGATCCAAGATATCACCGCAAGGACGATGGTTGCCGCCGCTTGCCGGGTTCACCAGACGGGAAGGATCGTAAGTCTTTGTCCATTCAGCCGCTTTTTCCGTTTCAAACTGTCCCCATGCTTCGTTGAAAGGAACCCAAACGACTACGGAAGGATTGGATATGCAAAGGTCCATGATCTCTTTCCATTCACGATAATAGTTGGCCTTGGATTCAGGTGTACGTTCATTGTCTTTTCCACCGTTATACACATGGTGATCCCAGATGTAAGAGCCATGATCGCCGCTCGGCATATCCTGCCATACCAAGATACCTTCCTTATCGCAATGATAATACCAGCGTGCCGGTTCCACTTTCACGTGCTTACGGATCATATTGAAGCCCCAATCTTTTGTTTTCTTGATGTCGAACAACAATGCTTCATCTGTCGGAGCCGTATAAAGTCCGTCAGGCCACCATCCCTGGTCCAGCGGGCCGAACTGGAATAAATCCTGATTATTCAACTGCATGCGCATAATGCCGGCAGCATCGCGTTTAGAAGAAATCTTACGGAAAGCCGTATATGATTTTACTTCATCCAGCACCTTTCCGTCTTTCGACAAAGAAACCGTCATATCATACAAATAAGGATTGGACGGGCTCCAAAGTGTCGGGTTTTGTACGGACAAACGCAATTCCTTTCCTTGAACGCCTTTTGCGGAAGCCACAACCTGGCCTTTGTCCAACAATTTCACGGTTACGATACCGGAATTGCAGTCGCAGGAAGTTCCGACCGTCACATTCAACGTATTATTGTCAATATTGGAAATAGACTTTACCGAAGTCACATGGGCAGCAGCTACCGGTTCCAACCATACTGTCTGCCAGATACCGGTTACTGGTGTGTACCAAATGCCTTCCGGACGGGAAGTTTGTTTACCGCGCGGTTGATATCCCTTATCACTAGGATCCCATACACGGACAACCAGCTTCTGGTTGTTCTTTCCTGTCAGATACGGAGTGATGTTGAAGGAGAACGGAGTGAAACCGCCTTTATGAGAACCGATCAGGATGTCGTTTACAAACACGTCCGCTTTCCAATCCACCGCACCGAAATTTAACATGATGTCCTTATTTTTCCAGGCTGAAGGAACGGAAAAAGTACGCTTATACCATAATTCGCTGTTTTCGCCAACTTCTTTCTGTACGCCAGACAGAGAGGATTCGACAGCAAAAGGAACCAAAATCTTACCATCGAATGTTGCCGGTTCTACATCGCCAACCGGTTTGATGGCATATTCCCATTCCCCGTTCAGATTTTGCCAATCGCCACGTTCCAACTGAGGACGGGGATATTCAGGAAGGACATTCGCCGGATTTACCTGTTCCGACCACGGTGTCTTGATCTTATCTCCTACCGGTTTCCATTGAGCCTGTGCACCCAAGGCCAGTGCCAATGCACAACATACAAATAAGGTCTTTTTCATGATTTATACTTTATGATTTGTGAATGATTATAATTTTCAATTAATAAACTCCGGAGCTTCCGCTTCTAAAGAAGGACTTGCCCCTTCAACTTCCGGCCAGCCATCTCTCCAACGGATCCGATCCAACATCAGGACTCGTCCGGTAGGATGTTCACGGCTCACGGCATGATAGAGAACCCAGTCGTTCCCACGGTCGTCCGTAACGATTTCCGAGTTATGCCCTGTACCGACAAAAGCATCATTTCCATGAATCAGAACTTCGTGATGATTTTCCATCATCGGTCGTCCCTGTTTGTCGGTGTACGGGCCGAACAGGCTGTCAGAACGGCCTACAACTGTAGTATAGGTACTTTTCAATCCCTCACAACAACTCCCTATCGAGGCAAACAAATAATAATAATCGCCCCTTTTATGGATGTAAGTACCTTCGTAGGCGGTTCCGGCAACCTGTTTCTTTTTGGCTCCGTCCCGAACAGATAGGCCGTCTCCCGACAACTCTATCCCATAGATACCGCGGAAACTACCCCAAAACAGGTATTTTTTCCCGTTATCCTCCATGAAAAATTGGTCTATAGAATTTTGAACTTGAATTGTCTTGCTTCGGAACAACGGTCCCTTGTCAATGAACGGCCCTTCCGGTTTGTCGGATGTAGCAACTCCGATCCCACAGGTCCACTCACCTCCCCAGACGGACATGGAATAATACAATACATATTGTCCGTTAATATAATTGATATCCGGTGCCCATAAGCCTCCTTTCGGCTCGAAGGTCGGACGTGTTTCTTCCGTGAAAGCCGTTCCGATCTCCTCCCAGTCCACCAAGTTGCGTGAACGATGGATCGGCGTATTGCGGATATCTTCGGTTGCATACAAGTAGAAATAGCCATCATCCGCTTTGATGATGGTCGGATCAGGCAAACTGTAATCGATCACCGGATTCCGATAAGTGCTCTTGGCTTCCACCACTGGTTCTTCCGCCGGCTCAGGACGAAAAGAGGGTTTATACATCTGCTTTTCCAGCATCTTCATAAAAAAGCCCCCCACTACCGAACGGGCACGCATGTTGATGGACCGGCCGTCGGTAGCCTCATACCAGTCGGTCAGGGGTACGCGAGGTTCGGTTTCATTCACATATTTATAGGCGGG
>ENA-UOJC01004808-UOJC01004808.1-human-gut-metagenome-genome-assembly--contig:-C104-NODE-4808-length-11049-cov-6.344733_pt1 | contig 11049 bp, 9 predicted proteins | sample MGYA00242339_ERZ723886 | MGnify/ENA metagenome assembly ERZ723886 | reverse complement strand
AACCGGTCTCTAAACAGGAAGCAGCTGCACAGGTACGGCAGATTGGCCGGAAACGGCATTGCCGGCATTTTGTGCTAAGCGAAAGATTCCGGGCTTTTGCGGAAACCGTTTCCCAGGCTGCCAAAAAGCCGAGATCAAAGACCGGTGCCGACAGCTCTGAAAGCATGACACAGGGGAAAAGCCGGCCCTGCCAGTTGATAAAGAAGGAGCAGTTCCCGGCAAGACAGGAAATGTGACCGTCCCCCCGCGGGAAAGCCGGGTCGTTGACACGACGGACGGATTCCCGGACATATTGCCGGAAAATATCGGCATCCAGCTGCAGCTTCAGTGCCTGAAAGGCCAGTGCGGCAGCGTCCCCTGGGTGCAGGCGTACCTGCGCATCGAAGGGGAGGGAGCGTTCCCGGACGGCGGGCATCATATAGTGATCGGCGTGGACAGGGACACCGAGCTCTTGTCCGAGGGCAAAAATCCTGGAAAAATCCTGCGGATTCTTTTTGGTCACAGAGCAGCTGATTTTCACATCCACGTTTCGTGCGCGGAGCAGCCGGACTGCGCGAAGGGTCTGATCGAAGCCCTGCGGAAAATGGCACAGACGGTCGTAGGAAGCGGCATCGGCACCGTAGAGCGTGATGTTAATGCGGCGCGGCGGGTATGTGTCAAAAAAATTGTCACAGTCTTCTTACAGCAGAGTTCCGTTTGTATTGATGGTAAGAATCATGCCCAGATTTCGAAGCCTGCGATACAGCGTTTTAAAATCCGGAAAGAGCAGCGGTTCCCCGCCGGTCAGAAGAAGAAAAACGGTACCGGCCTTCTGCATCTGTTCTGCAAGGCGAACCCATTCCTCCACCGTGCGAAGCCGTCCCTGCCGTTCCATTTCCGAACGGGACAGACGGACATAGCACATGTCGCAGTTCATATTGCAAAGCGGCAGAAGCTCAAGCGCGCCGGTAACGGGAATGTGCTTCTGGCGGGCTTTCTGGAGAAGGGAATGCTCAAAGGTCGAAGCGTCGTCCATATAGTTCATAAAATTCCTCCGAAAAACAAAAACCGGTCCAGAGGACCAGAGATCGATGGGAACAGAAAGAAAAGGATCGAAACGGTTGGTTCGATCCTTTTACAGTCGTTTGAAAAAATATGATGTTGTGGGAACAATCAGGATTTTGCGGTCGTCCAGGAATTCATGTCTAATTTGGTGGTTGCATGTCCGTTATTATTCTTTGGACCGCGCCATACAATGACTCCTTCGTTAGGATCCTGCTGGCCGTCATAATCGTAATCAACAAATCCATCGTAAAAGTCACTTGTTACACTGGCCTCGTGTTTAGCCTCGCATGGGTGATAGGAACCTATAAGTACTGCCCTTCCAGAGCCAGTGTAGTTTCCATTAATTGTACCATCACCCTCAGGATAATAATACAACCATCCTCTAGGAGCATCACAGGTAAATTTATAAACCATTCCGCTTTCACAAGCCGCCACATACTCATTTGCAACAAATTCCTGAACCTCGATTACAGGTTCCATACACTCTTTTCTCATAATGAAACAACCTCCTCTAATAATTGATATTTTAAAGTATCATGCACAAAGTTTAATACGGAATCTTGAATCTTTTCCTCCGGAGCCTCATACTCTTCTGCCGCCTGTGCAACGACCTCCGAAATGGTATGCGGCTGCAAAAATGCATTCCAGAGGAATACGGCGGTATCGTTTGGAACCATTACAGCATTCGAAATCTGACACGCAGCCCCGACGGGAATGATCGCGTATTCTCCTGCGATTTCACGCAGCAGATAGTCGGCGCTGACACGATATTTCTTTTCTTTTATCGTTTGTAACAGATCCGACCAGGTCGGAGAAGCCATTGGTTCCATCAAAACCTCCTCTTGCAAAGTGCCGTGCCTTTTCGGGCGAACACCATTTCTGACGTCAAACCGGTAAAATGGGAAAAGCGAGCAGAAATGCAATTACAATTATCATTACAAGTAATTATAAGAGAAAAAAGAGAAAAAGTCAAGGAAAAGCAGGAAAGAAAAGGAAGTAAAAAAATTACAAGTTACATTACATAAGGGGAGTAAACAATTGACGGAGCATCTTTTTTTTGCTATCATAAATGCGGAAAAAGGGATCGTGACACGATGTGTGGAAAATGGAAGATTACACAGAGAAAAAAAGAGGAGTTTTTATGGAAAAAACATTTCAGACAGGGAGCTTTTCCTTCCGGCTGCGCTTTCCGGAGGAGCTGGTTCTTCCGGCGGATATGGAAAAGTTTGCGGTGGAAAAGGAGTCGGCAGACTACACCTATACCATTACCATTGTTGATACACTTCCGGAGGCGGAAGGCGAATTGCTTGTAAACCGGGTCGATCTGCAGGTGTTTCGTAACGGAGAAGGACTGGAAAGCCGCCTGATCGGTGTGAAAGGAGAAGAGCGTCCCTATGCACTGTATCGGGAGACAGCACAAAATCATGCACAGGTGTTTGTCGGAAGATGGTATCTGGATGGAGTTGCAAAATATGAGGTTGTATTTCTGTCTCTTCTTGCACTGGAACGCCGCCTGTCGGAGCGTCCATGCCTGATTCTGCACTGTGCATACCTGGAGTACCAGGGGAAGGCCATGCTCTTTTCTGCACCATCGGGAACGGGCAAAACCACGCAGGCGGGCCTTTGGGAGCAGTACCGGGGAAGCCGTACCGTAAACGGTGATAAGGCATTACTCGAATATGACGGAAAAGCGTGGACAGCAAACGGCTGGCCGGTCTGCGGAACGTCGGAGGTCTGCGAGAACAAAAAACTGCCAGTCGGATGCATTGTGATGCTGAGCCAGGCGAAGCTGAACCAGGCATGGCGGCTTCGCCCGGCAGAGGCATTTACAAGCCTGTACGGACAGATTACCATGAACCGTTGGGATCGGGAGGAGCTGGTGAAAAACCTGGATCTTCTCGAGCGTCTGGTGGGAAAGGTACCAATCTATCATCTGGCATGTGACATTTCGGAGGATGCGGTGAAAACGCTGGAGCAGGAGCTTGTGAGAGATTCGTCCGAAGAAGCAGCAGCTGCGGCTTTCCTGCAAAAAAATGCGATGCGGAAAATGGAGAAAAAAGCATGAGGCTGGTAGACACCCGCGCCTATGTCGGAATGCTAAAAGAGCTGGTAGAGCAGGGAAAAGAAGTGCGGATGGTGATTTCCGGGAGCAGCATGGCACCGTTTCTGATCCACGGTGGGTACAGGATTTTATTTTGTGCCCCGGAGCGGGAGCTGCGAAAGGGATATATCGTATTTTATGAGCGGCCGGGCGGACAGTTTGTGGTGCACCGGATTTGTGGTGTTCATGGAGAAAGCTACGACCTGAACGGGGATGGACAGACAGAAATAGAACATAACGTGCGGCGGGAGCAGATTTTTGCACGGGTGACACAGGTGGAACGAAAAGGAAAAAGGCTTGCGCCGGGAAGCTTCTGGTGGGGCTTTTTTGAGAAGGTCTGGATTCGCATGATTCCGCTTCGACCGATGGGAAACCGGATCTATCGCCTTTTACAGGGAAAAAGACCCGCACACAGGGAAAACGAAAGGGAAAAAACATGATTACAGCAACAGAAACCGCATTCCTTGCGGTGGTTCGTGCGTTTTTGACGGAAGAAAAAGCAGCTCTGGAAGAACTTGCGGCGCTGACAGAAAAACAATGGAATCATCTGTTTGTCCTCGCGGCACAGCATTCGCTGCTGTCAGCGGTCTACGATGTTGTGGGCAAAACACCGGAATTTGCAGAGCTTCCGGATGAGCTTCGCAGACAGGTAAAAACGCAGGCGATGCAGAGCATTTTGCAGCAGGTTTCGCGTACCGCGCTGTTTCTTACGGATGAAAAGGAGCTGACGCAGCTGGGCGTGCAGCCGCTGGTGATGAAAGGAATTGTGTGCAGAAATCTCTATCCGAAGCCGGATCTGCGCCCGTCCGGGGATGAGGATCTGCTGATTCCGGAAAAGGATTTTGCAGCAGTGGATGCCTATTTTATGAGGAAAGGCTTTGTGCGGGACAAAGAAACCGCAATGCCAAATGGTGCCAAAGACGGTGATGTCCCGGAAGAGATGGGCTACATTCATCCGAAAACAGGGGTCTTCTATGAAATACATACCAGGCTGTTCAGCACAGAATCCTCTGCCTATGGTTATCTGAACCGTGCATTTTCCGATGTTTTTGCGCATCCATCCAGGGTGGAAGTGCAGGGTCAGAGTATCTTTACCTTAGAAGAAACGCATCATCTTTTCTATCTTCTCTGTCACAGCTTCAAGCACTTTCTTCACGGCGGCGTCGGGATCCGTCAGATCTGTGATATGGTACAGATGATTCGTATATATGGAAGAAAAATAGACTGGGAAATGTTCTGGCAGCTGTGCGAAGAGTATCACATGACGTGCTTCTGCATCAATCTGCTGGATATCGGCGAGCGGTATCTGGGCTTTTCCTATGAAGCAAGTGGGGCAGTCCGTGCCGCAAAGAAGCTTCACCCGGATTCCGAAGCGCTTCTGATCGATATTCTCGATGCCGGTTCGTTCGGAAAATCGAGCGCGGGACGGATCCACAGTGCAAACATTACCCTGTATGCGGCAGAGACCGGGGCGGAAAAGCACACAGCCGGGGGAATCTGGAAATCGCTGGTTCCGGAAGCTTCCTATATGAAAAACAAGTATCCCTATGCGGCGAGGTATCCGTTTTTGCTCCCGGCTGCATACGTGCAGCGAATCCTGAAATGGCTGGGGCAGGGAGAAAAAGAACAGAAATCGAGCATTGAAGTGGGTGCGGGACGTGTCGAGCTGTTGAAAAAATACGATATGATCCGTACCGCAGACGGGAAAAAGAGAGGAGACGCGCATGCAGGAAGAATCCAAAGAGAAAAGTAAAGACGCTTCCTTTGAGTCTCTCCGTATCCTGTCGGAGCGATGGAAAAACGGAACGTTCTCGGAAATCATCGATGACTGGAAATGGATTTTTGGCTACAGCGCGCGCTATAAGGGTGCGATTGTTTTTTATACGATTCTCGGTATCTTAAGCACTTCGCTTGGGCTTGTCGGCAGCGTGGCAGGAAAATACCTGATCGATATCATTACCGGATACCAGATACAGAAGCTCCCGCTGCTGCTTTGCATCATGATCGGAAGCACCGTGTTCAGTCTTGGATTTGAGAGTGTCATCAACCGTATTTCAACGAAGCTTGGCATCGCGATCAACAACGACATCCAGGCGGATATTTTCGACAAAATCGTCGATGCGGACTGGCTGGAAATCAGCAAATACGCAAACGGTGACGTACTCAACCGGTTTAACGGCGACATTGGAACGGTCAGCGGCAACGCAATCAGCTGGCTCCCGACGATTATCATTGCCGTGTATCGGTTTATTGCCACCTTTTTCGTAATTCTGCATTATGACTGGGTCATGGCACTGATTGCTTTTTTAAGCGCACCGTTCCTGCTTCTGATGTCGCGGTTTATGATCCGCCGTCAGCGGGAATACAGCAAAAAAGTGCGCGAGATGAGCAGCAACCTGATGAGCTTTGAGGTAGAAGCATTCTACAATTTTGATACCATCAAATCGTTTGGCATTGCGCCGTATTACAGCAAAAAGATGCGCTGGTGGCAGGGAATTTTCAAAGACATCAGCCTGAAATATAATCTGTTTACGATTAAAACCAATATCGTAATGTCTATTCTCGGGAGTGCGGTGGAGTTTACGGCGTTCGGATACTGCCTGTTCCGTCTGTGGACGCACGACATTACCTATGGAACCATGACACTGTTCCTGCAGCAGCGGAGTAACCTTTCCGGCGCATTTGGAAACGTGATTTCGATTATTCCGTCCTTCCTCAACAGCTCCGTCTCGGCGCACCGGATCCGTGAGCTCGTAGAGCTGCCAAAAGAAGTCCATATCCCGGATAGCGCCGCGCTTGATCCACTGGCAAAGGATGGCTTCCGGGTACAGATGCATGGGGTAGAATTTTCTTATATAGAAGGAAACAAAGTAATTACCAGATCGGAGTTTCAGGCTGCCCCCGGCGAGATTGTAGCGTTGGTTGGCCCGTCCGGCGAGGGAAAAACAACGATGATCCGCCTGATTCTCGGCCTCATCCGCCCACAGGAGGGGGAAACCGTGATCATTGCCTCAAACGGAAAAACGGTTCCCATGAACGCCGAAACGCGTCATCTCTTCGCCTATGTGCCGCAGGGAAATACGATCCTTTCCGGCACAATCGCCGAAAATATGCGCATGGTAAAAGAGGATGCGACCGACGAGGAGATCATTGAGGCACTCAAAATCTCCTGCGCCTGGGATTTTGTTCAGCATCTGCCGGATACCATCAACAGCCGTGTCGGGGAACGTGGCCGCGGTTTCTCCGAAGGTCAGTCCCAGCGGCTTGCTATCGCCCGCGCCGTTCTCCGTGATGCTCCGGTGCTGCTTCTCGATGAAGCCACCTCGGCACTGGATGTCACAACGGAACGAAACGTTCTTCGAAACATCATCCGTCAGCGTCCCAACAAAACCTGTATCGTTACGACGCACCGTCCGAGTGTCCTCGGCCTCTGCCAGAGAGTCTACCGTGTCATGAATGGAACCGTGACCGAACTCGATGGGGCAGAAGGGGCAAAGATGGTGGAAGATTTTTGACGGAAAATGGCTTTTCCTTCATAAAACAGATGGAGGAGGAGCCATTTTTTTCGTTGGATGGGGATGACAGAAAAAAGACACAAAGGTCGGAAGAGTGATACTTCAAAGTCAAATCAGTTATAGAGTTGTAAGTCAAAATTCTGCTATAATACAATCATCAAAGGTCACACAACACGATACGTGAAAAGGAGAAAAAGTATGAAGAAAAAAGTGTTAGCAGGCATTCTTGCAGCAACCATGGCATTTTCCATGGCAGCATGCGGAAGCACAGGATCCAGTTCTGATTCCGGTTCCTCCGCAGCTTCCGGAAGCACAGCAAAGACAGAGGAAAAAGGCGAGCCGTACACTGTAACTATGGTACTGCAGGGCAGCCAGCAGCCGGATGAAGAGAGAATCGAAGAAAAAATCAACGAGATTCTGGAGCCGGAGCTGAATGCAAAGCTCGATATCGTTGTTCTTCCGTGGGCAAGCGCATCTCAGCAGTTACAGCTGATGCTTTCCGGCGATGAGAAAATTGATCTTCTGTACACAAGTGCAACAACAGCAATTCAGTACATGCACTCCGGACAGATCATGGATATGTCTGAACTGATTGACAAATACGGCACAAACCTGAAAGATATCTATGGCGAGGATATTGCAAAAACAAATCAGATTGATGGGTTTGTCTATGGCGTTCCGAACCAGATCGAACGAGGCAGCATTCCAGCCATCTTCATGAGAAAAGACCTGGTAGAAAAGTATAATATCAATACCGATGAAATCAAAGAGCCGAAGGATATGGAGAAAGTATTTGAGACCGTACAGGCAGGCGAGCCTGATATGACTATGCTGTTCTCCTGCAACGGCGGTGATACGCCTCTGGGACGTCTGTTCCGTGGTGATGGACTCGGCGATACCAACACCGGCGTTCTGATGGATCAGACCAACAGCACAACCGTAGAAAACTACTTTGCAACAGACTGGTTCAAAGATACCGCAAGCATGCTGTATGACTGGTATCAGAAAGGCTACATCAGCAAGGATGCCGGAACAAACACAGAAAACTGGAGAACCGTATGCAAAGCAGGAAATCTCTTCTCCTTGTTCTTTGCTTATCATCCAGGTACCCCGGTTGAGTTCCAGAGCTCCACAGGATATGAGTTTGAAATCGTACCGTTCTATGATCAGCCGATCATCAACTCATCCTCTTACGGCTCAGTTATTTATTCTTTAGCACAGAACTCCGAGAATCCGGAAAAAGCAATGCAGGTTCTCGATTACATCTATGGCAGCCCGGAAGTCATGAACCTTCTGAACTGGGGCGAAGAGGGAATCGACTACGTAGTAGAAGATGAAGAAAACGGAATCATCAACTACCCGGACGGTGTAACAGCAGACAATGCAGGCTACAGCTTTAACTGTGGATGGGAGCTTCCGAACCAGTTCATCGCATACAAATGGGATGGATCTGACCCGCAGCTCTGGGACAAAATGCAGGAGTTCAACGCTTCCGGTATCGAGTCGAAAGCACTGGGATTTGTCTTTGATAACAGCGAATATGCGGATCAGGTATCAGCCCTGAACAACGTAATCAGCCAGTACAACGGCGCACTTAGCAGCGGCTCCGGAGATCCGGAAGAACTGCTTCCACAGTTCCTGGAGGCACTGGACGATGCGGGAATCGATGATGTCATTGCTGCAAAGCAGGAGCAGCTGGATGCATTTCTTGCAGAGAAATAGGCACCATAATTTGTAAAAAGAACACGACCGGGGCAAAAGAAAATCCGGTGTGATACAGTAACCGAAGGCTCCACTCTTACCCGAAAAGATGTGGAGCTTTCTCTGTGAAAGAACCTGAAAAAACAGCCCTCATAAAAGGAGACACGCTTTATGAAAAAAGCAGAGGTTAAAAAAGGAAAAAAGAAAAACGTGCTGAAGGAATACTGGCCGCTTTATCTGATGATGCTTCCGGCACTTCTGTATCTGCTGATCAACAACTATATCCCGATGGCAGGTATGGTGATTGCGTTTAAAAAACTGAATTTTGCGAAAGGTATCTGGGCAAGCCCGTGGGCAGGACTTAAAAACTTCAAGTTCCTGTTTGCTTCCAAGGATGCATGGATCATTACAAGAAACACGTTGCTGTATAACGTTGCATTTATTCTTGTAAACATGGTAGTCGGAATTGCCATTGCGATTCTGATTACGGAGATAAGAAACACAAAGCTCAAAAAGATATATCAGAGTGCGATTCTTCTTCCGTTCCTGATGTCTATGGTTATCTTAAGCTACATCGTATATGCGCTTCTGAGTGCAGAAAATGGTCTTGTCAACAACTCGATCCTTCCGTTGTTCCACATTGACCCGATTCAGTGGTACCAGAAACCGAAATACTGGCCGGCGATCCTGATTATCGCGAACTGCTGGAAGGGCGTAGGATACGGATGCCTGATCTACATCGCATCGCTGATCGGTATCGATCCTTCCTTCTATGAGGCTGCCAGACTGGACGGCGCAAGCAAATGGCAGGAGATCACAAAAATCACACTGCCGAGCCTCGTTCCGACCATCATTACCCTGCTGCTTCTCAGCATCGGAAGAATTTTCTATTCCGATTTCGGTTTGTTCTATCAGGTACCAATGAACTCCGGTGTTCTGTTCCCGACCACAAACGTTATCGATACCTACGTATACCGTGCCCTGATTGAACAAGGAAATATCAGTATGTCATCTGCAGCCGGTGTATACCAGTCTCTGGTAGGCTTCTGTGTCGTAATGTTGAGCAACTGGATTGTCCGCAAAGTAGACAAAGACCAGGCATTATTCTAGGAGGATGGAAGTATGACAAATTCAAAAAAAGCAAAACGTTTCCAGTTCTGGATTAATGTAGTACTCATTCTGATTACGTTATCCATTGTACTGCCGTTTGTACTCGTATTTATTTCCTCGCTGACCGATGAAAACACACTGATCCGCAACGGATATTCGTTCTTCCCGGAGAAATTCAGCTTCTATGCTTACTCCTATATCATCCGCCAGGGCGAGAAAATCCTGAGAGCATACGGAATTACCATTTTTGTAACCATCGTCGGTACCGCTGCAAACCTTGCGATGTCCGCTCTGTTGGCATATCCGCTTTCGATTAAAAAGCTGCCGTACCGCAGAGCAATTACCTTTTTCGTATTCTTTACGATGCTGTTCAACGGCGGACTGGTGCCGACCTACTTGATGTATGTAAAGTATTTTCACATCAAAAACACGATCTGGGCATTGATTGTTCCAGGCTTCCTGTTAAGCGCAAACAACGTGCTGATGATCCGAAGCTACTTTAACACCAGTATCCCGGACGCGCTGTTCGAGGCGGCCAAAATTGATGGCGCAGGACACATGAAGATTTTCACCAGCATCACACTGCCGCTTGGAAAACCGATTCTGGTAACCATGGGACTGTTTTCCGCACTTGGCTATTGGAATGACTGGACAAATGGTTTATACTATTTATCAGGAAATGAAGGCCAGAAGCTTTACAGTATCCAGAACCTGCTGAACCAGATGATCACCGATATTCAGTACCTGGCAAGTGGAAAAGTAACCGGAAATATCGGTGCCGAGGTGGCAAAGCTGCCGACAACCTCGATCCGTATGGCAATCGCATTTATCGCCATGCTGCCGCTGTTTATCATCTATCCGTTCCTTCAGAAATACTTCGCAGAAGGTATCACACTTGGTGCGGTAAAGGGATGATTTTCCATGCAGGAATAAAAAAGAGAAACATTTCGGTGTTTCCGACATAAATCAGAAAAACAGTACAGACTCATGGAAACATGAGGTGTACTGTTTTTCTGCTGTATTATATTCAGAAAAAAAGATCAGTTCGTAAAATCAAACACGGAAAAATTTCGAGCGTACCGGAACAGAAAAAAGGAGGAAACTTCATGCATATTTCAAAACAGACGAAAAAAACAACACTGGCGCAGCAGGGGCGTTATCTTTTGATCTGCCTGCTGAGTATGCTGCTGCTTTTTCTGGCTGGGAGCGTGCTTATTCTGAACCGGACGCAGCGGCAGGTATATGAGCAGCTGGAAGAGATTTCAAAGCTGTATACGGATGAGCTGGATAACTGTTTTTTTCGAATCAGCCGAAACCTGTTCTCGACTGTAATGGACAGCTCCAACCCGGATTCTGCGTTCTGGAAATATATGGATCTGATGGAGAAGGATCAGTATGAGGAATATGTCATTACGCAGCTGCGAAGGAATTATGTATCTGCAGCGTGGGATTTTGGAACGGATTACAATGTTTTTCTCTATACGCAGAAGGATGACAGCTTATATCAGCTGAGCATTTCATCCGACGGGCTTTACGCCGTTGATCCCTATTTGCAGGAAGCGCTGAAGCGCAGGATCA
>ENA-UOJC01004803-UOJC01004803.1-human-gut-metagenome-genome-assembly--contig:-C104-NODE-4803-length-11061-cov-9.160458_pt1 | contig 11061 bp, 7 predicted proteins | sample MGYA00242339_ERZ723886 | MGnify/ENA metagenome assembly ERZ723886 | reverse complement strand
CCGCCGCAACCTCCCAGAGCGCCGAGCCCGCGCCGTCAAACGTCAGGCGGACATAGCGCCCGTTGAGCGCGATCATTCCGCCGGAAGCGCCCGCCACCACGCCGTCCGCGTCATAGGTCGGCTCGCGAAGCGCCAGCCACTTGAAGCACTCGCCCCGGTCGAAGAACGCGCCGGTTTCCGCGCCGTAGCTTTCCCCGTCCACAGAGGTCGCGACGGTGAACTGCGTATCGGAAATCCCCCCGTAATAATACAGGTGGAAATCCTCCTGATTTTCGCCGAGGTCGAGCACCACCGTTTCGCCCGCCGCCGTGGAGACATAGCCCGTCTGCGGCGCTTTCGTCGCACCCAGATGCCAAAGCGCCGCGACGCTGTATGCCAGTGTCAGCGCGCCCACGATGGCGAAGTCGCGTCCGCGCAGGTGCATGCGGTAATCCTGCGGATGCAGCAGCTCGTCGCGCTCGCGCTTTTCGGCCGCGCAGGTCGGCGCTCCGTCATCCGCGTCCGCCGTCTTTTCCGGCTCGACTCTGCGCTCCGGCAGGCTCATCGGCCGCGCCCCCATGAGAAGGCGAACCGCCGTATACGCCGTCAGCGCCGCGGCGGCGAGCTGCACCGCGCCGAGCGCATACCCCAGCCCCGTGTTCGGCGCAATCAGATAATCAAACGCCAGCACCACGCCGATATTCACCGCCGAGGCCGCCGAGGCCAGCACGGCGGAGATCAGCAGCCGGATATCCCCCGTCTCCACAAACGCGAAAAAGAGCAGCGCCAGCGCGGGCAGGATATAGCGTTCGTGCATCTTCGTGCCCAGCGCAAAGACCAGCTGCATCGTCAGCGCGGCGGAGAGGAACAGGCGGCTCCTGCCCTTGCCCACGGCATAGACCGCCACGCCCGCCGCGAAGGAGAGCGCCATCAGCACAAGGCCGATCTGCCCGTAGGTGATCGAGCCGATGAGCGCGGTCGATTCATCCACCCAGTTGCCGCCCAGCAGGAACATCAGGTTGCCCGTCGAGAGCGTCGCGTGCGGATAGCCGGAGAGCGTCGCCGCGTATTTATCCACCAGCCACGTGAAGATGTTTTCGCCCCACGCAAAGGGCAGCACGACGATAAGCGTCGCCGCCACGCCGCCCAGCAGGCCGAGGCCGACAGATTTTCCGCGGTGCTCGCCCAGACGCGCCTCTTTCATCAGCGCCGCCACGCCCAGCGGCGCGAGCAGCCCCGCCTGCGGCTTGGCCAGCACGGCCAGCGCGAAGATCGGAATGGCGATTGCCCACCGCCCCGCGCGCGCATACAGCAGCATCAGCACCAGCAGCAGCGCCAGCACGGAGTCAATCTGCCCCCAGCAGCTCGAGGTCACGACGAACGCCGGGTTCAGCGCCAGCAGCGCGGCCACGGCCAGCGCCGCGCCTTCGCCCAGCTTTTTTTCGGCCCATTTGAAGCAGACCGCCGCCAGCGCGAGATCGCAGGCAATCGGCACGAGCTTCATCAGCCCCTGAAACGCCATGCTCCCCGTGCCAAACCCCAGCGCCCTGCCCAGCAGGCCGAGCAGCCACAGCACCAGCATATACGCGGGCGGATAATCGCAGAAATAGCCCGCTTCATAGAAATTCGCCGGGCCGCCGTCGGCCATCTTGCCCGCCCACGCGCCAAAACAGCCCATATCCACGCCGTAGCCCTCGACGGTGAACGCCAGCAGCACGCGGATGACCAGCGCCGCCAGCAGCGAAACCGCCAGCCCCGCGCGCGCGTTCAGCTTCTTCCCCGTCAGGCCGCGCGCCAGCAGCGCCGCCAACGCCATGTAGACGCAGGCCGCGCCGATCAGCAGCGGGATGCTCCTCTCCTTCGCCGTCTTGGGCGCGCCCGCGTCGGTCTTTTTGCTCGGCGCAGGCGTGGCCAGATCGAGCACCGTCTCGCCGACGGGCACGGTTTCCACCTGTTCAAGGCTCACGTCCGTGAACCACGCCTTGCCGGTGTTCTCCGCGCCGTAGCCGCCCAGCCGCGCCATGACCGTGATTTCCTTCTGCCCTTTGCCGGTTCGGCCATACAGGGTCAGCGTCTCCCACTGGCCGTTTGTGTCGTGCAGGTCGCGGCTCGTGCCGTAAACGCCGGAGAAGGACACATTCGCGCCCTTCGTCCCCTCGCCGCAGCCCTCCGCCATCACCCGCGCGGTCAGCCTGTATGTCGCGTTCTCGCGAACGGCAATCGTCTGTTCAAAGCGCGCGTCGTTGGCCGCGGCGTTTTCCACCAGCGCGGCGGTCGTGCCGTCCTCCAGCGTCACCGCCTCCAGATACGAAGCGCCCGCGCTCGTCACCCACGCGCCGGTCTGCCAGCCGTCGGGCTCGCCGTCCGTCGTCAAAGCAAAATCGCCGTTGACAATCAGGTTGCCCGTCTGCGGCGCGTCGTCCTTCCCGCCTGAACCAAACAGCGCAAAGAAAACCGCCGCCGCGGCGAGCAGCGTAAGCAAAACGACGATCCAGATTTTCTGACGTTTTTTCATTTCAATCCTCCGGGAAAAATCAAAACATAGGCCCCTGATAGGGGAACGCGTCCTTGATATGCGTCAGCCTTGCGCCCCGGATTTCGATGACGTCAAAGCGAGCCTGCCGCTCCGTCAGCCCATTTTGAACCATGTAGCGCAGCGCGCCCCTGCATATTCTCTTTTGTTTGGCCGGCGTCACGGCCTCGCGCCCGTAGGATGCGCCGCTCGTCCGCATCTTGACCTCGACAAAGACGATCACCCGCCCATCCTGCGCAATCAGGTCGATTTCCGCGCCGGGGAACGCCGCGTTGCGCGCCAAAATCCGGCAGCCCTGCTCCACGAGATATTGCTCGGCGCGAACCTCGCCCAGCGTTCCCAATCCGTCCGAATCCATCTTACACCTCGACAAAATGCCCGATGAACGAGCGGCGGTGAATCGGCGTCGGGCCGTACTGCCTGAGCGCGGCGATGTGCTCCGCCGTGCCGTAGCCCTTGTTTTTGGCCAGCCCATACTGCGGATACCGCGCGTCCAGCTCGCGCATGATGCGGTCTCGCGTCACCTTCGCCAAAATGGAAGCCGCCGCAATCGAGTAGCAGAGCGCGTCGCCGTGCACCAGCCCGCGCACCTCGCCCGGCACATCCAGCCTGGTGATCGCGTCCACCAGAAACAAATCGCAGGGCGCGTCCTTCGCCGCCATCGCCATCGCGTTCTTCGTCGCGTTCAGGATGTTCACCCGGTCGATCTCCTCCGGCGAGGCGAGAATCACCTTCGCATACACCGCCGTCTGCATGATTTTGTCATAGAGCTCCTCGCGGCGCTTTTCCGTCAGCTTCTTGCTGTCGTCCACATACAGCAGCAGCGGCTCGGGCGGCATCACGACGCAGGCCGCCGCCACCGGGCCGCAGAGCGGGCCGCGCCCCGCCTCGTCTATGCCGGCAAAGGCGCGCCCCGTCTCCCAAATGGCCTTGTCCGTCTGCGTGATTTCTTCCAAACGGGCGTTCCAGTCTTTTTTCATGCTATACGCTCCCTTGGGCTTCCGCCCAAACCCGAGACTGTCATATTTGAACCAAACATTTGCACAAATTCCGATAACGGGCGCGCGATGCGCGCCCCTACAACGTTGCAAAAAAGCAACCGCGTACCCGTAGGGGCGCGCATTGCGCGCCCGCGGTTTGTACAGAATTTGCTTATTGCTCAATTATAATTTTGCGCTTAAAATGTCAGTTTTTAGCTTGACTGTTCCTCTTTCTTCGCTTCGCACATCGGGGTCGTTTCCTTTGGCGCTTTGACCGGCGCTTTTTGCAGCGTGATGCGCCCCAGCTTGCCCGCGCGGAATTCATCCAGAATGACCGCCGCGCCGCGATCCGTGTCGCATACGCCGCCGGGGAGCAGCCACCCGCGGCAGCGGCAGGCCTCCTCAAGCAGCGGCACGCCGCGCAGGGCGTTGTTTTTGAGCTTGAAGCGGGTCGTCAGCGCGTCGGCGTGATCCTCCATCAGCCGCTCCATCAGGCGGATCGCCAGCATCTGCTGATCCATGATGTTGTCGTTGATCGTGCCGACGAACGCCAGCGCGCGCGCGTCCTGCTGGTCGCTGAGGTTCGGCCAGAGCAGGCCGGGCGTATCCAGCAGCTCGAGGTACGGCGTGATGCGCACCCACTGGTTGCTGCGGGTCACGCCGGGACGGTCGCCCGTTCGGGCGATGGATGCGCCGTTGATCCGGTTGGTGAACGTGGATTTGCCGACGTTCGGCACCCCGACGATCATCACCCGCACGGTCTTCTTAACGCCCTTCGCGGCCATTCTAGCCACCGCGTCGGCGCTGGCCTTTTCAATGCGCGCGATGATATCCTTTGCCTTGCCGCGAATGCTGTCAAAGCTCATGCAGTCGATCCCCTGCGCGCGGAAATACCCCAGCCACGCGCGGGTTTCGCGCTCATCGGCCAAATCGGCCTTGCCGAGCACGAGCAGATGGCGCTTGTTTTTGATCATATCGGCCAGATCCGGGTTTCGGCTGGCGCGGGGAATCCGCGCGTCGCAAAGCTCCACGACCACATCGACGCGGCTGAGCTGATCGGCCAGCGCGCGCTTGGCTCTGGCCATGTGGCCGGGATACCAGTTGATCTTCTTCTCGTCAGCGCGGAGCATCACATCTTCGTTCATTGCGTCCTCCTTCATGGGGCGCCGCCCCATACCCCGGCAGGGAACCCGTTCCCTGCACCCTTTCTTCGCTTCGCGCCTGTTCGATGTTTTGGGCGCGTATATAGAATAGAAAAAGACCGTCGGACGCAACGCCCGGCGGTCTTAACAGCACAATTACTTCTCCTTAATCTTGGCGGCCTTGCCGGACAGATTACGCAGATAGTACAGCTTCGCACGACGGACTTTGCCGCGACGGAGCACCGTAATCTTATCAAGACGCGGGGAATGCAGCGGGAAGGTACGCTCCACGCCAATGCCGTAGGAAACACGGCGGAGGGTGAAGGTCTCACGGATGCTGCCGTTGCGCTTCGCGATGCAGATGCCCTCGAAGGCCTGCAGGCGCTCGCGATCGCCCTCAACAACCTTAACCATGACACGCAGGGTATCGCCCACGTTGAACTTGGGAAGGTCTTTCTTGAGCTGCTCGCTCTCAATTGCACGGATGATTTCGCTCATCGGTCAGTTTCTCCTTTCGTCAGGCGTTCATGCGTAACGCGACTTTGTTCGCAGCGGAGCGCCCGTTCATACAAAGGAGATTATAACACGGCTCATCCCCGTTTTGCAAGAGAAATTTTGCTTTTGCGCCGGAAAATCTGATTTTTTGGCGCGTCACATCGCGTCCAGCGTCGTCTGAACGAGCCTGAGCGCGTCCTTGGGCGCGCTTTCGCCGCTCAGCGTGGATTCGATGGCCTCGCACATCAGCCGCCGCAGGGTCAGCCCCTTCTGCGTCGCGTCGATTTCGGGCAGCCACACCGCGTCGTCCTTCCAGATGCCGCGTTCGCCGAGCGCGCGCTGCGCCTGCGCGTCCTCGTGCCAAAGCGCCGCCGCGCGCATGGCCAGCGCGCTGTTGGCTCCGGCGGCGACGCAAACGCCCGTCAGCTCAAACGAGCGGATCACAAAGCCCGTCGAGGATGGATACGGCATGGTGAGCAGCTCGACGCCGTTTTTCTCCAATTCGCGGGCGCAGCGCCGCTCGTCGCCCGTCCGCCAATCCATGAACAGGGCGGTTTCCCCGTTCAAAAAATGCGTCAGCGCTTCCTCCCTGCTCCCGACCCGCGCAATCAGGCCGCCCCGCACCCGGTCGCGCAGCCATTCCAGCGCCGCCTGCACGTTGATGTGATCCGCCTGTCCGGTTTCTCCCCCTTCGGTCAGCCACGCCCCGCCGTAGAGCGCTTGCAGCAGCGCCTCCAGCGCGCCGCAGGTTTCCGGCTCGGCCGGCCAGATCTCCAGCGCCGGATGATCCGCCAGCGCGAATTCCTCCAAGAGCTGATCGAACTCCATCGGGTACCAGATCGGGTGCTCGATCGTGTTGGCCATGTAGCCCATTCTCCGCTTTTCCAGCAGCCGCCGGTTGACCGCCATCTGCCGGTGCTTCGCCGTCAGCGGCAGCATGAACAGCGTTTCATCCTGCACGCAGGCGTCCAGCACGGGCTCGCTGATGCGCGGCGCATCCGTCAGGCAGCCGTCCAGCGCGATAAACAGCCCGTCGCTCACCCACAGGCTCGCCTCGGACGGCGCGCAGACGATGAGATCCGGCATATCGTCCCCGAGGATCAGCGCGCGCAGGTCGCGCTCCCCCGTCGGCCCAATCGCCCGCCACTGCGCCTGCGGAAACGCCTGCCGCGTCAGCTCCATCAGCGCTCCGGCGGTCTCCTCGTCCATGGCGTTCGCCGCAAAATACACATTCATCTGCGTCTGTGCCGCCGCGTCCGCGCTCATCGTCACGGCGCAGAGCAGCAAAAGCGCCGCCAAAACTCGTTTCACACGCATCCCCTCCCCTTGTCCTCATGCTCCATATATACACGGGTTTGGGGGAAAGCATGCTTCAAAGTTTTTCAATTCATTCTGTTTCTTGTCAAAATGGCTATTCTCCCCCCCCTCCGGGGGAGAATAGCTTTTTGCCTACAGTCTGAAAGCATAAAAGAACGGCGGCGCTTTCGCGCCGCCGCATGTGAGCGATTCAATTACTCAGCGGGGATGAAGTCCGGGAGCTCGCCGGTCGCAACGACGATGCCGGAGATGTAGCCGAAGCCGCAAGCATCCGCATCCGCGTTGGAGCCCAGACGGTTGGTGCCGTGCACGCCGCCGGTGACTTCGCCGGCCGCGTAGAGGCCTTCGATCGGCTGGCCGTAGATGTCAAGCACGCGGGTCATGGTGTCGATGACCAGACCGCCCATCGTGTGGTGCACAGACGGGAACTGCGGCAGCGCGTAGTACGGGCCTTCCTCGATCTTGACCATGGTGGAAGCCATGACCTTGTGGAAATCGAGATCCTCGCCGTTGTCGATGTAGCCGTTATGCTTCTCGATGGTGGCCTTCAGGTTGTCGCCGGTGACGGTCGGGAACATGCCCTTGACCTCAAAGCCGTTGATCTTCTCGGCCAGCTCGTCAAGCGTGTCCGCCTTCAGGATGCGGCCATCGGCGATACCGGCTTCGATTTCTTCCGGACGGACGTAGCCAGCGACGACCGGCTCGGTGAAGATGGCATAGGTGGAGACGAAGCCGGTGTTGACGGCAGCGTTCGCGCAGACGTCGCGGCGGTCGCCCTCGTTGACGTAACGGTTGCCGTTGTAATCAACGTAGATGACGCCGTAGGACGGGCCGGTGAACGGCCACACCGCGTACTTATCCAGAACGCCGGTGTTCGGGTCCGCCCACGGATAACGCTGGATGTTGCTCATCTGGGTGGTGTTCGCGCCGATCGCCTGCGCAAGGTAGATGCCCTCGCCGGTGGACGCGGCCTTGATGTTGGTGGTCGGCAGTTCTTCCGTCAGGTACGGAACCTGCGTCTCACGCATCTGGACGTTCGCGGAGAAGCCGCCGGTCGCCATGATGACGCCCTTCTTGGCTTCGATGGTCTTGTAGCCGTCCGCGGTCGCAACGCGGATACCGACAACGCGGTTCGCCTCGTCGCGGGTGCGGTAAATTTCAACCATCTTGGTCTCCAGCTCGATGGTCGCGCTGGTTTCCTTCAGCATCTTGAGCTGCAGGTTGGTGATGTCGGAACCGACCTGGTTCTCGGTGACGTAGGTGCGGTAGCCGTAGTGTCCGCCCGGACGAGCCAGCGTCTCGCGAATCTGGAGACCGTTGTCCAGCAGCAGATCAAAGTAGACCGGGGAAGCGTAGACCATCTCGCGCACCAGCGCCGGGTTGCTCATGTTGTCGCCGCCCTTGATGGTGTCTTCGATGTGCTTCTCGGCGGTGTCCGGCTCGAGACCCAGCTTCTGCTGGAGCTCGGCGGCGCGCTTGGAGGTGTAAGCGGCATACTGGCCGCCGTTGATGGCGCTGTTGCCGCCGGTGGTGGAGAGCTTCTCAACCAGCACGACGCTGCTGCCGGCCTTCTCCGCAGAGTAAGCCGCCGCAAGGCCCGCGAAGCCGCCGCCGACGACGACGACGTCATAGCTCTCGTCCCACTTCTCCGGCACTTCGACGGAGCCCATGGTCGGGAAGTAATCCGGCGCGGCGACTTCCTTCGCCTCGACCGGCTTCTTGAAATCCTCGACGTTCGCGCCGGCCTCGACCAGAGCCGCCTCAACAGCCTTGAGGATGCCCTCGGAGGTGCGGGTCGCGCCGCTGACGGTATCTACCGCCAGAGACTGCGCTTCCAGAATCGCGGCGGGCATCTTCTCCAGCGCCGGCCAGCCGGGAGCGGTCTCGTTGTAAGCGGTCACCTTGATGTCCTCAATCTTGCTCTCGGACACGGTCACGTCCACCGTCAGGCCGTCGTACATGCCGCGGGCGACTTCCGTGTAGGTGCCGGGCTTCATGCCCTCGGCCACCGCCGCCGTGAAGCTGGAAGCCAGCAGGCAGACGCAAGCCAGAGAAGCGATCCATTTCTTGTTCATTCTTTTTTCTCCTTTCCGATGTAAACACGTTCGGAACTCCTGACATCATTGTACATGAATTTATGCGTTTCATCACTCGAAAGGAGGAAATGAATCATTCGAAAAACAGAAATTTAACGATCATGCCGTCCCGTTCGGCCTTGCAATCCACCCGCTCGCGTCCTTTTTCACAAGTTCGTCGGCATAGACCGCGCTGCTCCGCGCCAGCGCGCGGGCGACGGGCTTGAGCGTTTCGTAGTTCTTGTAGACGATATTTTCCCACGCCCAGATCGGGTCTTCGTCCATATCCAGCCTGACCAGCCCGTAAGCGTCGTGGTAATGCTGCGCGGCGCAGTGCGGCGCAAGCGTCATCGCGCCCTCCTTGCGCACCTGCTCCACCACGAGCTGAACGCCGCCCAAAAACGTCGTCTTGCTCAGGTGAATCCCCATCTTTTCCAGCATCGGCAGAAACTCGCCGACAAAGCAGCATGTATCGTGCGGGTACATGAACTGCATGCCCTCCAGCGCCTCGTATTTCAGCCCCTTCTTCTGCGCCAGCGGATGATCCCACGACACCATGATATACACCGGCTCGCGATACAGCGGCACCGCCCGCAGCCCGCTGACCACGCCGGGGCGCGTGGTGTAGAAAAAGCCGATATCCAGCATATCCGAGCGGATCAGCGCCGGAACGCCCGCGTTGTGCGTCATCATCATGTTCAGCCGGGTTTCGGCGTGCGCGGTATGGAATTGCTCAAACAGCGCGAGCAGGCTGTTGCCGATGTTGATTTCGCACCCGCCGACGCTGACCGTGCCCTCCAGCTTCTCCGCCGGGCAGACGCTGTCCAGCGCCAGATAATAGTGCTCCACCATGCGGTTGGCGTGCACCAAAAACGCCTCGCCCTGCCGGGTGAGCGCGAGCTGGCGGCCCGTTTTGCAGAAAAGCGGCGCGCCGACCTCCTGCTCCAGCATTTGGATATGCTTAAAAAGCGTGCTCGGCGCATATTGAAGCTGCTCCGCCGCCTTTTGATAGTTGAGCGTCTGGGAGAGCGTAATCATGGTCAGAAGCTGTTTGATATCCATGGTTGTAACGTCCTTTTCCGGTCGATGGTGCACGATTCGTTAATAATCTGTCTATATACATTCTATCCTCCCGCTCCCCAAATTGCAACCATAAAGTGCCGAAAGGTCAGCCGACTTTCTTTTTTCGCGTCCGCCGAAGTCCGCAAAACATCAAAAAACGGACATGTGTTCGTTACCCGCATGTCCGTTCTTATTCTGATTTACTTCCTGCGTCTGAGCATGAAGCAGGCCGCCGCGGAAACCGCCAGCGCCGCGCCCCAAAGCAGAACGGGGCTTTCGTCGCCCGTCTTCGGCAGGTTTTCCGCGCTGGGGAGCTTTTTCCACTCCGCCGTGAGCGTCATATCCCCCGTGACGGTGATGTTGACTTTTCCGTCTTCTCCGGCCGGATAGCTGTTCCCCTTCTCGTCCTTCCAGCCCTTGAAAAGATGTCCTTCCTTTGTGGGCGCTTCGAGGGTGACGGTCGTGCCCTTATGCACCGTTTGGCTGCCGCTTCCGCCTACGCCGCCGTTCGCGTCGATTTCGATGCGCACCGGGTCTGCTTTATACGAAGCGACAAGCGACAATCCGCCGTTTAGCCACTTGTTTGCTTTCACCACCTGACCGTTTTCAGAGGGCGTATATCGCGGGTTGTCGTTATACCAGTTGTCAATTTTTATGCCGCTGTCGTGATAGTTCACGCCCATCTTCGCGGCGTTGGGCAGTTTGATTGAAGCACCTCCTTCCAGACAAATATCTGCGCCGTGTCCGTCTGCCGTATTGTTGTAAATATGATTTGATCCGTCGGAAACATCCATCGACCCATTTTCCAAATAAATACCACCGCCGATATAGCCACTACCGGTGTCGGTTTTATACGCTTCATTGTCAACGACCGTCCAGCTTGTTATCGGTTCTTCTTCTTTAACCCTTGAGTTTCTCAGCGCCACGCCGCCGCCATATGCTGCTTTGTTGCCTTTGATTGTGCCGCCGCTGATGGTGAGGGTTGAATTGTCCGCAAACAAACCGCCGCCCTTACCTGTATCTGACACAAAACATTTGCTGATTGTGCCGTCTTTGATGTTGAGGGTTGAACTGACCACATACAAGCCGCCGCCCGCGCCTGCCGTACATCCGCTGATTGTGCCGCCTTTGATGGTGACAGTTGAATTGTTCGCGTACAAACCGCCGCCCAGTAACCCCTTACATCCGCTGATGGTACCGTCGGTGATTTCGACGGTTGAATTGTTCGCATACAAACCGCTGCCCAGTTCCCCCTTACATCCGCTGATCGTGCCGCCGCTGATGGTGATGGTTGATTGATTTGTTGCATACAAACCGCCGCCATTATCTGCCGAACATCCGCTGATTGTGCTGCCGCTGATGGTGATTTCTGAAGAATTTGTTGCATACAAACCGCCGCCCCATCTTCCCTCACATCCGCTGATTGTGCCGCCTTTGATGGTGATGGTTGAATTGTCCGCATACAAACCGCCGCCCGC
>ENA-UOJC01004798-UOJC01004798.1-human-gut-metagenome-genome-assembly--contig:-C104-NODE-4798-length-11076-cov-15.760639_pt1 | contig 11076 bp, 8 predicted proteins | sample MGYA00242339_ERZ723886 | MGnify/ENA metagenome assembly ERZ723886 | reverse complement strand
GCGTGCCCTCCGGCATCACCGAGGTCGAGGAGCGCGCGGTCATCGACGCGGGCATTCAGGCGGGCGCGCGCCGCGTGTACCTCATTGAGGAGCCGGTCGCGGCGGCCATCGGCGCGGGCATCGACATCACCCAGCCCGACGGTCACTTCATCATCGACATCGGCGGCGGCACGAGCGATATTGCGGTCATCTCCCTCTCCGGCGTGGTCGAGAGCGCGTCCATCAAGGTCGCGGGCGACCAGTTCAACGAGGCGGTCGTGAAGTATATGCGCCGCAAGCACAACCTGCTCATCGGCGAGCGCACGGCGGAGGAAATGAAGATGAGCATCGGCTGCGTCTTCCCGCCCGAGGAGGAAATGACGATGGAGATCAAGGGCCGCTGCCTGCTCACGGGTCTGCCCAAGCTCATCACCGTGACCTCCACCGAGATGATGGACGCCTTTGAGGAGCCGGTCGAGCGCATCATGGAGGCGGTGCATCAGGTCCTCGAACGCACGCCGCCCGAGCTGGTGGCTGACATTTCCAGCAACGGTATCGTGATGACCGGCGGCGGCAGCCTGATCCGCGGCTTTGATAAGCTGGTCACGGCGCGCACGGGCATCCACACGGTGGTGGCGGAGAATGCCATCCAGTGCGTCGCCGAGGGCACGGGCAAGAGTCTCGAAAGCGTCGGCGAGATGAAGGACGGCACGATGAACCTGAGCCGCCGCAAGCAGATCAACTGAACAGAGAGCAAAAGGGGCTTCGACCGGCTGGTCGAAGCCCCTTTCCCTTTTACGGAGGAAGAGCGCGGCCATTTGGCTGCGCCCTTCTGCCTTATTTCTTTTCGATGACCTTGAGGACCTTTTCGTAGCACTCCTCGGCGAGCGGGATGGCGTGGGCCAGCATGGCCTCGCCCTTGTGGCAGCACTCGTCCGCGTACTCCTTGTCCTTGAGGGACGAGAGGTTGATGAGGACGTTGAGCCACGCGCTCTGCATGGCAGTCTTGAGCGTCAGCGCCGCAATGCCGAGGTCGCTCACGACATTCGGATTGGTCGTGCCGACGAGCGTTGCGAGCAGGTCGATGGATTCCAGACAGACCTCCATCATCGTCAGGGGGACCTCCGTGCAGTTGCGGAAGCTCGCCTGCACCGCGCCGCGGCGAATGGCCTTCTGGGCGTCATTCTCCTTGGGCAGGGCGAGGGATTCGATGAGCACGTCGAACACCTCGCTGTCGCGGTTCATCACGTCCACGAAGCGCTCCTTGAGCTCGTTGCCCTTGGCGATGGCGTCGAGAATGCGCTCGCGGTCGTCCTCAAAGCCCTTTTTGGAGAGCGTGAGGCCGTTGACCATCATGGTCAGCGCGACGCCGATGCCGCCCGCCAGACCCGCGACCGCGCCGCCGCCGGGGGCGGGCGCGTCGGAGCCGACCGCGTTGATGAGCTCTGTGACCTTCATATCCGCAATTTTCATGGAAAGTCCCTCCTTAGGGGTGTGTAAATTTTAGAACAGGCCCGTGATGCGGCCGTTTTCGTCCACGTCGATCTTCTCGGCGGACGGGACCTTGGGCAGACCCGGCATGGTCATAATGTCGCCGGTCTTGGCGACGAGGAAGCCTGCGCCGGCGTTGACCTTGAGGTCGCGCACGGTGATCTTGAAGCCGCGGGGCGCGCCGAGCTTGCCCGCGTCGTCGGAGAAGGAGAACTGGGTCTTGGCCATGCAGATGGGCAGGTTATCAAAGCCGAGGTCGGTGAGTTGCTTGAGCTGCTTCTTCGCGGGGGCGGAGATGATGACGCCGTCAGCGTGATAGACCTTGGTGGCGATGGCGTTGAGCTTGGCCTCGATGCTGTCGTTCACGTCGTAGACGTACTGGAAGTGGTCGGGCTCCTCGCAGAGGCGGACGACCTCCTCGGCGAGCGCCTTGCCGCCCTCGCCGCCCTTGGCCCAAACCTCGCTCAGACGGACGTTGACGCCCAGCTCGCGGCACTTGCTCTCGACGAGCGCAAGCTCGGCGGCGGTGTCGGTCGGGAAGGCGTTGACGGCGACGACGCAGGGCAGGCCGTAGACGTTCTTGACGTTGTCAACGTGCTGGAGGAGGTTCGGCAGACCCTTTTCAAGGGCTTCGAGGTTCTCATTGTTCAGCTCGGCCTTAGGCACGCCGCCGTGGTACTTGAGGGCGCGGACGGTGGCGACGATGACGACGGCGTTGGGATGGAAGCCGGCGGCGCGGCACTTGATGTCGAGGAACTTCTCGGCGCCGAGGTCGGCGGCGAAGCCTGCCTCGGTGACGGTGTAGTCGCTCAGGCGCATGGCCGTTTCCGTGGCTTGCAGGGAGTTGCAGCCGTGGGCAATGTTGGCGAACGGGCCGCCGTGGATGAAGGCGGGCGTGCCCTCGAGGGTCTGAACAAGGTTGGGCTTGATGGCGTCCTTCAGGAGCGCAGCCATCGCGCCCTCGGCCTTGAGGTCGTGCGCGGTGACGGGCTGATCGTCATAGGTGTAGGCGACGACCATCTTCGCAAGGCGCGCCTTGAGGTCGGCGAGGTCGGAGGACAGGCACAGCACGGCCATGATCTCGCTGGCGACGGTGATCTCAAAGCCGTCCTCGCGCGGCACGCCGCTGGCCTTGCCGCCGAGACCGTCGATGATGTGGCGGAGCTGACGGTCATTCATATCGACCGCGCGCTTCCAGACGATGCGGCGGGGGTCGATGTTCAGGGCGTTGCCCTGCTGGATGTGGTTGTCGAGCATGGCGGCGAGCAGGTTGTTCGCCGCGCCGATGGCGTGGAAGTCGCCGGTGAAGTGGAGGTTGATGTCCTCCATCGGGACGACCTGGGCGTAGCCGCCGCCCGCCGCGCCGCCCTTGACGCCGAACACAGGGCCGAGGGAGGGCTCACGCAGGCAGACCATGGTCTTCTTGCCGATCTTGTTGAGCGCGTCGGCCAGGCCGACGGAGGTGGTGGTCTTGCCCTCACCCGCGGGCGTGGGGCTGATGGCGGTGACGAGGATCAGCTTCGCCTTGCGGGGCAGCTTGCGGATCTCGGTAAGGTCGAGCTTGGCCTTGTACTTGCCGTAAAGCTCGAGGTGCTGCTCGTCGATGCCGGCGGCAGCGGCGATCTCAGTGATGGGCTTCATTTCGTGCGCCTGGGCGATCTCAATATCGGTCATGTGAAGGTACCTCCTGATACAATATGTTGAAGAGTGCGGTTTTCCCGGCCGGATAACTTGTGAGTATTGTACCAAAATGCAGGAGGAAGGTAAACAACTTTCACGAGCCACTTTTTCGGTATCGGTTAAAAATTTTAAGCGTTCGGTCGGCGAGGGCTTACAGCGTGATGCACACGGGCTCGTCGAGGGTGACGGGGCCGCCGATGGCGGCGGAAACGACCGCGCCGCCGCGGCGCTCGATGCTCGCGCGGACGACGCCCGCGGGCTGGAAATAGTCCTGCTCAAAGAGGCCGTCCGCGAGCCCTGCACTCTCGGCGACGGCGCAGGCGATGGTGCCGCTGCCGCAGCTCCCCTCCCAGATGAGGGTGCCGGTATCCACGACCTTGACGAGCGGCGTCATGCGGTGGCTCGTGCGGTCGAGGAAAATGACGCCGTAGGCGTCCAGCCCCTCGATGGCGGAAAACAGCGGCTCGGCGGCGCGGAAGAAGTCCTCGCTCGGCGCGACGCCCTCGATCACGAGGTGGGCAATGCCGGCGAGGTCGACCAGCGTGCCCGCATGACCCTCGACCTCCGCCGCGCGCACGGCGCGCGGGAGCGGCATTTCGGCGCGGGCGGCGCCCCGCGCAAGATCGACCGCGGCGGTGACGACGTGATCGCAGCCGCTGACGCGGAGCCTTACTTCGGAGAGACCGCCCCGCTGCCGCGCGACGTACATCGCATAGGCGCGGGTGGCGTTGCCGCAGAACTCGCCGCCCATCATCTCCATGCGGCCGTCGGTGTCCGCGTCCGCGGGGCAGGCAAAGCCGACCTGATCGATCTTCATATCGGGCAGCCGGCGCATCAGCTCGGCGGCGAGCGCCGCGCGGCGCTCCCTTTCGATGGGGTCGAGGACAAAAAGCGTGATGTTTCCGGCGGGATCGGCGCGCAGGACGTTGAGCTTCATAGAGATGCCTCCTTGCTTTTTTCGTATGCCGCTTAAAAAAAGAAGGTGTAAAGTCTTGGAAAGACTTTACACCTTCTCGGGGAATGTGTCAACTCGGAAAATTACTCAAAGTCGGGGATATACTCCTTGACGATGTCGAGCAGCTCGCCGGAGCGGATCATCTTCTCCACCGCGCGGATGTCGGGCCAGATCTCGCGGTCCACTTCGTAGAACGCGACTTCCTTGCGGACGTGCTGGTAGATGGCTTCGTGCAGCGGGGTGAGGCCCTGACCGTGGGTGTTCAGGCGGCGGCGGATGTCGATGGCCTGGCAGGCGGTCAGCAGCTCGTCGGCGAGGACGTCCTGCGTGTTCTGCAGGATCATCTTGGCCTTACGGGCGGCGGTGGTGCCCATGGAGACGATGTCCTCCTGGTTGGCGGAGGAGGGGATGGAGTCCACGGAGGCGGGATGCGCGTAGACCTTGTTCTCGCTGACCATGGAGGCGGCGGCGTACTGAACGATCATGAAGCCGGAGTTGACGCCCGCCTGCGTGGTGAGGAAGGCGGTCAGGCCGTTGCTGAGCGCGGGGTTGACCATGCGCTCGGTGCGGCGCTCGGACGCGTCGGCGATCTCGCTGGCGGCGATGCCGAGGAAGTCGAACGGGAGAGCCATGGGCTCGCCGTGGAAGTTGCCGCCGGAGATAACGGCCTCGTCGTCGAGGAACATCAGCGGGTTGTCGGTGACGGCGTTGAGCTCGATCTCGACCTTCTCACGGACGTACTCGAGCGCGTCGCGGCAGGCGCCGTGCAGCTGCGGGATGCAGCGCAGGGCATAAGCGTCCTGCACGCGGTCGGACTGGCAGTTGTCCAGGATCTCGGAGCCGGCGAGCAGCTTGCGCATATTCGCGGCGACGAGCATCTGGCCCTTCTGGCCGCGCACCTGATGGATGCGGGGATCGAAGGCGTTGCGAAGGCCGGTCAGACCCTCCATGGACAGGGACGCGATCACGTCGCCGAGCTGGGCGGCGCAGATGGAATCGTACAGGGCCAGCGCGCCGACGGAGGTCATCGCGCAGGTGCCGTTGGTCATGCCGAGGCCTTCCTTGGACACGAGCGTGTCGAGGGTGGCAATGCCGGCCTTGGCCATCGCCTCCGCACCGGTCATCTTCACGCCCTCATACATGGCTTCGCCCTTGCCGAGCATGGGCAGCGTCATGTGAGCGAGAGGCGCGAGGTCGCCGGAGGAGCCGAGGGAGCCCTTCTGGGGAACGACGGGGGTAACGCCCTTGTTGAGCATCTCGAGAAGCATCTCAACGAGGAGGGGGCGCACGCCGCTCACGCCGCCGCACAGGGCGTTGGCGCGCAGGAGCATCATGCCGCGCACGATCTCGTCGGCATAAGGCTCGCCGGCGGCGGTGCAGTGGCTGAGGATCAGGTTGGTGGAGAGCTGGTTGCTCATCTCCTTGGGGACGGCGACCTTCTGGAACTCGCCGAAGCCCGTGGTGATACCGTAGGCGACGCGGCCCTCGGCAGCGATCTTCTCAGCGAGCGCGCGGGACTTCTGCATGGCTTCCAGAGCGGAGGGAGCCAGCTCGACGGTCGCGTTGTAGCGCGCGATGGCGACAAAGGACTCGAGCGTCAGGCTGTGGCCGTCGACGACGACATGCTTGATCGTGGTAGGATTCATGATCATGGTGATTATCCTCTCTTTTTCTCAATATTCCGGTGACCCGGGATGGCGCGCACTTTCGTGCCGCCGTGTCGCAAGAAACTTTTCGGAACGTACCCCTTATTCTGCCCGCGTTTGCCCGGTGCGGACAGCGTTCCGCCCGCAGGAGAGTCCTGCGGGATCGTTCTGGGAACAGTATATCATGTTTTTGTGCAAAATCAATAGTTTTTTGCCTAAAATTTATTTCCTTCTTGTGCGCTATCGCCATATCGCGGTGTCGTGTTAGCAGGGTATAGTGCTAAAATTGTCTATGATGAACAAAAAAAGGCGCTCCGCTATTGCGGAGCGCCTTTCGGTTTTTGGTGAAAGTTCACAGCTATTTACTTTTTGTGCTTCCTGCCGGACTTCGCCTCGGGCTTGTCGTAGTCCATGACGCGGATGGCGGGATTCTTCTTTTTCACAAGGGCGTAGATCTCGTCGAGGTCCTCGCGCGGGAAAAAGAAGGCTTTTTCTGCGTTTCCGTAGCCGATGTGCAGGCGAACAAGCTCTGCGTGGTTGCGGTCTTCGCACACGATGACGCTGATGTCCTCCCAGGGGAAGAACTCGTAGTTGGTGGTGAACTGCATATCGTAGAAGATCTCGAGTCCGCGGCTCGTGAGAGCGGCGTCCTTTTTGGTCATCATCGTCACGAGGTACATCACGGAGAAGACGAGCGAGATGATGGAGAGCATCGGGTTGCGTCCGCGCTGCGATAAGCCGTAGAGCAGCAGGAGAACGACCAGGACCCATCCGCCGACCTGCACCCACTTCTTACGAGGCTTGAGCGACGACTGTGCGGGGTAGATCGGAGGCGGGACGGATTCCCAGGGAAGCGAATGTTTCACAGCGGTGATTCCTTTCTAAGTAAAGCGGGGAAGGGGGCTTACGCGTTGATCTTGGGGGCCTTGCCGGCGGCACGGCGAGCCTCGAGGTTCGCAACGGCCTTGGCGTGAGCCTCTTCGGGAGCGCCGGCGGGCTTGCCGGCCTTGGTCTTGCCGAAGATGTTGGTGTAGGAACCGTCAGCCCAGAAGATGTTGCGGCCGAAGGCGGCAGTCACATACGCGAAGATGGGGTTGAGCAGGTTGACGAACGCGTACGGGAAGAACACCAGCGGGCTCATGCCGAGAACGCCGGTCTGGTAAGCGCCGCAGCCGGTCCAGGGGAACATAACGGCCCAGAGGGTACCGGCATCTTCCAGAGAACGGGAGAGCATATTGCGGCCGAGACCGAGCTCGTCGTACTTGTCAGCATAGATGGGGGCGGGAACGCCGATGCCGAGGAACTGGTCGCACATGGTGGCGTCGCAGAAGATGGAGGTCAGCAGGGTCGCGAGGATGAGGCTGCCGACAGAGTGGATCTTGTGCTTCAGGCCGCCGAACAGACGCTCGACGCAGCCGCAGCGCTCCAGAGCACCGCCGTAGGCGAGCGCGAGGAGGATGAGGTTGATGGTCCACATGGTGCCGTCCATACCGCCGGCCTTGCCGAGGATGGAGTCAGCGACCTCGTTGCCGGTTTCAACGCCGATACCGTAGTGCAGCGTGTTGAAGATGTCGCCCAGGGCGCGGGAGCCGTAGATGTCGGTGGACTGGAAGATCATCATGAAGATGGTCGCGGTGGCAACGGAGATGGCGATACCGACAAGGCCGGGCACGCGCAGGATGCACATCACGATAACCACGATGATGGGGATGAGCAGAACGGGGGAGATCACGAAGGCCCCACGGAACGCGTCCTGAATGGACTGGGCGACGGTCGGATCATAGGCGCTGGCGTCGATGTTCAGGCCCATGATGGTGTAGAGGATGAGGGCGATGACCAAGGTCGGGCCGGTGGAGGAGACCATCGCGGTGACGTGGTCGAAAAGACCGGTCTCGGCAACAGCCGCGGCGAGGTTGGTGGTATCGGACAGGGGGGAGAACTTATCGCCGACATACGCGCCGGAGATGATCATACCGGCGGTGATGGGGGCGGGGATGCCGAGGCCCGCGCCGATGCCGAGGAACGCAAGACCGATGGTGGCGGTGGTGGTCCAGGAGGAGCCGCACGACATACCGACGATCGCGCAGAGGATGCAGCCGATGGGCAGGAACAGCTTCGGGGTCAGCAGGTCAAGGCCGTAGACGATCAGGGAAGGGATCGCGCCGGAGGCCATGAAGCTGGTGACCAGGAAACCGACGGTGCAGAGGATCAGAACGGCTTCCATGGAAGCAGCCAGACGCTCGATCATACCGGCGAGCATTTCCTTGAAGCTGTGGCCGCAGATCGCGCCGACGATGCAGGCGACGACGATGGACAGGACCAGGGGCATGTGCGCGTCATGATAACCGGATTCGGAATGACCGCGGAAGCAGTAAAGCATGAACCCGATCATCGCAACGATGGGAATTAACGCCAGAATAAAACTGGGTTCCCGAACAGTTTTCTTTTCGTTTGCCATGAATGATACCTCTCTCTTTAAAAATAAGATTTTAGTTTGTTGCGTAAGCTCGAACGATACCTGAGACGACCGCCGCCGCACGGCGGAGATCATCCCCACACACAAGGTCTCTTCCGATTGCCCTCCTTTCTGCATAACAGATCAGTGCAACAAGCTGTGGACGCTCCGTATCCGGGAGGGAGCCCCGTATGCGGAGTTGGAAACGAAACCGCGCCGGCGGCCGCCGTTGGGCAAACGGCGCTTCTCACCTGCCGCGTTGCGCTTTCGTTCCGGTTCGGTCCCGCAGACGCCCGCTCAGGCGTTCTGCGCGGGGATCATCGTCCGGTTTGACAAAATCACCGTGCTCTGCGGAACCAGCTTTTGTATTATATCATAGGCGTTCACAAAAAATCAATAAATTTCCGGATTATTTTTGCTTTTTTCTGTAACTTTTGACGACACTAAGGCGCTTTACTGCTCTGCTAATTAGTGAAAGCGGCAAAAAGGAAGAAAGCCCCTGCCGAACAGCAGGGGCGGATGCGGTATGGATGGCCTTACTCGTGCGCGTTCTTCTCCTTCATGCGCTTGAGGACGATCTTGTAGCCGTCCGCGCCGTAGCTGATGCACTTATTGACGCGCGTGATGGTGGCGGAGGACACGCCGATCTCCTTGGAGATCTGGGAGAAGGTGTTGCCCGCCTCCAGCATTTCGGCGACCTGCAGGCGCTGGGTCATGGCCTGGATCTCGCTGAAGGTGCACAGATCGTCGAAGAAGCGGTAGCACTCCTCAAGGTCCTTGAGCGAGAGAATGGCTTCAAACAGATGATCGGTCTCCTCCGACTTCATCTTGCTTCCGTACATAACAGGTCCTCCTTACAGAACTGAATTTGGGGCTGCGCGCGGGAAAGGGGTCAAGCCCTCTGCGCGGCGCGCAGGGAGCGCTTGAGCATATCGAGCACCGGCGGGGTGACGAAAGCCATGGCGACCGCGGTGACCGCGCCGGAAACGATGCGGATGCCAACCTTGCCGAACACATAGGCGTAGGTGTAATAGCCGTAGATGACGCTGTCGAGATAGATCGCGCCGGTATTGAGAAGCGTGACGACGAGCGAGGTGACGATCAGCACGCCGACGAGCTGCTTGCGCGAGAGTTCATAGCCGCAGCGCTTGGCGTACAGACCGATGAGCAGGCCGCGCACCGCGGGCGGGATGATCCACAGCACGGTGGTCGCGGTGACGCCGTAGGTCATCAGCTGACCGAGGAAGGCACCGACCAGACCGACCATCAGACCGCCGCCGGGGCCATAGAGCAGAGCGCCGACGATGATGGGCAGGGCGGAAACGGAAATGTTGATCCAGCCGAGACGGATCGTGCCGACGGTATTGAGCACGACGTAGACGGCGACCATCATGGCGATGACCACCAGCTTGCGCGTGGACATGGAGCCGAAGCGGTTGACGACGATGAGCGCGGCGACCAGCCCGACAAAGCAGGCGGCCATGCAGAGAATGATGGATGTGGGCGACATGAGACGATTCCTCCTCAAAAATAATGAGCTTCCGCCGCGGGCATTCATTATCCCGCGCGGAGCGTGGCAGCTTGGAGAGGGCACAGATGACCCCCCTCCCCTTACGGCAGGAGCCACGCAGAAAAGAGGTCTCATGTCTCTTCTGGAGTGGCGAGCGGAATGCGAAAGCCATACTGCAAACCAGGGTTTTTCGTCCGCCGGGCAACTTCCCGTCCCGACGGCACTGTGCGCCCGTTGGGCGCAAACACATGACTTCCTACTCTGCCAGAGCGTATTTTTGTGTAAAAATACACATATAGAATAGCAAACTCTCCGCCCATCGTCAAGCAATTTCACACGGGAAAGCGCGGTTTTTCCGCGAATTTTCTTTTTTAAGGCGAGGGCGCGTTTATTTCTTACAAAACACGCGGGCGCGGCGCGGCTTTTTTCTTGACAGCGCGGCGCTTTTTTTGCTATCCTACAAAATAGGACGACAAATGGGCCGGCCCGCGCGCCGCCCGTCTGCACAACATTTCCGGTCATCATTAAAGAGGAGGAACTTTCATCATGATCAAGGAAACCATGGCTTACCTGTCCCAGTACGATCCCGAGGTCGGCGCGACCATCGAGAACGAGTATCACCGCGAGCAGCGCAACATCGAGCTGATCGCCTCGGAGAACATCGTCTCCCCCGCCGTTATGCTGGCGATGGGCACCTGCCTGACCAACAAGTACGCCGAGGGCTATCCCGGCAAGCGCTACTACGGCGGCTGCTACTGCGTCGACGAGACCGAGGAGATCGCCCGTCAGCGCGCCTGCAAGCTCTTCGGCGCCGAGCACGCGAACGTCCAGCCCCACTCCGGCGCGAGCGCGAACCTCGCGGCCTTCAAGGCGATGCTCCAGCCCGGCGACACCTACATGGGCATGAACCTCGCCCACGGCGGCCATCTGTCCCACGGCAGCCCGGTCAACATCTCCGGTCAGTATTTCCATCAGGTCCCCTACTCCCTCAACGATGAGACCGAGCAGATCGACTACGATGAGCTCTATCGCATCGCGCAGGAGTGCAAGCCCAAGATGATCCTCGCGGGCGCCTCCGCCTATCCCCGCAAGATCGACTTTGCCAAGTTCCGTGAGATCGCCGATTCCGTCGGCGCGTACCTCATGGTCGATATGGCGCACATCGCCGGCCTCGTCGCTGCGGGCGTCCACATGAGCCCCGTGCCCTATGCCGACGTGGTCACCTCCACCACGCATAAGACCCTCCGCGGCCCCCGCGGCGGCCTGATCCTCTGCAAGAACGAGATCACCAAGAAGAACATCGAGACCGGCGAGATGGAGACCATCAACCTCGCCAAGAAGATCGACTCCGCCGTGTTCC
>ENA-UOJC01004790-UOJC01004790.1-human-gut-metagenome-genome-assembly--contig:-C104-NODE-4790-length-11085-cov-4.149592_pt1 | contig 11085 bp, 7 predicted proteins | sample MGYA00242339_ERZ723886 | MGnify/ENA metagenome assembly ERZ723886 | reverse complement strand
GTTTCCTTCAACTGTGAAGGCGGCATTTCTCCCAGGCCTTTAAAGCGGCTGATTTCAATTTTATTCGAGTTCTTGAACTGCGTCTTGATGATGCGATCCTTGTCCGCGTCGTCAACCGCGTAAACCACTTTGCTTCCGTATGCCAGACGGTACAGTGGCGGAACAGCAAGATACAGGTGCCCCTTCTGAATGAGCTTCGGCATTTCGCGGTAGAAAAACGTCATCAGCAAAGAGGCAATGTGTGCGCCGTCAACGTCCGCATCGGTCATGATAATGATCTTGTCGTAACGCAGAGAGGATTCATCATACCTGTCCTTGCGTCCGCATCCGAGAGCCTCGGTAATATTGTTGATTTCCTCATTCGACATGATTTTGTCGGAAGACGCACTTGCAACGTTCAGAATCTTGCCCCGTAAGGGAAGAATGGCCTGTGTTTCACGGTTGCGCGCCTGCTTGGCCGAACCGCCGGCGGAATCGCCCTCAACGATGAAGATTTCCGTGCCCTGCGACGACGTCCGGGAACAATCGGACAGCTTTCCGGGCAGGCGGAGACGCTTCGTCGCGGAGGCTCGTGCCGTTTCCGTCTGTTTCTTGCGGCGCTTACGTTCATCCGCACGCTCCAGAATGTATGTCAGAAGCGTCGTTGCGTTTTTCGTGTCGGCCGAAAGCCAGTGGTCGAAACGGTCCTTGACCGCGGAATCCACCAGACGCGAGGCTTCGGGCGATGCCAGTTTTTCCTTGGTCTGCCCCTGGAACTGCGGTTCTTTCATGAACAAAGAAAGCATAATGCCGGCGCATCCGACCACATCGTCCGTCGTGATATCGGCGCTTTTGCGGTTGCCGAGCATTTCGGCATAACTGCGCAGGCTGCGTGTCAGGGCCGTTTTCAATCCGGCTTCGTGTGTTCCGCCCAGGGGGGTGCTGATCGTGTTGCAGTAGGAACTGAAAAAGCCTTCCTGTCCTTCGTCAAACCAGGTGATGGCCCATTCGACATGCCCCTGATCATTGGGCAGGTTTGCCTGGCCGGCGAACGCGCGCGGCGTAATGCAGGGATCGTCCTTGACGCGATACTTTAAAAAGTCTTCCAGCCCGTTCGGAAATTTCAGGACTTCCTCTGCCGGAGTCGGATCATCGGGCGCCAGCAGCACCGGATCACACTTCCAGCGGAGTTCAACGCCGCGGAACAGGAAAGCCTTCGAGCGAGCCATACGGAACAAGGCATTCGGCTTGAACCGGATGCGTTCGCCGAAAATTTCGGTGTCCGGCTTGAAAATAACAGTCGTCCCGCGTCGGTTCGCGACGGTCCCGACCTTTTCCAGAGGCGTCATCGGAACGCCGCGCGCATATTTCTGACGCCACACACATTTGTCGCGGGCGACTTCAACCGTCATTTCGGAGGACAGAGCGTTCACAACGGACGAACCGACGCCGTGCAGACCGCCGGAAACGGAATAGGCCTTTCCGCCGAATTTGCCGCCCGAATGCAAAGAGGTCATAATGACCTCCAAAGCCGATTTATCGGGATACTTGGGATGCGGATCAACGGGAATACCCCGGCCGTTGTCCTTCACACGGACAGAACCGTCGGCCAACAGCTCCATTTCAATGACGGACGCATATCCGGCGACCGCTTCGTCCATGGCGTTGTCCAGAATTTCGGCGGCCAGATGGTGGTAGGCCGTTTCATCCGTCCCGCCGATATACATGCCGGGGCGGCGGCGGACGGGTTCAAGCCCCTCCAGCACTTCAATGTCTTTTGCCGAATAGTCGGTCGGCGCGGCCACAATGTTTTTAAATAAGTCGGACATCGTCGTTCTGCTCTTCACCAGGATTAAAAAATCGTTAAGCGGAGAATACACCTTTCGGCGTACAAAAAGCTACTTTTTTAAGGAGCCTTTCCGAAAACTTCCGGAACGCTTTGTTTTATCGCCGTTTTTCTGCGGGATCGAGGCTTCAAACTTCCGTTCAAGCTCTTCTGTGAAGCTCTCTGTAAAAGGCAGTTTACCTTTATACCAGTCGGGTTTCAACTGATTTTCGTCCCCGGCGAATGAAGCGAAGCGTTGTGTCCACAGCCGATCCAGACCGAAAGCGGCGGCAAACGGGAGGTGCTTGTCATAAAGAGACTTGATTTTCCGGTCGGCATTGCGCAGGACGCTGAGAAGTGTGTCGTCCTGCGACGACAGGTACAGACGGTAACCTTCCATGTTTTCCAGCACCGACTTGCCAAGCATTGAGGGCGATTTCAGAAGCGAATGGAACACGCCGATGCAGATAATGGTCAGCAGGAACATCAAAGCGGTCGCAAAGGTCGTCTGGACGCCATAGAAATAAAGGAGCATCCCAAGGCCGACCGCAAACGGGAAAAGGATCAGGCCAAGCATCCCGAGAGCGGCCGCATTCCGGCGCGCCGGGCCGCTGCGCAGAAGATGAAAGGCGGCTTGTCCGATGAAATACAGAGGGATGGAAAAGGCGACACACCCGACGGCCGTCAGGAAAGTCACCCGACCAAACAGGGATAACGTCGAAATGAATACGACAGAAACGATCGCCATCAGAATGCCGAACCAGAAATAAGACTGGTGCATCGTAACGAATTTGGCGTTGTATTCCTTTTTGATCGCCCGCCCGGTTTCGTTCAGAAGGCGCGTCAGACGCAACCCGTTCGCTCCGGTCATGGCAAAGGACGTATCATGACGCCCGAACAGAGCTTTCGCGATTTTCTTCTCCACCGGCGTCAGGCCGCTTTCCTTATCCGTCAGTTTGATCAGTAGGAGCGTTCCATCCGCCTCTTCACCGAAAGCCAGAAAGCCTTTCGAGGCCATGGACAGCAAGAGAATGAACAGCGATTTCGGAACGATTTTGCGGTTCAGAGCGTAATGCAGAACGGCCGGAGTGAAATCTCCTTTCTGCAACGGCCGGATCTTGTCCGGGGAGGCAACCTGGTTCTTTTTCAGGCTCTGCCATGTGGCCGCGTAATAGGACAGAATGAACAGGAAAGTGATGAAGGCCGCCATTGACGTGCCATGTTCCTCGATAAAGCCGTCCAGAAAGCTTTTTTCGGGCATTGGCGCGGGATCCGTGTCCAGCCAGTTGGCAAAAACGGTCAGCCCTTCGCCTTCGGCCAGGGGGTAGGTCAGGGTGAAGGACAGGTTGCCTTCGGGATCCTTCCGGACTTTGTACTGCTGTGCCGGAGTGTGGAGGCTTCCCGTTGCGGCGGACTGAGAAACAACCGGAGCTCCGCGGGGAAAGATGATTGACGTGGCGGCGCGGGGAATCGTCATGTTCCAATGCTGGCCCGTGACGCTCCAGATCAGTTCCTTGAAACCGTCGGCGTCTTCCTGCTCTTTGAATTCCGCGATTTTATCGGGGAAAAGATAGGTGATGTTGTAGACGTGAACGCCCGGCGGCAGGGGAAAGTCATCCCGGACGGAAATGCGGACGCCGAAAGAACTCGGCATTATTTCCGCTTCAACGGGGCGTCCGTCAACAAAGGCTTCCAAAACGGTCGGAAGAGAGCGGTGAGTGTGCCCGGCGCGATCCATATGATATTTTGAAAAATAGCGGTTGATGCCGTAAAAGGAATCGTCGCCGGGTTCGACAACGCGCTGGATCGTTTCGGTAACGCCGATTGAACCGTCCGCATACACTTCGATGCGGCTGAAAAAATAAGGGATATGGTTCAGGAAGGGGACTTCGATGACCGTGTCGGGAGGGATGTTGACAAGGGCTTTTTCCCCGTCGTAGTCCAAAGCCATGAAACGCGGGCCGCGGGGAAGGTTCGGACGGACGGTTTCCTGAGATCTGGGATCAATGAAGGTGCGCCGAAACCTGTCCTGGCGCTGTTGCTGGTTTTCGCGATGAAACAGGCGCTCCCGAGCCTTGTCCAGAGTATTCTGAATGAAATTCTTTTTTTTCTGTCCGGTCACTTCCTCGACGGAAAGCTGAGGGCCGACGGCTTCTGAATTGTCAAAGAAGATCAGCGTTCCGGTCGCATCGTACAGTTCGTCCAGACGCGGCGCCCTGTCCCGGCCCTGGCTGTCAAATGTACGGAGCAGGTTGTTCAGATCGTCGCTGAGTTCTCCTTCGTTTCTCGCCGCTGCCGGAGCGGAAAGGCACGCAAGGCATACCACTGCGGCAAGAAGTGCGGCTGAAAACAAAGTCTTCCCTGACATGGTTTGAACCGTCCCCCTCAGATATCAAGTTCGAAAATGCCGGCGACTTCGACGGCAACGCCCAGAGGCAGAGACGAAACGCCGTATGCCACACGGGAATGTTTTCCGGCGTCCCCCAGCACGGCGACCATCAGATCCGAAGCACCGTTGATGACTTTCGGGTGATCCTTGAAATCGGGCGCGGCACTGACAAGGCCTTCAAGCTTCAGCACCTGTTTGACGGCGTCCAGTCCTTTTCCGGGAGCCAGAGCGTCGCAGGCGTTTTTCAGCTGTGCCAGAAGGTTCACGGCGCACTGGCGGGCGGCGGCGGCTCCTTCCTCAATGCCGATGTTTTCGCCCAGGCGCCCCATGTGTGTGAATGTGCCGTTCGCAGCGGGCAGCTGGCCCGAAACATAAACAGTACGTCCGCACGCCGTCCATCCGACGTAATTCGCGACCGGAGCGGCCACGGCCGGCAGAGTAATTCCCAGTTCTTCAAGCTTTTTTTCGGCTTTGCCTGTCATAAACGTTCTCCTTGATCAGATATCGGAAGGTTTTATAGATTAATAAACGATTTGGACTGTCGGCGCAATCTTAAAAGGGAACGCCGCCGGAAAAGAGCGCAGAAAAGAGCTTTAAACGCACCGCCGGTTGGTGTATAGAGAAAGCAGTCCGTTTTAATGAACATGAGTAAAGGTCAGATATGAACACAATGTCTTTGTCCAAGGATAAAATCCGCCTTCTTCTGCTGGAAGACCTCCATCAGAATGCCGAAAACTATTTCAGGAATCACGGCTATACGAATATTACGTCTTTGAAAGGCGCTCTGGATGCCGACGAATTAAAAAAAGCGATTGCCGACGTGCATATCGTGGGGATCCGGTCGCGTTCAAAAATCACGGATGAAATCCTTGAGGCAGGGCACAAGCTGATGGCCGTCGGGTGTTTCTGTATCGGGACGAACCAGGTCGATCTGGAAGCCGCCCGCCGCCGGGGCATTCCCGTCTTTAACGCACCGTATTCAAACACGCGCTCCGTCGCCGAACTGGTTGTGGCGGAAATCGTCATGCTGATGCGCGGCATTCCCCAGAAAAATGCGGCGGCGCACCGGGGTGTCTGGCTGAAAAACGCCAGGGGAGCGACCGAAGTCCGCGGGAAAATCCTTGGAATTGTCGGGTACGGCCATATCGGGACACAGGTGTCCATTCTGGCCGAAGCAATGGGCATGAAAGTCCGTTTTTACGATATCGTTGATAAACTGGCGCTGGGCAATGCCGAACCGTGTTCCTCTCTGACCGAGTTGCTGTCGGTTTCCGACGTTGTCAGCCTGCACGTACCGCAGACGCCGCAGACGAACAACATGTTTTCGGATGCCGAATTCGCGGCCATGAAGGAAGGCGCTTTCCTGATCAACGCGGCGCGGGGCAGTGTCGTTGATATTGAAGCGCTTCGGCGTGCGCTTGACTCCGGCCGTGTCGCCGGAGCGGCTCTGGACGTTTTCCCCAGAGAGCCTGCAGACAAATCCGAAGAATTCGTTTCGCCGCTCCGCGGTCTGGACAATGTCCTTATAACGCCGCATATCGGCGGTTCGACGCAGGAAGCGCAGGCGAATATCGGTCTGGAAGTCGCGGAGCGTCTTGTCAAATATTCGGACAACGGTTCGACGCTCGGGGCTGTGAACTGTGTTGAAGTTTCTCTGCCGGTGCAGGAAAGCGGGAAGGTGACGCGCTTCATGCATATCCATAAAAATGTTCCGGGTGTGCTGGCTTCGATCAACAAAGTGTTCTCGTCCCACGGGCTGAACGTCAGCGGGCAGTACCTGCGGACGGACGGCGAATACGGTTATGTGGTCGTTGATATTGACGGCCATGCTTCTGATGCCGCAGCGTTGCGCACCGAACTGGCGGCGATTGACGGGACTTTGAAAGTCCGCTATCTGCTGTAATTTTTATCTCTCCTTTCCGCTTTGCGCAAAATAACGCGAAAAGCGGAAAGGATTTATTGAGATTTTTCAATAAAATATATAGTATTGTATTTAACAGGCCGTTTCCGGCCCTGCCGGGATGCCCGAAAAACATTAATACCCGTTATTAAGGAGAGCGCTATGGATGCCATTGACCTGAATGTAGCCCGAAAAGAAACGTTAGCTCTGGTTCTTGCCGGTGGAAAGGGGTCTCGACTGAAAAATCTGACGGGTATGCAGGCGAAGCCCGCCGTGCCGTTTGGCGGAAAATTCCGCATCATTGACTTTCCTCTGTCCAACTGCATCAACTCGGGCATGCGCCGTATGTGCGTCCTGACGCAGTACAAGGCGCACAGCCTGATCAAACACATCCAGCAGGGATGGAGCTTCCTTCAGCCGGAACTGAACGAATTTGTTGAAATCTGGCCGGCGCAGCAGCAGACATCCGAGGAAATCTGGTATCAGGGGACGGCCGACGCCGTTTATCAGAACGTTGAAACCATCCGCCAGCATAACCCGCGCTATATTTTAATTCTGGCCGGCGATCATATTTACAAGCAGGATTATTCGAAGATGCTGGAACAGCATATTCATTCCGGAGCAAAAGCGACGGTTTCCTGTATTGAAGTGCCGATTGAAACGGCTCATTCCTTCGGCATTGTTGATACCGACGCCGAAGGCAATATTATCAAATTCGTTGAAAAGCCGAAAAATCCGCCGGCGATCCCGGGCAACCCCGACCGGTCGTTCGCCAGCATGGGCATTTATATTTTTGACGCGGACTTTTTGATTGATTTGCTGGAAAGAGACGCACAGGACAAAGAATCCTCGCACGATTTCGGAAAGGATCTTCTGCCGTCTCTGATCGGAAAGGTCAAAATCATTGCTCACCGTTTCCAGGACAGCTGTGTTTTCAATAAAACGGACGAAGCTTACTGGCGCGACGTGGGAACGATTGACGCTTACTGGGAGGCGAACATTGATCTGACGAACGTGGTGCCGGATCTGGATCTTTATGATTCCCGGTGGCCGATCTGGACGTTCCAGGAACAGCACCCGGCGGCAAAGTTCGTTTTTGAAAGCGAGCTGAGAACCGGGATGGCTGTCAAATCGCTGGTGTCGGCGGGATGCATCATTTCCGGATCGACTGTGCGCCGGTCGCTGTTGTTTTCGTCCGTGCGTGTTCATTCGTTCGCTCTGGTCGAGGATTCGGTCGTCCTGCCGAACTGTGTGATCAACCGCCATGCCCGTGTGCATAAGGCGGTTCTGTCCGAGAACTGCGTTGTGCCGCGCGGTCTGGTGATCGGCGAAAACCCGGAAGAGGACGCGAAAAATTTCTATGTTTCGGAGAAGGGTGTCGTTCTGGTGACGCCCGAGATGCTGGCTCGACTGCCGCCGGCGCCCGAGCTGTCGTAAGCGGGGAAGGCGGGGGCGATCCCCGCCTTTCGTTTTCAGGAGTTCGGCATGATTCGTCGGATGCGTCAGTACATCAATCTTACCCTCGCTTTTTTGAAATGGCCGAGCGCTGTTTTTATGGTTCTGTGCGTTCCGGCGGTGTGGCGGGCTTTTGAACGTTATTACGCCATCCGGCATCAGCTTCACTGGCAGAATCTGGCTTATTTCGGAATCGGGATTGCGTTTTTTCTGTTTGCCCGGCTTGTTTTCATGGCGCGGCGCGGATGTGCGGAAACGATGGAACACGAAATGACGCACACGCTTTTTGCTCTGGCGACGCTTCATCCGGTGCACGGGATGACGGTGAACGACGGCGGCGGCGGTTCCATGAGTTTTTCCGGCGGCGGCAACTGGCTGATTGCTCTGGCGCCGTATTTTTTTCCTCTGGCGGCGTTTGCGATGCTTGTGCTGTGCCTGTTCGCCCGGGCGGCGATGGGGTACATGCCGGAATGGACGTATATCGGGCTGGGGTGTGCGGTTGGGTACAACCTTCTTTCTCTTGTCCAGCAGGTTCATCCCGAGCAGACCGATTTTAAAGTGGCGGGCTATCTGTTTACGATCTGTTTTCTGCCGGGAGCGAACATGCTGTCGTACGGCACGATTTTTTCTTTCGCGGAAAGAGGCGGCCGCGGCGTCCTTTTTTTCTACAGGCTGGTTTTTTATTATATGGAACATGACTTTCTCCGTATCTGGGCAAAAGCGGCCGCTCTGTTTTCGTAGCGCCGCGGCTTTATGCCGTTCCGGGAACAAGAGGCTTTGCAGAAAACCGTGTTCGCACAGAGAGGCTGAAGGAGGAAGCATGCCATTTCCGGGAGGAAAAACGAAAAGACGCCTTTGTAAAGCCTGAAAACCGAGGCCTACTTTCAGTGCCCGATAACGTCAGAGTTTGAAAGACTGCTTTTGAAAGAAGTGCTTTCTTTGCATAGCCGCGTCAATGTTTCCGCGTCCGAAGCCGGAGGTGCGAGTGAAAGCAGAAAACCGATGCATGTTTCCAGTGTCCGATAACGTCAGAGTTTGAAATATTGCTTTTGAAAGAAGCGCTTTCTTTGCATAGCCGCGTCAATGTTTCCGCGTCCGAAGCCGGAGGTGCGAGTGAAAGCAGAAAACCGATGCATGTTTCCAGTGTCCGATAACGTCAGAGTTTGAAATATTGCTTTTGAAAGAAAAATCCTTTTCTTTGCATAGCTCCTGCCTGTGTTTCCGCGTCCGAGGTCGGGGGTGCGAGTAAAGACAGAAGACCGAGGCCTACTTTCAGTGCCCGATAACGTCAGAGCTTGAAAGACTGCTTTTGAAAGAAGCCCCTTTTTTTGCATAGCTCCTGCCGGCGTTTCCGTGTCCGAAGCCGGAGGTGGGGGTAAAGGCCGAAAACCGAGGTATACTTTCAATATTGCTTTTGAAAGAAAAATCCTTTTCTTTGCATAGCCCAGCTTGACGGTTCCGAGCCTGAGAGCTGTCGGCGTTTTTTTACTCTATGGTAAAACGCATTTTTTCCTTCGCCACAAAGTAATTCGGACTGATGCCACGGATATGCTCTTCAATACGCGCCATTTCATCGTCCTTATGTTCGGGAGAATGATGAAACAACGCCAGATGCTTTATCTTTTCCTTCCGAGCCAGACGAGCCGCTTCTTCCCAGGTCGAATGACCCCATCCGATGTGGCCGGTGAATTCATCTTCGGTAAACAGAGCGTCGTAAATGACAAAATCACAGCCTCGGATAAGACGCAGGACGTTCTCGTCCTCCTGTCCGGGCACATGTTCAGTATCGGAAATATATGCAACGGATTTGTCCTTATACGTAATGCGGTACCCGGTCGCTCCGTTCGGATGGTTCAAAGGCGCCGTTTCCACCTTGACCTCTCCCCCGTACAGTTCAAAAGACGCTCCGCTGGTGAAGTTGTGGAAATTCAGCGTTGACTGAAGCGTATGCATCGGCATCGGAAAGAACGGATCGGACATCTGAAGCTCGAAAACGCCTTTCGCACTGCTGCCGTCGCCCAGAAAAGCCGCATACATATCAAGGACAGCGTCCGCCTGATACGCAAACATAAAAAAGGGGAAACCGTTGATGTGATCCCAGTGTGTATGCGAGATAAGCATGACCGCTTCCCTGACACCGCGGCGCGACAGGTCTTTTCCCAAATCACGGATGCCTGATCCGGCGTCAATGATAATGACTTTGCCGTCCAGACAAAGCTCTACACACGCCGTATTGCCGCCGTATATCATGTATTCCGGCGCCGGGCACGGTATGCTTCCCCGCACCCCCCAGAATGTAATGTCCACGCCCATCTGAGCCTTTCTTTATAATCGATCCGAAGCTATAATTGTTAGCACATTTTAATGCTTTTAAACTGTGATGAAAAGCATAAGTTTTCCTAATTCTTCGGGTGAAGGAACAACAATGTCGGGAAAACACGGGTCTGATTTGTCCATAATGCGGTGTTCTTCGCGGTTTAAAACGTGAAGAAAGAAAATCCGCCCCAGCGCTCCACGTTTGGCAAAAAATTCCTTCAGACACAAAAACATGTCCCGATCCGTTCCGTGCGGCCCAAGGCTGTCACCCATGACAAGCACGGGAAATCCGGTATCAAAAGCCTGTTCCATAAAACCCGAACGGATGAGGGCGCGTCCCTTGTTCTGAGACAGGGAGCGGATATCCACAGATCCCCGCGGATCCAGCGATGAGACAAATGTGCCGTTTATATTTTCCGGAACGTTCTTCGCCGGAGCACCGTTTTCATCTTTGCCCGTCAGAATGTGGTTGACCTGCTTTTTCATGAAATCGAAAATCATGTCGAAATGGCGTTTGTCCCGCACCGGATAATCAATGATGTTGACATAGCTGATATGCTTTTTGTATTCGGCATGAACATAGGGCGCCGCATCCGGAAAAAGCGACATGACCATCCGTTTGATGTTCAGCATGCGTTCCCCCGCGTAACGTTCAAAAAGCTGTTCGGATTTGCGGCGCGCGGGATCGTCCGAACGCTTCAGAATACTTACCTTCCGGTTGCGGATAATCTGGCGTCCGTGTCCGGCAATGGCGTCAAACATGGCAAAAGGAGAATCCGGGCCGCCCAAAAGGTCATTCAGGGCGCCGTCGGGCACATATTCCTTTGTCCGGTCGTCCAGACGGCGATCGCTCCAATGCCTTCCGGTAATGAAAAAAACGGGACAGTCCCTGCGACGCAGTTCCAGAAACACCTGCCGGACGGACGGAACCATGAAACAGCGCCGCACGCCCAGAGCTTCATAATTCCGGGTTTCATAATTCGCATCATCGGCCACACAGCAGGTGTAGTCCAAATCCGTGAAAACACAGAAAGGCTTTTTCTGACACAGTTCGGTTAATCGGGCGATGTCCTGTACCATTTGTCCGTCCGGGATGATTAAAAAGCTGTTTATTCCGACCTGTCAAATAGAGTAACATTTTAAGCGCCGCAAAGCGAGTCTTGTCAGCTTGTCAGAAAGGATAAAATGAAAATGAAAAAAGGCGTTCTGATTCTGGGTCTG
>ENA-UOJC01004788-UOJC01004788.1-human-gut-metagenome-genome-assembly--contig:-C104-NODE-4788-length-11088-cov-38.659929_pt1 | contig 11088 bp, 8 predicted proteins | sample MGYA00242339_ERZ723886 | MGnify/ENA metagenome assembly ERZ723886 | reverse complement strand
AACTGCGCCCACTGTTGCAGGAGTATCAGCGGGCTGCTGACAAAAAGCAGTTCCGGCACAAGCACGAGGGCACCCTGATTCTCTATGAAGCGGCGGTCAAGGCCCTGAAAGAGCAGGGCTTTCAAAAGCTGCCTGACCTCTACGCGCTGAAAACCGAGTATAAGCTATTGGCCGAGCAGAAAAAGCAACTGCAACAGCAGTACGCCGAAGTCAAACGCCAGATGCAGGAGTATGGCATCATCAAGCAGAATGTGGACGTCATCCTGCGGACAACACCGGGAAAGGAGCAGATGCAGGAACGGTAAGCCACGCAAGTTTTCGTCATAACCCGCTGACAGTTCAAACAATATCTGCTATAATTAAAACAATGATTCTTAGAAAAAATTCTCAAATAGAAAGGAGATTTTTCAATTGGACAACAACCTCATTCCGTATCAGCCGGTAATCTCCGATATTAAAAATTTGATTACCGTCGGCCAGAACGTTGCCTATAATGCAGCCAACCGTGCAATGATTATGACCTACTGGAATATTGGGAAGCGCATTGTTGAAGAAGAACAGAGCGGTGCCGAGCGTGCAGAGTATGGAAAACGCTTAATTCCAGTTCTTTCGGCAGAACTCACAAAGGAATTCGGCAACAACTATTCCAGCCGAAATCTTCACTATTACCGTAAATTTTACCATTGCTTCCCTGATTCCGAGATTTTGAACACGCGTGTTCAAAATCTTAATTGGTCACATTTTCGAGCTTTGCTGCGTGTTCCCGATGAAGATGCCCGTGTTTGGTATATGAATGAAGCGGCTAATGAAAATTGGAGTGTTCGCACCCTTGACCGCAACATTGGCACACAGTATTATTATCGGCTGCTCCATTCTCCGAAAAAAGAAACCGTCATTGCTGAAATGAAAGAGAAAACGGCAGCAGAACCCAAGCATCAGTTTGAACTTCTCAAAAGTCCCATCGTGGCAGAATTTTTAGGCTTTCGCACCGAAGATTCCTTTGCAGAGTCCGATTTGGAGTCTGCAATTCTTTCTCACATCCGGGACTTCCTCATGGAAATGGGAAAGGGATTTGCTTTTGTGGCCCGGCAGCAGCATATTGTGACCGATACGGAAGATTACTACATCGACCTTGTGTTTTACAACATCGAACTGAAATGCTATGTTCTGATTGATTTGAAAATGGGCACGATCACCCATCAGGATGTCGGACAGATTGATATGTATGTTCGGATGTACGATGAACTCAAATGCAAAGGGGGCGACAACCCCACAATCGGCATTCTGCTGTGTGGCGAAACTAGCGAGGACATCGCACGATATTCCGTCCTGCATGATAACGACCATCTGTTCATGTCAAAGTATCTGACCTATCTGCCTACTAAAGAACAGCTGCGGGCAGAAATTGAACACCAAAAGAACATTTTCTATATGCAGCATCCGAAGCTAGATGATAAATCGGACGATTCCGAATTTTAATCAAGATGCAAGAAAGCCGGACACAGCAGCCACAAGGCCACCGTGTCCGGCTTTTTGAAATTGAAGCAGCAAATATTCAGACTATTCCCATATATTCGCTTATTTCATCTATTGTTGGGTGTATTTTTCCGTTCTTTATCCGCAATTTTTCTATTGAAATTCCTTGAAAAATTCCTTTATCCTTATACCTGCTAATAATCTTATATTCATCTTTTGTTATAACATCTCCATGGGCACCCTTGTTTCGTAAATCGTGTAAATCTTCTAATGCTTCCGACAAAGAAAAATCTGTTGCTTCCAAATCGATGTTATTATCTTTAACATATTTTTTCATCTTATTCCACATGAGATGTTGCTGTGGCTTATTCGGCAAGTTGAGCAATTGAATCAATTCATTTACTTCATGTTCTATAATTGAGCAATACTGTTTTGTCAAAATACTCGGCGCAATTGAAAATCGCTCATCTTTATAATAATAATCTTCTTCTATAACATCAGCAGAAACCAAATCCAAAATAGAAGATTTATCCAAGCCAGCATATTGATTTTTATATAACATATAAATGCTGTTAATTTTGTTGCTACTATGCCAATCTATACTGATTATTTCTACTGGTTTATCACTTTCATATAGGTGTATGCTTTCAAGTTCATCATCCAAATCAGCTATCATATCGATGTGCCTGATGTGAAATCCAATTTTCTTTTCCAAAATACAATATGCCGTCTGAAAAAAAGCAAGCATCGCTGTATAGCAACAACTTTGGAACTCACCTTTCGTCATGTATTCTCCTATATTTGTTTGCATGAGATTTTTTATTACAACACTATCCTCACGAGAAAGTTTTTCGCCATTCAAAGCATCTTCTATCACCCAAGGCTCTTGTATAAATGTATTCAAAAACATCTCATATTGCTTACTGTGAGGTGTAGCTAATGATATAAGTCCCTGTAAATACTGTATGACAAATTTATCGTTTATTTCTTTCTCGCTCAACAATCCCATACATTCTTCTATAAGGGCTATCGCAAATTCTCGTTCCCCTTTGTATAAAGAATGTTTTATTAAAATCCTTTTTCCTTCAATTGTATAGCATCCTTTAAGAATTTCATGTATTTCACCACATGGAATTATCATCTTCTTATTCCCTTCCTTATATTTCTTATCATGTATCAAGTGTAGCATACCGAGGTACAAAAAGCCAGCTTGATAAAGTTTGCTTTTGACAATAGCACATCATTTCTATATAATATAAGGTGTTATTGTCAAACGAGATGATAGCATGAACAACATAGATGCAGTATGCAGAGCAGCTTTGTGTAAAGCCCAAGGTTCTGCGCTATATGGAAGTTTTATTATAAAATGTATAAGCGACACTAAAAGAACGCTAGACACAGCAGCTGGTAAGCTGCCATATCCAGCGTTCTCTCATTTACTCACCTGCAAAATCAAACCTCTGTCCGTCAAAGTCAGCATCGGTCATACGCTCCAACTTTGCAATGGTACCGTTTGCCAGCCGCCGCATTTCCGTGTCCATATCCGGCAGGGCGGCCAGCATCCGTGCCATCGTGCGGCGGCGGTCAGAGGTGTGGTACATACAGATCAAATTTTCTTCTTCTACGCTGAAATTCATGGTCAGACCTCCATTTCGTGTTGTTTGCTGCGGGCCGCTGCCTTTTTCGGGCTGGCGGCCTGCTTTGTTTCGGAAAGCTGCTTGCGGACGGAAGCACGGGGTTTGCGAATGTTCTTATCTCGGTTCTCGTTTTTGTCAACCAGCGCGTAGATGCCAAAACGGTCTTTTACGCTGGACAGATGTAAAGATTTATACGGCAGCATGGCAAGCAGCTGGTCCGTGTCCCGGCTGGATGCCAGCTTGGTGAAATAGGGCGATACCTCCACCATAAAATGATTCTTGTCCGGGCTGTTGGGAGCAGCCAGCCGCTTCATATCGGCTACGATACGCTGTGCCTCGGCCTCGATCAGCCCGGTGTGCAATGCCGCAAGGTGTTCTTTGAAATCACCGGGCTGTGCAGATTCCCGACTGCGCTGCTCCTGCCGGATGGCCGCTTGTAGAAGTTCCGGGTCACGGGGCTGCATTTCATACCGCACGAACTCTCCAAAATATTTGTCCGGGCGGCTGTCGAAATGCTCTTTCGGGCCAATCTCCCGCATCCCGCTTTCGTAGATCAGGCGATTGGCGCCCACGGGCAGGGCTGCATCCCGGATATGCTGGAAGTGCTGCTGATAGTCCAGTTCATACAGATTGCCTTGCACAGTTCCGTTGGCCGCGCCGGTCAACTCCACCGCATAGGCAAGAATCCTGTCGTGGGTCTGCTCGCCGCAGAATTTCCATGTGTTGTAGGCTTGGGTGTCTTTGAGCAGCACATCCCGTTCCCGGAAGCAGAATGTTCCAGAGGGCCGGGACAGCCACAACAGCAGCTTATCTTCCGGCTGGTCGCTGCGGGCGGCCTCCCGCAGCATCTTGATGTCAAAGGCAAAATCGCTCTGGTAGTACGCAGTATTCTGGTGCATGATGGCTTCCAGCGCGGCGATCACATCCATGTTTTCAAATTTCTGCATGGCTTACATCTCCAATTCCTTTGTCTTTTCCCGTGGCGGCGGTTGCTTGCTCTGTTCCTTTTTCGCGGCATCCAGCTGTGCTCTGATGGATGGCTTTTTCGGGTTGGCTGTGCGTGACTTCTTGGCTTTTGGTGCCTTTTTCTCGGCCTTGACTGCGGCGGCAAGGTCCGTCAGGGAAATTTGTTCCCCGGCTTTTGCTTTTGCCTCCAATTCGCCCAGAGAGGGCGCATTGTTCAACACGCCATCAACCATATTTTCATTCTGTTCGGTGGAAAGCTCTGCGGTGCGCAGTGGATTTTCCCGCAAAAATTCCGGCACCTGCTGGAAGCCCACACTGTCGCAGTAGTGGGCGGTGTCCTGCCCATTCTGGTGCAGCACCACCACATCCGAAACGGATAGCGAATGCCCCTTGAAGTCTGCCGGATGGTCCACATTGAACGTGCGGTAGATGTCCTCCAACGTGGTGTCAGCAGCCAGCGGCGCAGAGTAAACTTCTGCGTAGTTGGCTTTGTCCACGGTCCGGCCAGCAACCTGCAGGCGGTCGTAAGGTTCAAAACGGTAAACGCGGGTGGAATCTTCATTGCGCAGCTGGTAGATGGAAAAGCTGTCCTGCTGCGGAGCATCAAAGCCTGCCGCCGCGTATTCCTCTACGGTCATTCCGGCAGCCGCCGCTTCCTGCGCGATCTCGGCCTGCACCTGCGCCTTGTAGTCCTGCAAGCTCTGGTCGAAGTCGGATAGCTTGGGCGGTTCCGGCAAGTTGTATTGGCCTTGGTTGAGCAGCGGGCGGCAGTCCTGCACATAGGTCACAACGGCGTTATAGTAGGCAGTCTGTTCCGACGAAGCGTTCTGTTCCTCCCGCAAAGCAGCGGTAGCGGTTTGCTCCATAGCCGAAAGATTGCAATGCTGCTTGAGGTATGGAATAAATTCGGTCAGCACCATTTTGCGCTCCGCCTTGTCCTGCTCCCACGCTTCCGGGCCTTTGTTGTGCAGAACAAAATTTTTCCAGTTCTCGTCCTTGGCGTAGTATTCGTGGTAGTTCTGGATATGCTGAACCAAAGAACCCTCTCCGTCACCAAAATCCTGCCGTCCCTCGTAGTTGTCGGGTTGGCCGTTCAGGGTAAAATCAATACGGAATGCGGTCTTGTCGTACCAGCCGCCCGTGTAGCCGTCCTTTTCCCGGTCCGTGTGCTGGGCGGTGTCCAGTTCTTCAAAAACGCGGTTTGCTACGGACAGCGGCATGGTTTCGCCGTCCTGCAGCTTGTCGCTTTCACTCCACAGAATCGTGACCGTAGGCTCTGCGGCGGGGTCTGGAATTTTAACGGGTGCGGGAATTTCGTTGGCCTTTTCCGCCGCCTCTTGGAACGCCGCCAGCTTGTCGCCCAACAGGACTTCCGACACTGCGGCTGTCTGCCCCAGCAGATTAAGTGCTTCCTGCCCGGCATCCGGCAGGGTCAGACCGGGCGCGTCCAGCTGCCCACCGTCCAGAGCCGTGTGGTCCGGGCCATACAGAGTGTAGTCATAGCCAGAATCGCAGGTCTGGATGAACAGCGTATTGCCATTATCCAGTGCAAATGCGGTCTCCTGTGCAGCGGAAAGGTCTGCTTCCCGCTGCTGGCGCAGTTCTGCCAGATGTTCGTCCAGCGCAGAGATCAGTTCATGGGCTGCGCTGCGGATAATTTCCAGAGAGGCTTTCAGTTCGGCCAGTTCCCGGCCGGAACTCCACCCGGCCACATAGCCAAAGGAATACTCGGATGTGTCCAGCCCGTAGTACTGGCAAACATCATAGGCCACACTTTCGGCCTGTACCTCGCGGGTGCGGCTGTCCGGGCGGTTAGTCTGTTCTGGGTCGTTCGGGTCGATGGCGTGCAGCTTGGCATGGGCAATCTCGTGGATGGCCGTTTTGATGGTTTGCAGCTGGCTCATGCCCTCCTGAATTGCAATGCGGTTGTCGAGCAGATGAAAGTAACCGTGCGCCCCGCCCTCGATGTCCTCAAACCCGATGGGCACCGGGGATGCCTGCTCCAATGCCTTGAAAAAATCTTGGTAGTCCTGCACGCTGCCGGACAGTTCATTCACCGCGATAGAGGGCAGCGGTTCGCCCTCGGTCTGGCTGACATCGAACACGGACACCACCTTGAAAGCCGGAATCTGCACCGTCTTTTCTTCCGTCAGCGGCTTGCCGTCCTTGTCCAGAATCGGCTTGCCCTGTTCGTCCAGCTTTTCCATCTTCTGCTTGACCTTGTAGGGCGCAGGAGCAAGAATCTTGATGCCTTTTTCGCCCTTTTTCACGGTGCGGTGGAACGTGTCTTTCCACTTGTTGAAGCCCGCCACCAGCTGCCCGCCCTGCATGGCGATCAGCAAGGTGTTGTTGAAGCTGTAATTGTGGAATTTCGCCATCGTGGTGAGGTAGGCTTTGTAGCGGTCGCTGTCGAACAGCTCTTGAATCCCTGTTTCCAGCCGGTCCGTAATTTCTTTCATCCGTTCCGCGCTGTCTTTGCCGTTCAGGATAATGGGAATAACTTTCTGCGGTTCCGTTTCAGGCTGAACAGGCGGCGGGATGTTGGCCGAATCTCGCAAAACTTCCGGCGCAGGAAAGGACAGTACCCGGTATTCCTCCGGCACAGGCTGGCCCTCGTGGACTTTCTGCCACTCGTCCCCGCTTTTGACAAGGTAGCCGTACTGGGTGAACGCACCCTGTTCCTGCTGAGCCACATACCGGCCAAACTGTGCCGTGTCGATGCCGCCTTTCCATTCTTCCGGCATATCCACCATGCCGGAGCGATTCAGGTAGTAATCTCCTAGCTGGGCAGGCCCGTGCACATCCGGCAGATGCACATAGTAGTCCACGTTTTCGGGAAAGTCGGTGATTCTCCCGATGCTGAAAAGCTCACTCTGCGGGGCTTGCAAAGCGGCGTTCAGCTCTGCGCGTTCCCCGGTAGAGAGTGTTTCCAGTCGTGATGCCAGAAAGTTCAGTTCGTCCACATTGGATGCCAGTACCATGTTGTAGGGAATCGCAAAACGCTTTTCTTCCTCGGCAAAGTAGCCGGAAATGAAAAGGCCCTGCGGATTATCGGACGAAATGCCGATTTGCCGCAGGGCCGCTTGTACCTGTTCGGTTGTAGTGGGCAGGTCCAGCCAGACGCCATCCCTGCCTTGCTGCTGCCGATTTTGCAGCTGGATGGAAAATAATTCGCTCATTTGGTCACACTCCTTTTTTGCTATCCTACGGATAGAGAGAGCCGGTTATGGCAAAATGAATGCTTCACCTTACCATAACCGGCCCTCGTATTTTTGCCTTACTCTTTGCGCTCTACCCGGTAATTGACGTACTTGCCTCCCGTATCTGCCAGAAGCACCGTTGCATCATAGGTTTTGCCTGTTTTCTCGGAGTAGAGGCCCTTGACCTTTGCCTTACCGTTTTTGAGCAGAGCAGCGGCGATCTTCGGTGTGAACGCCTTTTTGCGCTGCTCAAAGAAGCGGTCATTCTTCCACATTACGAACTGACAGCCACGATTTCCGCAGTAGAAGTTTTTCTTGCCCTCGTAGACGTTTTCACCACACCGGGGACACTTGCCGATGATAACCCGTTCCGACTGGAACAGGTTTTGCTTATCTGCACTGATACAAGAATAGGCCCTGACCAGCTGACGCACCTGCGCTTCAATTTCGGCCATGAACTCGTCCGGGTCTGCATTGCCCTTGGCAATCTCGGTCAGACGGTTTTCCCATTCAGCAGTCAGAGCGGGAGAGGTCAGGCTTTCCGGCAGAACCACCGCCAGATTGATGCCGTCCTTGGTGGGGACAAGCTGTTTGCCCTTGCGCTGCACAAAGCCCATTTGCACCAATTTTTCCAGAATCGCGGCACGGGTGGCGGGTGTGCCCAGTCCCTTGCGCTCTGCGTGGCCCAGGCCACCCTCTCTTGCTCCTGCGGAGCAATTCACCTTGTCCTCCGGCATATCCTCGGCCCCGGCCCGCTCCATTGCTGACAGGAGCGTATCTTCGGTGTAGGCTTTCGGCGGGGACGTGAAGTGTTCCAAAATATCGGCAGTCACGGAAAAAGTCTGTCCCTCGACCAGTTCCGGCAGAGTGTTCATCGCTTCCGTTTCTTCTTCACCGTCTGCTTTCAGAGTGGAGCGGAACCGCTGGTCGATCTCTTTCCAGCCGGGGACAAGCACGGTCTTTCCCTTGGCGGTGAATTCGTTCCCTGCACAGGAAAGCACAGCGGTCACAGTTTCATATTCATGGGGTGCGGCCACAGCGCAGAACAGTTTGGAACAGACAAGGTTCATCAACATACATTCACTCTCGGCAAGGCCAGTGAACCCCTGCTTTGCAAATTCGGCGGTGGGAAGGATGGCGTGGTGGTCCGATACCTTTTTGCTGCTCAGCACCCGCCCCACATCCGGGGGCAAGTCAAGCCCTTGGGCAAAGGGCAGCAGCCACAGCAGGTCGGACACAAGATGCTGTGCCGTCTGGCCCATATCCTCGGTCAGATATTGGCTGTCGGTGCGGGGATAGGTCAGCAGTTTCTTTTCGTAAAGCTGCTGGGCGTAATCAAGGGTCTGTTTTGCGGTAAAACCGAACAGACGGTTTGCCTCCCGCTGCAAGGCCGTCAGGTCATAGAGCTTAGGCGGCTGTTCTGCCTTTTTCTCCCGCTTGACAGAAGAACAGATAGCAGATGCCCCGGCACAGGCATTTTTCAAAGTGTCGGCCTCGTCCATGCTGGCAATGCGCCCACTGTCCGCTTTCAAGCTGCCGGACTGGATGCCGACTGTGTAATACCTTTCTTTCTGGAAGCGCAGGATTTTTGCATCCCGGTCCACCAGCATTTTCAATGTCGGTGTCTGTACGCGGCCCACGGTCAGAGTCTTGTGGTACAGCACCGAAAACAGCCGCGTTGCATTGATGCCCACCAGCCAATCCGCCTTTGCACGGCAGAGGGCCGATTGATACAGAGCATCATAATCCGAATCCGGGCGCAGGTTTGCAAAGCCCTCCCGGATGGCGGCATCCTCCATGCTGGAAATCCAGAGCCGCTTTACGGGTTTCGTGCAGCCGGCCATTTGGTAGACAAAGCGGAAGATCAGTTCTCCCTCCCGGCCTGCATCGGTTGCGGCAGTCACACTGTCCACATCCGGGCGGTTGAGCAGGGCACGCAGAACTTCAAACTGCTGTTTCTTCTCGTCCGGGACGATGAACTGCCACGGCTGGGGCAGGATGGGCAAATCCTCATACCGCCATTTGCAGTATTTTTCGTCGTACTGGCCAGCCTCGGCAAAGGACACCAGATGCCCGATGCACCAGCTGACCAAATAACCACCGCCCTGCCAATAGCCGGTTTGCTTTTCAGTGGCCCCGATCACGGTGGCAATGCTGCGGGCAACACTGGGCTTTTCGGCAATAACTAAATTCATCTAAATCTCCAATCTTAATTGCTCAATGCAATTCTCTGTGCTATAATTTTTACTAGAAAAGAGGGGCTTTACAATGACAACTATTAATGAGCAAAATATAAGAAGTTACTTGGAACGTGGAGAAAGTCAAACGTTGGAGTACAAATCTGGTACTTCTTCACTTGATGCAATATGCAAGGTGGTTGCATCATTTGCAAATGCCGAAGGTGGCATTTTGATTTTGGGTTTTGTAGAGCCAAAGGGAATCGTTGGAGTTTTGCCAGATAGAAAGCTATCCACTATCGATCACGCTATTTCGCATTTGAACTCCTTACCAACATTTACTTCTTATAAAGTAGCCTGTGATGATAAGGAACTCATAATTATTGAAGTTCAAAAAAATCAAAACACACTCACCTTTTTTAGAAATACACTTTATACTAGAGTTGGCGATGCGTGCGTTCCAATGCGAACTGCTGATATTGAAGAAGCGTGTAAACAAACACCCCAAACGTTTCAATCCTTGATAGGGGCTGTTTCTTCTATGAATCAGTCAATGGTTAGCTTGAATGCCAAAATTGCTGACTATGAAGATTCTCTTGCAAAATCCGATAGAAAAAATTTCATTACGGGATTGATAACCGGGCTGTTTTTCTGCGTTTTAGGTGTTGTACTTGGCAAATTTTTTTAACGACTAAATCTTTAATCATGCGATGGTCACACATAAATTATAGGCCCACCGCATATTTAATGTTGAATTAGTTCTTCCATTTCGGCTGGTTCCTCGTCTGCATCTTCGTCCTCGCCAAAATCGTATTCGTCCAGATCATCGTGCCCGGTGGTGTCGGTCTTGGGTTTGCGGAACTTGAAATAATAGAGGGCCGCACCGCCGCCCGCCAGAGCCAGCACCAGCAAGATAATCAGACTGCCCATGTTGGACTTGGGCTTTTCCTGCGGCGTTTCGGTGTCAGTTTTCACAGCTTCCGGGGCCGTGCAGTTGCGCAGGCTCTTTTCACACAAGGGGCAGTTTTCATTGACATCCCCGGCCTCACACTTCACGGTGCAGGTGCAGACTTCGGTTTCCTGCGGTTCTTCATCCAGCAGGGCCAGCAAGTCGGCATCGTCCACTTGGTTCAGAAAGTGGACAGACGTTTCCTTGTCCTCATTGGCACGGTCAATGAGAATATAAAAATAATTCCCGGCTTTGGTGGTCACAGTAATAAGCTGCTTGTCGCCGTAAAAATCATCCACCAGTGTTGCATTACCCTTGGGCGTGATGGGCACACCCTCCGGCTCCATGCCGCCCGTGGTGGGTTCTTCTTCGATAATCTCCGGCAGAGGTTCCGGGGCAGGGTCAGTACCGCTTGCGAAAGCGGGCATGGAAAAGGAGCAGAGGCAGAACAGGATGGCCAGCAGTCCGGCAGCGAAACGGTTCCGGTTATCAGGTTTCATCGGCGGCATCCTCCTGTTTGTGGTACGGAGTAACGGTGGGCGTAGCGTTCAGCGCACCGCTGCGCAGGAAAGCTGCGAACTCGTCCGGCTTCATGTTCATGCTGCGCACCAACTGAATGATCTGCAAATTTTCCTGTTCGGTCTTTGCAGCTTCCAGTTCTTTCAACTGCTGCTGGTATTCAG
>ENA-UOJC01004787-UOJC01004787.1-human-gut-metagenome-genome-assembly--contig:-C104-NODE-4787-length-11090-cov-3.139647_pt1 | contig 11090 bp, 10 predicted proteins | sample MGYA00242339_ERZ723886 | MGnify/ENA metagenome assembly ERZ723886 | reverse complement strand
GGGAGTCGTGGCCCATGGTGGCGGCGATGGCGCCGCCCCGTATGCCAAAGCCCTTCACGGCGGCCAAACCGATGTTGCCGCTGGCCCTGTGCCGCTCCAGCACGGCGGCCTTGCTGTAGGTTCCGTCCGGCTGAAAGCGGCCGCGCAGGCCGGGCAAGCGCTCTCTGCGCAGCTTGGTCAGGATCTGGCCCGGCACCACCTCGATCACCGCCGCCGGCCCGTCCGCCATGGCGAAGGGGTCCGGGCCCAGCTCCGCCAGGCGAACCGTATGCAACAGCTCGTCGGGGCAGGCGGGCTTTTCGGGCAGGGGCCAGCTCTCCACGGGGCGGCCGCGATACAGCGCGCGCTCCACCACAAAGCCGTCGCGATCGTCCACCACCAGCAAGTTGGCGGCCTTGCCGGGGGTGATGGCCCCCAGATGCCGGAGTCCATAGTGCTGGGCGGCGTTGCGGCTGGCCATCTGCACGGCCTGGATCAGGGGCAGGCCCAGGGCCAAGGAGGCGCGCACGTTGTGGTCGATATGGCCCTCCCGGCGGATGTCGCGGATGTGCTTGTCGTCCGTGCAGAAGCAGAAGGCGGAGCTATCCACCCCGCTGGCCACCAGGCCGGACACGATGCTCTCCAGATTGCGGGCCGCGGATCCCTGCCGCACCAGGATGCGCAGTCCGGCGCGGGCCTCCTGCAGGGCCGCATCGAAATCCACGCACTCGTGGTCGCTGGAGATGCCCGCAAGGGCGTAGGCGTTGAGCGCGCCGCCCCGCAAGAAGCCGCCGTGGCCGTCGATGGGGCGGTTCTCAAAGAGGCGAAGCTTGTCCAGCATGTCCTCCCTGGCCTCCAGCACGGCGGGCAGGACCAACACCTCGCAAAGGCCCAGCACCCTTGGGTCCCCCAGAAAGGGCGCCATATCCGCCGCGCGGAAGGCGCCGCCGTTGTTCTCCTCCGGCAGGGCGGGCACGCAGGAGGGCATCTGGACGTACACGTCCGCCGGAACCCCCTTTAGGCATTCCATCAGGTAGGCGATACCGGCGCCGCCGGCGACGTTGGCCACCTCGTGGGGATCGACGATGAAAGCCAGGGTGCCGTGGCGGGCCGCCTCCAGCACCAGCTCCGCCGGGTTGGCCAGGCAGGACTCCAGGTGCAGGTGCGCGTCCACAAAGCCGGGGCAGAGCAGGCGCCCGCCCAGGTCGATCTCCTCCCTTCCGGCGTATTCGCCCACGCCGACCACCAGTCCCCCCTCCACGGCCACGTCGCCGGGATAGATCTCCCCCGTGTTGGTGTCCAGCACGCGGCCGTTTTTCAGCACCAACTCGGCCCTTTCCAGGCCCTGGGCGATGCGAGAAAGCCTTGCGTCAAAATGCATGCGTTCCTCTCCTCCCTCCTCACTTGGACCAGATCTTCTCGCCCCCGAGTATACCACAACCGCGGCCAAAAAAGAAGGCGGCATCCCCTTCCCAAAGGCGGCCGCTTCCTGTATGATGGTCTTGGATACCCCAACACAAAAACCCATGAAGGGGGGACTTGGAATGTCCATCACGGGACTGGAAACCCTATGCAGGCTCTCCAACGCAAAGACCCGCTCCATCTCCGCCGAAAACTTCACCGGCGAAAAGGGAAAGGGCGGCATGGCCACCCAGGGCTGCGGCGCCAACGCCGCCAGGGACCTGGGGCAGGGCTGGAAGGTTTCTCCCTGCATCGTGCTGGAAAGCGGAAAAACCTATGAGCTGGCCTCCATCGCGGGGCCCGGCGCCATCCAGCACATCTGGACCACGCTCTCGGGCAGTTGGCGCCACGTGATCCTGCGCATCTACTGGGAAAACAGCCAACAACCCAGCGTCGAATGCCCCTTGGGCGACTTTTTTGCCAGCGCGGACATGGATAGCTACCGGCCCTTGTCCTCCCTGGCCGTGTGCGTGAACCCCGCCAGGGGCGGCAACTGCTACTGGCGCATGCCCTTCCAAACCCACTGCCGCATCACGGTGGAAAACATCGCCCCGGAAAACGCCACCCTCTTCTACCAAATCGATTACGAGCTGGACGAGCAACCGGAAAACATCGCCTATTTCCACGCCCAATTCCGCCGCGTCAACCCCCTGCCCTACAAGGGCGTCTACACCATCGTGGACGGCATTAGGGGCAAGGGCCAATACGTGGGCACCTACTTGTTTTGGGGGGTGAACAACAACGGCTGGTGGGGCGAGGGCGAGATCAAGTTCTATATGGACGGCGACAAGGAATTCCCCACCATCTGCGGCACCGGCACGGAAGACTACTTCTGCGGGGCCTACAACTTCGACGTCGGCGGCCAGTACACCGAGTTCTGCACCCCCTACGCGGGCCTTTCCAAGGTCCTGCGGCCGGATGGCGCCTATCGGGCCAACCAGCGCTTCTCCCTGTATCGCTGGCACATCGCCGATCCCATCCGCTTTGAGACCGACCTGGCCGTCACCATCCAGGCGCTCGGCTGGCGCAGCGGCGGCCGCTACCTGCCCTTGCAGGACGACATCTCCTCCGTCGCCTACTGGTACCAAACCCTGCCAGCCTCTCCCTTCCCGGCCCTGCCCGATTACGACGGGCTGGAAATCATCTGATCCGCACGCCAAAGGGGCGCGGGCCTTCGCGTTTGTCGCGTTGCCCGCGCCCCTTTTTTTAGCTGCCTTGCGCGGCCGCACCCGTCTACTCGGCAAGGCTCTGGGCCCTTTGCAGCCGCCGGTACAGGCCCTCCTGGGCCACGAGCTGCGCGTGGGTGCCCCGCTGCACCACGCGGCCTTCTTCCAACACGAGGATCTGGTCCGCCGAGCGGATGGTGGAAAGCCGATGGGCGATGGCCACGATGGTGCGCTTGCCGCTCAGGGCCTGGATGGCCGCCTGTATCTGCTTTTCGGTCTCCACATCCACGGAGGCCGTCGCCTCGTCCAGGATGACGATGGGCGAGGGCCGCAGGATGGCCCTGGCGATGGCGATGCGCTGCTTCTGGCCGCCGGACAGGCGCACGCCCCGCTCGCCCACGCCGGTGCGGTAACCTTCGGGCATGCGGAGGATGTCCTCGTGGATGTGGGCGGCCTTGGCCGCCTCCACCAGCTCCTCGTCCGTGGCGTCTGGGGTGGCGTTGCGGATGTTTTCCAATATGGTGGCGTTGAACAGGAAGGTGTCCTGCAACACGGGCGCCACGGCCTGGCGCAGGCTTTGCAGTTGAAGGCCCCGCAGGTCCTGGCCGTCGATGCGCACCACGCCCTCGTCCGGATCGTAGAACCTGGGGATCAGCTGGGTGAGCGTGGTCTTGCCAACGCCCGTGGGCCCCACCAGGGCCACCATCTCCCCCGGCTCGCAGGAAAAGCTGATGTTTTGCAGCACGGGCTGGTCCTTTTGATAGGCAAAGCTCACGTTTTCAAAGGAGATGCGGCCCTTGGGGTTGTTCAGGGGCTTGGCGTCCGGCGCGTCGGCGATGTCCGGCGGGGTGTCCAGCACGGCGGCCACCCGCTCCGCGCCGGCCAGCGCCTGCTGCATCTCCTCCAGCAAGCGGCCAAGGCCCGCGATGGGCGTGTAGAACAGCGAAAGGTAGAGCAAGAAGGCCACCACATCCGCCACGGAGAGCTGCCCCCGCAAGGCCAACACGCCGCCAAGCCCCACGACGATCACCGTGCCCATGGAGGAGCAAAACTCCACGCTCGGGTGGAAGATGGCGCTCAGGTTCAGGGCATGGAGCATGGCCTTGGTGAAGTGGCCGGTGCACACCGAAACGTTTTGCAGCTCCTGCGCCTGGGTGCCGAAGGATTGGATCTCGTGCATGCCGGAGAAGTTGTCCTGCAGCTTGGCGTTCAGCTCCGCCAGGGCTTTTTGGGAGCGGCGGAAGCACGGCTGCACCTTGGTGGAAAAGACCCAGCCAGCCGCGAAGATGAAGGGAATGGGGATGCAGGTCAGCAGCCCCAGCTGCCAGTTGATGGTCAACAGCACGGCCAGCACGCCGAACACGGTCAAAAGGTTGGTGCAAAGCTCCGGAATCAGATGGGCATAGAGCAGCTCGAAGTTGGACGTATCGTTGACCACGCGGCTCATCAGGTCGCCCGTCTGCTTGTCGTGGTAGTAGCCCATGGACAGGGTTTGCAGGTGGCCATAGACCCGTTTGCGCAGGTCCTCCACCAGGTTCCAGGCCGCCTTGTGGGCCAGGTAATTGCTCAGATAGCGGAACAACACCCGCACCAGGTAGAGCAGCAGCAGCCCCAGCGCCAGGCTCCACACGATCCCAAGGGCTTGGTCCGTCATGCCGCCGCCGACCACGTCCGTCATCCTGGACAGAAGCCTCGGCGCGACGAGGTTGATCACCGTCAACAACAGCGTGGACAAGATGGCCATGGCGTATACACCCTTGTACCTGGCCGCTTCCTTGCTCAGCCTCCACAAAACCCGCATGTTTGTACTCCCCCGCTTATTCTTTCTCTCTTTCTTTTACCAGCGCGCCGCCCCGGACAGCAAAAGGGGAGCGCCCTCCGGCTGGAAGAGCGCCCCCTGCCCCATCGGGTTTTATGTGGGATCGCCGTCGCCCTGGCGCACGAAGGCGCGGGCGTTTTGCGACATGCGCTCCAGCAGGGCCAGCGCCTGCTCCCGCTCCTCGTCGGTAAAGCCGTCGGTGAGCTTGCCGCGCCAGATGGCCGTGATCTCCCGGGTCTTTTCGATCACGGGCAAGGCCGCCTCGGTGGCGTAAATGCGCCGCACCCGCTTATCCAGGCTGCCCTGCTCGCAGCGCACATAGCCCTGCTGCTCCAGCTTCTGGATGGCGCGGGTGGCCGTGCCGTTGTCGTAATGGCCGCTTTGCGCCAGCTCCAACACGCTGATGCCTGGATGCTCGTTGATGCGAAGCAGGAAAAACTGCTGCCCGCAGCCGATGCCGTAAGGTTTGAGCTTTTTATCAAAATACGCCTGGCTGAGGCGGTATATGGTGGAAATATGGCGGTTGATGGGATAGTTCGCCTTCATGCTCGCGCGACCTTTCTGGTTCGTATTGGCCATGGGCATGGCCTTTTGTCTAGTATATACCCAAGCACTTGTATCCGCAAGTATTATTGTGCAAATTTCACGCCTATTTTTCCCAAGCCGCTCCGTGTTTGGCTCATTCCAGCACCATGATGCGCTCGCCCTGCCTGTCCAGCTCGCCGTTGAAGGCAAAGCCCAGCGCCTCGTAGATGTGCCTGGCCACCCGGTTGTCGTCGAACAGGCTCAGGTAGATGCGGCGGCAGCCATACTCCCGTCGCAGATGGTCCACCAGATCGCGCACCAGGACCTTGCCAAGGCCGCGGCCCTGGCTGTCCCTATCCAGGAGCAGGCGGTCGAGCCATACGCGCCTGCCCTCCAGCTCGTTGGGAAACTCCCCATACATGGCAAAGCCCACCACCTTGCCCTCCAGCAGCAGGGCGGCGGGCTCGAAAAAGCGGCAGCTTTCCGCCTCTTGCAGGCATTGGGCCACCGGCTCGACTCCGCCTTTTTGATGCTCGTACAGCCGCAAATTGAGCACGTCCTGCCGCAGCTGCGCATCCAGCGGCCGCACGCTAAACACGGCCGCCCCGCAAGCAGTGCATGAACAGCGCCGGATAGGCCGCGCCCACGAAGAGCACCAGCAGGAAATAGCGCAGCGCCTGCATGGCAAGCCCCACGCCCAGCAGCGACTTGAGCCCCTCCTTGAGCAGCAGGGCCAGTGCCACGCCCACCACCAGCTTGATCGCCTGCTGCCAGAAGCGGGCCTTGACCTGAAAGCGGATGAAACGCCTATCCAGGTAGAGCGAGAGCAGGAAGCCCAGCGCGGCGCCGCCGGTCTTGAAGCTGTCGGCGGCCTGTTCCTCGGGCACGTTGGAAAGGTACACCCGCACAAGCCCCACGCCCATCAGCGCCAGGGCGGCCAACACGCCCAGCCAGGCGTACAGCTTGGCCCTGCCCGGGTTCTCCAGGGTAGCCAGCATCCAGTCCACCAGCAGGCAAACGGGCACGGTCACCAGCACCGCCACGCCCACATCCAGGGGCGTGTGCACCCCAAGATACAGCCTGGACAGCCCGACCAGCGCCACATACAGCGCCATCAAGACCCACAGGAGGGCCTTCTTGTAGGAAAGCCCAAGGCCCATGGCCATGGAGACGGCGCCGGAGGTATGGCCGGAGGGAAAGGAATAGCCCGTGGCGGAACCGACGGCCGCCTCGTGGGGGGTGAGGGCCTCGTTGAGCAGGAAGGGACGGGGCACCAGGAACACCAGCTTGAGCAGCTGGCCCATCCAGCCGCCGGCAAAGTAGCAAAGCCCGACCCGCAGCCCGGCCCGCTTGTCCAGGCACCAATACAGCAGCAGCAACACCGCCAGCACCACGGTCTCCTCGCCCAACCGGGTCGCGGTCAGGAAGAGGGCGTCCCAGCCGGGCGTTCTGTGTTCCTGCAGGAAGAGCAGCAGTTCCATGGCCCTACTCCTCCCCCTTGAGCCGGCGGAACTCCTCCTCGTCCTCCGGGGCGATCACGCCGCCCAGGTCGAAGTCGGGCACGAAGCTCTCGCTGGCGCTCTCCTCTTCCTGCACGAAGCCGTCCAGCTCCGTGGCGAAGAGGTGCTCCTCCACGGCCTTGTACTCCTCCTCGGTCACCCGGCGGTTGATCTCCGGATAATTGTAGGCCTGGCCGCAGGGGATGTACTGGCGCATCAGGGAGAAATAGACCTTGCCCGCATAGCGCTCGGCCACGTAGTCGATGACGGCCTTGGCGTTGTCCACCTGGCCGGGCAGGATCAGGTGGCGGATGATCACGCCCTTTTTCAGCAGGCCGTTTTCGTCCAGCTGCACGGGCCCCACCTGCTCGTACATCCGCTCGATGGCGGTCTTGGCGGCCTGGAAATAGTCCTCCACGCCGGAATAGCGCCGGCCGGGCAGGCGATAGGCGTATTTGAGGTCCGGCAAATAGATATCCACAAGGCCGCGCATCAGCTCCAGCGCCTGCTCTCCGTCGTAGCCATGGGTGTTGTACACAACGGGACTGGGCGGCCGCTTTTGCAGGGCCTTGGCGATGGCCGGCGCGAAGTGGGTGGGGTTGACCAGGTTGATGTTGTGGGCGCCCTTTTCATACAGCTCAAAAAAGATCTCCCGCAAGCGGCTCACGCTCACGGGCAGGCCCTTGCGCATGTGGCTGATCTCCCAGTTTTGGCAATAGGCGCAGCGCAGGCTACAGCCGGAAAAGAACACGGCCCCGGAGCCCCTTTCTCCGGAGATGCAGGGCTCCTCCCAGTGGTGCAGCATGGCCTTGGCGACGTAGGCGTCCTCGCCCATGCCGCAAAAACCGATTTCCCCATTGGCGCGGTCCACGCCGCAAGCCCTTTGGCATAGCGTGCATATCATCTTGTTTTCTCCCCCTTACGAGCGTTTCTTCTGTCTTTTAAGGGCAGTATACCACACTTGCCGCCCGCAAAGACAGCTTTTTTCGAGCCCTTGCAGCTTTCCCGCCCCTTGTTCGCAGATTTCCGGGAAAACGCGCCCGCGGCCTTGTGCTATGGTTGGGTTGGAAACAGTCGAAAAAAGGAGGCATCGCCATGTTGAAACAGGAGATTCAGATCGCGCGGGAGCTGCTGAGCGCCATGCGGGAGCAAAACCTGGACGAGAAGCTGCAAATCACGGCCCTGGATCTGATCCGCAAGCTGGTCCTGGCCCAGGCGACCTTGGACAAGGCAGGGGACATGCCGGAGCTGGTGCTGCCCGAAGGTCTGGAGGAGGAGGCCGACGGCCGATGAAGCTTCTCCTTCCCTACACGCCCACGGAAAAGCAGCTGCTCTTTCACAACGCCCGGGAGGACGAGGTGCTCTATGGCGGCGCGGCTGGCGGGGGCAAGTCCACGGCCGTGGTGATGGACGCCTTCCTGCGCTGCTACCGCCACCCGGGCACCTATGCCTATTTGTTTCGCCGCACCTACCGGGAGCTGGAGGACACGCTCATCGCCGAAGCCCTGCGCCGCATTCCTTCGGCCCTTGGCAGCTACCAGGCCTCCGCCCACGAGCTGCGGCTGCGCAACGGCTCCGCCCTGCGCTTCCGCCACTGCCAGCGGGAGCAGGACCGCTTTCAATACCAGGGCGCGGAGATCCATTGGCTGGACCTGGCGGAGCTCACCCACTTTTCCAAGGACGTTTACGACTTTCTAAAATCCCGGCTGCGCGCCAGCAAGGCCCTGGGCATCCGCCCGCTGGTCCGGGCCACCAGCAACCCGGGCGGCCCCGGCCACGCCTGGGTGAAGGCGCGGTTTGTGGACCCCGTGGCCCCGGGCCAAACCCAGCGCATCGAGGTCTGCGAGGGGGAGCTGCGGGGGGAGCGCAGCCTGCGCTACATTCCCGCCCGCGTGCAGGACAACCCCCACATCGGCCAGGACTACCTGCTGGAGCTGGCGCAAAAGCCCCGCGCCCTGCGGGAGGCCCTGCTCTATGGCCGCTGGGACGCCTTCGAAGGCCAGGTCTTCACCGCCTGGCGGGATGATCCCGCGGGCTACCGCAGCCAGCGCTTCACCCACGTGGTGGAGCCCTTCGAGATCCCGGAAAGCTGGCGCCGCTTCCGCTCCTTCGACTTTGGCTATGCCCGGCCCTTTTCCGTGGGCTGGTGGGCCTTGAGCCCGGATGGCGTCCTCTACCGCTACCGGGAGTGGTACGGCTGCACCGGCGTGCCCAACGAGGGGCTGCGCCTGACCCCGGACCGCATCGCCCGGGGCATCCGGGAGGCGGAGGCCCAGCACGAAAAGGGCCTGCGGGTGACGGGCTATGCGGACCCCTCTATTTGGGACGGCTCCAGGGGCGAGAGCATCGCCCTGCAGATGCAGCGGGAGGGCGTGAGCTTTCAACCCGCGGAAAACGCCCGGCTCCCCGGGCTGATGCAGGTGCACAGCCGGCTGCGCTTCGATGAAAACGGCCGCTGCGGGCTGTATGTGTTCCATTGTTGCCGGGACTCCATCCGCACCATCCCCGCCCTTTGCTACGACCCGGAGCGGGTGGAGGACGTGGACACCTCCAGCGAAGACCACATCTACGACGAGTGGCGCTACCTGCTCATGGCCCATCCCCTGCCCTTGACCAAGCCGCGGCCGCGAAGGCGGGGCTTTTCGCCGCTGGATTGACCGTCTGTTCCTTCGGCTCCTTCTTTTTAGCGGTCTTTCGCGCCCATTTCGCTGTTTTTATGTGTTTTTACTTGTGTAAAGCTGGAAAACACTGTATACTGGGCACACTGAACCGTGAACCTTGCATGCCAAGTGGGCGAGCATGCCGGAGGGAGGCCTTGTTTTGAAGCTGCGATATCAGAAAACCCTGGTGGACGGCCGTCTGCGCGAGAACATGAGCGTGGAGGTGGCGGACGGCCGCGTGCTGCGCGTGGTCGAGGAGGCAGGCCCCGCCGAGGAGGGCCTGCTGCTGCCCGGCCTGATCGACCTGCACATCCACGGCATGCTGGGCGTGGACACGATGCAGGGCTGCCAGGCCGTGCAGGCCATGGCCGCCGCCCTGCCCCGCTACGGGGTCACCGCCTTCCTGCCGACCACCATGAACGACGAGGCGGGACGGATCCGCCAGGCCCTGTCCGGCGTCGCCCGCGCGATGGACCTGCCCTCCGGCGGCGCGCAGATCCTGGGCGCCCATCTGGAGGGGCCCTTTTTCGCCAAAGACCACCTGGGCGCCCAGGACGCGGGCTGCTGCCTGGCCCCCAGCATGGACAACTACCTGCGCATCGCCGAGGGGCTGGAGGGCGCGGTCAAGCTGCTCTCCCTAAGCCCGGAGCTGCCGGGTGCCGAGGCGCTGACCGCCTACCTCGTTTCCAAGGGCGTGGCCGTCAGCGCGGGCCATACGGGCGCCACGCTGGAGCAGATGGAGCGCGCCCAGGCATCCGGCCTGCGCCAGGTGACCCACCTGTTCAACGGCATGAACGGGCTGCACCACCGGGCGCCCGGCGTGCCCGGCGCGGGCCTGACGCTGGACGGCCTGACCTGCCAGCTGATCGCCGACGGCATCCACCTGCATCCCGCCATCCTCAAGCTCTGCCTGCGGGCCAAGGGAGCCGCCGGGCTGTGCCTGATCACGGACGCCATGGCCGCCTGCGGCATGCCCGACGGCCAGTACCGCCTGGGGCCCACGGACGTGACCGTGCGGGACGGCGTGGCCCGCATCGCCGCCGGCAACCTGGCCGGCTCCACCCTGACGCTGGACCGGGCCCTGCGCAACATGGTGCAGCTGGCCGGCGCCAGCTTGGAGGAGGCCGCGCGGATGGCCTCCCAAACCCCGGCCGACGCCCTGGGGCTGGAGGAGCTTGGCCGCATCGCCCCCGGCGCGGTGGCCAGCTTCGCCGTGTTTGACGGGGCGTTGCGCGTACAAAAAACCTACGTGGCGGGCTGCCTGCGCTACGACGGAGCGCGCGCATGATTGCCTGGGCGCAGCGCTTCTTGGAGGGCATTCACGCCCTGCCCGTGTGGAATGTCGCTCTGTTTTTCGCCGTTTGCGGCATGTTGCAGGCCTTTTTTCCCGTCTTTCCCGGGGACATCGTGCTCATCATCGGCGCGGGCGTCTGGACCGGCGGTTTGGCCAACGACCTTTGGCCCGTGCTGTTCAGCTACTGGATCGGCACCACCGCCGCCTCCCTGGCGCTGACCGAGATCGGCCGCCGCTTCGGCGATTACCTGCTCACGCGCAGGTGGTTGCGGCGCGTCTTTCCCCCGCGGCGCCAGGCCTTGGCAGGCAGCTGGCTGCGCCGCCGGGGCGTGCTGACCATCTTCGCCGCCAAGTTCATAATGGGCATGAATCTGCCCATCCTCATGGTCTGCGGCATCCTGCGCATGCCGCGCAGGCGGGTATATCCGGCGGTCATCCTGACCACGGCGATCCACAACACCCTGCTCTATTCCCTCGGCTCCGCGGTGGGGCTCATCTGGCAAACCGTCAAGGACTTCCTGCTGGAATACGAGCTGGTCGTCGCCCTGGCCCTGGCGGTCATCATCGGGCTGGCCGTCTGGATCCGCTCCAGGCTCTCCGGCGGCAGCGGGGAAAATCCCTGACCGGCGGCCCGCGCGCGGCCCTTGCTCCCCCTTACATCTCAAAGCGGGGACGGCGTCTTTCCGC